>Ga0256871_1001821_pt1 | contig 10489 bp, 2 predicted proteins | sample RumenRJG_07RNA_FD_185439 | JGI IMG/M metagenome (GOLD analysis project Ga0256871, IMG submission 185439) | Metatranscriptome of bovine rumen microbial communities from Lethbridge, Alberta, Canada - Rumen RJG_07 (Metagenome Metatranscriptome) | ecosystem: Host-associated > Mammals > Digestive...
ATTGTCATTTTTGGTTTTCGGAGAGAAGCCGGCTTGTTAGTTCTAAATAATAAAATTAAATCTTCCAAAAACCCATATAAAAATTTAACTTCGTACAAAATCCAGGTGCCTCGGTCTATAGACTGAGACACCTGTTTTCATCTTTATATTTCGTTAGTTTCATTGTAACGATAATAGTAATGTTAAGGAGCAAGGCAGAAAAATGATTACAAAGCAACAGCCTGTAACCGAAAAAGTTTTGATGGCCAGAGATCGATTGTTCGACAAAATTCCGAATCTCATCGATATTCAGCTCAAATCTTTTGAATGGTTCCTCCAGGCAGGAAAAGAACCCAGTAAAAGAGTAAAACAAGGTCTTGAAGAAGTTTTTAGAGATGTATTTCCAATACAGGATTATGTAGGAAATCTTTGCCTTGAATATCTTGATTACAATTTAGGTCTGCCAATGTGTAAAAATTGTCCGCAGGCTAAATTACGCAAGAAATGTTTGTTTGATGACTGTAGTTTCCCGGAAAAAGATTGTCAGATTGCTTTTATCGGTGATGCTCCATATAGAGTAAAGAGCAATCCTGATCAGTGCCGTAAGAGAGACATGACTTATTCTATTCCTTTGAATCTTCGTGTCCAGCTAGTTATGCAGCAGACAGGCGAAGTTAAGGAACAGGAAATTTTCTTGGTCAATTTGCCATGTATGACTGAACGTGGTACATTCATTATAAATGGTGCTGAACGTGTTATTGTAAGCCAACTTCATAGAAGCCCAGGCGTTTATTACAGCTTTAACCGTGCTAAAAAATTATATTCTGCTAAGATTGTTCCTTATCGTGGTGCTTGGATGGAATTTGAATTGGATCTTATGAAAGATGCTATTTTCGTAAGACTTGATAGAAAGAGAAAAATTCCGATAACTACTTTCCTTAGAACTTTAGGTTATAGTGATAATGAAAGCATATTAGAACTCTTCGATAACAATGAAACTATTGCAAACTCTTTGAATTATGATAAGCAGTCTGTAAGCCGAGAAGAAGGCGAAGACAAAGTTGCTAAGGCTGTTACTGATTCTTTAAAGGCTATTTTCAGTAAATTACGCCAGGGAGATCTTTTTGTAGAAGAAAATGCTAGAAACCTTATAAAAGGTTTGTTCTTCGATTCTAGAAAATATGATTTGGGCGATGTTGGTCGTTACAAAGTTGACAAAAAGCTCAGATTAGTTGATAGATTAGCTGATCAGGTTGCTTTTAAAGATATCGTTAACCCAGCTAATGGCGAAGTAATTGTAAAAGCTGACGAAAAGATTTCTAAAGAAGCCGCTGAAAAAATCGAACTTCTCCAGATTCCAGCTTATATTAAGATTGGTGAAGAACTTCGTGGTTATCGAGTAATGTACAATGCTGCCTGTGCTAATATCAATATGTTTGATGTTGAACAGGGTATAATTGATATTGCTGGTAAAGTTGCTTATGAATCCATCGTTGATAAAAACAGTGGTGAAGTAATTGTTGAAAAGGGTGCTGAAGTTCCTTCAGAAAGCATTGAACATATTAAAGAACTTGGTTTTGAAACTCTCAAGTTCGTAAAAGACAGAGTTCTTTGCACAGAAGATATTATCGGTGTTATCAGATACTTGGTAGACCTTTCAAATGGTATTGGTCGTGTAGACGATATCGACCACCTTTCTAACAGACGTATCCGCCGCTGTGGTGAACTTCTCCAGAATCAGTTCCGTATTTCTCTCTCTAGAATGGAAAGAGTTATAAAGGAAAGAATGACTATTCATGATCTTGATAGTTATACTCCTCAGCTTCTCATCAACACTAGACCAGTTTCTGCTGTTGTTGATGAATTCTTTGGAAGTTCTCAGTTGTCTCAGTTCATGGACCAGAACAACCCATTAGCAGAACTTACTCATAAGAGAAGACTTTCTGCCCTCGGTCCTGGTGGTATCAAACGTGATAGAGCAGGTTTCGAAGTTCGTGACGTTCACCCAACTCATGATGGTAGAATTTGTCCTATTGAAACTCCTGAAGGTCCAAACGCAGGTCTTATCGCTAGCTTGGCAGTTTTTGCAAAAGTTGACGATTACGGTTTCTTAACAACTCCACTTTGTAAAGTTGATAAAGATACTGGTCTTATCCATTATGAAAATATGGAATACAAAGATGCCTATGATGAAGACCGCTATAAAGTTGGTCAGCCAGACTGCTACATCAGTGAAGATGGCTACATCATGGATAATACAATTCCTGCAAAATACTTCAGTGATGACTATGAATTCGACTACTTGCCAAAATCAGAAATCGAATACATGAAGTATTCTCCACTTCAGATGGTAAGCGTAGCATCTGCTTTGATTCCATTCCTTGAACACGACGACGCAAACCGTGCTTTGATGGGCACTAACATGCAACGTCAGGCTGTTCCTTTGATTCAGACTGAACCTGCTTATGTTGGAACAGGTCTTGAACCAAAAGCAGCTCATGACTCAGGTGCTGTTGTTCTTTCAAGAAGTAAAGGTACCGTATGCTATGTAGATGCAGATTGTGTTAAGATTCAGCGTCCAAGCCGCAGAAAAGATGATGAAAAAGTAAAAGTAACTGAAGCTGCTTTCCGTAAGATTCAAGGTCGTAAGATTATGGATACAATCGTAGATGATCTTACTGGCGAAATCATTATTGAAGCTGGTCAGCCTCTTGATATTACTTATTTGTCAAAAATTAAAGCTATTACTGATGAAGTTAGACTTCAGCAGGAATCAATAGATACTTATACTCTTCAAAAGTTCTTGCGTTCTAACCAGGGAACTTGTATTAACCAGATTCCAACAGTAAAGATTGGTGACAAAGTTCAGCCAGGAACAGTTCTAGCAGACGGTCCATCTACTTCTAATGGTGAACTTGCTCTTGGTAGAAACTGCCTAATCGCATTCATGCCTTGGGAAGGGTACAACTACGAAGACGCCATTATCCTTTCTGAAAGAATGGTTACTGACGACGTTCTTACTTCAATTCATATTGAAGATTATGAAACTGATGCTCGTGATACTAAGTTAGGACCTGAAGAAATTACTCGTGATATTCCTAACGTTGGTGAAGAAGCTCTTAAGAATCTTGATGAAAATGGTATTATCAGAATTGGTTCTGAAGTAGAAGCTGGCGACATTCTAGTTGGTAAAGTAACTCCTAAGGGTGAAACTGAACTTACCGCAGAAGATAAACTTTTGAGAGCAATCTTCGGTGAAAAGGCTCGTGAAGTCAGAAATACTTCTCTGACTGTTCCTCACGGCGAACGTGGTAAGGTTGTTGACATCATGATCTTCTCTAGAGATAAAGGTGATGAATTACCTTACGGTGTAAATAAACTTGTTCGTGTTTATATTGCACAGAAACGTAAGATTACAGTAGGTGACAAGATAGCTGGTAGACATGGTAATAAGGGTGTTATTTCCAGAATAGTTCCTATTGAAGATATGCCTTATCTTGCTAATGGTAGAGCAGTTGATGTTATATTGAATCCTCTCGGCGTTCCTTCTCGTATGAACGTTGGTCAGGTTCTTGAAACCCACTTAGGTTGGGCTGCAATGAATCAGAATAGACGTTATGCAACATCTGTATTTAACAAGGGCAGATGCGGAATGACCGTTTTTGACAATGCTCAAGGCAAAGAAAAGATTAAGCATGTAGAATTTAAACATGTAGTAAAGAATCAAGACTTTGTTATCGAACAGCTTAAAGATGTTTATGAAAAAGACCCATTAAAACTCGTTGACCTTGAAGGTAAGGCAACTCTTTATGATGGTAGAACTGGTGAACCTTTCGATAAGAAGATTATGGTTGGCGTAATGTATATTATCAAATTGCACCACTTGGTTGATGATAAGATGCATGCCCGTTCTACTGGTCCATACAGCCTTGTTACACAACAGCCTCTTGGCGGTAAGGCACAGTTTGGTGGTCAGAGATTTGGGGAAATGGAAGTTTGGGCTCTTGAAGCTTATGGTGCTTCTCACGTTCTCCAGGAAGTTCTTACCGTTAAGTCAGACGACGTTGAAGGTCGTGTTCAGGTTTACGAAACCATTATTAAGGGTAAGACGATTATGAAACCTGGTATTCCTGAATCATTTAAGGTTGTTATTTCTGAATTACAATCACTTGGACTTCAGATGGATCTCAAGAAAGATACAGAACAAGTTACTATTGATGAAGGTGGTAACGGTGGTATTCTTACAGATACAGATGAAGATTGGGAAGAAGATTCTTCAGATGATAGCGAAGATGATATTTTCTCTGATGGTAGCGATGACGAAGATGAAGACGATGATATGGATTCATCTGACGATGACGAATAATCACTATCCGGTATTAGCATAAGGAAGGAGACATAAATAAAATGTTAGATATGGACAAGTTTGATGCACTGCAAATAAGCATCGCTTCTCCTGAAAAGATTAGATCTTGGTCATATGGTGAAGTAAAAAAACCAGAAACTATTAACTACCGTACGCATAAACCGGAACGTGACGGTCTATTCTGCGAAAAGATATTTGGTCCACAGAAAGACTACGAATGTTTCTGTGGTAAATATAAAAGCGTTCGCTACAAAGGTATCGTTTGCGAAAGATGTAATGTTGAAATTACAACTTCTTCTGTTAGAAGAGAACGTATGGGGCATATTCAGCTGGTAACACCAGTTGGTCATATTTGGTATTCTAAAGGTAGCCCGAACTATATAGCACTTCTTCTTGATATCTCTGCAAGAGATCTAGAAAAAGTTCTTTATTTCCAAAGTTACATTGTAATAGACCCAGGCAACCTGCCATTATCTAAGAAACAGCTTCTTTCTGAAGAAGGCTCAGCTGGTGAAATGGGCTATCGTGAACTTCGTGAAAAATACGGTGACATGTTCACTGCTAAAATGGGTGCTGAAGCAATCAAAGAATTGCTTGCTGAAATAGACCTTCAGAAATTAGAAAAAGAACTTGCCGATCAGTTAAAGACCTCTACAGGAACAAAGAGAACCCACCTCCTTAAGAGAATGGAACTGGTTAAGATGTTCTCTAAATCTATCAGCAGACCTGAATGGATGATTCTTGATGTTATTCCAGTTATTCCACCTGATTTAAGACCTATGGTTCAACTTGATGGTGGCAGATTTGCTACATCTGACCTAAATGATCTTTATAGACGTGTTATCAACAGAAATAACCGTTTGAAGAGATTGATTAAACTTCAGGCTCCTGACATTATCATTAAGAATGAAAAACGTATGTTACAGGAAGCTGTTAACGCTCTTATTGACAACGGTCGTCGTGGTAAACTAGTTACTGGTCCAAGTAACAGACCTCTCAAATCTTTGACCGATATGCTCAAAGGTAAACAAGGCCGTTTCCGTCAGAACCTCTTAGGTAAACGTGTTGACTATTCTGGTCGTTCTGTTATCGTTGTTGGTCCAAGTCTGAAGATTCATCAGGCTGGTTTACCAAAGAAAATGGCTCTTGAACTCTTCAAACCTTTTGTAATGCAGAGATTACAGGCTAAGGGTATTGCTGCTAATATTAAGAGTGCTAAGAAGATGATTGAAAGAGAAAAAGATGAAGTTTGGGACGTATTAGAAGAAGTTATCAAACACCATCCAATTCTCCTCAACCGTGCTCCAACTCTTCACAGACTCGGTATTCAGGCTTTTGAACCAGTTCTTATTGAAGGTAAGGCAATCAGAATTCACCCATTAGTTTGTACTGCATACAACGCAGACTTCGACGGTGACCAGATGGCTGTTCACGTTCCTTTGATGCTTGATGCACAAGTAGAAGCTCGTATGCTTATGATGGCTTGTAACAATATTCTCAAGCCAGCAAATGGTGACCCGATTTCTACTCCAACACAGGATATGACAATTGGTCTCTTCTATTTGACAATTGCAAAACCAGAAGGACCAGATTATCCAAAACTTACTCTACAGCTTTCTGACAAGTTGAAATGGTCTGATTTGCTTCTTAGTGAAGGTAGAATCTGTGACTTTAAGCTTGCTAAAGATGTTAATGATGAACTCAAAGCTGGTTTTGAATTTGATAGCCCAGAAGCTGTTGAAAAACTAGAAAAGAGTGGTGCAAAAGAAATCGTTGTATTTAGACCTCAGGTATTTACTAGCAAAGATGAAGCTAGAAATGCATACGATACACGTAATTTCCATTTGCAGTATCCTATTTATATCAAGAAATCTGTTATCGACCCGAAGAATGCTGAAGAAGGCAAAAATGAATATGTTAAGACCACTATTGGCCGCATAATTTTCCAAGAAGCATTACCAGCTGACTTCCCATTCCAGAATATGCAGATTTTGAAGAAGAACTTGCCAGCTCTTATTAAGAAGGTTTATAACAACTACGATTTGGCTATTGTTGATGAAACTCTTGATAATCTTAAAGCTCTCGGCTTCAAGTATGCTACAACTTGTGGTTTGACAATTTCTATAAAAGACCTTATCGATCCACCTAAGAAAGCTGAAATCGTTGCTAAATCAGACGAAAAAGTTGCTAAGATTCGTGAAAGATGGATGAAAGGCGAAATCAGTCGTGATGAAAAGAAACAGGCTGAAGTTGACGTTTGGACAAAAACAACTGAAGACGTTACTGACGACCTTGTTCAGACTCTTGAACACGATGCTAGATTCGGCGATTACAACTCAGTTTACATGATGGCTTACTCAGGTGCTCGTGGTAACTGGCAACAGATGCGTCAGTTGGCTGCAATGCGTGGTTTGATGTCAAATCCTCGTGGTGATATTCTTGCTTTCCCGATTAAGTCTAACTTCCGTGAAGGTCTGAATCAGTCAGAATACTTCATTTCTACATACGGTGCAAGAAAAGGTCTTGTTGACACAGCTCTTAGAACTGCAGACTCTGGTTATCTTACTAGAAGACTTGTTGACGTTGCTCATGACGTTGTTATTACCTGTGTTGACTGCGGCACTGAAAATGGTGTTGAAGTTTCTCCAATAAGACAGAACAGAACTGCTAACAATATCATGATTGATGATATTATGGTTCCTATCTCTAAGCGTATCGCTGGTAGAGTTTTGGCTAAGCCAATTATGAACCTTGAAACAGGTAAAGTTCTTGTAATTAAACACGGCGATCAGGATATAGCTCTTGATGCTGGTTTATACTGCACTGACGAAATCGCAAAAGATATTGAAGATCATTGCGAATTTATCCTTCCGATTAACAAGATTACAACTGATATGATTTGTGCTGAACAAATCATTGACCCGAAGACCAACTATCTTGTATTAAGACCAGACAGACAGTTTAACGATTACGTTCTTGAAAGAATGAAAGAATGTGAATACACTGAATGTAAGGTTAGAAGCAAAATCGTTATGCGTTCTCCTCTTACTTGCCGTTCAAAAGCAGGTATTTGTCAGAAATGTTACGGAGCTGACCTTGCAACTGGTAAGTTGGTTGATGTTGGTGAAGCAGTTGGTGTTATCGCAGCTCAGTCTATCGGTGAACCTGGTACTCAGTTGACAATGAGAACATTCCACACTGGTGGTGTTGCATTTGCTCAGCGTTCTTATATCAAGTCTCGTTCTGCTGGTACTGTAAGCTTTGCTACATTGAAACTTGCTAAGATTTCTGACCGTTCTAAATTTGAAATTACTTCTGGTCAGGAAACCTTCGATAAAGCCGATTTCGAAAAGGGAACCAAGACAGTTGTTGTTGGTGGTTTCTTAACTATCATTGGTAAGAACAAACACAAAGATAAACTTACTATTCCTCTGGGCTCTGAAATGAAGATTAAAGACAAAGACAGAGTTACCCCAGGCACTCCAGTTGCTGAATATTCTCCAAACAACATCGTAACCGGTTACTCAGGTGAAATCGTATTCGATAACATCGAAGTAAAAGATGGTATGGTTGTTTCTGAAAAGGCAGTTATCAAAGTTCTTACTCAGGAAGTTGATCCAGTAACAAAAGACTTCTTAATCGAAGATTATAAGATTCCTCAAGGTGCTGTTCTTCGTGTTGAAGACGGTGAAATTATTCACGCTGGTAACCTTATTGCTGAATCTTCTGGTCAGTCTCACGCAGCCATTTCTAGAAGCAATGGTATTGCTAAGTTTGAAAATATCAGAATCAAGAATAAGCAGGTTATTAGTGAAAACGGTATAATCTTCATTTTCCCAACAGATGGAAAAGATGGCGAAAGAGTTGAATATGCTCTTCCAAAGAGCGTTAAGGAAGCTAAAGATGCTACTCTTAAGAGCTGCGGTTTGATTCTTAACGTTAAGAATGGTGATGAAGTCGTTCCTGATCAGAAATTGCTTTCTGTAATCTCTGAATGTGATGGTACTGTTGCACTTTCTTCTGGTGGAACTAAGATAGCTGTTACAAAAGAAGCTCTTGAAGATTATGAATTCAAGGGTGAAATGGCAGCCGCAATTGATGAACAAAATAAGACATTGTCTTTGATTGCTCCGATTTCTGGTGTTGTTAAAGTTATTGCTGAAAAGGGTAACGTTAATAAGACTCTTGATAGAAAACGTGTTATTGTAAAACAGGAAATCGAATATGCTGTTCCACGTGGTGTAATTCTTAGACCTAAAGAAAACTGCCGTATACCAAACGGTGGAGATGTTGAAGAAAACGGCGAACTTACTTCTAAACTCTTTATCCAGGCCGAAATAGATGGTACTGTTGAAATAGCTAAGATTAAATCAGAAGTTCGTGTTAACCTGATTACAGATGATTATGCTGATATTCTAAAGGGTGCTACTCTTGCTAGACCGGCATTGAATAGAGAAACTGAAGAAGTTATCGCTGAAGCTGGTACTGTAATCGATGATGAATTATTTGCAATTATCGATGAAAATCGTGGTGCAATTAGAGAAATCCATATCGTTAAGGGTGAACAATTAGCTGTTAACGTTATTGGTGAAGATAATCTTAAGGTTCAATACCCAGTTCCAGAAGGTGCTGAAATTAATGTAGGCAATGGCGATGTTGTAAAAGCAGGTGACAAGCTTGTTTCTGAAGTTGGTCCTATGATCAGCGAAATCGCTGGTAAAGTTAACTACATTTATGGTTACAACAAGATTATCTGTGAAGAAATCATTGAAAAGATTCTTGTTTACTCTGGTGTTGAATTCAGCTATCCATCTAACTTAAGTCTCAAGTTCCCGCCAACAGTTACAAAAGACGGCGAACTCACTCTGACACCAATTCCATTTGAAACTTATACTCAAATTGAAGATACAGATGGCTCAACCGGTATTAAGATTACTCAGCGCGTTCTCCATGAAAAGAAATATTCTATCACTAAAGAAATGGTTTCTCATGGTGCACTAGTAGTCGAAGATGGTCAGGAAGTTAAGGAAGGCCAGCTCTTGGCAGTTCTTAAAGCTGATAATCACGGTGTTGTTCTTCTTGATCATGACTTCTCTAAAGAAGGCAAGCTCAAGAGCACAATCAAGAGCATTATCGTTCAGCCAGGTGAATCTCACCAGATTCTCGACGGTGCCGAACTCAGAATCGAAGACGGCGCAAAGGTTAAGAAGGGTGAAATCCTTGCTAAGTGGGGTGCTTCTGCTAGAAAGACTACAGATATCGTTCAAGGTTTGCCGCGTGTTGCAGAACTCTTTGAAGTTCGCAAACCAAAGAAAGAAGCTGTTATCGCTGAAGATTCCGGTGTTATAAGAATGACCGGTAACTCTATTACAATTAAAGATCCTAAGACTGGAATTGAAAAACCAGTTCGTATCCAGCTTGGTTCTGTAGACATTCTCGTTCATGACGGTGAATATGTTGAAGCTGGCGATCAGATTTCTGATGGTAAAGTTTTCTCTAAGAAACTTGTTAAAGTCGTTGGTCTACCAGTTGTTCGTAAATACATGATTGAAGAAATCTTGAGAGTTTACAAAGACCAGGGCGTTGAAATCAACGATAAGCATATCGAAATCATCGTTAGACAGATGCTCCGCAAAGTTGTTATCACTGAACCAGGTGATTCTAACTTCTTACAGAATGAATCTGTTAACGTCAGAAGATTTGAAGACAGAGTTAACTCTCTTGTTGAAAAAGGTAAGAGACCGCCGGAAGGTGCTCCGATGATTCAGGGTATCACTAAGGCTTCTTTGACAACAGATAGCTTCATATCTGCTGCATCATTCCAGGAAACCACAAGAGTTCTCACTAAGGCTGCAATTAAGTCTAAAGTAGACTACTTGAAGGGCTTGAAAGAAAACCTCATTATTGGTAAGCTAATACCTGCTGGTACTGGTTTGTCAGTATTGAAAGATATCGAATACAAGAATCTTCCTGTTGAAGTTGAAGCAGTTGAAGAAGCTCCAAAAGAAGATTTCTACAGCTCTCTTACTGAAAAAGATAATGAAGATCTCGACGAACTTGAAAATTCTCTCTTCATCACTAAACCAGATGTTGGTATGCACGAAGAAGAAGATGAATAATCAATTCATTGTCTAGTAAAAAAAC
>Ga0256871_1001830_pt1 | contig 10471 bp, 8 predicted proteins | sample RumenRJG_07RNA_FD_185439 | JGI IMG/M metagenome (GOLD analysis project Ga0256871, IMG submission 185439) | Metatranscriptome of bovine rumen microbial communities from Lethbridge, Alberta, Canada - Rumen RJG_07 (Metagenome Metatranscriptome) | ecosystem: Host-associated > Mammals > Digestive...
ACAGCCGAGCCAGAGCGACTATTTCCAGGCTACGCGTGGCGGTGGCAATGGTGACTACAATGTCATCGTGCTGGCACCGGCCTCAGTGCAGGAGATGGCCGACTTCGTCGACCTGGCTTTCACGCTGGCTTTCCGCTATCGCAATCCCGTCATGATCCTCAGCGATGGTGTCATTGGACAGATGATGGAGAAGGTGACACTGCCACCGGTAAAGCCAAGACGCACCGAGGAGCAGATCCTCAAAGAGTGCCCGTGGGCCACGACAGGACGCACGCATCACCGTAGTCCCAACATCATCACGTCTCTCGAATTGAAGCCGGAGGTTATGGAACAGCGCAACCTTCATCTGCAGGCAAAGTACCGTGAGGTCGAACAGAAAGAAGTACGCTACGAGACGGAGCAGTGCGACGATGCCGACTGCTTGATAGTGGCATTTGGCAGTGCGGCGCGCATTGCCGAGAAGAGTGTAGAGCTGGCCCGTGAGCAGGGCATCAAGGCCGGACTGTTCCGTCCCATCACCCTGTGGCCATTCCCCAGCAAGGCTCTCGCTGAGATGGCACGGGGCAAGCGACATATACTGGTGGCAGAGATCAATGCCGGACAGATGATACAGGACGTGCGGCTGGCTGTAGACGGCCTGGCACCCGTCAGCCACTTTGGCCGACTGGGCGGTATCGTGCCAGAGCCTGCGGAAATAGTAGACGAACTAATAGCAAGATTGGAACAACATGACAACTGAAGATATAGAGAGAAACAAGATCATTGCGCCGGAGAACAAGGTCTATCAGAAACCGGTACTGATGAATGACGTGCCGATGCACTATTGTCCGGGCTGTAGCCATGGTGTGGTACACAAGCTGGTGGCAGAGGTCATCGCCGACATGGGCATGGAAGACAAGGCTATCGGCGTGTCGCCCGTAGGTTGTGCGGTTTTCGCTTACCGCTATATTGACATCGACTGGCAGGAGGCCGCTCATGGCAGGGCTCCCGCAGTAGCAACGGGTATCAAACGGCTGTGGCCCGACCGCCTGGTGTTACTTATCAGGGCGACGGTGATCTTGCGTGTATTGGTACGGCCGAGACCATCCATGCACTCAACCGGGGAGAGCATATCGCCATTATCTTCATCAACAATGCCATCTATGGTATGACGGGTGGACAGATGGCCCCAACCACGCTGATAGGACAGAAGACGACCACCTGTCCTTATGGCCGCGACCCAGAACTGCATGGCTATCCGCTCAACATCACCGAGTTGGCAGCCCACTTGCGTGGCACCTGCTATGTGACACGTCAGAGTGTCGACACCGTCGCCTCGATCGCCAAAGCCAAGAAAGCCATCCGCAAGGCTTTTGAGGCATCGATGAAAGGACTTGGTTCGTCGCTTGTCGAAATCGTCTCCACGTGCAGTAGCGGCTGGCATCTGTCACCCGTCAAGGCCAACGAGTGGATGAGGCAGTACATGTTTGAGGAGTACCATAAAGGCGACTTCAAGGATACGACAGGGCTGAAGTAGCTTCGTCACGAAAGACTTAAACAGAAAACAATGAAGAAAGAAATTATTATATCGGGCTTTGGCGGCCAGGGAGTGCTGTCGATGGGTAAGATTCTTGCTTATTCCGGACTGATGGAGGGCAAGGAGGTGACCTGGATGCCTGCCTACGGACCGGAACAGCGTGGCGGAACGGCCAACGTGACGGTTATCGTGAGCGACAGCCGTATCTCGTCGCCCATCCTCAGCCAGTACGATGTCGCCATCGTACTCAACCAACCCTCACTCGACAAGTTCATGCCCAAGGTGAAGCCGGGAGGTGTACTGATCTACGACGGCTACGGCATTGCTCAACGGCCACAGCGTGATGACATCTCCATCTACCGCATTGATGCCATGGATAAAGCTGCCGAGATGCAGAACGCTAAGGTGTTCAACATGATTGTGCTCGGAGGATTGCTCAAGGTGTGTCCCATCGTTAGTACCGATGGCTTGCAGAAAGCACTCTACAAGACACTGCCCGAGCGTCACCATCATCTCATACCGCTCAATATGAAGGCGGTGGAAGAAGGACAGAGGATAATTAAGGAAATGTAGGTGAATGTTTATAGACTAAAAGTAACGGTATCTCGGTGAAATGTCATACCTTTGTGTAGTCTTAATAAAATCGAAAGTATGAGCTATCCTGAAATTGAATATCATCATGTCATGCCCATCCAACTCAGATGGATGGATGCCGATGCGTTTGGTCATGTAAACAACACTATGTACTTCCAATACTATGACACGGCGAAGATGGATTACTTTCGCAAGGTATGTCCCGACCTTGTTGATCAGTGCGCCATCGTCACCGTGCACCTTGAGGCCGATTTCATGCACCAAGTCTTCACCAGAGAGGAATTGGTCAATGTTGAGTCCGCCATCGTGCGCATCGGCCATAGCAGTTTCACGTTCCAGCAACGGCTTGTTGGTGCCAAGGACGGTGAGGTGAAATGCGTGGGACAGACCATCATGGTGCTGTTCCATGTGAAGGAGGAAAAAACCGTGCCTTTCACCCCCGAATGGCGTAAAATCATTGAGGATTTTGAGGGAAGACCGCTTTGACATCCGGTTGCTGCGCTCTATCTTAGGGAAATCCCTACGTTAAAATAGGAGAAAAAACCAGTGCTATTGGCTTTTTTCCCCTATTTTTGTAGCAGATTATTTAAACGAGCAATTATGAAAAAGTCATTGGTTGTCGTGATGTCGGCATTGTTCTTGTTGAGCAGTTGCGACACTTATACCGGAATGGGTGCCTATACGGGCACCACATTGGGAAGTATCTTTGGTTCAGCTATCGGTGGAATCGCCGGTGGCCCTCGTGGCTCCGATGTCGGCACGTTGGCCGGTATGGTGGGTGGCGCCATCGTTGGCGCTGCTGTAGGCAACGCTGCCGACCAGCATGCGCAGCAACAGCGCGAAGACGACCTGGCACAATACCGTCAGGACAAGGCAGAGCGTCAGGCGGCACGTGAGCGGCGCAATCAGCAGGGCAGCTATCAGGGCTACGACAGCAATACCGTGTCATCAGAACAAGGTCCCGTCTTCGATCCCAACAACGGGGGAGATGACCGTATCTATAACTTCAACGGTTCTGACTACACGGGCAATTACAGTGCACAGCAGCCTACGGTCTCAATGCCGATGCAGTCGAGTGTGGAAAACTTAGCGGGCAATCTTAAGTATACTCCGTACATAGAGATCAAAAATGCACGCTTCGTCGATGACAATCAGGATGGAAAGATACAACGCGGAGAGATGTGCAAGGTGATCTTCGAAATCTTCAACCGGGGCAAACAGACGCTGTACGACATTGTGCCGACGGTGATAGAGGCCAATAACAACCGCCATATCATCATCTCGCCCAATATGCATGTGGAGCAGTTGCAGCCTAACAGCGGCGTGCGCTATACCGCTCTGGTCAAGGCCGACAACCGTCTGAAAGACGGCGTGGCCAAGATTTGCCTGAGCGTCGTGCAAGGCGACAAGTCTATCTCTAAAGTGACGGAATTCAACGTGCCTACGATTAAATAACTAATTATATGTGTTTTGCTGCTGCCCTCTGACGTCAACACTTCATTGACGGCGGAAGGCAGCATTGATTTTCGTGCCTATGCTGTTACGACACTCACCATGTACGCCATTACCGGAAGAGACGTTGTGAGGCCTTGGACGGGCAGGCTTTACGTTATTTCAACTCTTTGTTACGTGAGCGTACATACAGACATATATTTTTTTTGTAATTTTGCAGATGGAACTAAAAGAAAACAAATATGAAACGAATTGCCTTGAGTTTATTATTTTTCCTAATGAGCGTACTAACTTTGACAGCCGGGCCTGTCAAAACCAAAGTCATAGACGATGGTGGCTCTGGCATGTTCAAAGCAATAGCCGTTAAAGAAGAGGGTCTGCCCGACTTTGTCATCTATCGTCCGAAGGACTTTATGTACACTCATGCCCGTCAGGGAGCAGTTCCCATTTTGCTGTTTGGCAATGGCGGATGCTCTGACACAAGCATAGGTTATGAGCGAATGCTCACGGAGATAGCATCGCATGGATATGTAGTGGTGGCTGTGGGAGAAATGCAAGACAAGCGTAATGACCGTCCTGAGCGGCACACGGCCTCGTCGGAACTCAAGCGCGGTCTGGATTGGATTGTGGAACAAAGTCGCACCAAGGGAAGTGACTATTATCAGAATGTAGATCCCAACAAGGTTGCCGCAGCCGGTCACTCTTGTGGTGGGGCTCAGGTGCTTGCCAATGCAGCCGACCCTCGTCTGAAGACATATCTGATGCTGAACGCGGGGATGGGCGATATGGAGATGGCAGGAGCCAGCAAGGAGTCGTTGCCCAATGTCCATGGTCCCATACTCTATGTTGTTGGCGGCCCGAAGGACGTGGCTTACGAGAATGCTCAGATGGATTACGCCAGAATCCACCATGCGCCGGTGGCACTCGCCAATCATCCAGCCTCCGGACACGGTGGTACTTACCATGAGAAGTATGGTGGTGACTACGCACGTTTGGTTATTGATTGGCTCGACTGGCAATTGAAAGGGAAGAAGGGCAATGCCAATGTCTTTTTGAAAGGTGACTTGAAAGACTATCCAGGTTGGGAGGTGAAAGCCAAGAATTTCAAGCAGCACCCGGGCAAGTTCCTGTCGCTGAAGATGCCTTGCAGACTTCTGAATGGCATCACGGAGCGCGACTATTCCATCTATCTGCCCGGTAGCTATGAGAGTGACTCACTGCGACGCTATCCTGTGCTCTACCTGATGCATGGTGGTGGCGGCTCGAATACAGACTTCGAGCATTTCAACCATCTTTCCCAGGTGACCGACAGCCTTATTGACGCTGGTGCTGTCAAGGATTTGATTATCGTCTGTCCTGAGGGTAATCGGCAGCACATGATGTACTTCAATACTACTAAAGGAAAGGCTGGTGCACCTGACTGGCAGTATGAGGATTATTTCTTCAAGGAGCTCATACCATATATAGAAAAGACTTACCGTGTGAGAACTGACAAGGGCGGCCGTGCCATTGCCGGTTTCTCCATGGGCGGCGGAGCCGCGACCGTCTATGGGGTGCACCATCCGGAAAAGTTCAGTATGGTCTATGACATCTCAGGGTATCTGCGCCGTCAGCCGCTTGACTTCCTGAAGAATGACCCTTCAGCTGAATGGCGCCAGACAACCATTGCCGACAACAACCCCATTACAACCGTGGAAAACGGTAGTGAGGCACAGGTAAAGGCATGGAAGCAAGTGGACTGGAATATTCGTGTGGGCGACCACGACTTTACGCTTTGCGCAAACATGGATTTGGCCAAAGCCTTTCGCAATCAAGACATACCTTTCTCGATGTATGTCAACGACGGTGCGCATGACATGAAATGGGTGCAGCCCGCGCTCGTGGATGCCATCAAGCGGGCCAACAAGAACTTTGAGAGCCTCTGGATAGAAAACGGCAACCGGCACATCTATGGCATCCTCAGCAAGCCACGTTATACCGGACGCAAACAACCGGTGGCTATTATTGCCCATGGTTTCAACGGGACTCATGCTGTCGGTTACTCCTATTTCAAGACATTGAATGACCTTGGCTACCAGTGCTATGCATTCGACTTCCCATGTGGATCAGTCTATAGCCGTAGCGACGCCAACACGATGAACATGTCTGTTCTTGATGAACAAAGCGACGTTGAGGCTATCGTGCGTTACTTTCGGCAGCAGCCTGATGTAGACGCTGACCATATCGTACTCATAGGTGAGAGTCAGGGTGGTTTTGTCTCCGCCATGACGGCAGCCCATATTCCGCACCAGATTTCGAAATTGGTTCTTGTGTTCCCAGCCCTTTGTATTCCTGATAATTGGAACCATCGCTACCCGAAGGTGACAGACATCCCCGATACCACACGCCTGTGGAACGTACCGTTAGGACGGCGTTTCTTCATGCAGTTGCGCAACATAGATATCTTCAAGGCTTGCAAGCGCTACCCTAAGCCTGTACTCATAGTTCAAGGTGATGCCGATGCAGTTGTGTCCATGAAGGATACGCGCCGGGCAGTAAAGCTATACAAAAATGCGCGACTTCACGTCATTCCTGGTGCTGGGCATGGCTTCAGGTACGAGGAGCAACAGCAGTCGCTTGAACAAATCAAGGCGTTCCTGAAATAAAGCCTAAGCAACAGGCTATTGCCGATGTGCGGCGTGTACAGCTTGTCCCGCCTTGTGCCGTATGATAAGATGGCGTGTCTTTGCAAAGGTCATCAATCGATTAGTAATAGAGTCTTCAACTATGCGAACAATGAACGATAAGAATGCGATATTAACTACACGATCAACCATGTTTTCTTCAGTGGAGAGATCGCTTCTGCTTATGCTGATTGCTATCTTGATGCTGCCGTTTAACGGACGGGCGCAGCGCCGGTCGCCCAAGACCGTCACGTTGCTTGACATCACCCAGCGCAATGGTGAGGACGAGAATGGTTCGTCCGGTCGCAATGTCTATTCAGCACGCTATATGCTCGAGTTGGCCGGTTTCCCGTTTGCCGTTACCGCATCGCTCGACTCTGCACTGTCGGTGAGCGATGCCCTGCTTATCTCTTCTCCCGTCACCGACTCGACGTTTACGGCCGGTGAGGTTGCTGCTATCCGTGCATGGGTAGGGCAAGGCGGCATATTCCTGTCGCCCGCCTGCAAGGTGGCTGAAGAACCCTTAAAGTCGTTGTATGGCATCCGCTCCGTAGAGATGAGCCGTTACAATTGGGCCTTCCGATGGGACTCATTGCTCGTGGGAAAGAATGAGTTGGCTTACGTCGACACGCCTGAGGAACAATCGGTCTCGCTGGGCCGGATGGGCGTTGAGGGAATTGCCACATACAGCTACAAACTTGGCGAGGCACAGGCGATGGCGGTGTTCAGTAACGGTGAGACTGCGGTGGCCTGTCATCCTTTGGGCCTGGGCAGAGTGTATCTGTTTGGTGTGGCTTGGCGAGACGTCATCCAGCGCAACCAACTCAATAAAGATTTTCATGCGCAACGTGTGGGAAGCAATGGCTACGAGCCTTCAGCCGATGCCTTCCCGTTGTTCGTACGTGCGGCAGTGGTGAGGCAGCGTGGACTGGCCGTGTGGAAGCATACCATACCGGGCAATTATGAGTCCGTGCTTATTCCCACCCACGACTGCGACTCGCGTACGGCCTATGACAGCATGCATTTCATGTCCGACTATGAGGCTGGGCTCGGACTGCACAGCCACTTTTTCCTCACCGTACATTACTATCGCGACAAAGGCTACCTGTCAGCGTTCTACGACTCCGCGAGCATTGCAAAAGCCAAGCTTCTGTTGGCTGCCGGTCATACGGTGGGTAGTCACTCCATCGGACACTTCCCTGACTTTAACCGGACGGAGCGTTTCCCGCTCACTGTGACCACCCGCGAGGCGTATCATCCCCATCATGATATGGAAACCAAGATAACCTCAGATGGGTCGACCTGGGGCGAAGTGGTGTTGTCTAAGCAGATTCTTCAAGCAGACCTTAACAACCAGGTGCGTTCGTTCCGCTCGGGTCACCTTTGCGTCAACGACAATGTGCCGGAAGCCGAGGCGGAAGGCGGTTATAGCTTCTCGTCGTGCTACACGTCGCCAGAGGTGCTGTCGGAGTTCCCGTTCTTTGAACGCGAGCGGAACGATTGGACAGGCAGACAGACCACCGTGCTGCAGATTCCGCTTCACTTCTCCGATGTCTTCAATACCGCAGCTGGAAAAATGGACTCAACCAACTGGCGGCAGAAGCCGGCCGTATGGCTTAGCCTCCTGAACAAACTGCGCCGTAACTACGCACCCGCTGTGGTGCTGATTCATCCCAACAGAGAGTGGAAGATGGAGGCCGAAAAGATGTTGGTGGACTCGATGGACCGAAGCGCCGTAGGACTGTTCAATTTTGAGGACTATGGTGACTTCTGGGAGGCACGTCGTGAGCTCACCTTCTCCTATGAGACCAACGACTCGCTCTCTCACCTTACTCTCCATGTGAAAAAGACAGACATTGAGCGTAACTGGAATATGAGTTTTGTTGTGGAGAAGACCGACGGCGTATTGCCCACGACCATTGACCTGCAGGACGAGGGAGGCCGACAATATGAGTTGGCTGTGCGACGCCTCAGCGCGACACGCCTGTTGGTGAGCCTCGTTTCGCCATCGGGCATAGGACTTGCTCATATTGACAACACGACGACATCGCCGTCCTATACCCTCACTGGACTGCCAGTGAACAACAGCTATCGTGGTGTTGTTGTGAAGAAAGCCAAGAAATTCTTGTGCAAGTAGGCGTAGCCTTTTCGTGTAGACAGACTGTACTTTCACATCAAGAGAGAAAACGCAGTCGTCTTTTCTTTTGATGCATCGTGTGGACTATTCCCCGGCTTTTAGGTGAGGACAGGGCTGAAAGACATTGGCCCGGATTATGGCTCGTGTGGGGAAACCTTCAGCTTGACTCCTCTCTTGGGAGGTGCTTTCAGCGTAGGCGTTTTCGGTTTCGGGAGAAGCTCGGAGGTGACCTGTCCGAAATCAAACTCGAAGGCTGGCAGTCCCGTTTCCTCCTCTTCTGGATTATCACGATAGGGGATGCGGGGTGTGTCGGCACGTTGCACCTCTACCATCGCCACGCCCTGTGAGAGCATGCCCAAGGCTTTGGCGGCACCATAGCTCAAGTCAATGATGCGCCCGCGGGAGAATGGTCCGCGGTCAGTGACCCTTACCAGCACTTCCTTGCCGTTTCTCAGATTGGTCACTTTCAAGATGGTGCCGAAAGGATATGTGCGATGGGCACACGTCAGACTGTCGTGATGCAAGCGTTCGCCACTGGCAGTACGTGTGCCGGTGGCTTTTTTAGAGTAATACGTAGCCTTCCCCCTGTGCGTTTGTGCTTCCACAGGGGTAAGACTCATTGCCAAAAAGCTTAGCACAAGCAGGCTAAGCGCTTTTATATATCTATAATGTTTCACTCAATTTTATTGACAGGTCCTGCCTCGTCTGTGTTGTTGGCTGGCAAGACCTGTCTCTTTTGCTCCTTCGGCTATACGATGCCTTGGGCCATCATGGCGTTGGCTACTTTCATGAAGCCAGCCACGTTGGCTCCGCGCACGTAGTCGATGTAGCCGTCGGCCTGCTGGCCGTACTGTGTGCACTGCTCGTGAATCGAGTGCATGATGTAGTGCAACTTCTCGTCCACTTCCTTAGCGCTCCAGTGCAGTCTCATGGAGTTTTGCGTCATCTCCAGTCCCGAGGTGGCCACGCCGCCGGCGTTGACAGCCTTGCCCGGTGCGAAGAGCTGGTGAGCTTTGACAAACTTCTCAACGGCTTCTGCTGTGCATCCCATATTGCTCACCTCAGCTACGCAGAGCGGTTTGTTGGCGAGTATACGGTCGGCATCGTTGCCGTCGAGCTCGTTTTGGGTAGCGCAGGTGAGATAGATGTCAGCCTTCTGCTCCCAAGGCTTCTTGCCCGGATAGAACGTAGCGCTCTTGAATTCCTCGGCATAGGGCGAGCAGATATCCTCGCCACTGGCCCTGAGCTCAAGCATGAAGTCATTGCGCTCGCCGCTGATGCCCTCCGGGTCGTAGATATAACCGTCGGGACCGCTGATCGTGATGACCTTGGCTCCCAACTCGGCCGCTTTCTTGACGGCACCCCATGCTACGTTGCCGAAGCCGGAGAGTGCGATGGTCTTGCCCTTGATGTCGATGCCGTGGGTCTGGAGCATCTCGTTGACGAAATAGAGTGCGCCGAAGCCCGTTGCCTCGGGCCGTAGGATCGAGCCGCCCCATTCCATGCCCTTGCCGGTGATGACACCTTGGAACTGATGGGTCAGCTTCTTGTATTCGCCAAAGAGGTAGCCAATCTCGCGTCCGCCCACGCCGATGTCTCCTGCTGGCACATCTTCGTCGGGGCCTATGTAGTGATAGAGCTCCTGCATGAACGACTGACAGAAGCGCATCACCTCAGCGTCGCTGCGGCCACGGATGGAGAAGTCGGAGCCGCCTTTGGCACCGCCCATCGGCAGTGTCGTCAGGGCGTTCTTGAATGTCTGTTCAAAGCCCAGGAACTTCATGATGCTCAGCGTGACTGACGGGTGGAAGCGCAGACCGCCCTTGTAGGGACCTATGGCGCTGTTGAACTGTACGCGGTAACCGGTGTTCACATGCACCTCACCATTGTCGTCAACCCATGGCACACGGAAGATGATGACGCGTTCCGGCTCCACCAGCCGCTCTATGATCTTAGCTTTTTCAAACTCGGGGTGTTCGTTGTAGACGTCCTTAATGGAGATAAGGACTTCTTTCACTGCCTGTAAGAATTCTGGTTCGTCAGAGTGTTTCCACATCAGGCCTTTTAATACTTGCTCTACTTCCATAGTAATAGTATATTTAGCAAAAG
>Ga0256871_1001832_pt1 | contig 10467 bp, 9 predicted proteins | sample RumenRJG_07RNA_FD_185439 | JGI IMG/M metagenome (GOLD analysis project Ga0256871, IMG submission 185439) | Metatranscriptome of bovine rumen microbial communities from Lethbridge, Alberta, Canada - Rumen RJG_07 (Metagenome Metatranscriptome) | ecosystem: Host-associated > Mammals > Digestive...
CTTCTTGTCGATCTTGTTCTTCAGGATATGGTCAAAGGCGGAAATACGATCCGTCGCCACCATGATCAGGCTGTCGCCGGCATCATAGATTTCCCGCACTTTGCCCTCTTTGATCGGTTGATACTCTTTCATGTGATTCCCCTTTCTGTTGTCCTGCGCCATGAAGATCGCGGTGGCTGTCGCGGTCAGTTTGCCTGTCCTGCGGCTTGCCGCCTCTGCGCGCAGATGTGTTATGGTCCGCCCTGCCGCCTGGACATAAGCAGTGACTACCAGTTCATCGCCGAGCCGGACAGGTCTGAGATAACGAATATCGAGCTCCAGTGTCGGCGCATAGCTTTCTCCCGCATAGAAGCGGGCAGCAGCGCCCATCGTGATGTCCATGGCCGTACAGAAGATGCCGCCGTGAAGCATGCCTGCCCGGTTGGCCTGCCACAGCTGCACCGGAAAAGCAAGACGCATGAAACCGTCCGCATAAGAACATGCCTCCACCTTCATCTTCATCATACCGTTGATATTACCCGCCTGCGCCACATTGGTCTCCTGCTCGAGACGCCGCATATAGGCCTCCATACGATCCTGTCCCTGCGCCAGCTGCCCCGGTGTCATAGGCTGTCCCGGGGCCAGGCGCTCACGTCCCGTTGAACGGATGCCAATGACAGAAGGCTTTGTTTCCTCTCTCATCTAGGCCAGGTCCTCCGTGGCAAACATGCGCACACCGGCTTCTGACAGAATCGACTGCGCTTTGACCAGATCACGTACCTTGAGGACCAGAACCACCTTGCCGTTCTTCAGCTGCAGCGTCGAATAGATGTATTCCACTCCAATGTTCCTGCTGGTCAGCTCCTCGAGTACATCATGGAGACCGCCGGGTCTGTCTTCCACCTCGACGGCGATAACATCGGTAACCGTAGCGTTAAATCCGTTTTCGGAAAGGATCTTCTTCGTTCCTTCCGGATCGTCGACCAGGACCCGCAGAATGCCGAAATCCGTCGTATCCGCCACATACATGGCGCGGATATCCACATTGTTCTTCTTCAGGACAGCAGTGAAATCTGTCAGCCTTCCGGTGGTGTTCTCCAAAAATACAGAGATCTGCTTGATGTACATCATTTCCTCCCTTGTTTACTCGATATAGGATCTGGTATCTTCCACCCTGACGGCTTTCCCCTCGCTTCTGGGAAGAGTGCCCGGGCTCAGGAAGCGAACCTTGCATCCGATTCCCAGCATCTCGCGAAGCGCATGATCCAGTCTTCTTCTGAGGTCCTCGATGAACGACATCTCATCGATCGGCAGTCCTTCCGCCAGCTCAACGCCCAGCTCGAAGGTATCATTATTATTTTTCCGTCCCACATACAGCTTGTAGTTCATTGTCAGCTCGCTGAACCTGGCGATCACCGTCTCCACCTGCGAGGGGAATACGTTGACACCGCGGATGATCAGCATATCATCCGTACGCCCGTAGACGCGGCTCATCCGCACAGACGTACGGCCGCAGGCGCATGGCTCGTGGGTGATGGAGCAGATATCTCTGGTTCTGTAACGGATCAGGGGGAATCCCTGTTTGCCAAGGGTGGTCAGCACCAGTTCGCCCTTCTCACCGTCCGGCAGCACCTGATGCGTATCCACATCAATGATCTCCGGATAAAAGTAATCCTCTGCGATATGCATGCCCGCATTCTCATCGCAGCTGACCGCAACGCCCGGTCCCATGATCTCGGAGAGACCGTAGATATCATGGGCTTTGATTCCCAGGCCCTTTTCGATGTTGTCACGCATCGCCTGCGTCCAGGGCTCTGCGCCAAAGATACCGGCTGACAGATGCAGGTCATCCGGCTTAATGCCTTTCTGGGCACAGCGCTCTGCAATAGCCGCTGCATACGACGGCGTGCAGCATAGAATATCACTCTTCATGTCCTGCAGAAAGGTGATCTGTTTTTCCGTATTGCCGCTGCTCATGGGAATCACGGTCGCGCCGATCTTCTGTCCGCCGTAGTGGGGTCCGAAACCGCCCGTAAACAGACCGTATCCGTAGGATACGTGCACCACTGACTCGTCGGTGCATCCCGCCATGGCAAGCCCCCTTGCCAGGATCTCGCTCCAGATGTCAATATCCTCCCTGGTGTATCCGACAATCTTGGGCTTGCCTGTCGTCCCCGAAGAAGCATGGATCTCGATGATGTCCTTCTTGGGTCTGGCAAAGAGGCCGGTAGGATAGTTGATCGCCAGATCTTCCTTTTCCATGAAAGGCAGCTTCCCGATGTCCTCCAGGCTTTGGATATCCTCGGGCGCCACGCCGGCATCATCCAGTTTCTTCTTGTAGTAAGGCACATGGTCGTACTCATACTTTACGGTTTTCTTCAGTTTCTCAAGCTGCAGTGTGCGCATGGTCTCCCGATCCGCACATTCCATCGCTTCATTCCATATCATCTAGCGTCTCCTGTAAAATAACGAATAGCAGTAAGTTCCATTATCCCGCACGCCATCACGAAAGTCCGCATCCTTCCCGTCGGGCTGAGCACAAACGATGGCCGATCAGACAGCCGTTCAAAAGATCACCGGCCGTCTCAGATCTTGCTCTCATCGATATAGGCAATATAGGGGAGCTGTCTGTATTTTTGTGCATAGTCGAGGCCGTAGCCGACAATAAACTGATTGCCGACCGTGAAGCCTACATAGTCTGCCTCAATGTCCACCCGCCGCCCTTCCGGCTTGTCCAGAAGCGCACAGATGCGCACCGACTTCGGACCGCGGTTCTCAAGATAGCCTTTCAAATACTGCAGCGTGATGCCGGAATCCACGATGTCCTCGACGATGATCACGTTCTTTCCTGAAATGTCACTTTCCAGATCCTTGTTGATCTTGACCTCGCCGCTGGTCTTCGTAGAAGCCCCGTAACTGCTGCATGCCATAAAGTCGATCTCCACATCGCCGGTAAGATGCTTCATCAATTCGGTCATCCACATGACTGCACCGCGGAGAATCCCCAGCAGAAGAATAGGCTCATCCTTGTAATCCTCACTGATCTGCCGTCCGATCTCCTCGGCACGCGCTATGATCTCTTTTTCCGTGATCATGATTCCGCCGAGTGCCTCAGTATTCATCTTTTTTCTCCTTTTTCTTTTCTGTATCCGGCCTTTGATCCGCCGAATCCTCTTTCACTTCATAGGTGACATCAAATGCATCCGGGTATCTCTTCCTCACGCGGTCCGATGCAGCACCTTTGTTCTTCCAGTACCGGTCCAGCGTGTCCCGGAGCAGCCAGGTGATAAAGATCCAAAGCGCCAGATCATCGATCCATCCCACAGGAAGCAGGAACGGCGGAATCAGATCCACAGGGAGGAACAGATAGACAATGCCGCCCACCACCAGCAGTTTCTTCCAGAACCTGACAGAAGGATCCCGCAGCATGCTGCCGATGGAGCCGATCCGTCGAATGAAGGCATAGACAGCTCTAAGCACACTCATAGCGTTTCCCCAAGCACCGCATCCATAGCATCCAGCAGTTCCTGCCAGCCGGTCTTCTTCAGGGCCGATACAGGGAGCAGGTCATCTTCGCGGCGCATACCCAGGCTCTTGCGGATAGCCGAGAGCCTTGCCTGAATCTGCCCGCGGGAAATCTTGTCTGCCTTCGTTGCCGCCACCAGACCATCCAGGCCATAGTGCTTCAAATAGGCATACATCTGCTGATCCTGCCTGGTAGGCGCATGACGAATGTCCACCAGGAGAACGACCTTGCAAAGTCCTTCCCGATGCTGGAAATAAGCATCCATCATCTTCCCCCAGCTTTCGCTGACACTGCGGGCCACCTTGGCATAGCCATAGCCGGGCAGATCCACAATGCGAAAGGCATCATTGATCTCGTAGAAATTGATCGTCCTCGTCTTGCCCGGACTGGAACTGACCTTGGCCAGCTTTTTTCTTCCGGTGAGCAGATTGAGCAAGGAGGATTTGCCTACATTGGACCGCCCTGCAAAGGCAATCTCCTTTTTGTCATCCGGTGGATACTGGTCCGGCCTTCCGGTCACCGCCACCAGATCTGCTTTTTTAATGATCATCGTTTGCTTTATCGTCTGCTTTTTTTACCGTACTTTTTTCTGCGGTTCTGATGTGCTCAGGATGCCTTGCCGCCAGGAAGTCCGTGAGAGATTCATTCGTTCCCACCAAAACCTCTTTGAGCGCATCCTCCACATGCTCTAACAGAACAAACTCCAGCTGATCCCGCACTTTCTTGGGAATCTCATCAATATCCACCGCATTATCTTTTGGAAGCATCACCTTGCGGATTCCCGCCCGGTGTGCTGCCAGCACCTTCTCACGGATGCCGCCTACCGGCAGCACCTTGCCTGTAAGCGTGATCTCGCCGGTCATAGCGACATCTCTGCGCACAGGAATGCCGGTCAGCGTGGAGATCATCGCCGTGCACATGGTAACGCCGGCTGAAGGACCGTCTTTAGGAACAGCACCTTCCGGAATATGGATATGAATGTCCTTATCCTTGTAGAAATCCTGATCGATCTCCAGATGCTGCGCGATCTGCCGAATATAAGAGATACCGGTACGCGCGGATTCCTGCATGACATCGCCCATCTGCCCCGTCAAAGAGAGCTTGCCTGTGCCGGGAACGGCTGCCGTCTCGATGAACAGTGTCGTTCCGCCCACAACAGTCCAGGCGAGTCCGGTGGTGACACCCACCTCGGTCTCTCCCTTGATCTTATCGTAATGAAAGCGTTTCTTCCCCAGCAGACGCTCCAGATCCGCAGGCCGAATCCGGTAGACCTTCTCGGGATCATAGCCTTCGGTTACGGTCCTGCGCGCCACCTTCCTGCACAGATTGGCGATCTCTCGTTCCAGATTTCTGACGCCGGATTCACGCGTATAGTAGTTGATCAGATCCCGGACAGTACGCCGGGGGATCTTGACGTTCTTCTTGTTAAGGCCGTGTTCTTCGATCTTTTTCGGAATCAGGTACTTGGCTGCTATCTCAACCTTTTCCTCCTCGGTGTAACCCATGACCTCGATAACCTCCATCCTGTCCAGAAGCGGTGCAGGAATGGTCTCGATGGAATTGGCCGTGGTGATGAAGATCACCTTGGACAGATCGAAGGGCACCTCCAGATAGTGGTCGGTAAATTCCTTGTTCTGCTCCGGATCCAGGACCTCGAGCAGCGCCGAGGAAGGATCTCCCTTGAAGTCCGCCCCCAGCTTGTCCACTTCATCAAAGAGGAACACCGGATTGTTGGTTCCGGCATCACGGATAGCATTGATAACGCGCCCGGGAATGGCGCCGATATAAGTTCTGCGGTGGCCGCGGATCTCTGCTTCGTCCCGCACGCCTCCCAGTGACATCCTGACATATTCCCTTCCGATGGCTCTCGCCACGGACTTGACAATCGAGGTTTTCCCGGTTCCCGGCGGGCCGACCAGGCAGAGAATAGGCCCTTTAATGGTATTGGAAAGCCGCAGGACGGCCAGATACTCCAGTACCCTGTCCTTCACTTTGTCCAGCCCATAATGATCATGGTTCAGGATCCGCTCCGCCTTTTTGAGATCGATCACCGACTCTGACGAAATGTTCCATGGCAGCGAGAGAATGGTCTCGATATACGTCCGGATCACTGCGCTCTCTGCCGACGCCGGCTGCATCTTAGTCATCCGGTTGATCTCTTTTCTGATCTTCTCCTCGGTTTTCTCCGGCAGCTGCAGAGCCGCAAGCTGATCCCGCCAGGACTGAATCTCGTCCTCAACCTCTTCATCGATGCCCAGCTCTTCCTGAATGGCACGCATCTGCTCACGGAGATAGTACTCCCGCTGATTCTGATTGATCTGCGATTTGACCTTGCTGCTGATATCGTGCTCGATCCGCATGATCTCAATCTCGCGCGTGAGAATCTCATTGATCTTTTTCAGCCGCTGATCGGGATCCAGGCATTCCAGGATCTCCTGCTTTTCCTCGGTTTTGATCTCCAGATGGGAGGCAATCATGTCCGCCATGCGCCCCGGATCATCGATGGTTGCCACGGTGGCATAGATCTCCGGTGCAGCTTTCTGCTCTGCGGAAATGTATTCATCGAAGGCCGCAAGGACGCTGCGCATCAAGGCCTCCGAGGTAGACGACGGATTGGTGATCTCCTCTTCCTCAATCTCTTCAATGAGGCACTTGAAGTAAGGCACCTCTTCCGTCACTTCCTGGATACGTCCCCGGCATATGCCTTCCACCAGAACACGAATGGTGTCGCCCGGAAGCTTGAGCATCTGCTTGATCCTGGCAATGGTGCCTGTATGGTAAAAATCTTCCGTCGTAGGAAGATCCGTATTCTCATCCTTCTGGGAAGCCAGGAAGATATGCTGGTTCTTGATCATGGCCTTTTCCAGCGCATGAATGGATTTTTCCCTGCCAATATCAAAATGCATGACCATGTTGGGAAAGATGGTCAAGCCCCGCAGCGGAATCATCGGCAGAATCAGATATCCCTCTTCGTTGATGTCAACGCCTGTGACTTTTTTCATAGATGTTCCCCCTTTGGTGCCGAAAAAAGCGGCCGTATCTGACAGCCGCTTTTGTCCTTACGCTGTTTCTCCGCTTTCCAGTTCCTTTTTAGGATCTTTCAGAACAAGCGTTGGTCTGACGCCTTCCTCGATGGCCGCTTTGGTGATAATGCACTTTTCGACATCATCGCGGGAAGGAATTTCATACATAATATCAGTCATGACACTCTCCAGAATGCCACGCAGGCCTCTGGCGCCGGTCTTTCGCTGAATCGCCTTCTGCGCAACAGCACGCAGCGCATCCTCTTCGATCTCAAGCTCCACGCCGTCAATCTCAAAGAGCCGGCGATACTGCTTGACCAGAGCATTCTTTGGCTCCGTCAGAATCCTCACCAGGGCGTCCTCGGAAAGCTCATCCAGCGTGACGATGGCAGGCAGACGCCCGATCAGCTCGGGGATAAGCCCGTATTTGAGCAGATCCTCCGGCTCCACCTTCTGCAGGATATCCTTCATCTCGTCCTCGGTCTTGGTGATCTCGGAATTGAATCCGATGACCTTTTCCCCGATGCGGCTCTGAATGATCTTGTCCAGTCCGTCGAATGCACCGCCGCAGATAAACATAACATTGGTGGTGTCAAATTGAATAAATTCCTGATGAGGGTGTTTCCTGCCGCCCTGCGGCGGTACGCTGGCCACCGTCCCTTCCAGGATTTTCAGCAGTGCCTGCTGAACGCCTTCGCCGCTGACATCCCTCGTAATGGAAGGATTATCCGTCTTGCGGGCAATCTTATCAATTTCATCGACATAGATGATGCCCTTTTGGGCTTTCTCGATGTCGTAATCCGCCGCCTGCACCAGTTTCAGCAGAATGTTCTCCACATCTTCCCCTACATAGCCGGCTTCCGTCAGCGCAGTCGCATCAGCAATGGCAAAGGGGACGTTGAGGATCTTCGCCAGAGTCTGCGCCAGCAGCGTCTTGCCGGATCCGGTCGGACCGGCCATGACGATGTTGCTCTTTTGCAGTTCCACATCGCTGTCGCCCTTGCCGCCCAGACGTCCGATCCTCTTGTAGTGGTTGTATACCGCCACGGACAGCACCTTCTTGGCACGCTCCTGGCCGATGACATACTCCGAAAGCTTGGCGGAAATCTCCTCCGGTGTAGGAAGCTTCGTATCCTCTGTCACCGCTTCCCCAGCGGTCTCCTCTGCCATGCCTTCGGCAATGATATCCTGGCAGAGTTCGACGCATTCATTGCAGATGTAGACGTCAGGACCGGCGATCAAACGCTTGACCTGACTTTGCGGTCTGCCGCAGAACGAACAACGGATCTCGTTGTTTTCATCGTATTTTGACATTCTCTTTCTCCCTTACCGTTCGGCAATGACCTTGTCAATCAGGCCATAGGCGGCCGCCTCCTCTGCAGACATGAAATTGTCCCGATCCGTATCTTTTTCGATCTGCGCCAGGCTCTTGCCTGTGTTTTCGCTCAGAATGCGGTTCAGTTTGTCTTTCGTGTGCTGCATCCAGCCGGCCTGAATCATGATGTCTGACGCCTGTCCCTGGGCGCCCCCAAGCGGCTGATGAATCATGATCTCCGCATTGGGCAGCGCATACCGCTTTCCCTTGGTCCCTGCGGAAAGCAGGAAGGCACCCATGCTGGCAGCCATACCGACGCAGATGGTCGAGATATCCGGCTGAATGTACTTCATCGTATCATAGATGGCCATACCCGCTGTGACACTGCCGCCGGGGCTTTGGATATACAATGAGATATCCTTTTTCGGATCCTCAGCTTCCAGAAACAGAAGCTGTGCAACCATAAGAGATGCTACACTGTCATTGATCTCCTCACCGAGAAAAATAATCCTGTCCTTCAGCAGGCGGGAATAAATATCATAGGATCTCTCACCTCTGCTGGTCTGTTCAATTACATAAGGTATCAATGCCATTCGTTTATAGTCCTTCCCATAGAGAGCGATCAGGCCTCGTCTGTCGTCTCCTCTTCGTTTGCTTTCTCTTCTTCGGATTCAGCCGGCGCATCCGTCTTTACGGCATTCTCGTAGACAAAGTCCACGGCCTTCTTCATCTTGGCATCCTCTTCAATACGCTTCATGTTTTCTTCGCCGATGACTTTCTTCACGTCTTCCAGCTTCATGCCGTACTGAGCCGCCATCATCTCCAGCTCTTTATCGACTTCATCCTGCGTTGCCTGAATGTCTTCCTGCTCAACGATCTTGCTGACGATCATCCTGGTCTTGACGCGGCGCAGTGCATCGCCCTTCATATTCTCTCTGAATTCCTCAGGCTTGGTGCCCATGTAGTCGATATAGTGTTCCAGGCTCATGCCCTGTGCACGCAGCTGCTGATCGAACTCTCCCAGCATGCTGTTGAGTTCATCGTTGATCATCACCTCAGGCACATCAATATCGTTTGCCTCATAGACCTTGCCCAGCGCATCATCCTTCATCATGGTCTCGGCCTCTTCCTCCGCCTGCTTCTGCAGCTTTTCGGCCGTATCTTTGCGCAGTTCCTCCAGCGTATCGAACTCGCTGGTGTCCTTGGCAAATTCATCATTCAGTGCAGGCAGTTCTTCCTCTTTGATCTCATGAATCTTGCAGGCAAAGACAGCTTCCTTGCCGGCCAGCGTCTTTTCATGATAATCCTCGGGGAACGTGACCTTGACTTCCTTTTCCTCGTCCTTGGAAACGCCTTCCAGCTGTTCTTCAAAGCCGGGGATGAAAGTGCCGGATCCCAGTCTCAGAGGATACGATGTCGCAGAGCCGCCTTCAAAAGCCTCACCATCTACGGTGCCCTCGTAATCCAGCGTGACGCGGTCGCCCTCCTTGGCCGGCCTGTCAACATCAACCATGCGCCCGTTTCTGTGCTGCAGCGCCTTCATTTCCTTATCAACATCCTCGTCGGTGATCTCATGCTCCACCTTCTTGATCTCCACGCCTTTATAATCGTGCACATCAAAGAGCGGATACAGCGCAACGCTGACCGTCGCCGTAAAGTCACTGCCCTTCTTCAGCTCTGTAAAGTCCATCTTCGGGGTGTCGATGGTCCGCAGATCCAGCTCTTTGACTGCATCGGGATAAGCTTTGTTGAGCAGATCATTCACAGCATCCTCTACGAAGATGTTTTCCCCGTATCTTCTCTCGATCAAACTGCGGGGCGCCTTCCCCTTCCGAAATCCATCCAGCTGGAAATTGCGTTTTTCCCTCTGATATACACCGATGATTGCCTGTTCCAGCTCATCGGCGGTGAATTCCATGGTGAACTTGCCTTCGTTGTTCTCGTTTGAGATGAGATTCGTTTTCATTTACTTTTCTTCCTCCTGCGTTTATATCACTTTCAGCAGTTTCAATCCTCTTGCAAACTTGCTGATCGTTCCCATTTCCAGTGCATACTCCTGCGCAAGATGATCGCCCAGTTTCAGCATATCTTCCTCTTCGCCCCCAAAGAGCTCCAGTTCCAGTTCGCAGACCGGCTCTGTCCCTTTGGACGTGATGATCTCACCCTGATCAATGGAGATTTCAACAAGGCTCTTTCCAGTATCTACCCGAAAACTGCGCCGCAAAACATTGACCTCCATAATGCAGTGCAATGTACGCTCACCGATCAGATCCAGCATCCGTCTGCCTTCTTCCGATTCTGCAAAGACCTCAGGCTGCGGATCCAGGTTGTCACAGTCGCCCAAATTAATATTGAGCTCCTCTCTGCTGTGCAGTGCCCCGCTGGTCTCGCCGTTCCATTTCATGGTGGCCACCAGCTTTTTGCCTTCCCGGCGCATGCGGAATGCCACATCATTCTTCTGCAGTATCAGATCCTCTGTGTCGTAATAACGCCCACAGAGTTCCTCCGCATCGCGGGAGTCTTTTTCTTCCAGCTTCTGCAAGCCGGCATCCTTCGATATTCGGTCGGCTGTATCGCTGTCAGCGATCGAGTATTTCAGTTCGATTTCCATAGACACCTTCTCC
>Ga0256871_1001839_pt1 | contig 10451 bp, 5 predicted proteins | sample RumenRJG_07RNA_FD_185439 | JGI IMG/M metagenome (GOLD analysis project Ga0256871, IMG submission 185439) | Metatranscriptome of bovine rumen microbial communities from Lethbridge, Alberta, Canada - Rumen RJG_07 (Metagenome Metatranscriptome) | ecosystem: Host-associated > Mammals > Digestive...
GATGATCTGCTGCTTGGCCTCTTCCACCTTCTTGAGGACATCCGGATCGATGTTGTCGGTGGTCGGTGCGATATCCACGCCGCCGTGTGCAAGGTCATAGGTCTCGACACCGGACTCCAGCTTACCCTGGATGAGCTTCTTCACGCTGTCATAGCATCCGTTGTCCACTCTCTTCATTGCGGAGGTCAGGATCGTCTCCGGTGCGATGCTGCTCTGGTCGGAGTCAACGCCGATTGCCCAGATTCCGCCTTCCTTGCAGCCATCGATGACACCGAGCCCGGTACCGCCTGCTGCGTGGAAGATCACATCCGCGCCGTTCGTGATCATGTTGGTCGCCAGGGTCTTTCCGGTTGCCGGATCGCCGAAGGCATTCGCATTGGCCTGCAGAACCGTCGCATCTGGGTTGGCATCCAGGACACCTGCGATGTAGCCGTAGCCGAACTGGTTCATCGTCTCATTCTCCATGCCGAGAACGAAGCCGACCGTGTTGGTCTTGGTGGTGTAGCCCGCGACCAGGCCGACCAGATAGGACGCCTGGGACTGCTCGAACATCATGGAGGTGACATTCGGCATATCGGCATAGGTGGAGTCATCAATGATGACGAACTTCTGGTCCGGATTTGCCTCTGCGGCATCATGCATGGCATCTGCCAGCATGTAGCCGGTGATGATGATCAGATCACAGTCCTCATCCATCAGGGTCTCGATGTTGGTGGCATAGTCGGAATCGGTCTTGGACTCCAGATAGACCACGTCGCAGCCGAAATCTTCGGAAGCTCTCTGAAGGCCTTCCCATGCGGACTGGTTGAAGGATCCGTCGTTGACACCGCCGACATCGGTAACCATACCGATCTTGTAGCCGGAACCGTCTACTGCTTCTGCCTCTGTTTCTGTCTCAGTCTCGCCGGCATAGGCCGGGATTGCAGAGAACAGTGTAGCCGCTGCGGTGAGAGCCGCGAAAACTGCCTGCTTCTTCATGAATTTTCCTCCTAAATGAGAAGAGAATGGACAGGTACGCAGTGCGCCCAAAGCACACCCCACGTACTGTTAACACCGTACAGAATAATAATTTTTTTCCTTAAAGTCAAGTCAGTGTCAGAAAAAACTGAAGCCTGCGCAAAACGCTCATAGGCGCTCAGCTGGCCTTCCTGCCGAGTGCCGCATAGGCGTGCCTGCGCACCCGGAAGAAGGCCAGAATCGTCACTGTCCCTGTCACTTTTCTTCCTCAGGCATTCCTTTCCCTTCTGTACCGCTCTGCCTCGGCACACATCAGAAGAAATGCGCCGACGCCGTGCAGGTCATTGGTCGAAACCGGGCGTTCACAGTAGTGTCTGTAATCTCCCACACCGGTTCCGATGCAGACATGTCCGACCAGCAGGCGGTCCCCGTCGTATTCCAGGCTCCGGACCACGCCCTCATAACCCCGGCGCGCACAGTCGGCGTATTCCGCCGGAAGGATTCCCATCCGGACCGCCTTGTACAGCGCCGATACAAACAGGCAGCTGCAGGAATTTTCCAGCCAGTTGCCCGGCTGGCCGCCCTTGTCGACGGCCTGATACCAGCGGCCGTCCTCCGACTGGTATTTGACTACCGCCCGCAGAAGATCCGCTGTCAGCTTTTTCAGATCGTCCGTGTTCTCCGTCCCCTGCAGGAACGCCAGGTCATCCAAAACCGCCACCGGAACCCAACCGATGGATCTGCCCCAGAATTCCGGGGACAGGCCGGTCACGGGATCCGCCCAGGGCGCCTTTCTGGAATAGTCCCAGGCATGGTACAGAAGTCCCGTCTTCTCGTCCCGGGTGTTCGCAAACATCAACCGGACCTGTTTTGCCGCTTCCGCGCAGAAATCCGGGCGGTCAAAGCGGTAACCATATTCTGCCATGACGGGACCGCCCATATACAGGCCATCCAGCCACATCTGGTCCGGCAGATTCGATTTGTGCCAGAACCCGCCGATCGGATTCTTCGGATATTTCTCCAGGTCCCCGGCCAGCACATCCAGCGCCTTCCGGTACCGTTTCTCTCCGGTCGCATCCAGAATCGGATACAGCAGGATGCCCGGCTGAATGTCATCCAGCTGCCCCGGATCGTGGTTCGGAATCTGTCCGTCCTCGGTGACGACCGAGTCGATCCAAGCCTTTGCATAGTCGAAATACCGGTCATCCCCGCAGAGCTGCCAGGTATGGAGCACCCCCGAGAGGAAAACGCCCTGGTGATAGTGGAAACGCCCCTTCGGCGGCAGATCCGCCGCGGCATACTGACGCATCATGGTTTCGACCGACTGAATGGCCAGTTCGAGTGGAGTCCTGTTCTTCTGTTCCTCTGCCTGCATCTGTGTTCGTACCTTCCCTTCCTGTACTGTTTCTCTGTTCTGTAACTGGTTTTTCATGAAAAGGCGGATTTTCGGCCGCTCTTCGTTTCGACGGCGGAGGCGGGGCTTCCCGCCGCTCATTCCGCCGAGCGCAGCGCCGCATTGATGACGTGCTCCGCGCAGCACCGCAATTGTTCCACCGTGATCATTCCGTTCTCCAGACCTTCCCGGACCCGGTCGCAGTCATCCAAGCTTCCCGGCATCATCAGGTCATTGCCGGCGGCAATGCAGGCCGCCGGGCTGCTACCGCCCTGCGCCATCGTGGTGCCCCAGTCCGTCATGATCAGCCCGTGAAATCCCCACTCCCGCCGGGCCAGCTCGGTACAGAGATCAAAGCTGTTGGCGGAATGAACCCCGTTGATCTTATTATAGGAAGTCATGATGGCTCTCGGATGCGCCTCCCGCACCGCGATCTCAAAACCGCGCAGGTAGATCTCCCGCAGTGCCCGCTCTGAGACAACGCTGTCCTCGCCGAACCGGTTGTCCTCCTGGCTGTTGCACGCAAAGTGCTTGATCGTCACACCGGTTCCCGGTGTACTCTGCACGCCGCGGGTCACAGCCGCCGCGAATTTCCCCGTGATCAGGGGATCCTCGGAATAGTACTCGAAATTTCGGCCGCAGAGCGGGTTCCGGTGGATGTTCATCCCCGGTGCCAGCCACAGGCTGACATGCAGCGGCAGCATTTCCTCTGCCACCGCCCGGCCGAAGGCCTCCGCGCATTCCGTATTCCATGTCTGGGCCAGCACCGTTCCGACCGGGAACGATGTCTGAATCTGATAATAGCGGACCGCGCCCGGATGCTCCTTCCGCTCCGTGAAAAAGCCGTTCTCCAGAATGCGCTCATTAAAGTCGTTATACAGCGTGCCGTCGGATGGATTGACCTCATAGTACTGCACCAGCCGCAGGCCGGCAGGCCCGTCCGCCATGATTGCGGAGGGAACCCCATACCGATACAGGCTGTGCGATGTCTCGCCTGCCCCGCCGGGGAGCCGCACCGACGCGGAACCGATCACCGCGCGGGAGCCGCCGGTCTCTCCGGTGATCATGGGGAGCATCTCCTCGGCAGAGAGCTTCGATGCAATCTCTTTCGCGGCCCGGTCGATGTCATCTTCCGTCCGGACTGTCTCCGTACAAACGGCACGGCCCAGAGAAATCACCGGGAAATCGGCCGCGGCTGCCGCGGCCCGCAGGAATCCGGGGAGCAGTGGTTCATCCTCCGGTCCGGCCATCTCCTTCAGCGGCTCCCGCAGCGGGCAGACATGCGGGACCTTCCCGAGCACCTGCTCCGGTATCCGAAGGCCGCCCACGGTGGCCCGGCACCCGGAGCCGTCCTCCACGGTAAAATAATACGTCCCTTCTCCGATCACCCACGCCGATTTTTCTTCATCAAAGGAGGCCAGGTTTCTGACCGGACAAAGGATCGTCACTTCCGTACGTTCCCCGGGCGCCAGGCACCGGGTCTTGGCAAATCCGGCCAGACGGCGTTTTTCCGTTGGAATCCTTCCGGACGGGCCGTACACATAGAGCTGGACCACCTCTTTCCCGGAACAGGCAGAACCGATGTTGACCACCTCTCCGGTCATCGTGATTTCTGTCACACCGGCTGCTTTCCCGGCCACCGCGCGGGCAGCAGTCTGTTCCAGCCGATCCGTCCGGATTTTAAAGTTTCGGAGCGCAAACTGCGTATAGGACAGCCCGAACCCGAACGGATACAGGGGCCGGACCCCGAAGGTGTCAAAATAGCGGTAGCCGACGTAGATTCCCTCCGTGTACCGTTCCGTATCAACGTTTCCGTCCAGATGGCTGAAGGTCCCGGAGGACGGGTAATCCGAAAAGCGCACCGCCCAGGTATCCGTGAGCCTTCCGGACGGAGAGACCTTCCCGGACAGCACGTCCGCCGCCGCATTGCCGGCTTCCTGGCCGGGCTGTCCGATCAGAAGCACCGCGTCCGCCAGATCCGGCACACAGGCCCGGGCAAGGTCGATGACGCCTCCCACATTCAGAAGCAGAATGATCTTCTGTCCCAGCTTTTTGAGTGCTCTGAGATCTTCCTGCTCCCGGTCCGTCAGATAATAGTCCCCGGCTTCCAGCCGCCGGTCGGATCCCTCGCCGGCCGTCCGGCTGACCACATAGACCGATGCGGCCGCCGCAGCGACATCCTTCGCCCCGATCTTCCGCCCGTCCGGCAGGCGGAAGGGATGGGTCGTATAACCGACCCACGGATTGACGGCCGCGCATACCAGTTTCCGCCATTTCTCCCGGGCTTTCTGATACCGGATGCGGTAATCGGCAAGCCAGTCCGGGTCGGCGACGGAAAACCCGGCCTTCTGCATTCCCTCCACGATGGAGACCGTGCCCCGGTCATTTACCTCGCCGGAACCGATCCCGCCCTTGATCGTAAAGGCAGAACCACCTCCGAAGAAGCCGAGGGATGCTCCCGCGGGAAGCGGCAGAATCCCGTCATTTTTCAGAAGGACAAAGCCCTCCGCCGCGATCCGGCGGGAGACCGCGCGGTGGTTCCGCTCTGCCTCTGTCATCTCCGGCGACCGCGTCCCGGTGCGCCCGAATTCCCTGATTGTTCTCAAATTTTTCTCCCCGCGGCAGCCCCGCCGCCTTATTCCCGGACGAAGACCGGAATGACATCGATCGGCGCCTGCGCCGTGATGGTCTGGCCGCCCTCGTATACCCGGTCACCCTCCAGTTCCTTCCACCTTGCGCCGGCCGGAAGCACGACCTTTCTCTCGGTCTGTCCGGCTTCCAGGATCGGCGCCACCAGATAGCGGCTTCCGAACATGTACTGGTCGTCCACCTCCCAGGAGGCTTTGTCCTCCGGGAATTCATAGAACATGGTGCGGATCAGCGGCGATCCGTTCCAGTGTGCCTCTTCATACAGGTCGTGGATATAATCGTGCAGCGAGAGCCGGATATCCAGATATTTCTTCAGGATCCGGAAATTCTTCTCCCCGTAGCTCCAGAGCTCATTGCTCTGCCCCGTGTGCTGGAATCCACCGCCGAAATCGCGGTCGTCCAGTGCCGGAATGTTGTAGGGGCCCCGGTCGCCGTGCATGCGGAGTACCGCGGAGAACGCGGCGAACTGGAACCACCGGATCAGAAGCTCCTGAAAATACGGATCGTTCACATCATCGGTCATGAATCCGCCGATATCCGTCGTCCACCAGGGGATGCCGGCCAGGCCCATGTTCAGTCCGGCGGACAGCTGGTCGCGGAACGCCTCAAAGGTGCTGGGGACATCGCCGGACCAGATGACATTGCCGTACTTCTGGCTGCCCGCCCAGCAGCAGCGCAGCAGATTGACCGGCTGCTCTCTGGTGGGATCCGCGATCTCATGGTCATAAAAGACGCGGCTGTACAGCTGCGGATAGAGATTGCTGCACTCGAGCGCCGGCCCCATGGCATAGCGGAGGTTGTCAAAGTCGTATTTGACCAGATCCGGCTCTGAATTGTCCAGCCAGAACATATCCACGCCCAGATCATAATAGTTCTTCTTACAGATCTCCCAGACCGCCTCGCGGGTCTCCGGGTTGGTCACATCGATCTCCACGCAGTCCCCGCAGTAGTCATAGGTCTCATCAGACCCGCGCTCCGTCTGCATCAGGAGTCCGTCCTCCTGGAACCGGGCAAAATTCTCGCTCTTCTTGTCCACGGACGGCCAGACAGAAACGCAGACCTTGATTCCCATCCCGTGCAGCTCGTCGATCATCGCCTTCGGATCCGGCCAGTACTTCGGGTCAAATCTCCAGTCTCCCTGATACGGCCAGTGGAAGAAATCGATCACGATCACATCCAGCGGGATGCCGCGGTCCGCATAGGCGTGCGCCACATCCAGCACCTCCTGCTGGGTGCGGTAGCGCAGCTTGCACTGCCACAGCCCCATCCGGTCATCCGGCATCATCGGCGCGCGGCCGGTCACTCCCGTGTACTGCGCGAGGATCTGCTTTGGCGTATCCGACACCGTGATCCAGTAGTCCAGCTCCTTTGCGGCCTCCGCGATCCACTCGGTGATGTTCATGCCAAAGGTGGCGCGCCCCACCGCCGGATTGTTCCAGAGGAAGCCATAGCCGAGGCTGGATACCAGAAACGGCACAGATGCCTGGGAATTGCGCTGTTCCAGGGGAAGGATGCATCCCTTCAGGTTCAGCTGCGGCTGCTGATACTGGCCCATGCCAAAAATCTTTTCCTCCGGCGTGCTCTCAAACCGCTGGATGATTTTGTAATCTCCTCCGGTCCACGGAAGGTAGGTGCGGGAGCGCTCCTTGAGGCAGCGGCTCTCCCGCGACAATGTGCCGCCGTAGAAGCGGTAGTACTCCCGCAGGAACTGCGCGCCGTCCCGGAAAAAGGTCAGGACCCCGGCCTCATTGACCGCCGCGCGGATTCTGCCGTTGGTGATCTCCGCACACTTTTTTTCGGCATCGATCGCAATCTCCGCCTGGCGTCCCTCTGCCGGCACCTCCTCGGTCAGCGCCTCGTCCCGCCCGGTAAACTGCATCTGGCGGGTCGTGCGGACGCGGAGGGAATTTCTGCCCCACGGTTCAATCCGGATTGTCTCAGTCTGATGCTTTGCGATCAGCGCATTTCCATTCCTGGTAAATCTCATTGCTGTGATTCCTTTCTCTCTGTCTGGCGGCCCGCCCATTGTCCCGGCCGGGCATCCGCTGTTATATGGTTTACATTATATCATAGATCAGCAGGTTTACCATCCGCCCTGTCATCAGCGTTGCCCAACAGCGCCGAAACTCTGCCCGTGTTCTGCACCCAGGGCGCATGTATCGCAATCCAGTGCGCAGAAAGCACTGCCGGACGAGCGCGAAACGAAACCGCAGAGAGCCCGCCGGCAGAGTTGTCTGCCGGCGGGCTCCCGTCCTGTATCACCGTGATCATGCACACCGGATTTCAGGAAATGGTTCGGCAGATCTGCCCCGCCGTCCGATTTTCCGCGCTTTTTCCGGCATCATTCATTATTCCTCGGATGCCGCCTCCGCTGCGTCCTCTGCCTCACTTCTGCGGACCGCTTCCTCTTTCTGGAATGCAATGCAGTCCTCGTATCCGTAGGACTCGGCGTCGGAGATCATCTGGTCGACGATCTGATCAAACTCCTCGTCGGAATTTGCGTAAATCGCGCTCCAGCTGCCGTTCTTGATGCAGGTTGCGACCTGGTCCCACTCCACCTGAAGCTCATCGGAGTGCGCACCGTCGGAGAACATCGTTCCCGGGCTGACCGTGTACTTGCCCTGCTTCAGCATATACTGATCCGGGGTCTCGGCACCTGCCCAGTCTCTCCACTGCTGCTCGATCTCCGAGCCGGCCGCGGACGAGAAGCTCTTCCAGTTGCGGTAGTTGTAAGTCTCGCCGTTGGAATCCGGGTTTTTGGAATCCAGCGCCCAGGTCTCATTGTTCATCTTGAACTGGCCGTCATCAAACGTGCCGGAATACGGCGCCGGCATCTCGGTCGTGATATCCGTCTTTGCCGCCTTGCCGATGTCGGTGAAGTGCGTATAGCCGTCCTCGTCATAGTACCAGCACACATCCTTCGGGCCGTAGTTGTAGGTCATGACACCTTCCGGCGTGGAAAGCCAGTTGATGATGGCCATGCAGAGCTCCGGATACTCGGTATTGGCGCCGATGGACCAGATGCGGTTGCCGCCGTAGATGGACTGGCCGTAGACGATCGGCTTCGCATCCTCCGGCTTCACCGGATACATTGCCTTGCCCGCCTGCAGATGGCTGTCACCGTTGTAGAGCGCCGAGCCGAGGAAATTGAAGACATTCAGGAACGCGGTTCCGTTCTGGTAATCCTCGAGCATTCCGTTATATCCCTGCGTCTGCGAATCCGGATCCACCAGTCCCGCCTGATACAGCTTGTTGTAGAATTTCAGCATTTCCAGATACGGGCCGTCCTTGTCGAGGCACGGATAGAAGGTGTTGGAATCCGGATCGTACAGGCCGAATCCGAACTCATCATATCCGTAATAGGCGGTGGCGGTAGATTTCACAAACATCACCATATTTCCGTCCCAGTCATTGAACAGGGAGACGCCGTAGGTCGGATTGCCGTTGTCGTCGGTGGGGCAGATCTCCTTCATCTGCTTCAGGACCTCGATCATATCGTCCAGGTTCTTGATCTCCGGGCAGCCCAGCTGCTGATACAGGTCAAAGCGCAGATCCCAGGTATACATGAAGGCCTGCAGATCCTTCGCGGAGGAAGCGACCGCATGGCCGAAGCCGTAAACGGTGCCGTCGTCGGAGAGACCTGCATTCTTTTCCAGCGCCATCTGCATATGCGCATTGATGTACGGGCCGTAATCCTCCAGCAGATCATCCTCGTTCCAGTCGTACAGCATGCCCTGGTCGATGGCCTTCAGATAGTCATCGCCGTCGTTGCCCCAGATGACAATGTCGCCCAGGTCTCCGGACTCCATGCGGGTCTGGTATACACTCTTGTCCGGCTGAGAGATGATGTTCAGCTTGACATTGAATTTGTCCAGCATGATCTTGCCGAACCATCCGACCTGCTCGCCGGAATAGTTTGCCAGCTGGTCAAAGACGTCCAGCGTCACCGTCTCATCCGGAATAATGTCCTCCAGATCCACCGCTTCCAGAAGATCGCCGGACTCCTCTGCCGCCTCGCTGGTCTCTTCCGCAAACACTGCGGACGGAACTCCTGCCGCCATAGCCGCTGCTGCCGCAAAGGCCATGATCTTTCTTCCCATCTTTCTCATTTTTTTCCTCCTTTTTGGATCGTTTTCCGCCGGTTTCCGCGGCGGTTATCTTCAGAAGGGGCAGCGGGCCCCCTCGTGCGGATGCTTTCTCAATCCCGGATTCCTCTTCCCGATCTTCCGGGCTCATGGATGCCGAACAGTCACGTTCTGTGTCCGGAGTTTACCCTTTGACGGCCCCAAGCATGATGCCTTTCTCAAAGTAGCGCTGCATGAACGGATAGACGCACAGAATCGGGATAATGGTCACCATCGAGATCGTATACTTGATGACCTTTCCGTTCAGAACATTCTGGATGATGCTGTCGCTGATGCCCGATGTGCTCCCAGCGGACATCAGCGCCGCAAGGTTGGACGCTGTGTTCAGATAGATATACAGCCGGTGCTGCAGGGTATACAGCTTGGGCGCGGACTGCATCAGAATCAGGGAATCCTGGAAGCTGTTCCAGTTTCCGACTGCGCCGAAGATCGCGATGGTCGCCAGGATCGGCTTGGAGAGCGGTGCAATCAGCGTCATGAAGATTTTCATCGTCCCGGCGCCGTCCAGTTTCGCGCTTTCCTCCAGCTCGCCCGGAATCGAAGACTCAATGTAGGTCTTGACCAGAATGATGTTGTACGGCGCGATGATACCCGGCAGAATATAGGCCGCGAAATGGTTGGTCAGCCCCAGCATGGACATGTTCATGTACCAGGGGATGATGCCCGCGTTGAAATACATGGTCACGATGATGAAACGGTACCAAAGGCTCCGCTTCCACATCTGCTTCTGGGTGACCAGATACCCGACGAAGCCGGACGCCGCGACCATCAGCGCCGTGCCGATGATGGTCCGGGCCAGCGTGACAATCACCGACGTGAAAAGGTCCCCCACCGAGAGCAGGCGCCGGTAGTTGTCAAAGTGAATGCCCCGCGGGAAGAAATTGATCAACCCGCGCTGGACCAGTTCATTGTCCGAAATCGTGTTGATGAACAGGTAGTAGAACGGGAAGATACAGATCACCGTAAATACGGTGAATACCGTGTAATTGATGATCGAAAAAACGATGTCCCCTGGCTTCAGGCGGTACTGATTCCGGTGCTTCTTGTAATACTTCTTCTCCGCCTTCGCGTCGGCCTTTTCCTGCGCTGTCATTGCCATCGTCCGATTCCCCCCTTCTTTAGAAAATGCTCTCGCCGCGGATCACCCTGGACACCGCGTTGGCGGAGAACAGAAGAATCACCGAGATGATCGACTTGAGCATGCCGACCACCGTGGAAAGCGGGATGAAGCCGTTGATGATACCCATGTTGTAGACGTAGAGATCCAGCACTTCGATCTGCTTGCTGTTGGCGGTCGTCTGGAAAAC
>Ga0256871_1001841_pt1 | contig 10447 bp, 7 predicted proteins | sample RumenRJG_07RNA_FD_185439 | JGI IMG/M metagenome (GOLD analysis project Ga0256871, IMG submission 185439) | Metatranscriptome of bovine rumen microbial communities from Lethbridge, Alberta, Canada - Rumen RJG_07 (Metagenome Metatranscriptome) | ecosystem: Host-associated > Mammals > Digestive...
ACCTATCATATAGTACCAGCTCAGTCGTCCTCCGTTTTCATTTTTGATGAAGAACAAGAGAATAAGGCAGAAAACGAGGGCCATATTCATCATAACAATATTTGTTCTCCTCAATGGAATCTCGTTATATCGTCTGAGAATAATGTACAGGAAAAATACAGCCTCAACAAGATAGGCTATTCGGAATCCTGTCTCATTACCCGCCACTTCCGCACGCTCACTGTCCACCTCACCGTATGCTGAGAAGATGGCAGTAGGACCACCGGTCAGTCCGAGCAGGAAAGCAGCAATCATCACATAGATAACTTTCTTCTTTTCGAACTTCCTTACAGGAATGAAATACATCGGAAGAAGTATTAATGCCGAGTTATGGAATGACCAGGCTATGAACCACACTAACAGGAATCGCTTCCAATTACGGTCAATGATATATCTTATCGACAGCCAGCCTATTGTGGCTCCTATTACCTGACGGAGATAAGTAAATGTAAAAAAAAACCACAGGCCCAAGAACAAAATGACGGCAAAAGGGTAGTTATTGCAGTAATCTTTAATGGAGTGGAACAGAAGTGTATAAATCACGCAGGTAGTGATAAGGATGAAGATGTACCGATTGTCGGTAATCGCTCCTACGATAACGTTATATATCTGATAGCCATACTCTTTCGGGTACAAATTGGCTACTGCCGACTGTCGGAAGTCGAAGATGCCGTCGTTCACCATATCGGCAGTACCGTCGAACAGCTCAGCATAGATGTATCTATCGTAACCCCCGAGCATGTCGGCAAGACCGACGAAGAATGCGAGGAAAGCAAACATAGCTACAAGTGCATAGCGCTGGTTGTCGGTACGGCTTCCGTAGCCCACCGACGAATAGTATGTGGCTACCGCAATAAGAAATATAATGTAGTATAATAACATTTTCTAATGACTTTATATTAACTTCCTTTTTATTATGAATTAAAACATCAAGAATGATGGCGGATGGGGTGAAAACATGGGTCAAAAAGAGAAAAGATATTAATGAAGAAACCAAAAAGATCGGCCCGCAGGTTATGTGACCGCCTGACAGGGATCAGCCCCATCTTGCGATAGACTGCTGCATAATGCCTGAACGTTCGTCTGTCGTCGAACCGGAAAATGGTGTAGAGATGGGCGATGATATCGAAATTGAGACGAGCCTCAATGATCGCGCGCTGCTCTCCGGAAAGGCGCCCGGCAAGGGTCTGAAGTAACTGATAGACCTTCAGAGAATCCTCGTTGGCGATGATACGGGTCTGCGGGTTATTGGTATGCGAAATGGAATTGTTATTGTCGCGATGATAGACATAGCCTGTCACAGGAAGGCACAGGATCTTAGCCAGGTGGATGATGACATGGAGGTTGAAACACATATCCTCGATATGGAAGATACCATTGATGAACCGGTTGTTGCCGATTGCAGATCTGCGAAAGATCTTATTCCATAGATACGAGCCACCCGTAGACCGTTTGATAAGCGTCGCACCATCAACAATCCCCGTTTTCGCGTATTTATTCACCACGAGCGTCTTATTGGGAAATTCTTCTTCATAGTTGAAAGCTATCAGCTCTATCTCCTTTGTCCGAAGTGCGTCAAACATCGCTTTCGAATCGGCAGCCGACAGACTCTTTACCTCATCGTCTCCGTCCACAAACCAGATCCACTCACCACGAGCCTGATCAATGCCGCGGTTACGAATCGTGGCTGGACCTTCGTGATGAAGATCATCAATCTTAATGATCTCATACTCATCCTCCGACACTTTCATTTGCTCCATCAACATTCTTATGCTTTTCAAGCTCCGGTCAATGTAAGCCTCACAGTGATAAGTAGGGATGATAAAAGAAAGTAACATATTCAGTGATTTTTGAGCACTTTTAACAACAGGGGATCCAATACAACATTAAGATGCCAACGACATATAAGAAGAAGGATTCTACGCTGTAAACTGTCAACATCGGAGATCTTTAAGTTCTTAAACCACTTATCTCTTGAAATTGTCTTCCAACGCTGTTGTCTTATGCTATACGGAACCTTTGTGTCTTTATAGTAACCTTTACAGAGAAATGATGATACATGAATGGCAAAACGATTATTCAGTCTACCAAAATATGCCCTATTCCTCACACCATACTTTTTTATCAGTGACAAATGGATATCCTCCATTCGTTTGATCCAATTGTATTCTGCAATATAATGATGATGATGACCTAATGAGCCTTCATTATGAATAAAACAATAACCCTGAAAGTCAGTCTTCACTACACTCTTTACGTAAGTAAAGAAAGTGTATGAAAAGAGTGTGTCTTCATTTTGTATATTCTCGAATTTCAAATGATGTTCATCAATAATTGATTTTAGAAACAACTGCCTCCAGATTTGACCAAAACAAAAATAATCAATAGCTGTACCCATATGCCTATTAAAATCATCCCTGGTCTTACATACAACTCTTTCTCTTAATTGTTGATTGCGGCATTTTTGCCCCCCCTGTTACATTGAGCAAAGTTGCAAATAAGAAGGTCACAGTCACCTATCTCCCGGGCCATGTGTTCTAACCAGTCAGGATAGACGTAGTCGTCATTATCCATGAATGTGACGTATTTTCCAACAGCCTTGTCGAGTCCATAGTTTCTTGCAGAACTGACTCCGCCATTTGACTTGCTAAAAACCTTGAACCTTGCATCATTAGATGCGAACTCCTCGCAAATTGATAGCGAATCATCTGTACTTCCGTCATTTACCAACAGAACCTCAAAGTCTTGATAAGTCTGTTGCTGCAAGGAAGAAAGACTTTCTCGAAGATATTTAGATGAATTGTATACAGGTACAATTACTGAAACATTCGGTTTCTTTTCCATATTATTATAATAGTAACGTTGTTAAAAACCAATTCTTTCAAACGGCACCCCTCCTATCCTTGCCGCATATTCGGGGAAAGCACTTTTCCACATACCCACATGCCAGAGGCTGTATACTCGCTTGGCTCGAGCTATGAGATAATAATCTGTGAACATCTTGATATTCTCACTGTCATCGGTTTCTCCTGCCGTATCAATATGCTTCACCGTTCCCGGAACCACATAAACATCAGGCATCTTGGTCTTTATATAGCTAATAAAAGTCATACTGTCGCTGGCAATCATAAGTCTTAAAGCAGGATCTTCCACTTTGGCATCCTGATAAATCTCATTTATTTTAGATACGGCTGCATCCATCAAAACCTTCTTACGCTCCTCAGAGTCCAACTCCGGATTAATATCCGTATATTCGACCTTATCCCCTAAGAGATTGAGCCAACGCGTATGAATAGCAATATATTCTGAGCCTATCTCTCTCTGAAAGGCATCTAAATAAGATTGCAAATATTTTGTAGGCTTGAACAACTCGCGATATAAAACACCCCAATCATAGTTGGTCCCAAAATGAGCATTGACTTCCTTAAGAGAGTCGTACCCATAATAAAATAGAGTTTCTTTATTTCTGTTCTTCCACAACCGCTTGGGATTAGCAAACTCACCATAAGCTATTACGACTTGAAAGTTCTTTGACTGCCACGTCATTTGCTGCTCGTCTGTTCTCCAATCACAAATATAATTATTATGGTCTTTTACAGGTTCTAAATACCTATCTAATTGAAAAGGATAGTACCAGTCTATCTTAAATTCTTTCCCTAAAGCCTTGGCTATTGCATAGACAGTTATGGCTCCTTTCAAACGGTCAAACATACCCCCATGATGAACGCGACCGTCAACCATAAAAATAAAGTGATTAGCATACGAGTCCCTTTTCGGGAAAGAAATTTTTTCAGATTTTTTTTCGTTCAAGACTCTTCGCTTCAAGCGTGGCTCACGATAGAAAATATCTAAAAGCCTAACAATTATATTCCTTAAAATCATTTCATAAAACGATTATTATATTTTTTCTTTAACACGACCGACAGGGCTACTGACACATATCAGATTATGCCACCAACGATATCATCTGTTTTCTGTGGTTTTTCAAAAGAATGCAAAGCAAAGAATGAAGGTGCCATCGGCATACAAACATAATCATCTTTCTGCCATTGCTTTCTACATCAGACAACTTCATATTGCGGAACCAAGGATCATGGGCGATTGTAGACCAACGTTGCTGCCTGACACGAAACGGCAGCTTCGTGTCCCGGTAATAACCTTTACACAAATAGGATGCGGCGTGAATCGCAAAACGATTATTCAGTCTTCTTAAATAGGCCTCGTCATGTACCCCGTATTTTCTAATCAATGATAAATTCTTCAACGTACTACCCAAACATAGATTGCATTTACCCCAGTGCAGGGAAGGGCTTCATGCCCTTCCACAAAAAATGACCCAACCGCTGAAAAATGACCCAACCGCTTGGAAACAAAACCACCGCTTAAATACGCCACCACCGCTTTGAATATCGGTCGAACATTATTTGTGGAAGGGCATAAAGCCCTTCCCTGCACTGACACCAACGCCGCCGGAGAATCATGCGACTATTTATTTTAACGTACCTATCATTGCATGGATCGTAAATTTCTTAGCGACTATGCGAGGAACTTCTTTCTCGCATCTTGGCGCTTACCCAAGCTGCCGCCCAGATCGTGATAGCAAACAAATATGGATAATGATACCTTAGCTCCACGGGGAATAGACAAGTACCGCCTGTCCCCAATAGGACTATCAGCAAAATTGTCCCCTTATCTGAAAAGATATTCCGTCTCTCTTCGTATAATGCCAACAAGAAGAAAAGCATCACTAAATAGTATGTAATGCTCTCTATTCCCTGAACGATCCTTCTTTCTCTCAGCGCTTTTGTTTGATTAGCAGATTGCAAAGCATTGCTCATCGTATTAATAGCGAAGACTGAGGACAAAGGCCAACAGTCAGCCGAATATAAACGAGGGACTCGTTTGGCGACCAAGGAAGCGTAACGCACGGGATGATGCCTTATCCATACAACACTTCGAGCCTTCCAAATTGAATCCTTCACAGCGAAAGGAACGCACGCCGCGTTAGGGATATAACCAGGCTGACCAGGCTGCTGATAGATGGAAAAGTTGGCAATAGTTGTTGCACCGTCATTAGCGGTCATTATAAGATTATACCCTCCCGTCGTTGAAGATACTATGCCATAACCACAGTTAGACTTATTATATTGACTATAGGCAAACAACAAAAGACCGTAAACGAATAGTAAACAGAAGTAATAAACTAATTTTCTTTTATGAATGAATAAGTAAACGAGCGATGCTATGAGGAAAGCTAAGACAAGCGGCCGCATCGTATATGCCAAAGCGTAAGCCACACCTCCTGCTATCAGGTATGCTGGCTTGTCTTGTAATGTAAAGATAAAACCAAGAAGGCATAAGAACAGGTAAGGTACTTCCGTAATAATGTGCAAGGGCACAAACAAATTAGAAAACAACAAACAATAAAGGATAACGCTTATCAGCGCTGTTGACTTGTCGAAGAAGCGTCTGGTGATATAATATACCCCCCATACTATACCAATGTTCATCAGTAGATTAATGATCATTGCCGCTTTATAAGTTCCGAACAACCTGATGATGATTGTCAGATAAGCAACAAACCCAGGTGCAAAGATATAAGTATCGTATAAGTTCTTTTGCGAGGGATAAGGGGTACCAGTTGTTAAACTTTGCAATGCATCGCTTATATACTTTGCAGAATCGGGCACCAACTCATGGTTAAAATAGACAACCAGGATGACCAACTGCAACAAACACCACAACGCAAATACAATAAGCGTTGCCTTCTTAATAGTCATATATTTATTTTTTGTCATTATTCTTACAACTTTCGATAGAGTTTTTGCCCTCCCTTATAACTTTTGCACAACACATAATCCTTTTCAAGAATCTTCTCTATCGCATTTCCACCATAGTTCACGAGAACCCAGTAAGGTCTCGACTGCAAGAAAGAAGCCACAACCTTAGGCTTCAGGGTTCTGGAAAAAGAAATATGCGATTCTTGATAAGAAAGGAAACGCATGCCTGGCTGTCTGTTCAGAAAAAGATATATTGAAGGGATCGAATTCCAGGCAAGGAACGTTTTGCTTTTGTCTGTTCCTATATCCTTCTTCACTTGAGTATAAAAACTTATATTGGTATCAGGAGTAGTCATACCCTTATAAGTGCAATACAACTCGTAGGTGCAAGCCAAAACCAGGAGAGACAAAAAGACGACAACCATTTTTCCGTATATCATCTTTCCTTTGAGCGACCACAACTTCCGAAGTTCACATAATGTTATACTGTAAAATGGAAAAGTAATGATAAAATAATGGTTAAATCCATTACCGGTCATAAGCCAGGCCATACAACTGCAATCGGCTATCAGCCACAGAAATCCTGCCAGCCGTCTTTGGGGGCTATGGAAGACCATCAGCAGTGAAACGAACACTAAAACTAAACAAAGAATGGCTGATTTAAGCAGATACAAAAAGCGGTTGACCGACCAAGGATCAAGATCCGGAGCAATAGAAGCATACTCGACATTGTAACCATAAGTGGCATACCACATCTCATCGAAGGCACCCTCGTTATAAAAATAGATGGCAAACGGCAAGAACAATAAGAGAAATCCACCGACAAACGCCAGCATGTTATACAAAATATTTTTCCATTCACGATGATATACGAGGACGAAAAAGATAACAGCTATGGCTCCGCAAAGAGCCAAAACATTCGTCAATCGTGTATAGAGGCCAAAAGCAAATGTTACTCCATACAAGAAAGCAAAACAAGGATTATGAGTGGTGTTCTCGTTGGGCCAACGCCTCTGTTTCGTCCAACGATATATGCACCAAAAAGATGGAACGAGAAGCGGTAAGAGATACTCTTCAACATTATTGCCACTGGACGCATAATCGTTCAACAATGCAAAAATAGACAGAGAAGTAAGAAAAGTAGCACGCCTCTCCTCGAATTCCTCCCGAAGAAACCGGTAAGTAAAATGCAAGGTCAGAAAAAGACTTACCACTTGTAAGAGCCAGACACCTACCTTACTGCCAAAAAGCAGATAACCTAACATATTGATAAAATAGATGACTGGTCCCTTCTGATCCCATGCCGTAAGATATGCAACGCCACCATTGGCCCAGTTCCAACCTACCACTTGGAAAAAGCAGGAATCAAGCTGCTCTACAAATGGATAGAAAGGGGAGGTCGTAGGAGAAAACAAGGATATGAAAACTACAGACAAGAGTAGAAACCAAATATTTCTGCGTACTTTCATAAAATGTAATCAAATGTGTCAAACTAATATCTTTTCCGTGAACAAATTTGCAATACTTCTGTCATCGTCTAAAACTTTTAGCCCAAACAGGCCAAACGAATGCGATGATCATTTAATGGCAAACATACGTTTTTTATCCCGCACAGCCAATGTTTTATATCTAAATACATAATTATTCCTTGCCCTGATGATATTCTTCTACCAGATAGACCGGGCGCCGCTTTGATTCATTGAATATCTTTCCCAAATATTCACCAAGGATACCGATTGCCAACAACTGCGAAGCGCCGAGAAACAGGATGACACAGATGAGTGTAGGGAATCCCGCCACGGGATCTCCCCAGATCGTCACTTTGACGAGCACCCACAATAAATAGATCAAGGCACCCACACCAATGACAAACCCAAGATAGGTCGCCCAGCGGAGTGGAGAAACCGTGAACGAGGTCAAGCCCTCAATAGCAAGGCCGGCAAGCTGGATGAAGTTCCAGTGCGACTTACCATATTCGCGGTCTCCCCGGTCAAACAGGATCTCCTGCTTCTTGTATCCTATCCAACAGAAGAGGCCCTTGGTATACCGCTCGCTCTCACGCATCTGCTTCAAGGCATTGATACACTTACGGTCGAGAAGCCGGAAGTCACCAACATTCTTCAACACCTCGAACCGAGTGCTCTTGTCCAATAACCAATAAAACGCGAGGGATAACTTTCTTCTCAGCCAACTTTCTTTCCCACGGTCTCGACGTCTGGCATACACATCCTCGTAACCATCCTCCCAATACCTGAGCATATCCGGGATCAGGGAAGGAGGATCCTGGAGATCAGCATCCATCAAGATCATACAATCACCTTTCACATAATCGAAGCCTGCCAGCATGGCATTTTCCTTACCAAAATTACGGGACAAGTTGACATAGCTCACACGTGAATCCTTACTTGCCAAACGCCGGATGACAGGCATGGTATCATCACGACTGCCATCATTAACCAGCAACAGCTCCCACTGATATTGGGGCAAAGAATCCATCAAAGACGACACGGCTTCATAAAGGTGAGGCAGTGACTCTTGCTCGTTATAACAAGGTACAACGATTGAAACTTTACGTTTCATACTATACTCCAATTCTAAGCAATGTTTTACTATAATTCAAATATTTAATCTTCCAACGATAACAACAAGGCGATAAAGCAGTATCCGATACAAGCATAACAATAACAATCACGCGAGAAACGTATAATGGTGACGCAACACATACGTGGAACGATCGCAACACGTACGTGGTACGATCGCAACACATACGTGGCACGATTGCAACACATACGTGGTACAATCGAAACACGTACGTGGAACGATCGTGATTCCCTTGAAATCAATGCGTGTTCAATGAATGACGATGCTCGTCAAAACCTTCGACCCTTTATTATAACGTACCTATCCAACCTTGGATCGTGCATTCCTTTGCGTCCTCCGCGCCTTTGCCAGAGGATAAACTACAAATTATTAACAATCCTACGTATGTTACCATCCTTCAGCCGAGTGCAGTTAAAATTTACGAGTAAACCAAGCTTTATACCCGTCAAGCGCAGATATGTGAGGGTTTGCTTAAAATGAATATCCTTCAACTCTTGAACCGACTTTAATTCCAGTATGACTTTATTGTCGACAACGATATCCGCACGTAATTCCGTACCAAAAACAAGTCCGTCATAATGTATTGGTATTTTTAATTCCGGGACAGCTTCAAGACCCCTCTTCTTTAACTCATAGAGCAATACTTTCTGATAGATACTCTCAAGCAGGCCAGGACCAAGTTCTTTATACACCGCATATATTGCATCCACACATATACTTGCAATTTCATTCTCTGTCATAGCTATTTTTTACCAAGCGTTTATATTATCTATATAACTCCACCCTACGATGCTCAAATCTCTCGCATGTTTCATTTTTATCGCAGAAGTATTTTCTCGCATGATATTATCTCGCCAAGCCGCTAAGGTCGCAAAGAGAATTATTCCGAAGGAATCTTAGCGTTCTCTGCGCCTTTGCGAGAGCCTCATTTCTCGCGGGATATTTTTTCTCGCCAAGTCGCAAAGATCGCAAAGACCTACATACCCTGCGCAGCCTTTGCGTCCTTTGCGACTTTGCGAGAGAAAGAAACATCATGCGAGCGATATTATCTTCTTGCGGGATTAATTTCTCGCCAAGCCGCCAAGGGCGCTAAGAGGATCATTCCGAAGGAATCTTTGCGTTCTCCGCGCCTTTGCGAGGGGGAAAAAACAACATGCGAGCGATATTATCTTCTTGCGGGAATCTTCCTCGCCAAGCCGCCAAGGGCGCAAAGCATTTCCTTCCATTGCCCGGCGATATCATCCAGGTTGAACCGCGCAGCGAGCCCCAGCGCCTGCTGGCCCATAGCTCGCCTCATTGCCGCGTCGCCCGCTAACTTACTGATGGCCGTAGCAAGCGCCGCGACATCACCCACAGGCCGCACGAGGATCCCGTTCTCCGGCGTGATGATCTCCGCCGGGCCTTGCTGACAGTCGAACGACACAAGAGGCAGGCCACAGATCCCCGCCTCGACCAGCACCAGACCGAAGCCCTCATAGCGAGAGCTCAGGACGAACAGCGAGTGACGTGCATACGCCGATGCCACGTCATCTGCCCTGCCGCGCAAGAACACCGATTGCTGCAGCCCTTCAGCCGCTATCAACCGCTGCAGAGCTTCCTTCTGTGGTCCGTCACCATAGATATCCAACTGCCAGTCGGGATAACGCGCCACGACCCTCTTCCAGGCCGCTATCAGCCAGTCGAAGCCTTTCTGCCGGTCCAATCGTCCCACGGCCATGGCACGTCTCACCGAATAGTCAGCGACCCGCTGCGGCTTGATCGTCACAGGGTTATAGATAACAGACACACGGCTCACGAACCGTCGCCACTGTCGGGCATCCGCCTCCGACAGTACCACGACACGATCATAGCCACGGGCACAGAGCAGCCGCTTGGCCTGCCGCAGCCGACCTATGCAACGATTCACCAGTCCTATAGAAGAGAGATGCGTTGTCAGCAGGTCATAGTTGAGCGCGAAGTGGAACCACAGTACCTTCTTCGAGCCGTCCTTGATGTGGGGCAGGAACCCATACTCAAGACTGCCGAGA
>Ga0256871_1001845_pt1 | contig 10433 bp, 8 predicted proteins | sample RumenRJG_07RNA_FD_185439 | JGI IMG/M metagenome (GOLD analysis project Ga0256871, IMG submission 185439) | Metatranscriptome of bovine rumen microbial communities from Lethbridge, Alberta, Canada - Rumen RJG_07 (Metagenome Metatranscriptome) | ecosystem: Host-associated > Mammals > Digestive...
ACTACTTTGTTACCTTCAGTGCGTGCCATGTTGCGTCAGCACCATAACCGCAGGTGACGTGAACTGCATCGCCGGAATGAATGATACCGTTCGGGAAGCTTGTTGAATTCTCCATGCGGATCTGCATCTGGCCGCCGGCCGTATTGAGGTATAAGACATTCACATCTGTTTGAGACGCGACCGTTCCATTGACATCAATCGTCACACTCGAATTAATGCTCTGATCCGAATTCGTCGCTGCTGCAGCAGAGATTCTGCCTGCATGCAGATAGGCGTCGCTGCCGCGATAATAGGCAACATAATATTTGTTTCCGGTGACGATCGTTCTCGCCTCGGAGCCGTCTGTGGATGCGTCCAGCTTGATCTTCATCTGGCCGCTCTTCGTATTAAGATAAAGAAGGGATGAGGTACTGTTTGATGCGGCTGTTCCGCTGACCACCGGCAGCGTCGTTCCGTTCACGGTGACCTGTGTCGTGCTGTCATTCATGGTCGCAGAAGGTACGGTGCCCTTCTCGGCCGAGATGGAGACCGCATGCCAGTATGCATCGGAACCATAGCCGATGACGGCAGTCACCTTCTGTCCGGGAGTGACAACCTTGGTGGTAATGGAAACGGTCCTGTCCATCCGAATCTGCATTAACCCACTCGACGTAGAAAGATACAGAACATCAGGCGTAGAAGAACTTCCAACCGTTCCGCTGACAGTAAGCGTGTTCGCAGTGCTTACGGAAGCTTTCCACGCGTCAGTCGAGCTGTCTGCGACGATTTTGGCTGCATGAAGATAAGCGTCGCTTCCGCGATAATAATAGACCTTCGCGCTGAGTCCGCTCTTCACGAGACGGCACTGAGAAGCATCCGTTTTGTCATCGATCTTGATCTGCATCTGCCCGCTCGAAGTATTGAAATAGATCATGGAGCTGGTGCTGTTTGCCGCGATGGTTCCACTGACCGACGGATAACTTGATGTCTGTCCTGAAGTACTGTTCGCGGATGAGGACGATGATGAGCCGGTCCCGTCTGAAACCTTGCTCGCATGAAGATATGCATCATTTCCGCGATAATAGGTAACCGTCACCGTCTGTCCGCCGACAAGAACACGGCACTCACTGAAATCCGTTCCGGAATCAAGCTTGATCTTCATCTGTCCGCCGCTCGTGTTGAGAAGCAGCAGACTCTGCGTTGAATTCGATGCGACAATTCCGGTCGCTTTATTCTCCTCCGCAGCCTGCGCATCCAGTGAATTGATCTCAAGTGTCATCACCGTGAAGATCACTCCGAGAATAATACTGACAAACCGAAAGAAGTTCTTCTTCTCAAAGAAACTATTCTTTCTTTTCATAAAACCCTCCTCCTTCCTTGCAGGTATGTAACCGGCACCTTTGCCGGAGACATCAGAACTTTGCTCTGTGTTTAAACTGTATTAATCCAGTGCATACAATATAGCATTCTGTATAAGGACTTGCAAGGTAGATATAATGATGTAAACTCTCTTCGGCTGAACTCCCGGCTGTATCTGCATCATCCTGTCTGCCCTGAGCCGTCACTTTCTCACGCAAAACTGCCGCGTTTTACGGAATATGTGCAGGACTGTCCTCCCCGGACAGATTTGCTTCTTACCGTCTCATTCATGGTTCTTATAGGAATACTCTGCCGCAAAAGCCTGGCCAAGGGCAATTCCGCCGTCATTCGGAGGGATCAGGCTGTGAATAAGAACACGGAAGCCTTCCCTTTCAAGGCCCTTCTTTGTCAGATCGAGAAGCAGTAAGTTCTGAAAGCATCCTCCGGAGAGTGCGGCGGTCTCCGGAAGGTTCGGCATCTCTTTTCGCAGCCGGACAATTGCACGGACCGTCATTGCCGCCAGTGCCCGGTGGAAGAACAGTGCTGCTCCGGACCGTCCAGGCCCGCGGGAATCCTCTTTTCCCTCCGCTGCTCTCCGTATGATTTCCTTCATGAGAAGGTCGGTGCGGAGGAGAAGGCGATTTTTCTTCTCGTCATATACCGGGGTGAGTAGTTCCTCCGGAATCCTGTCTTCCAGGTCATCGTCAGCAGCTCTGCCTGTATCCGCTCTGCCGGAACTGTCCTTCCTTTCCCGTTCCGCTTCATACATCAGTGCCGTCGATGCCTCTCCCTCGAAGGTCGACTGTTTCCGGATACCGAGAACTGCGCTCACTGCATCGAAGAGACGGCCGCAGCTCGTAGACTGCACCGTATTCACGCCGTGCTCCTGCATTGCAAAAAGAAGACGGCAGTCTTCCGCAGAGGATAATTCCAGTCTTTTTATCAGAAATTCACGTTTTTCTTCCGACTCATACAAATCATGAATCAACGACACGGCAATCCTCCATCCCTGTCTGGATGCCGTATCACCTCCCACATGCTGAAACGGCATGATACTCGAGAGTCTCCGGAATCCATCCGTCCGGGCAAGAAGAATCTCTCCTCCCCAGACTGTGCCGTCCTCTCCGTACCCGGTCCCGTCATAGGAGACACCGATGACGGGATCACTGTAATCATTCTCTGCCATGCAGGAGAGAACATGCGCGTAGTGATGCTGGATCTGTATGAGCGGAATCTTTCTCTCCCGGGCGATTTCCCGGGCGATTGCTGTCGAGCGATACCCGGGATGAAGGTCCGCCGCAACTGCAGTCGGGGATACTTCGAGCAGCGTCTCCATGCGCCCGATGGTCTCCCCGAGCGCACGCCCGGAACGCTCATCTTCCAGGTCCCCGATATAGGAAGAGGGATAAAAAAGATTGTCCCGGCTGATGACAAAGGTATTCTTGAGTTCTCCTCCCACCGCAAGCACCGACTGCGGCAGGTCCGCCCCGGCTGCTGCAGAACACCTCCGGCTCTCCGGACTGTTCTTACTGTCGCTCTCCGTGATCATAAACGGGAGCGGTGCATAACCGCGGGAACGGCGGATCATGTACGGCTTTCCATCGTAAAAATCCATAACCGAATCGTCGCAGCGGATAAGGATCTTCCGGTTGTTCGAAAGGATGATGTCTGCCGTTCCCCCGAGCTCGCGCAGTGCCTCTTCGTCATCGCGGCAGATCGGCGCTCCGCTCACATTGCCGCTGGTCATCACAAAGCAGTCCGGCATCGAAAGACCGTCATCATACCGGAACAGGAGCAGCTGAACCGGCGCATAAGGAAGCATGACGCCGAGTTTGGGGTTGTCCGGAGCTGCGGCTTCACAGATTTTTCCCTTGCGCTTATCAAGGAGAAGAATCGGTTTCTGTACGCCGGTGAGAATCTTTTCCTGCTCCTTCGAAATGAAGCATTCCCGCTGCGCCGCCGCAAGGTCCCTGCACATCACGGCAAACGGCTTTGCCGGCCTTTTTTTACGCCTGCGAAGCTCTTCGACTGCCTTTTCATTCACCGCATCGCAGCAGAGATGAAAACCGCCGATTCCTTTCACAGCAGCGATGCCGCCCTCCCGGATGACCTTTCGCGTCCGGAGGATCGCTTCCCGTCCCCGTACATCCGGCTCTCCCGCGAGGTACACCTCCGGGCCGCAGTCATTGCAGCAGACCGGCTGTGCATCGTATCTCCGTGATGCGGGATCGTGATATTCCCCGGCGCATTTCCCGCACATCGGAAATACCTTCATCGAGGTCCGTTCGCGGTCGTAGGGCAGCGATTCGAGAATCGTAAGCCGCGGCCCGCACTGCGTGCAGTTGATGAAGGGATGAAGATACCGCCGGTTTGCCGGGTCAAAAAGCTCCTTCTGACACTCCGGGCAGATCGCAATATCCGGGGAGACAAAGATCTCTCCCTTTCTCCGGACGCTTTCGATGATCTGAAAGTCACGGTATTCCTTCGATTTTTCTTCCGGAATATCCTTTATATCCATCTTCAGGATGGATGCCCTCTCCGGCGGCTCCTCCCGGACAAGCCGGATAAAATTCTCTACATCTGCGAAAGGCCCCTGCGCGATAATCTCGACGCAGGAGCCTGTATTGGAAACTGTGCCGTGTATCCCCGCACACTTCGCGTGGCGGGCGACCGTCGGCCGGAAGCCGACACCCTGCACGACACCATAAATCCGGATTTTCTTTGTGACAGAATTCATTCTGTGAATGTTTCCAGTTCTTCTTCAGCCAGAAATCTGCTGTACGCGGTCTTCAGCCCTTCGCTGAACTGTCCCTTCTCCGGAAACTTCAGTGAGAAACGGCAGATCCCAAGAAGCCCGGGGCCTGTATTGATTGCCATCGTCGGTGCAATCTGATGATCGAGCATGATCCGGGCATCCGCATATCTCTCCAGGATTCTCTCCCGCGCTCTCTTTGCAAAATCCACGGCATCTCCGTTCATGAGCATGAACCAGTCGTGCTTCGGATCGATGCCCTTTGCCGGATCCAGAATGAGATCCACAAGCTTCTCGACGCCCTTCTTCGATCCGCGGATTTTGGCTGCCGTCGTGTAGACGCCCTCCTCCGTGCATTTGATGATCGGCTTGATGCCGAGAATATTGCTCACCATCTCGACTGCCGGCGTGATCCGGCCGCCGATTCGCAGGTATTTGAGCGAATCCATGTAAAATTCCAGGTCCGAATCCAGGATCTTTTGCTTCAGCAGTTCCGTCACATCGTCAAAACTGATTCCCCTGCCGAGTGCCCATCCGGCGTAGACGGCGAACGCGCCGGCACCAATGGAAATATTCCTTGTGTCAAACGCAAAAGTTTTGACGCCGGGGTGCTCTTCTTCAATGTCGCGCATCGCTATGCTCATCGTGTTGAAAGTGCTGCTCATTGCACTGGAGATGGAAACCGTGATGATGTTCTCATACCCTTCCGAGAGAAGCTTCTCCGCCGTATCTTTTACTTCCGCGATGTTAAGGGCAGATGTCTTCGGAATCTCTTCATCAAAGTGGCGATAGACATAAACCGGATCCTCATCGAGAAGGTCTAGATCCCCAATGGAACGGGATTTGTAATTGACCATCAGCTGAAGAATGGTTATTCCGAAGTGTTCGGCCGCTTTCCGGCCGACATCACATCCTGAGTCACATATCACTGCTGTTTTGGATGCATTCATGATAAGCTCCATATATCTGGCGTAATGTAATTATTCAAAACCATCTGATATGGTTTTGAAAGCTGTATCATTTATACTATAGCATATCAACCTGTGTCTGTAACAAATCCTATAAAGTGAAGCAATACTTATGCAAAAAAAGCTGTATGTTCCGCTGTGCACAGCACATTTTCCTCGACAGCACAGCCATACAAACTGCATTTCTCCGCCGCAGGCTATTCTCCGATTTCTTCCCCGTCATCATGCAGGTCCCCGGACAGAATTTCCTGCATTTCCTCCTGGGTCGGATGTTCGATTTTCGAGATGCGCCGCGCCTGGTTCGTTATGATGTTCTCAAAAAGATTCCGGACTGCGCGGGCATTCGCGAAGTTCTCGAGGTTCTGCGCCTTATTCAGCATGATCAGCTGCTTTACTTCCCCGAGCACCTCTTCCTTTGCGGTATATTGATATTTCTTCAGATTCAGCTCAAAGATCTGCATCAGTTCATCAATGGTGTAATCCGGAAACTCGATGAACTTGTTAAAACGGCTCTTGAGACCTGGATTTGAGTGGATGAAGGTCTCCATGGGTTTTGTATAGCCGGCGGCAATCACGATGAACTCATCGCGGTGATCCTCCATGGCCTTGAGAAGTGTATCAACTGCCTCCTGGCCGAAATCCGTCCCCTGGCTGCTGCCCTGTGCAAGAGAATAAGCCTCATCGATAAAGAGCACGCCGCCCATGGCCTCTTCAATCTTCTTCTGTGTCTTGAGTGCCGTCTGTCCGACGTAGCCCGCAACCAGTCCTGAGCGGTCCGTTTCAACAAGCTGCCCTTTCGAAAGAACGCCGATTTTCTTGTAAAGACGCGCCAGAATCCGGGCGACGGTCGTCTTTCCGGTGCCCGGATTTCCCGTAAAAACAAGATGATTGGAGACCGGAACGGTCTTCATCCCGCTGTCGGCACGCATCTTCTGAATCTTTCGGAAATCAGTTAGCTCAAGAACATCGTGTTTGATGGACTTAAGGCCTATAAGCTCCTTCAGGTCCTCTTCAGGATCGCTCTCCGGTTCCTCCTTGTCCGCCTCTGCATCCGCCGCTGTCCGGGCTTTTGCCTCCGAAGCGTTCTCTCCTCCTGCAGAAAGGGTATTGCCCGCGCCGTTCCCGGCGGGGGAGCCTGCGGAATCCTCTCCCGCTTTTTCCGGCGAACCGGAAGCCGTGTCTTCAGGGCCTTTGTATCCCGGGAGGTCAGAAGACCCGAACCTACGGTAAGCCTCATCCAGCGCTTCTCTTGCCTTCTTTAAAGCCCTTTCATCCGATTTGTGGTTCTCAGGTTCATTCCCGAAGAAGTCATCATATACACTTTTCAGTTCATCAGACATCGCTTATTTCTCTCTATTTCTGCCACACCGGCGAGAATGCAGCGTACCCGGAAACCGGCACTCCTGCAGCGAGGAGATGCGCACAGTCACCAAGAGTTTGAATACGGAAGAAGGCTGCATTGTGAAGGCGTTTCTCTGCATTGACAACCGTCACGCCCGTGGGGGCGATGCAGGTTCCCTGCCACATAAGGACGGGGGAGACGCCGATGAGATGAGCAAGCATCACACACGTCACCCCAAAATGGCAGAAAATCACGATGGTCTTTCGGTCATCACTGTCGCGGATTTCATTATTTCTCGTCCCGTGAAGCGGAATATCTTCAACCTCTGCAGGGAGAACACTCCCATCCGGGTTTTTAAACTCATAATAACTGTCTTTGCGGTGATAGCCATACTCCGACAGGATTTTGTCGATGCCGGCTGTCACTTCCTTCCACCCCTGTTCGATTCCCGGGTTCGTGCGGTAGAGAGGCGCCTCATACCAGTGCTCTCTGTCATACATAATTTCCTGTCCCGTGAAATACTGCGGCTGCAGGTCCCAAGGTCCGTGGATCTCTCCCGTGAGCGGGTCTTTGATCGGATAATAAAATTCGCGAAGCCAGGGCTTTAAAATGGCTTCGCGGCCAAGTTCTTTAAGGGTCGGCGCCGCCGTTTCCACAGCCCGGCCCAACGGCGAGCAATAGAAACGGTCGATGTCTGTCCAGTTCTTCGTGCGCACGGCGAGCGCCTCTGCTTCCTTTCTTCCGTTCTCCGTGAGCGAATCCTTCTCATAGTCCGGCTCTGCATGCCGGACAAAAATAATTCTCATGATAAACCTGCCGTTCTCTCAATGAATCGATACTACGAATTTTCCTGATCTGCATCGTCCGGCTGGAAAATCACTTCTTTTTCGTCGCCGTCATTCTTCGATTTCCAGACGATGGATCCGTTGCTTTCAATGGTCAGAGAACCGCGGCCGTCTTCATAGACGACGTCTCTGCTTCCGCTGCCCTTCTTCGTCGTTTTCTTTCCGTCGGTATAACGGATACGGTTCCGGTCCGGGTTGAAAGTGCCATCCATAGACCATACCGTCGTCGTCTTTCCAGTGGTGTCTGTGATCTCGATGGATACGGCATTCTCACCGTTTCCGTCAGAAATCGTCATGACCACATTAGCATCTGCTTCAGAAATGTAGCCGCCTGCAAAAGGAAGTTTTGACGCGGACGCAATGCCGGAATCAGACGAATCAGAACTGGAATCCGCAGAACTTTCGTCCGTGCTGATTTCTGCATCTGTTTCTCCATCCGCTGCGCCGGCATCAGCTGCCGCCGAGTCCCCGGTCACCGCTGCTTCGTCTGCATCAGCCGCCGTCTCCCCGGCCTCTGATGCTGCGGAGTCATTCTTCTCATCCGTCGCTTCGCCGCTGTCAAGGGCATCCAGGGAAGCCTCAATCATCTTGAGGTTTTCCTTTACCGAATCGATCGTGGTCTTGTAGAGCTTATTCTGACTCTCGGCCTGCGCGAGCGCGTCCTTCGTCGTATTGAGCTCATCGGTGAGATCTGTGATTTCCTGTGTCTTCTTATCTATATCCGCCTGGAGAGTATCGTTCTTCGAAGTGAGAGAAGAGACCTGCGAATCGAGGTCATCTATCTCTGCTTCTTTGTCCTTAACCTGCTGCTGAGCGGCGGAAAGCTCTCCCTGATACCAGGCGACCGTGCTCTGATGCCTGCGGACGCCAAGCACGCCCAGAACAACAAGCCCGGCGACCAGAATTGCAAGAATGACAATAGCAGCTTTTGCGCCGGATCCGGTTCCCTTTCCACTCTTTTCTTTTTTCTTTTTCGGCTTGTCCCCGCTCTCATCCGCGGCAGAGTCCATACTCTCTTTTGTTTCACTGTCATCCGCGGACTCATTCGGGGCGGAGGTTTCAGAGACTGTCACACTGCCTTCGCCGGTAATGACCGATTCAGAATCCGGAGCCTCTTCAGGCTCCCCGCCCGTTTCGCTCTCTGCAGGTTCCTGTTCAGAGTCCGTATCTGTGTCCGTCTTCGGCTCTTCGATTATGATCGAAGGTTCTTCCTCTTCTCCGTCCGGGTTTTCGCCCGCCGCTTCCTCTGCGGCAGCGCCGGCAGCAGCACCATCATCCATGGTCTCTTTCTCAGCATCTTTCATATTATCTTCTGCTGTGGTCTCTTCCGTGCGTGTCTCTTTTTCGCGAGCTTCTTCCGTACTCATAGGCTAACCTCCCGGCTATTTCCTGCCTGCAAAGCCACCGTTCCTTCTTCATTTTACTATGGAAGAGAACCGTGCTCAATCCGAATCCCCCGTCTAGTGGCTCAGACGGAATCCCTTTGCTTCAAGACATTCTTCCACGATATCCGGCTCCGATGCATGCATGACAGCAATCGGCGAAGCGCTCCCGCGGTCGAACGAAATATAAATGTAATCAATATTGATCCGGCTTTCGGAAAGCGCCGAAAGAATCCGGTTGAGGCATCCCGGCTTATCGACCATGTACACCCCAATGACCTGATCCGATCGGCACAGATATCCCTCTTTCTTATAAGCTTCAAAAGCCTTCTCCGGCTTATCCACCAGCAGACGGACGATGCCGAATTCCGCGCTGTCGTTTGTCTGAAGCGAGATGATGTTGATGTCATTGTCAGCGAGAATTCCCGTGATCTTGTGCATGGAACCCTCAACATTCGGTGCAAAAAGTGAAATCTGCGTAATCATGGCTGTCCTTTCTCAATGTCGTTTCATTCAGTCACAGGAAGGATGCACACCGGCTTTCCCTGTACAGAAAGCTTCATATACATCTCTTCGAGTGTCTCTTTTTCTTCGTTCCACCGCAGAGCCGTGAGCTCCCGGCTGTCCTGATTGGCCGCGATGAGATAGCTTTTCTTTCCGCTCCCATCCGAGAGATGCCCGAAAAGAGCGATATCGCGGGGCGTCCTGCCGCCGGTTTTGACGATGGAAAGAAGCTCCAGCTTCCCGTCTTTCCGCACACGGAACTGCGCGATGCTGTCGTCGCCGCGGTTCGATGTGAAAAGATACTTTCCATCGGCCGAGATGCGGATGGCGGCCGCCGTATTTTCACCGTCAAAACCCGTCGGCAGCGCGCTGATTTTCTGTCTCAGCTTATATTCGCCGTCCTCTTCCTCATAGAAAAAGACGCTGCTTGTCAATTCAGTCAGAATATAGATGCGGTCCGGGTGATCCGGACTGAAAACGAAATGACGGGGTCCGTTTCCTTCCGGAAGATGAATGAACGGCTGCTTTTCGGTGAGCTTACCGTTCTTCTTGTCCAGCGTATAGCGGAAAATGGTGTCGAGCCCGAGATCAACGCAGTACAGCTCGCCCTTATGGTACTGCGAGAAATGAACGTGCGGGCCCTCCTGCCTTGCAGGATTTACTCCCTTGCCCTCATGCTGCTGGAAATCCGTTCTTTGGACGGGAATTCCGTTCTCATCGAGAATAAAAACAGAGAGAGAACCGCTGGTATAATTTGCCGCGGACAGAAACTTTCCGCTCTTATTGAAGCTGATATGGCAGGGATCGCTCCCGCCGGTCGGAAGCTCTGCAGCCTTCACGAGTTCTCCGTCCTCGATGCGGAACGCGGAAATGCCGCCGTCCGGCGTCCGCTCATTCACGCAGTAAAGAACGTTTTCCTCCGCGTTGTCAAAAGCAATCCAGGACGGATTTTCAATCCCCTTGAACGCCTTCTTCACCGTGAACTGCTCTTTGCCAAAATCCGCCTCCACGCGGAGAATTCCGTCTTCCTCGGGAGAAGCATACGTCCCGAGATAAAATTCTCTTTTCATTCTCTTCCTTTCCAGGCTCCTGTAATACCTGCAGTGCCCTTCCGGTGTGCTTTTTCCATAGTATAAATCAAAACCGCCGTTCGTGGGAAATGAGATGAGGATGTGGGAGCGATGCTGTGTAATGCCGCGTCACAAATTACATGAGACCGAAACGCAGGGAGAGTTTGTCGCACATTTGTCGCACGAACATCAAAAAAAAGAGCAAAAAATAACCGGGAGCCCTTGATTTACT
>Ga0256871_1001846_pt1 | contig 10432 bp, 8 predicted proteins | sample RumenRJG_07RNA_FD_185439 | JGI IMG/M metagenome (GOLD analysis project Ga0256871, IMG submission 185439) | Metatranscriptome of bovine rumen microbial communities from Lethbridge, Alberta, Canada - Rumen RJG_07 (Metagenome Metatranscriptome) | ecosystem: Host-associated > Mammals > Digestive...
GGCTTCGCTTCAGGAGCAGCTGGCATCACGGGTGTCTCAACGGCTTCTTCCACTTCACTTTCGTCAGCTTCTGGCATGACTGGAGTAGATGGCGCAATGGCTGCCTTCGTCTCTTCGGCACGAGCTGCCGCTTCTTCGGCAGAGCGTTTCGCATACGCGGCACGTTCTTGATTCTTCTTGAATTCGGCCGCTTCTTTCTGAATCGTCTCTAATGGGACATAGTCCAAGCCTTCCGCTTCGGCATCGGATTTCTTATAAACCCGAATGTTCCAGCCGGTTAATTTGTTGGCAAGGATGGCGTTGCTCCCCCGTTTGCCGATGGCAACCGCGTATTGATCGTCATCAATCACCACGGCAGCCGTTGGATAAGGAACGGAGTGCTCATCGATGATTTTGACGCCAAGTACTTCGACGGGACGTAACGATTCCGCCAAATAAAGCGGCGTGTAATCGGAATAAGGAATGATATCAATCTTTTCTTTGTATTTCGCATTTCCTAATTGCGAAACGATCTTTTGAATACGGGATCCGCCTGGCCCAATGCAAGCACCGATCGGATCGACGTCGTCATTCACGGAGGCAACCGCGACTTTGCTTCGTACGCCAGCGCGACGGGCGATGCCTTTGATGACGACAGTGCCATCATAGATTTCGTGGATTTCTTCTTCAAAGAGGCGTTTGAGGAAGCCTTCCGAAGAACGGGTGGCTTTGATTTGAGCACCTTTCGGAGAATGGCCATTCTCATCTTTCGGTTGTTGCACTTCTTCGATGTAAACCTTGATGGGATCGCCAGGTTTGAAATCTTCTTCGCCGATTAAGTCTTCTTTATAAAGATCGGTTGTGCCTTTCCCAATATTCACAGAGACGGAGTTCGGAGAAACGGCTTCTACGGTACCGGTGACTAATTCACCAATGTGGTCTTTATAGATTTCGTAAAGCACTTCATGTCCGGCTTCGGCAATTTTTTGCCGTAAAACCGTCTTAATCGAAGAGGTCGTTAACTTCGAAAGCGTTTCAAATGGGCAATAAATCCGATATTTGCCACCAACTTTGATGTTCTTTTCTTCGACTTTGATCAAATCGGCTAAATGCCGCATGTCGTTCTTTTGCGAAGCTTGGTTGCGCTTGAGCTGCGACATATCGTCTTGGATACGGGCCAGTGTCTCTTCGGCGTTTGCTTTCGCGTCTTCTGGCGAGATTTCAAGATAGTCATCTTGGACGTCTTTCACGACGTTCTTGACTTGAGCAATCGTGACATAGCCGTTTTCTTCGTCGATCGTGACTTCGACATCCGCATCATTTCCGCCTTTTAAATAACGGATATAAGCGGCTTGTAATGCGTCATGAAGCGCATTGATGACGGCTTGGTGGGAGATGCCTTTGGCTTCCGCGATCGCATCGACGGCAGCTTGGAATTCTTTTACATTCATAGTTTTTCCTCAAACACAATTAGAAACGAATGGCTAAACGGGCTTTGTCAATATCGGCCCTAGGAAGGACAACGGAACGTTTCCGCGTCTTGATGGTGAGTAATAAGGTGACGGTTTCGGGGGTGACATCCGTCAGTTCGCCTTCTAAGATGTTCTCCCCTTGATAAGGATGGGTGAGATGAACGTTCACATATTGGTGAACATAATGTTCAAGGCGATCGAGATGGAGTGGCTTTTCAGACCCTAAGGACGAAACGTCGAGGAGATAGGGGTCGGAGATGGGGTCCGCTTGATCTAACAAGGGATTGATGAGATTGCTCACTTCCACGATGTCATCGAGTGATATCGGGACATCCCGATCCACGAAAACATGGAGTGTTAATCCGTTTTTGTCGCGGCTTAAACTGACATCCGCGAGTTCATAGCCCGCTTGTTCTAGCGGGGCACGAAGCACTTCTTTTACCCGTTCTATCTCGTCCATATTCCTCCTCTAGCAAACAAAAGGGTGGTCTCCCGAAGGAAGCCACCCATGTAAGCATGAGCGTCTACAGAGCCTACCCGAGGATCATCTGCATCTATGATTATCCGCGATTGTGACGGGGAATACAAGAGGAAAAGGCGAAAGAAATGCCGTTTTGTGAATTCTTAAACTAAATTCCGTTTTTCCTCAAAATCCTGCTTTTAGTCTGAGAACAGTATAATTTTCATGTCCTGCTGTCCAAAAAAGGAGGTTTTAACATGTCACATTTGAAAGAAGCAGACAGGAAGACAATCAACTCGATGCTCGCCCATGGAAACAAATGCTGCGAGATAGCCGAGGCGGTCGGATGCGACCCGACGACGATCGCCAAGGAAATCAAGAGGAACCGGATCGTCTCCAAGGACGCTTCCAAGGGGCAGAACAAGATCCTGTGCAAAAAGCTAGACAGGTGGCCTTACGTATGCGGCACATGCAAGCACAAGTACACGGACTGCTGCTTCCTGCAGCTGAAATACGACCCCTCGCTCGCCCAAAAGAAATACGAGGCGAGGCTCCACAATTCGAGGAAGGGCATCAATCTGACGAAGGAAGAGTACGACCGCCTGGTCTCCGCGATCAAGGAGGGGCTCGCGATCAAAAGGTCGGTCTACGCCTCCGTGAAGGCAAGCAATGTAGAAATATCTTTGCCGACCGTGTACCGCTACATATCCGAGAGGAGGGTGCCCATCTCCAAAATGGATCTGCCGTACGCCGTGACGTACAAAAAGAGGAAGGCGAAACCAAAAGAGTACGATTACTCCGACTGCAAGATCGACAGGAGCAACCGCACCTATTTGGACTATCTTTCCTACATGAAGAGCCACGTCAACGAAATCACGGTCCAGATGGATTTCCTCGGCTCGATAAGGTCCGACAGCAAATCCATTCTAGTCCTAATCCTCCCGCAAATACACTTCGTCCTCCTGTTCGCGATAGAGAAGAGGAACTCGTCCAAGGTGGTGGGCGTGTTCGAGGGTCTGGAGAAATCGCTCGGCCATGAGAAGTTCCGCGAGATCTTCCCGTCGATCCTGACCGACAGGGACCCGAGCTTCTCGGACATCCGGGGGATCGAGTTCTCCGCCGAGACGGGCGAGCAGAGGACCAACCTGTTTTTCTGCGACGCCTACAAGAGCAACCAGAAGGCGTCGGTCGAGAACATCAACAAGCAGATCAGGAAGTTCTTCCCGAAGGGCAAAACGGTCGACTGCTACACGCAGGAGCAGGTCGCCATGGTGGCCAAGACCATGAACGCGGCGCCGCTGCGTTCATTGGACGGCTATGCGCCAAAGGAGGCGTTCATCACGCTGTTCGGCTTGGAGGCTCACGCTAAATTGTTCGGAGAATAAAGGATTCGCCTGGGCGGCAGGGCAACCGGAATTTAGTCTGAGAAACTGACTTTGGCACCTGTTTTCGGCATGCCCAAAAACAGGTGAAACCGGCCACTTTTCTCAAGATAAAATCAGTTTTTATGGCGAAATGCGGAATTTAGTCCGATAAAAAGGACGAAATTAGAAAAAACGGAATTTAGTTTAAGAATTCACGAAGCGCGTCACAAGGACGCGCTAACCGTTTGACTTTTTGCTTAAGCAGCTAAGCCTTCGCCGACTTGATAGCGGACGAAGCGGACCACGCTGTTATTGGCTTCTTTGAGCACTTGTTCGATCGTCTTGGAAGGATCGATTAAGTACTTTTGATCTAATAAGCAATATTGCGAGAGTGCTTTTTCCGCTTTGCGAACTGCGATTTGGTCTTTGACGGCTTGCGGTTTATTCGCGAGCTTTTCATCATCGGCAACTTCGCGTTGCGCCAAGGCTAATTCCCGGTCGCGGGTGGAAGCAGGAACATCGTTTAATGAAACGAATTCCGGCGCATTGGCCGCGATATGCATCGCCAGTTTGTGGGCTAAATCCGCATCTTCTTTGGCTAAGATGACCGCTACAGAGATTTTGCCATGTTGGTGAATGTAGCTTCCGAGTCCTTGTCCTTCTTCCGCGTGAAGAATGACGTAACGACGGAATTCAATCTTTTCACCTAAGGCAAGCGCAGCATCATCATGAAGTTGTAACGTCGCTTGACGTGCATCTTCGATGGAGGCTGGTTCGTTCTTCATGACATATTCCAAGAGGCCTTCGGCATAGTCATGGAATTTGTCCGAAGCAGAAACGAAGTCCGTTTCGCAATTGGCTTCGATAAGAGCCGCTTTGTGGCACTTATCGCAGACTTTCACCAAAGCAAGGCCTTCGGCCGCCGTGCGATTGGCGCGTTTGGCTTGTTTGGCAATGCCTTTTTCACGGAGGTAGTCGACGGATTTCTCGAGATCGTAATTGTTTTCTTCGAGTGCGTGTTTGCAATCCATCATGCCCGCACCGGTACGTTCCCGGAGGGCTTTGATTAAAGCAATGGTGTTTTGATCGGCCATTTCAATCTCCTTTATTAAGCAGCTTTGCTTTCGTTGGCTTTGGGAGCAGCGACAGCTTCTCCTTCGGCTTTCGGAGCAGCATTTTGTTGTTGGGCAGCATTACGAGCAGCGAAACGAGCTTGACGTTCCGCTTGCATCTTCCGGAAGCGTTCTTCACGAGCTTGACGTTGCGCACGGATGGCAGCTTTGCGTTGTTCGTTGGCAATATCCGCCGCACGGACCGCGTCTTTCATCGTGGCTTCTTCTGCTGCGTCTTTCACATAAGCATATTCCGTGACACCGCCTTTGGATTCAACCACGGCATCAGCAAGGACACCAATCAAGAGTTTGAGAGCACTTGGGGCATCGTTGTTCGATGGGATTGGGAAATTCACGAGATCTGGATCATCGGAAGTATCGCAGATGGCGAAAGTAGGAATATGAAGTTTGCGAGCTTCTTCAATGGCGTTATGTTCCACAGTTGGGTCATCAACGATGATCGCTTGTGGGAGGCGGCGCATTTCTTTGATGCCTTCAAGGTTACGAGAAAGTTTTTCGAGTTCTTTCTTTAAGATGGCAACTTCTTTCTTGGGAAGCTTTTCAAATTCACCAGAAGCTTCCATGTCTTCGAGTTCCTTGAGTTTCTTGGTACGGCCAAGGATGGTACGGAAGTTCGTTAAGGTGCCACCGAGCCAACGATTGGCAATATAGAACGAGCCAGAACGAGTGGCTTCGTCAACGATGATTTGTTTGGCGCTGTCTTTCGTGCCGACAAAGAGCACTTTGCCGCCTTGATCAACGATATCCTTTAATTTCTTGTAAGAAACATTGACTTGTTCGACGGTTTTCGCCATATCGATGAGGTAAATGCCATTGCGAGCCCCATAGATGAATTTGCCCATCTTCGGGTTCCAGCGGCGGGTTTGATGCCCAAAGTGGACACCAGCATCCAACAATTTGCGCATCGTCATAATCGGCGCATTTGGATCGTGGATGATTGCGGCCATCGTTTCTTCGGCCGTAGCAGCATCGTCAGAGGCAGCGGCTTCTTCTACCGGAGCAGCGCTCTCGACTTTCTTTTCTTCGTCACTCATTTTGTGACCTCCATTTGTTTATGCCTCCCCCGTTTCGAAGAACTGACCACCAAGACGTTTTTTAAGCTCTTTTGCCCGTCAAGGAACACGGCGTTCAATCCACAGGGTGTGTATAAGCCCTAAAAAGGGCCATTGGGTATTATACAGGAGAGAAAACTCCTTGACAATTGAAACTTGAAGGCCTAATTAGGCTAGAAATTCAGTCTTCATCGTCGGGTTTCCCTTGACGGGGGAAATAGGCACGATATTGTTCTTGCATCGCTTTCTTGGAGACGTGCGTATAGACCTGAGTGGTATTGAGACTCGCATGCCCTAACAGTTCTTGGATGAGACGTAAGTCGGCACCATGATCGAGCAAAGACGTGGCAAAAGAATGACGCAACATATGGGGGTGTAATCCAAGATAGATGCCAGTCTTCTGTTCCACGGAACGAAGAATCGTTTCAAGACCCCGCACCGTTAAGTTTTCACCCCGTTCATTGAGAAAGAACGCATCCCCAGGTCGAGTGGAATGGTGACGGGCAGCTAAAGTGGGACGTTGTTTTTCAAAATAAGTCTGCATGACTAGCAATGCCGTTTGGCCAAACGGCACCAATCGTTGCTTATCGCCTTTGCCGATGATGGAAATGACGCGTTGCCGGTAATTCACGTCCCGTTTTTTAAAAGAAACCACCTCTGAAGCTCGCATGCCAGACGCATACATGAGTTCGAGAATAGCCTGATCCCGAACGGCTAACGCATCGGTTCGTTTTGCATTGGCGTTTAATAACGATGAAACTTGTCCCTCGCTTAATGCGTCGGGGTAACGTATTGGCTTCTTCGGTGCATGCACCATTTCAAACGGATTGAACGGCACTTCTTCCTTCCGTAACAAGTAATCGTAGAATTGCCGCAATGCCGACATTCTTCGTCCCAATGAACGGGGACCGACGCCGCGGGCGAGCTCTTCGGCTTCAAAGTCTTTCACCGTTTGCTTGTCGACTTCGTCAAATAACAAACCTTCTTCGTTTAAAAACGCAAAAAAGAAATCTAAATCCCGTCGATAAGAATCCAACGTATGCGCAGAATAACGTTTGGCTTCCAAATGATCGAGATATTCTTTTTCCGGTTTATTCATGGATGAGTTTCCAGTAGGTTTTGATTTTGTCTAATGCCAAAGCAATCGTAGCATCCCGCGTTTCTTTGTGCGAATTCGGGAATAAGGCCCAGGAAGCGTTCATCGGGGCAAAATATGCCCCATCGGCATGTAATAAATAATCGACCAATGCGCCAGAGACGGTTTCTTTCGGAACGGGAATAAAGGGTTTACCCTCCAAGGACCGCCAACAAGAAATGGCGGCAAGAATGCCCATAGCGGCACTTTCCACATAGCCTTCTACACCGGACAACTGCCCAGCAATATAGAGATTTGGCATTTTCTGCAATGTTAAATTTTCGTTTAACGCAACCGGAGCATCGATATAGCTGTTCCGATGCATTAAGCCATAACGAATGAATTTGGCGTTTTCTAATCCCGGAATCATGTGGAATACCCGTTGTTGTTCGGGGAAGGTTAAGTTCGTTTGAAAACCAACTAAGTTATAGTAATCGCCAAGTTTGGTGTCTTGCCGAAGTTGGGCGACCGCATAAGGATGTGGATGCTCAGGAGTAGAGAGTCCAAATGGTTTTAAAGGGCCATGTCTTAAGGTTTCTATGCCACGTGCCGCCATCACTTCAATCGGCAAACAGCCTTCGAAATAATGGGTATCGAATTCATGCACTAACGCTTTCTTGGCCGAAACGAGTTCCGTGACGAAGGCGTTGTACTCTTCTTTTGTGAACGGGCAATTGAGATAAGCGGAATCGCCTTGTTCAAAACGCGATTTGAAATACGCTTTCGAGAAATCTACGGAATCTTTCGCGATGATCGGTGCCGAGGCATCAAAGAAAGAAAGGTTCTTTTGTCCGATGACTTGGCCGAGCTCTTCAAGCAAAGATTCTGACGTTAAAGGACCTGTGGCTAAGATCGCCGTAGTTTTAGGAAGTGTTTTCACCTCTTCACGAACCACACGAAAATTCGGGAATGACGCTAAAGTCTTTGTTATCATTCCGGCAAAAACATCGCGGTCGACGGATAAGGCATTGCCACTAGGGACTTCAGCTACCGCTGCCGCTTGCATCGTCAAAGAATCCATTTGACGCATTTCTTCTTTCAGCAAGCCACAGGCGTTACTCAGTTGTTTGGATTTCAAAGAATTCGAGCAAACGAGTTCCCCGAACTGGTCAGTCGTATGGGCGTGGTCGTCCACCAAGGGCCGTCTTTCGTATAACGTGACGCAAGCGCCATGTCGAAGCAAGAAATACGCCGCCTCGCTTCCTGCAAGGCCACCGCCAATAATCTTGACTTCAGGTTCAGACATCACGCGTCCTCCTCTAGAGAGATTTTACTTCTTTTTATCGTTGATCCATTCGTGGTAACGGCATTTCGGGAAGTTCGTACATCCTAAGAAATCTGCCTTTTTACCATGTTTCACCACCAAGTGACCCGTATGGCAAGATGGGCATGGTTTAACCCAGTCTTTTTCGGTATAGGTGGTTGGATTCTTCTTTTCTTGGGTTTCATTCCCTTCGATGTAGGTGCAAGAAGGATAGCCAGAGCAGGCGACAAATTCTCGGCCTTTCCGGTCTTTGCGGTAGACCAGAGGTTTACCACATACCGGGCAAAGACGCCCCGTTTCTTTTGGTTTCTCTTTTTGCACGTATTTGCACTTTGGATAATTCGAGCAGGCGACAAAACGGCCATAACGACCGGTCTTGTAGACCAAGGGAGAACCACAAACCGGGCACATTTCACCCGTCGGTTCATCCGGTGTCTTCTCCATGCTTTCGCGAACTTTTTCAAATTTCTCCATGAACGGATAGTAGAAACTCGTCATGGCTTGAAGTCTCGTTTGTTTGCCTTCTTCGATTTGGTCGAGCTCACTTTCCATTTGAGCCGTATAGTTCGTCGATACGATTTCGGGGAAGTTTTGCTCCAAAGCTTCTGTGGTACGGACACCACGTTCAGTCGGGGTTAAAACGCCGCCTTTTGAGGTGACATAAGCACGAGAACGATTCAACAATGTTTGGATGGTCGAAGCGTAGGTAGATGGACGACCAATGCCTTTTTCTTCCATGAGTTTCGTGACTTTCGCTTCGGTATAACGTGCTGGCGGAGCCGTGAATTTTTGCTCAGGATCCACTTTCTTTACGGCATAGTCCGCTCCTTCTTTTAACGGAGGAAGCTGTTTTTCTTTTGCATCCTCGGGCTCGCCATAAAGCGCAGTATAGCCAGGGAATAACATACGAGATCCGCTCGCACGGAATGTTAATCCATTCGTTTGGAACAATGCCGTGCTGACTTCATCCACTTTTGGGGTCATCAAAGACGCCAAGGCGCGGTCATAGATCAAGCGATAAAGCTTAAGCTCATCGGGGGTAAGATACTGTGCCACAGATTCCGGGGTACGAGTCGCCGAAGTCGGACGGATGGCTTCGTGTGCATCTTGGATGCGTTCCGAAGTTTGTTTTGTCGGCTTGATGCGGCCAAGATACGTCGGGCCGAATTTATTTAAGATATAGGGCTTCGCATCATGTTCGTAGAATTCGGGTGAGATACGGGTCGAGTCGGTACGCATATAGGTGATTAAACCGACGTGTTCGCCATTAAGATCCAAACCTTCATATAAGCGTTGTGCCAAAGATTGGGTCTTGGAAGTTGGGAATTTATAACGGGCAAATGCCTCTTGTTGCATCGAAGAAGTATTGAATGGATATTTGGAAGCCGTCGCTTTGCGAGCCGTCGTCAAAGAGACGATGTTCATGGCCTCGCCAATACGAGCCACAATGGCATCCGCTTCTGCTTTGGAATGGATATCCACGGCGCGGCCATCGACTTTGTCTAACGAAACCGTCAAGGTCTTTCCATCGCCTAAATCCACCACCGCATCAATCGTCCAATATTCTTTCGGTTGGAACGCTTTGATTTCACGATCATTGTCAACGATCAGTTTTAACGTGGCGGATTGAACGCGGCCTGCGGAAGGCGAGCCGATTTTCCGTTGCAATAATGTGGAAAGCTTAAACCCAATCACACGGTCATACATCCGGCGGGTCTCTTGAGATTCCACTAAGTTCATGTTGATATGAGAGGGGTTTTCTAAAGCAGCAAGAATGGCAGGGCGCGTGATTTCATGGAACGCTAACCGTTTGGTGGTATCCACGGGCAAGTTCAAAACACGGGCTAAATGCCAAGCGATGGCTTCTCCTTCACGGTCAGGGTCGGTTGCCAAGATGACTTCATCGGCTTTCTTGGCTTCCCCTTTTAATTTTTGAACGATTTTCTCTTTGTCTTTGCTGATGACAAAATCCGGTTGAAAACCATGCTCGACATCAATGCCGAGTCCGCCTTTGCCATGTTTCGACAAATCGCAAATGTGGCCTTGAGAAGCAACGACTTCATAGTCCTTGCCTAAAAACGATCCAATGGTCTGACATTTGTTTGGAGACTCCACAATCACAAGCTTCATTCATGCACCCCCTCTTAGCGGAAGAAAATATTAGTGACCTCCTTGGGCTTTGTCAAAGGCAAAACTCCCCTTGCTTTTCCCTATAAATAATTACCTTATTTATAAAGAAGCGAAAAAATTTTTTCTAACGTAAAAGTTCCAAGACGTCATCCACGCTTTCAATGATGGGCGCCCCGTCATGAATCATGCGGTTACAAGCGCTTTCCTCATCGGCACGGTAAGGAACGCAAGCGACGTCTCGTCCAAAATCGAGCGCGTGACCGACCGTTAATAACGTTCCGCTATGTAAGGAGGCCTCACCCACGATGGTCAGTCGCGATAATCCCGCGATAATCCGATTGCGGGCGGGGAAATGATCCCGTTCTGGTTTGACGCCTGGCGGATATTCCGACAATAACAGCCCTTCTTTGCTGAGGCGATCATATAAATCTTGATGCGAGGCA
>Ga0256871_1001855_pt1 | contig 10417 bp, 7 predicted proteins | sample RumenRJG_07RNA_FD_185439 | JGI IMG/M metagenome (GOLD analysis project Ga0256871, IMG submission 185439) | Metatranscriptome of bovine rumen microbial communities from Lethbridge, Alberta, Canada - Rumen RJG_07 (Metagenome Metatranscriptome) | ecosystem: Host-associated > Mammals > Digestive...
CTTGATGACAGGGCAATAACCATAAAAGTACCGGCAGGAACAACTAACGGAAAGCTCCTCAGAGTCAGAAATGAAGGTATTCCTTATGCTAATTCCGGTAAAAAAGGCGATCTCTACGTTAAGTTCATCGTACAGCTGCCTACAAAACTTTCTTCTGAACAGAAAGCTGCCATGGAAGCATATGCCCGTTACGAAAAGGCAACGACAGAACCTTCAAAGATTCCTCTGGACAGCCTGCAGAACTAAATTAACGGCGGAGTATTTTACTCAATTAAACGATACTTTTTGCCGATAGTATGGTATAATTCTACAACACAAACTAAGAATTTGAGGTCAGAAATGTATCAGGCAAAAAGACGAATTTCGGTATTCATAACGAACGTCATATTAATTGCGTTCTTCACTTTTACTGTAATAAGCGTAATTCCAGCCCTGCGGAGAAATTCACCTAAAAACTCTCCGCTGGCAACTCTGGTAACCATCGGCATCGCTTTCGGTATCGTAACGGTTACTTCCCGAATAGCTGCCGTTTACCTTACAAAAAAAGCTGCTGAAAGTTCCCTTGAGGAAGGTGAAACTGAAATTCTTTCAAATTTCATTGAAAAACTCCGTTTCTGTTACTCTCTTGATGAATTTAACGAAATCGTATCGCAGGTTCTCGAAATCGAGGGAGACTGTTCCGTACTTTATATTGACCGTGAACAGAATTATATTCTTTACAACAGTCCTGACCGCCTGACCTGTTCAAAAGACACAACTGATAAACTTGAACGAAACTATTCCAGAGAATGGAAAGACGGACTTTACTTCCTGGGAGAGAACTACGGTGTCGTAACGACTTCAAAAAAAGCCCGCGGTTTTCTTTTAGTACACAACAAGCAGCATCTTTATGTATTCTGCCGTTATACGAAACTTTTTGACCACTATATATTCAAAAGCCTTTACGAAGAATACTGCAGATTCCAGAGCCGTATCAAAACCATTGCCCAGCTTTCTGAAATTTCTTCACTTTCAAAAGACTGGAACCAGCTTGCAGAGACACAGCGCTCCTTCCTTCCGCCGTCAATGCCTTTTATCAATAAACTTTCCATTGCAGCATATTACAAACCGCTCGTTAACGTTTCCGGTGACTATTATACAGTCCTTCCTATTTCGGAAACAAAAACCCTTCTCATGCTCGGGGACGTATCAGGTAAAGGTCTTGCCGCAGCCTTAGTCATGGGTCTCGTAATGAATACTGTAAAAAACATCGCCAACAAAGAAAACCTCAGCGGTGTGATTCAGGCTGTAGATAAAGCTATCAAAGGAATGAAACTTCAGGATAAATATACTGTAGTTTTCATCGGAATCGTTGATACAGAAAGAATGGTCATCAGATATGTAAATGCTTCCATGTCTGATCCGGTAGTAATTTCAAAATCACCGACAGGATACAAACTTAAGCCTCTGACTTCAAACTGTTCTCTTGTAGGTATCATTGACCTGCCTGATATAGAACCTTCTGAACTTAAACTTTTCCGCGGAGACGTCATTCTCATGGCATCAGACGGTGTTTCTGAAGTAATGGATAAAGACGGCGTTGAACTTGGAACAACCCAGCTCTATCAGGACACAATAAAGGCCAGTGCGGCAAAGAAGCCTGAAGAATTCATAAAGGATGTCGTTGACCTCATTCATTCATACAACGGCGGAGCAAAACTCAGGGACGACCTTACAATGATGGTTGCCAAGGTGGAGAGATAACATGATTTTTCTTTTACTGAATTTAATCGCATTTGCATTTACACTCAGGCTTGCATTCCGTACGGACAAAAAAATCGAGCTTGCAAAATACAGTACAGACCTTGTAAACCTGACACTTTTTTTAAGTATTCTGTTCCTTTTTTCAGCTGCAATGATTTCTTTAAGTCTTTGGGGCCCGGCACAGCTTTCGCTTTTCCTCGGACGCGTTACTATATTCCTTTTTGCCTGCTACAGCATATCAGCATCCATTTATGTGGTAACTTTTCCGCGCACGAACAGACAGAAGCCTAATGTATTCCTGTATATATTCAGATGGGCAGCCTTCATACTTGCCTTCTACCTTGTTTTTTTTGCAAAAGGTTCCATCCTTTCACTGGGAATGAACGACAAACGGTTCATATTCCGTTCAGGATTCATTTTCCGCGGTGCAATGAGACGTACCTTCCACTACACATGGTTTGATCTTCTTTCTGCAATCTACATCTATGCCGTTCCTTGTTTCTTCCTTCTCCTTGCTGCAATCAAGGCAGAAAATACAGATGCAAGGCTTTTAAGGCAGAAAAGAATAATTACGATAATCGGAGTTCCGCTTTCATGGATTACCTGGTATTACATTAACTGGGCAAGCGAATATCAGTCACTCCTTTTTTCACTGTTTACCTTTACCTTCATTCCTCAAATCATCCTGTTCTCATACGGAAGCAGCCTTGAGACTTTGTGGACGCCTTTAAGTTTTATCAAGTCCGCAGCACGTATTGCAATCAGATACCTTCTTCCTGCTGCACTGGGAGGACTCTTATTCCTTGCACTGTCAGACCTTTACAGGCAGAACCTGCCTCTGTTCATGATTCTTTATGTAACCGGAGTTTCAATCATCACATTCTTCTGGTACTATCTTGACCGCTTCATTCAGTCCAGGGATTTTTTACGTGACAACAACTACTCTGCAGAATTTGAAAAAGCAATTACTTCAATAGATTACGACGATGAACCTCAGGCAATTACGGAACATGTATATTCTACATTCCAGCGCTACCTTGATTCATCTTCCGTTTCCCTTCTTACAGACAACGGTTCTGAAAACGAACTTGAGACAGTCTACAGTTCAAACGGAACCACAGTTACTTTAAAAGTAGATCCTTCTGTATTCGACACTCTCCTCAACATGAATCATCCGGTTGTATTCAGGGAGTGGCTCATGCAGAATTCTTCCGTAAGCAACATCAGGTCTTATGCCCTTGATATTCTTGCAAAAACAAATTCCGATGCATTCATCATCCTTAATGAAGGCCGTCAGATTGTCGCAGTCCTTACCTTAGGAAAAAAACGCAACGGAAACGTTTATTCAGTTTACGACTACGAAGTTCTTAATAAATTCTATTCAAACATTTTCGTTGTAGGATATTACTTTAAGAACATTATGAACGAAGCCGTTATCGGTACGGTTAACCGCGAAATCCGCATGTCTGACCAGATCATTACTTCCATTCAGGAAAACATGGACTTCATCAAGAATCCTAAAGCAGACATAGGCTACCTTATGGTTCCGGCTCATAACATTGGTGGTGAATTCGTTGATATGATCCGCCTTAACGACCAGCGATATATTTTCATCATCGGTGCACTTAACGGTAAAGGTATTGCAGCTTCCATGAACATGGTCATCCTTAAGTCCATTATCCGTACCTTCCTTGCTGAAACTACAGACTTCAAGCTTCTCGTTGAAAAGGTAAATACCTTCATCAGGGAATCTCTTCCTAAGGGATCATTCTTTGCAGGAACATTCGGACTTATAGACTTTACGTCTGACACTCTTTATTACATCAACTGCGGTGCACCTGCCCTCTTCATGTATACAAAAACCTATAATAACGTAATCGAAATTCAGGGTGCCGGACGCATTCTTGGATTCGTTCAGGATATCGGTCCTCTTATTAAAGTAAAGAAAGTTAAGCTTTCTGAAGGGGACATGATTCTTGCATGTACGGACGGGCTTATTGAATCCCGCTCCCTCCGCGGTGACGTATATGGAAAATCAAACATCCAGTCCAACTTTATGGAAAACTCCGGATACCCTGCAAACAAAATGGCACAGTTTGCATATGATTCCCTTGTTCACTTTACTTCAAAAGAGCTGGATGACGACATTACGATTCTTATCATAAAATATCATGGAGGCAAATAATGGATCAGCTTGCCATTAACGAAAAAGTCGGTGCTTACTACATGCTTCTGGAACTTTCAGGAGCTGTAAATGCCTATACTATTACAGAGTTGAAAACAAAAGTTTACAGTTATATACTCGATTCCAACGTTGTTCTTGATATGTCTCAGGTAACCCAGCTTGATTCTACAGGTCTTGGAGTCATTATTGCCGCCCATAACGACGGTGAAGGATGCGGTACTAAAATATTCATACTTAATCCTTCAAATGAAGCCCGTCATTCTCTGGAAAAAACCGGATTTCTGGACACGTTCAACATAATTCATTCCGTTACGGAGGTAAACGATGCGTTGTAGCCGTGTCCTTATCATTGGCGCATCACTTTTAATGCTGAATCCATTCAGTGCATGTTCAAAATCAAACACAAAAAATGTACCGGAAACAAAAGCTTTACCTGAAAACAAAACTGTTACTCAGGTAAAGGCTGTTTCTCCTGAAGTAAAAAAAGCAAAACTCGTATATTCAAAAATGAGCGGACGCTTCAAAAATGACATTCAGTTTAAGGATGATGCAGAAATAGAAAACTTTATCGCAGACTTGAATGAAATTCTTGAAGAAGAAAAAAGTTTTCCAGAAAACGATGTCAGTCTTTTTTACCTTATAGACAAAAAACATAACATCGGTTCTGATTACGTACCTGCAGAACTCATTCCGGTAAAGCAGTGCAGCCTGTTCAATGTAAGCCGCAATGACCTCAGCCTCAGAAAAGAAGCCTATGATGCACTGAAGGTTCTTTCTGAAGCAGCCCTGGCAGACGGAATAAAACTCATGGTAAGTTCCACCTACCGCTCCTACAATTATCAGACAGGCCTGTTCAACCGCTATGTTGCACAGGATGGAGTTGAACTTGCAGAACGGTACAGTGCCCGCCCTGGAACAAGCCAGCACCAGCTTGGAGTTGCAGTAGACTTCGGTTCAATTACAGACGACTGGGGTGATACGAAAATGGGAAAATGGGTGTACGAAAATGCAGCTAAATACGGCTGGTCCCTTTCTTTTCCAAGAGAATACGAAGACGTTACCGGCTATATGTGGGAATGCTGGCATTTCAGATACATCGGTGTAAAAGCCTGCCGTTTTCAGGAAAAATGGTTTAACAATATCCAACAGTACATGCTTGAATTTATAAACGAATGGAACTTGACTGAATAACGTAAAACCGGCCGGGACGAAAAACCGGCCGCACTTTTATCACGACAGGTACTTTTAATAATCCATCAGCACGGGACTTACAGCCGGTTAATAAAGTTCAGCGTGCATTTTCTAAAAAAAATCAAATTATATTTATACATTTTTTCTTATGGTAATTGAATAAGAATCCCATAATTTGTATAATTATAGAAATTTTTATTCAAAGATTCGCATAAATATGCAAAAGTGAGGTATGCCATGGCAAATGAAATCAACCTTGACAACAAGTTCATAGAAAAGCTGACCAGAATTGCACAGCTTGATGATCAGATAGATCCTTCACTTTATGAAAAATACGACGTAAAAAGCGGTCTCCGTTATGCAGACGGACGCGGAGTTCTTGTAGGCCTTACAAGAATCGGTGACGTAGTGGGTTATGAAATTGAACCGGACGGCTCTAAAAAAGCTGTTCCAGGACGCCTCATTTACCGCGGTTATAATGTAGAAGACATCGTACAGGATACAGAAAGAACAAAAAGCTTTGGCTTTGAGCAGTGTGCCTACCTTCTTCTTTTCGGAGAACTTCCTACACAGAGCCAGCTTGATGAATTTACTGCATATCTCGGAGCAATAAGATCCCTTCCTCCTAACTTTACGGAAGACATTATCATGAAGGCCCCGTCTGCCGACATCATGAATAAAATTGCCAGCGGAGTTCTTGCCTCTTATTCCTTTGATCCTGATCCGGAAAACCGTGACGTAGCAAATGTTCTCCGCCAGTGCGTTGAACTTATTTCCCGCTTCAGTTCTCTTGCAGCCTATGCTTATCAGGCAAAGCGCCGCTATGTTGACGGCAAGAGTATGTACATTCATAATCCAGATCCAAAACTTGGAATTGCAGAAAATCTTCTTCAGCTTATCCGCAATGACAAAAAATATACCAGACTTGAAGCAGAACTTCTTGATCTTGCACTTATCCTCCATGCAGAACATGGTGGCGGTAACAACTCTTCCCTTACCATCCACGTTGTTTCTTCTGCAGATACAGATACTTACTCTGCAATTGCAGCAGCCCTTGGTTCTCTTAAAGGACGCCGTCATGGTGGAGCAAACATCCGCGTTATGGAAATGATGGACGATATAAAGGCTCATGTAAAAGACTGGAGCAATGAAAAAGAAATTGCTGATTACCTTAGGAAAATCTGCCGCAAGGAAGCCTTTGACCACACCGGACTTATTTACGGACAGGGACATGCGGTTTATACAATCAGTGATCCGAGGGCAAAACTTCTCCGTGATAAGGCAGAACTTCTTGCAAAAGAAAAAGGCTGCATGGAAGAGTTCAACCTTTACAAAACCATCGAACGCATTGTACCGGACATCATCTGTGAAGTTCACGGAAACAAAAAACGCATCTGTACAAACGTAGACTTCTATTCAGGATTCGTATATACAATGCTTAACATTCCTAGAGAACTGTTCACTCCGCTTTTTGCAATTGCACGTATTGCAGGCTGGAGCGCACACCGCATAGAAGAGATTGTTGCAGGAAGAAGGATTTACCGTCCTGCATACAAGAACGTACAGGGAGAACGCCCTTACATAAAAATGGAAGACAGAGTATAAGACCCCCTCTGTCATATACGGAAAAGCCTGTTTCAAAGCGTATAAAACTTTTGAAACAGGCTTTTTTTTAAAGTGAAAATATAAGTACTGTACCAGTACAGACAAGTGCAATTACAATTAAAGTCAGTATGTTATTTTTCACAGCGTTTCCATCCATGCTGCAAACAGTTCAGGCCATATCTGACACTCTTTCTGAATGCCGGCAGGATTGGTACCGTTATTCCAGGTGGTTTCTTTTGTTGCAAGCGAAAGCCCATGACCGCCTCTCCTGAACACATGATACTCCACCGGCACGTTGTTTTTCCGGCAGGCCTGTGCAAACAGCATTGAGTTTTCAAGAGGTACGCAGCCATCTTCATAGGTATGCCACATAAATACAGGAGGAACATTTTCTGTTACAAGATTTTCAAGCTGAACATCTTTTACAGAGTATTTTTTTGTACAGCCCAGGACATTTTCAATTGAACCTTTATGGGCAAACTCACTGGCAGTAATAACCGGATAACTCAAAAGAAGTGCGTTCGGTTTTAACACATCCTTTGAATATGGAATATATTCCTTCAGAAGTTCTCTGTTCCAGTAAACCCCCAGACTTGCAGCAAGATGACCGCCGGCACTGAAACCGGCAACTATGATTCTGTCAGGATCCACATTCCATTCTTCGGCATGAGAACGCACACAGTTCATTGCTTCACACAAATCTAAAAGACTTGCAGGAAACTCCATCGGCTTAAGGGAATACCACAAGGTTACTGCATGAAATCCCAGGGAATTCATTTTAAGGGCAACAGCCTCGCCTTCTCTGGTAGAAAGCATTTCATAGGCACCGCCAGGACAGATTAAAACAAGAGGACGTTTTCTTCCTTCTGAAAATTCTTCGAAATTATCAAGTATGTAAGTTTTTATATACGGAACAAAATTATTATTCTCGAGCTTTCCACGATAATTTACAGGCAGTTCTATAGTTTCATGCAGCATTTTTTCCTCACTAACAGTGCAGACTTTAAAATGCATCTGCACATGGTAAAAAAGGGACCTTCTGTTTTATTCAGAAAGTCCCTCTTATTATATAAAATTTATCAGCCTACAGTAACATCAAGTGATACTTTAGAAACTCCAGGCTTAACTTTTACAAGTGTTCCTTCTACATCAGCACCATCCGCAGTAATCTTTACGCTTCCGGTATTGTTGATGTTCTTTACATTGATTACATATTCTACTCCGCGGAATTTTCTTGTAATCACTGCAGTTTTTACATGAGAAGGAAGGCGCGGTTCAACTGTAAGCCCGTCATAAGAAGGGCGTACTCCTGAAATATACTGACTTAATGCAAGCATATTCCATGCGGCAGTTCCAGTAAGCCAGCTGTTCTTTGCTTCTCCAAAACGGCGGGCTTCTTTACCTGCAACCATCTGTGAATAAACATAAGGTTCAGTTCTGTGAACTTCACTGAATTCTTCAACGTAAGCAGGAGCAATTTTCTTATAATGTGCAAAGGCATCGTCTGCCCTGTTATTAACAATTTCTCCGATTATAACCCACGGATTGTTATGGCAGAAAATTCCTCCGTTTTCTTTATATCCAGGCGGGTATGAAGAAACTTCACCAAGCTCTACATGATAGTCCTGATATGCAGGAGAAAGAATTACGATACCGTACTGTGAATCAAGATACTTTTTTACTGAATCCAGTGATTTTTCAGGATAGCCTTTATCTTTACCGATTTTAGCCATAGTTCCGAAGCCCTGGGTTTCAATGTAAATTTTTCCGTTCTCACATTCCTTTGAACCGATTTTATTACCGGCATCATCATAAGCACGGATATACCACTCACCATCCCATCCTGTTTTACAGATCTGCTCTTCCATCTGACGGGCAGCTTCTTCCGCAAACTTTGCTTCTTCTTCATCTCCCTGAATGCGGCACATTGCGGCATAGTCAGGAGTTACATAAACAAACATCTGGGCAATCATTACTGATTCTGCATTCTTACCTTCCTTGTTTGTACAGGTCTGGAAAGAATCATTAGGATTTGTAGAGAAACAGTTAAGGTTAAGACAGTCATTCCAGTCTGCACGACCGATTAATGGAAGTCCGTGAGGTCCCTTGTGATTTGTTATGTAACGGTATGATCTCTTAAGATGTTCAAAAAGGGTTGCAGTATTCTTTTCATTATTGTCAAAAGGTACCTGCTGATTAAGGAAATCTACATCACCGGTTTCACGTATATAACCGCCCACACCAAGAACAAGCCAGAGAGGATCATCATTAAAGTTTGAACCAATATCTGCATTTCCGCGTTTTGTAAGAGGCTGGAACTGATGATATGCACTTCCGTCTTCAAACTGAGTTGAGGCAACATCAAAAAGACGTTCACGGATTCTTTCTTTAGGAAGCTGATGAACTGCACCAAGCATATCCTGAGAAGTATCACGGAATCCTATTCCACGACCGATACCGCTTTCAAAATAAGAAGCACTGCGGGCAAAGTTATAGGTTACTACACACTGATACTGATTCCACAGAGCCATGCGGTCAAGTTTTTCGTCTCCAGTCTTGAGGGTAAAATTGCTGAGAGTCATATCCCAGTATTTTCTCAAAGTTTCGTATTCAGCAAGAACTTTTTCTTTTGAATCAAAACGTTTCTGGATTTCATAAGCTTTTTCTTTATTGATGATTCCTCCGGCAGTATTTGTACGAAGGAGTTTGTCAGAAGCTTTTTCGCTGCTCCATTTTTTTTCTACCGGATTTTCAACATAACCGAGAATGAAAACAAATGACTTCTCTTCTCCCGGTTTAAGTTCAACATTGATTCTGTGGCTTGCAACCGGAGACCAGCCGTCTGCTACAGAGTTTCTGCTTTTTCCTTCAACAACAGTCTGAGGTTTGTCATAACCGTTGTAAAGGCCGAGGAAACTTTCCCTGTCTGAATCAAATCCGTCAACAGGAACATTTACGCTGTAAAAACTGAAGTGATTGCGGCGTTCGCGATATTCTGTCTTATGATAGATAACGCTTCCTTCGATTTCTACTTCACCGGTAGAAAAATTGCGCTGGAAATTCGTACAGTCATCCTGTGCATTATAAAGACACCATTCAACATAGGATACGAGACTGATTTTTTTATCTGCCTTGCCTTCATTCTTCAGGGTAACAAGTTCTACTTCGCAGTTAACTCCATTAGGAACCATATAGAGAACTTCTGCACGCAAACTGTTTTTTGAAGAATTAAGTTTTGTATATCCAAAACCATGACGGCACTCATAAGAATCAAGTTCTGTTTTACACGGCTGCCATCCCGGATTCCAGATTACATCACCGTCTTTTATATAAAAATATCTTCCGTTTGTATCAAGCGGAACATCATTATAGCGATAACGAGTAATACGTCTGAGGCGTGCATCTGTATAAAATGCATAACCGCCTGCAGTATTAGAAATCAATGAAAAAAACTTTTCATTTCCCAGGTAATTGATCCACGGATACGGTGTGCGGGGGGTTGAGATTACATATTCTCTTGCCCCGTCATCAAAATTTCCGAACTTCATAAGTTTCCTCCTTTTATAGACCTTTTTTAATTATATGCGGTTCCCTAATCTTAATATTATATTAAAAAAGAATCTAATAAAATTACACCATCTTCCCTAAAATTACAGATTTTTTTTCTATTTTTATAAAAAATTGACATATTTC
>Ga0256871_1001859_pt1 | contig 10410 bp, 9 predicted proteins | sample RumenRJG_07RNA_FD_185439 | JGI IMG/M metagenome (GOLD analysis project Ga0256871, IMG submission 185439) | Metatranscriptome of bovine rumen microbial communities from Lethbridge, Alberta, Canada - Rumen RJG_07 (Metagenome Metatranscriptome) | ecosystem: Host-associated > Mammals > Digestive...
ATCGGCGATGTGGGCATATCAAGGATAGAACATAAATGGAACATCTGAATCAGAAAGGATCAATATGAGCAATATCGGACAGTTTTTGCAGAATATCAAAGAACAGGGCGGTTTCAGGGCTAAGCTCCGCAACAGGCTCTTTTCAGCAATGATAAACGGCTTTGAAGCCATTGATACAGACCTAACTGAGAAACAGGCTCAGCTGGACAGCATCAGGACTGACATGAATGCGATGCAGGCGGCAATAGACGCTCTCCAGAAGAGAATGGATCAGGCCGAGACCGCTGTTACAGCTGACAGAGAGACTATCTCCGCCATAAGAACAGACCTTGAAGGTATCGGAGTCAACCTCCGCAACAATAATTCCGCTATAGAGAAGCTCTCAGCAGACAGCGAGTTCGTAAAGCTGAAGCTCTCAGGCGTTGACCGCAGACTCGGAAAGCTCTCAGCAGCAGCCCGCCCCGAGGGCGAACAGACCGCCGCTCAGACTGAAAGCACAGCTTCTCAGCCTCAGGCAGCAGAATCCGACTACGAGAGCATAGATTACTTCGACTTTGAGAACAATTTCCGGGGTTCTATCGACAGCATAAAGAAGGCTCAGGCCTTCTATCTCAGATATTTCACAGATAAGAAGAATGTTGTGGATATCGGCTGCGGCAGAGGAGAATTCCTCTCCCTTATGAAGGATAACGGCATAAATGCCTGCGGAGTCGATATCTATGAGCCATATGTTGAATACTGCAATGCGCAGGAGCTCAATGCAGTATGCGGAGACGGTGTAGCCTACCTTGCCAAGCAGGATTCCGTTGACGGAATATTTGTGGGACAGGTGGTAGAGCACCTCCAGCCATGGCAGATAATCAGGCTCTGCAATACCGCATACGAAAAGCTTTCCGATGGAGGCTGCATCATAATCGAAACTCCCAACCCCACCTCACTTGCCATATATACCAATGCTTTCTACATTGACCCATCACATATAAAACCGGTACATCCTCTCACTATGAAGTACTACCTTGAAAAAGCCGGTTTCAGGAATATAGAGATAATCTATACCGAGGCAAGCCGTCCGCCTTATGAGATACCTGAGCTCAGACTCAGTGACGGCGAGAATACAGAGGAATTCAACAAGGCCATGAAGCAGGTTTCAGAGCTTCTCTACGGCAGTCAGGACTATGCCGTAGTCGCCGTGAAAGGATAAAAAATGGAGAATATCAACATCGAAGAGATAATGGCACAGATAAAGCGTGAGATACAGGAAAAGGGGCTTACCCCGGATATGCTCAGCTTTGAGGACGTCCCCTACAGCAAGCCTGTACAGGTAACAAGAGAGGGAGGCGCCTCTCTTGCTGACGCAGATGATGCTCTTGCACATATGAACGCTCATTACTATGTTCAGCCATACAAGCCCATTGCAGGAAATCCTGTCAAGGTCTTCATAAAGAAGGTCATCCGCAAGCTCACGAAATTCTATGTGGAGCCGGTAGTGTTTGAGCAGAATGAATTCAATGCAAATACAGTCAGTGTGCTCAACACCTTCCGAGGAGCTATAGACGGTCAGTCTCAGCAGGACAGCAGCGAGCTCACAGGCAGGATCGAAACTCTTGAGCTTGCTCAGAAGGAGCTCCTCAGAAGACTCGACAAGCTTGAACGTGAAAATTCAGAGCTCCGCCAGGCACTGAACAAGCAGGAGGAAGCATGAGGATAATACAGCTCCTGCCTACCCTGTCCTTCGGGGACGCTATAGGCAACGACACTATCGCCCTTAAAGGCGCTCTCAGCGATATGGGATTCGATACCGGCATCTACGCTGAAAATATCGACAAGCGACTGCCCTCAGATATTGCAAAGGGTATCGATAAACTCCGTGGACTGAAAGATGAAGATATAATCCTCTATCACAAGTCCACAGGTACCGAGCTGACATTCAGGCTGGATGAATTCAAAGGACGGAAGATAATGGTCTACCATAATATCACTCCCCCGGAATTTTTCCGCCCCTACAGCACTGCCGCAACAGCTCTTACTGAATACGGCTACAAGGGAGTGGACTTCCTCAAAGACAAAGTGGAGTACTGTCTTGCGGATTCATCCTACAACAAAAACGAGCTCATGCGCATGGGATATAAATGTCCGATAGACGTAAGACCAATACTTATAAAATTTGATGACTACAAACAGGCTCCTGACAAAGCGCTGATAAAGAAGTACAGCGACGGCAAGAAGAACCTGATATTCGTAGGTAGAATCGCTCCTAATAAGAAGCAGGAGAACGTCATCCGTGCATTTTATCAGTACCGCAGGCTGAACCCTGATTCAAGGCTGATACTTGTAGGCTCCTACACAGGCATGGAGAACTATTATCAGCGTCTGATGAAGTATACAGCCGCACTCGGTATAGCTGACGATGTTATATTCACCGGCCACATAAAGTTCAGCGAGATACTTGCATGGTATACCCTTGCAGATGCATTCGTCTGTATGAGCGAGCATGAGGGATTCTGCGTCCCTCTTGCGGAGGCAATGTTCTTTAATGTACCTATAATCGCCTATGATACCAGCGCTATTTCCGATACTCTCGGCGGAAGCGGAGTGCTGCTGGACGACAATGACCCGCTGTTTGCAGCGAAGGTCATCGAGAGAGTGCTCAGCGATGAAGCTCTCAGGGAGCAGATACTGGCCGGACAGCGGAAAAGACTGGAAGACTTCTCCTACAACAGGATAAGAGACATATTTGAGAAGCAGATAAAGGGCTTTATAAATAAATAATGTAATAACGTGTGCACTAAGTGCCTTTGTATACTGGGACGCTGTCCCAGACCCTGCAAGGGCTGTCTGCCCTTGACCAGACCAAAGGGATAACATCCCTTTGGAATCCCATTATTTGGGGATAATGCTATCTATTATCCTCCGAAATAACCTAAGAAAAGAGATAACACAATGAAAAAAATAGGATTCGTCATCCCCTGGTATGCCGACGGCATTCCCGGAGGAGCTGAAATGGAACTGCGTGAAGTGACAGGCCACCTCCGCAGCGCCGGAGTGGGGCTGGAAATACTCACTACCTGCGTAAAGGAATTCGGTTCCGACTGGAGCCGGAATTACTACAAGGAAGGCCTGGATAAGACCGTAAACGGCATTACTATCCGACGCTTCAAGGTTAAAAAAAGAGACACCGAAGCCTTTGACGCTGTAAATGCCAAGCTTATGAGCAGGACTCCCATCACTCCGGAAGAGGAGGACATTTTCCTCTCGGAAATGGTAAACAGCCCTGACCTTTACAAATATATCGAGGAACACCAGAACGAGTATTCACTGTTCGTATTCATCCCGTATATGTTCGGTACAACATATAACGGAGCAATGGCAGTTCCTGAAAAATCCGTGCTCATTCCCTGCTTCCACGATGAAGCCTATGCCTATATGAGCCGCTTCAAGGAGTTATTTCCCAGAACAGCGGGAATGGTCTTCAACGCAAGACCGGAAGCTGAACTTGCAGAAAAGCTCTACGGCTTCTCAAAAAGCGGCACAAAAACTATCGTCATGGGAATCGGAATGGATACTGATATCGTCCCTGACCCGGCAGCCTTCCGTGAAAAATTCGGCATAAACGAGCAGTTCATCCTCTATGCCGGACGCAAGGATGAGGGAAAGAACGTCCATACCCTTGTGAAATATTTCTCAGAGTACCTCAAGCGCCATTCAGATACAGACCTGAGACTTGTACTCATCGGCGGCGGAGAGATAGACCTCCCCCAGAAGCTGGTCCGTGAAGGCCGTATCGTTGACCTGGGATTCGTGGACAGGCAGGATAAATACAATGCACAGGGTGCTGCGGAATTTCTCTGTCAACCCTCAAAGAACGAGAGCTTCTCGCTGGTAATAATGGAGAGCTGGCTCTGCGGAAGGCCGGTCCTGGTGCATGAGGAATGTGCCGTTACGAGAAATTTCGTCTCCGAATCCAACGGGGGCCTGTATTTTGGCAATTACTTTGAATTTGAAGGCTGCACCGACTACATCCTCGGTCATAAGGATACAGCATGGAAAATGGGCAGCAACGGCCGTGACTATGTGAGAAAGAACTTTGACTGGGATGTCATAGTTGATAAATACAAGAGATTTTTTGAAGAAGTATCCGGAGAGAGTGAAGAATGAAAAAGATAGCATTGGTAAATCAGCGCTACGGACTTGAAGTCAACGGCGGCTCTGAATACTATACCAGACTGATCGCAGAACGCCTCACAGGCGAATATCAGGTGGATGTCATAACCACAAAGGCTATGGACTATACCACATGGGAAAACAGCTATACTGCTGACGAAGAGGATATAAACGGTGTCCATGTAAGACGATTCCCTGTGGAAAAATGCCGTGCAAAGGACTTCAATCAGTACAACGGTGATTATCTCGCAAAGCTGTCAGCAGGACAGGCTGATGAGAGCGCCGAAAAGGTCTGGTTTGAAAAGCAGGGGCCCTATTCACCGGCCGCTGTGGAATATATCCGCTCCCATAAGGACGAATATGACGCTTTTATCTTCGTAACATACCTCTATTATCTCACAGTAATGGGTATGCCGGAGGTGGCTGAAAAATCCGTTTTCATCCCCACAGCCCACGAAGAGCCCTTCATACATTTCAGGAGCTTTGAGCGCATATTCCGCCTGCCTAAGGCCTATATCTTCCTTACAGATGAGGAAAAAGCTCTCGTGCAGGGACTTTTCAGCACCCAGAACATTCCCTGCAAGGTCATGGGAACAGGTGTTGATGTGCCCTGTGAGCCCGATGAAAAGGCCTTCCGGGAGAAATACGGCATCACTGATGACTATATCATTTACGTCGGACGTATAGACGAGGGCAAGGACTGCCCCATGCTGTTCAGATACTTCATGGAGTACAAAAAGCGCCGTCCCGAAAGCTCTCTTAAGCTCGTACTCATGGGCAAGCCGGTCTGCGAGATACCAAAGCACAGCGACATCCTCTCACTCGGCTTCGTCAGCGAGGAGGACAAGTTCAGCGGTATTTCCGGAGCAAAGGCACTGGTGCTGCCTTCCAAATTCGAGAGTCTTTCAATATCAGTGCTGGAAGCCATGACCCTCTCAGTACCGGTAATAGTAAACGGCATCTGCGAGGTGCTGAAAGGCCACTGCCTGAAAAGCAACGGCGGCCTCTATTACATGAACTACTTTGAGTTCGAGGGAATACTGGACTATATCTTCTCCCACCCTGCGGAATACTCCGCAATGCGCTCCAATGCTAAGGAGTATATCGACAAAAATTACCGCTGGGAGGTAATAATGAAGAATTTCAAGGAGGTCATTGACAGCATATGAGCGAAAAGGCTAAGAAAAAACCGGCTCTTCCGTCATTCGGACCAGCGGACATCGTCACCCTGTTGTTCGCTGCGGCTATTTTCATTATAAATTACCGCATAGTCGGAAAGTGCTATAACCCTTTCGTGTACAACGACGAAATGGGATACTGGACCCATGCTGCCAAGCTGGCAGGTCTTGACTGGACGGGAGTTTCAAGCACTCTGGCATGGTATTCCTTCGGATACAGCTTCATGCTGGCTCCGCTGATAGTTATGATATCTGATACCGTTGCACTATACCGCACAGCACTCATACTCAACATCATAATGGATATAGCCTGCTATTTCATGTTCGTATATATTATCCGGAAAATATTCCCGGATATCGGAAAAATAGCATCGAACTTCGCAGCAGCAGCAGCTATATTCTACACTTCGTACCAGATGAATGCAGGTATTGCTTATTCTGAGACAGCACTGCTCTTCGTAACCACACTGGTCACATTTTTCATTGTAAGGATGATACAAAAGCCTACTTATGTCAATATGACCTGTCTCGGACTTCTCTGTGCATACCTTTACATGGTACATAACCGTACAATAGGAATAGTTGCATCAGCAGTCCTGATAGTAGCAGTATGTCTGCTGCTGAAAAAAGTAACATGGAAGAAATCCGGAGCATTTGCACTGGCGCTTGCTGTAGGATTTATCGCAAACAAGCTCATAAAGAAGTACCTTGAGACAGCACTCCGGCCTTCCGGAAAGGCTGGCGGCAATGATGCCGGAAGTATGGTCACAAAAATAAAGACCGCCTGCTCATCTGCTGAGGGTATGAAGAAGCTTTTATCCATAATGGCAGGACAGGGATTTGCGGTATCTGCCGGAACACTTTGTCTGGTGCTTTTTGCTGTACTTGCAATGAGCCGTCATATAATAACAGCGCTTGTGAAGACCTGCAAGGCTGTAAAGGAAAAGAAGTCTCCGGCAGAAGCCGTTGACGGAAAGATCCTTATTGTATTATTCATTCTCTGTGCCTTCATATCAAGCTGGCTTATCAGCAGCATATTCATGTTCGACTGCTCAAGAATAGACCACATTCTCTATACAAGATACTTCGATATCACAGTTGGACTGCTCATTATGACAGGTATCTGCTATCTCTGCAGTATGGATAAGTTTGATATTGGTATCATAATGCTCATACCTGTGATAATGAAAGTCGGTGCTACAAGAGCAAAGGCAATGATGCCTCAGCTCAGCAACCCGGTATTCAACAAGATCTGCTCTCCGGGAGTATGCAAGCTCTATGAGGAGAACGGTCAGAATTTCCATGCCTACCTTTCATACTCAGTGGGATTCTTCTTCATAATGGCCTTCATAGCCTATGCCGTAAAGAAGAAAAAGCTGTGCATCTGTGTACTCTCGCTCATATGCATATATAATTTTCACGAGAACACTCCCTCGGCTGTCAAGGCGATAACTGCCAATCAGAATGCCTATGAGGGTGACCGTGCTCTTATTGAAAGAGTCAGGGACCAGCTTGGAGACGAACAGGTATCAGTTATGGTGGATACAGGTACGTTCATATCATTCCTGCAATATGAGATGAACGACGTGAAGGTAGACCTCATCTATTCCCAGGACGAGCTCCCCGACAGCGGATACATATTTGCCAACAGAGGCGGAGTCGTAGATTTCCTCGGACATGATATAATAGATTTCTCTGACCGACATATCCTCTATTCAGCAGAGGTCTCAGAAGATTCAGAAGACAAGATACCGCTTGAATTTATGAATGTTTTCGATGCAGACTGCTACCTCCCCGATGAGGACGCTATCGTAAGCAGCGACAACAGCTTTGTCTGCTACGGACCATATATGCACCTCGACGCAGACAAGTATACCTTTACACTTGATATGGACATATCCGGTGATTCTGCCGAAAGCATCGGCTTTGCCGAAGTAAAGAGCAATTCCGTCAGCACAGTATATGCCCACGAAGAGATAACCGCTGATATGATAGACAAGGACGGAAGTGTGAGCCTTGATCTTGGTGCAAATGTGGGAGTACCTGTCAGCGATATGGAAATAGTAGTATTCCTTTATGATCCACAGGCTGTATCAATGCAGCTGAATTCAATAGAAGTAAATACGGAGGACTGAAATCATGAAGCTTATAATCCAGATACCATGCTATAACGAAGAGGAGACCCTTGAACTGGCATACAACGACCTTCCCCGTCATATAGACGGTATCGACACGATAGAATACCTTATCATAAACGACGGAAGCAAGGACAGAACTGCTGAAAAGGCCAAGGAGCTGGGATTCAACCACATAGTATCCTTCAAGCAGAACAAGGGCCTTGCAAAGGGATTCATGGCCGGCATAGATGCCTGCCTCCACTTAGGTGCTGACATAATCGTCAACACTGATGCTGACAATCAGTACTGCGGAGCAGATATCGAAAAGATAGTCCGCCCCATACTCGATAAAAAGGCTGATATAGTCATAGGAGAAAGACCTATCGACCAGACTGAGCATTTCTCTTGGAAGAAGAAGAAATTCCAGCATCTTGGAAGCTGGGTAGTCCGTGCAGCGTCCGGCACAGATATCCCTGACGCTCCCAGCGGATTCAGAGCATATTCAAGAGAAGCAGCCCTCCGTCTGAACGTGGTAAATGAGTACACCTACACCCTCGAAACTATCATTCAGGCAGGCAACAACAAGACTGCTATGACATCTGTACCGATAAGGACAAACCCTGAGACCCGTCCATCCAGACTTTTCTCAAGTATGTGGAGATACATGAAGCGCTCCTCAACAGTTATAACACGTTCATTCGTAATGTACAAGCCGCTCAAGTTCTTCATGACTATAGGAACTATTCTCATGCTCGCAGGCGCAGCTCTCGGAATAAGATTCCTTATACTCCTCGGCATGGGAGAAGGCGACGGACATATCCAGTCCCTCATACTCACAGCCATATTTATAATGATGGGCTTCCAGACCATTACCATAGGCCTTCTCGGTGACACTATCGCCTCCAACAGGAAGATACTTGAGGACGTTCAGTACCGTGTAAGGAAAATGGAATGTGAGGAAGGCAAGGCTGCTGACCTGATATATTCCAATGGAAAAGCTGAGCAGGAGAAGGCAGAATGAACAGTTTCAAGAATATAAGAGACCAGAAGATACTCTACATAGCTACAAAAAACAGCGACTACCTCCGCCTCACTCAGGAGATAAGAATGCTCCGTGAGCAGGGAAACGAGGTAACAGAGATATCCTCACCGTCAAAAAGCTATTTCAAGCGGCTTCTGTATGTTTACAGGAAACTGCTCTTCACTGATATCTCAGACTATGACATGAGCTTTGTGGGATTTGCTCCTCAGCTCGTTCTGCCGTTTTTCAGAAGAAAGCTTAAAAAGAAGCCTCTTGCTATAGACTTCTTCATCTCACTATATGACACATTCTGCTATGACAGAAAGAAATGCCGTCCCAGGAGCATTCCCGGAAGACTGCTTAAGCGTCTTGACAGAAAGACTCTTGCCGCAGCTGATATGTCTGTCTGTGACACAAAGGCTCACGGACGCTATTTCTGCGGAGAATTCGGATATCCGGCTGAAAAGATGAACGTGCTGTATCTCGAAGCGGATACCAGCATATACTATCCCCGTGAGACTTCTCCCAATGAGGATTTCACCGTGCTGTATTTCGGCAGTGTACTTCCTCTCCAGGGAGTTGAAGTGATACTCAAAGCCATAGATATACTCAAGGACGAAAAGGGACTGCGCTTCATATTTGTAGGGCCTCTGGGAAAAGACAATTCCCGTACAGGTGAGAATATCACTGAATACATAAACTGGCTCTCACAGGATGAGCTTGCTGAAAAGATAGCCTCCGCTGACCTCTGTCTCGCCGGACATTTCAACGGCAGCATAATGAAGGCAAAGCGCACTATTCCCGGAAAAGCCTATATATATCACGCAATGGGCAAGCCCATGATACTGGGCGACGGCCCTGCCAATCATGAGCTGTTCAGAGAGGACGGCAAAAGCGTTTATTTCTGCAATATGAGCGACCCCCAGGCTCTTGCGGAGCTTATACTGAAAATCAAAAGGCAGGAGAAGTCCTGATATGAAAAAAGCTATAAAAATAGCCGGAAACATCCTTATGATAGCCGCTCTCGCCTTTGTGGTGAAAAAGCTGCTGGATATGGATATAAGTCCTTCTGATTTCCGCTCGCCGGACGTTATCGCCGCTCTGGTCATAGGAGCCGTAATGCAGACCGGCATCATCATAATTTCCTGTATTCCCTGGCTGATGTTCACCCGTTCCCTTTCCGGAGTAAAGATACCCTATTCATCAGCAATGCCGGTATACACTCAGTCAAACCTGTACAAGTATCTGCCCGGAAACGTTTTTCAGTACGTCGGCAGAAACAAGCTTGCAGCTGATATGCAGATAAGTCATGTGGATGTAGCCTGCGCCACAGTCCTTGATGTCTTTTTCTGCGTACTCTGGACAGGCATCATCTCAGTTATCCTGCTTGGCGGCAAGATAGCGGAGCTTATGGAAAAGTACGGAAAAAACCTTATCATAACAGCCATAGCCGGAATTATACTGCTCCTGCTGCTCATAGCTGTGATAAGGCTGAAATTCAGAGATAAGGTCAGCTCTTATCTCTCCCGTTATTCAAAGGCATTTGACAAAGAGAACAGACCTCAGCTGCTGTTCGGCATATTCTACTATTTCGCCCACAATATCGTCTCAGCGGGTATGTATTTCATATGTCTGAGGCTTGTGCTCGGCGGAGGATATGAACTGTCTGAACTCCTGACCCTGACCGGTGCGTTCATGTTTGCATGGATAATCGGGTTCGTTACTCCCGGTGCACCCGGCGGTATCGGTATCCGTGAGGGAGTTATGCTCTTCGTGTGCGGGGATGAACATTCGGACAAGATAGTCCTGTTCGTACTGATAATGCGTATAGCCTCGGTAATTGCTGATGTGACCGCATTTGCCATAGGAAAGATCTACGAAAAGAGAAAACTCAAAGCATGATAACAGAGGAGATCATTTAGGCTGATACCGA
>Ga0256871_1001872_pt1 | contig 10381 bp, 7 predicted proteins | sample RumenRJG_07RNA_FD_185439 | JGI IMG/M metagenome (GOLD analysis project Ga0256871, IMG submission 185439) | Metatranscriptome of bovine rumen microbial communities from Lethbridge, Alberta, Canada - Rumen RJG_07 (Metagenome Metatranscriptome) | ecosystem: Host-associated > Mammals > Digestive...
CGTCAAAACGCGCATGGAAATCCGGAGCCGCGGGAACTATGGAGTGTACGACGATAGAACGGGGCAAGATGGCATTTAATTTGTAGCGGATCTGCCTTGTTTCTATGTCTGTTTCGCTTCTCTCAAGAGTCGGCGGGACGGGTCCCGAGGGGGCAGGGAAATCGAAGGAGGCGACATAGCCGACAGCATTGACTTTCGAGTCAGTGCGACCGGCTCCGATGACCGCGATTTCCGCTCCCAGAAGTAAGGAAAGCGCTTTTTCAAGCGTCTCCTGAACCGTCGGGGCGCCTCTCTGGCTCTGCCACCCGCAGAAGTCGGAACCATTGTAGGAGAGTGTGATTTTGTAACGCATAGAACGCAAAATTAGGAAATTGTAAAACAAAAGAAAGATAATGGACAGCGTAAATATCAAAGAATTGAATGACCGCATCCAACAGGAGAGCCAATTCGTAGACCTTCTCACCATGGAGATGGGAAAGGTGATCGTGGGGCAGAAGCAGCTCGTCGACAACCTTCTGATCGGTCTCCTGGCTAACGGACACATCCTTCTCGAGGGAGTCCCCGGCCTTGCCAAGACCTTGGCCATCAACACCCTGGCCCAGGCCGTAGATGCCAAGTTCAGCCGCATTCAGTTCACCCCTGATCTCCTTCCGGCCGATGTGCTCGGAACCATGATCTATTCCCAGAAGAATGAGAGCTTCGAGGTCCACAAGGGTCCTGTTTTCGCCAACTTCGTGCTGGCGGATGAAATCAACCGAAGCCCTGCGAAGGTTCAGAGCGCTCTTCTCGAGGCGATGCAGGAGAGGCAGGTGACCATCGGCGACCAGACCTACAAGCTCCCTGAGCCTTTCCTGGTGATGGCCACTCAGAACCCGATCGAGCAGGAGGGAACCTATCCTCTTCCGGAGGCGCAGGTCGACCGTTTCATGCTGAAGGTTATAGTGACCTATCCGAAGAAGGACGAGGAGAGACAGGTCATCCGCATGAATAACACCGGAGAATTTCCGCACGCCCAGCCTGTGGTCAAACCTGAGGATATCATCCGCGCCAGAAATGTAGTAAGAGAAGTCTACATGGACGAAAAGATTGAGAGATACATAGTCGACATCGTTTATGCGACCCGTACTCCTGAGGACTATGGCCTGAAGGATCTCAAGGGCCTGATAAGCTATGGAGGGTCTCCGCGTGCCAGTATTTCTCTCTCCGCGGCGTCTAAGGCCTATGCCTTCATCAAGCGCAGGGGCTACGTCATCCCTGAGGATGTCCGCGCTGTCTGCAACGAGGTTCTCCGCCATCGTATCGGACTTACCTATGAGGCGGAGGCTGAGAATGTCACCCCTGAGGAAATCATTTCCCAGGTGCTGAATGCGGTGATTGTACCATAAATCTGTCATGAGGGAAGAATTGTCATCCACCGACCTGCTCAAGAAGGTCAGGAAGATAGAGATCAGGTCGAGGGCTCTCTCGCATCAGATCTTCGCGGGAGAATACCACTCCGCCTTCAAGGGAAGGGGAATGGCGTTCAGCGAGGTGCGTGAGTATCAGTACGGCGACGATGTCCGTAATATGGACTGGAACGTCACCGCGCGTCTGCGCTCGCCTTATGTGAAGGTCTTCGAGGAGGAACGAGAGCTGACCGTCGTCCTGCTCGTAGACATCAGCCGTTCAGGCCTCTTCGGTACTGTGGGGATGACAAAGCGCGAACTGGTGGCGGAGATAGCGGCCGTAATAGCCTTTTCGGCCATTATCAACAACGACAAGGTCGGAGCCCTCTTTTTTAGCGACCATGTGGAAGAATTCATCCCGCCGAAGAAGGGCCGCGGCCATTTGCTCCATATCATCAGGGAAATCCTTGAAATCAAGCCGCAGTCTTCCGGGACAGACATCGGCGGGGCCTTGCGCTATCTTACCAACGCCATAAAGAAAAAGTGTACGACCTTCCTCCTTTCCGACATGATTGATGCCTTGCCGGACGGAAGCCCGCGCTACGAGGATGCGCTGAAGGTCGCCGTCAATCGCCATGATCTTGGTATCATAGAGGTCTACGATCCCAGAGAGCAGAGCATTCCTTCCGTCGGCCTGGTCCATGTGAAGGACGGAGAATCCGGAGACTCGGCCTGGGTCAACACTTCCAGCCGCAAGGTCCGCGAGGCGTATTCGGCCTGGTTCGGCGGCCTCAGGGACAGGGAAAAGAAGCTTTTTAATAAATATCAGATAGATTCGGTCCGCATAGCCACAGATGAGGACTATGTGAAAGGCTTGATGACATTCTTCGAGAGGAGATGATGATTTTGAGAACCAAGATATACGTCCTTCTTGCCGCCGCGGCCTTTCTGGCCCCGGCAGCGTCGGCTCAGGTCATAGACATGAAGGGCTCCTTCCTCCGCCAGGAGCAGAAGCGCGATTCCGTGCTGATCGGCGACCAGCTTGACTATGGAGTGAAGCTGGAAAGCATCGTCGAGGGAACATCCTTCAGATTCGAGGATTTCAGCAAAGGCTTCATGGACAGCGTCGAGGTAGTCAGCCCCGAGTGGCAGGGCGACACCCTGAAGACCTGGAAAGAGGGTGGCAAAAAACTCTTTGACGCCGAATTCTATGTGAAGATCACCTCCTTCGAGGAAGGCTCCTACCTTCTCAGGCCGCTTTCCCTGCTGAGGCGTCTCCCCGGGGATTCCAGGGTGGACACCTTGGTCTTCGACCCACAGAGCCTCCAGGTCAAGACTTTCCAGATAGACACCGCGGCCTATAAGCCCCACGACATAAAGGGGCAGATACGCTACCCTCTGACTTTTAAAGAACTGCTGCCTTACATGGGCTCGCTGCTCATCCTCGCGTTCATCGCCGCGGCCTTGATCCGGTACCTTAGAAAGCGCCGCGGAATTAAGGTCGGAGGGCTTTCTGAAGAGCCTGCCCACATTACCGCCTTGCGAAAACTTGACCATTGGCGGGGGAGCAAGTATTGGGCTCCCGATAAGCAGAAGCAATTCTACAGCGGGGTTACTGACACACTGCGCGAATATATGGCGGCCCGTTATGGGATAGATGCCATGGAATCCACTACGGCGGAGATTTTCGCCGACCTTAAGGACAAAGACATACCTCGCGAGCTTTTCGACCAGACTAAGAAGCTTTTCGAGACTTCTGACTTCGTGAAATTCGCCAAGATGACGGTTTCGGACGAGGATAACGCCAAGGTCCTGCCGACAGCGGTCAAATTCGTGACTGACACCTATCAGACCGAAGTGGACGCCGAGGCCGGGACGCAAGGTCCGCGGGAAGAGGGGGCGGAGCACTCTGAGGCCGAAAAGCCGGAAGAGGATAACAGCCGCTTCATGCCGCATGATAACGTATAGGAGGATGAGCCATGCATTTTGAATATCCGAAACTTCTTTTCCTCCTTGCGGTTCCGCTCCTTCTGGCCCTGCTCTATCTCTATAGGCAGATAAAGGATCGTGAACCTCATTTCAGGGTCTCTTCACTCTCTCCCTGGAAGGCCGGAGGAAGATCTTTGACAGCTTTTGTAAGGTGGCTTCCGCCATTCCTCTATTTTATGGCCATGTGCCTGATGGTCATAGTGATAGCCCGGCCGCGCTCGTCCACCCAGATGGACAAGGTCAACTCCGAGGGTATCGACATTGTATTCGATATGGACGTGTCTACCTCCATGCTGGCGCGAGACTTCAAGCCTGACAGGATCAGCGCCGCCAAGGATATAGCCATTGAATTCATCTCCCAGCGGCCTTCTGACCGTATGGGAATCGTGGTCTTTGCCGGAGAGAGCTACACCCAGTGCCCTCTCACTACCGACAGGGCCACCCTTATCAACCTCATGAAAGAAATCGAGACCGGGCTCATCGAGGACGGCACGGCCATAGGCAACGGACTTGCCACCGCAGTGGCGAGGATGAAAGATTCCGACGCGAAGAGCAGGGTCGTGATTCTGCTGACGGACGGAGTCAACAATTCCGGTGAAATCACCCCTCAGACCGCGGCGGAGATCGCCAAGACTTACGGGGTCAGGGTCTACACAATCGGTGTGGGCGCCAACGGCGAGGCTCCATATCCGGTCGTCACTCCTTGGGGCGTAGAACTCCAGAATGTGCCGGTCGAGATAGACGAGGACCTTCTGAAGCAGATCGCTCAAACCACAGGTGGAAAGTATTTCCGTGCCACCGACAACACCAAGCTTGCGGAAATATATTCCGAAATTAACAAGATGGAGAAGGCCAGGACTACCATCGACAGTTTCCCAGTGTACAAGGAGCTGTTCTCCGGCTTCGGTCTGGGCGCCCTAGTCTGCATGTTGCTGGGCCTTCTGGTAAATCTGTTTTTGAGGAGATTGCCATAGGAGGACTGAACCATGTTGATATTTGCACAACCACAATACCTGCTTCTCTCTCTTCTCTCCCCGCTTTTCCTGGTCGTCTACGGGATCTTGATTCATCTGCGCAGGCGCCGCGTCAGGAAGATCGGAGACGAGGAGCTCGTCGGCGAACTCATGCCTTCCTATTCCAAGGCTAAGAGCTGGCTGAAGATGGTCTTTTTCAGCCTCTCTTTCCTCTTCCTATGCATAGGAATGGCAAGACCCCAGATCGGTGCCAAGCTTCAGGAGCATAAGAGTAAGGGAGCGGAGGTGATGATCGCCCTTGATGTGTCCAATTCCATGCTGGCCAGAGACTATACTCCTGACCGTCTGGAGAGGGCCAAACTGGCCATCTCCCGCCTTACCGACCGTCTTGACGGGGATCGTATAGGTCTGGTTATTTTCGCGGGACAGAGTTTTGTCCAGCTGCCTATTACCACGGATTACGTGAGCGCCAAGATGTTCCTCGGCAACATCAGCACTTCTTCGGTACCGGTCCAGGGTACTGCCATCGGAGACGCGATCACGACCTGCATAAAGAGTTTTTCCACCCAGAGTGAGAACAGCAGGGCGATAATAGTGATAAGCGATGGCGAGAATCACGAGGATGACGCCGTGCAGGCCGCCAAGGATGCCGCAGACATGGGCATTAAAGTCTATACAATCGGCGTGGGCTCGACTCGTGGCGAACCTATTCCGGTCGAAGGAGGCGGCATGCTCAAGGACAAGGACGGCAGCATGGTGGTGACCAAGCTTGACGAGAAACTCCTCAGTGATATAGCTGAGGCCGGGAAGGGAGCCTATGTCCATGCGGGAAACGAGGAATTCGGGCTCAACCCGATAATCGATGACATAAAGAAGATGCAGGACGAGGAATTCAATTCCGTCGTCTTCGAGGAGTACGATGAGCAGTTCATGTACTTCTTCGCGGCGTCCCTGTTCTTCCTTGCGCTGGCTGCCTTGACGGGGAGCCGCAAAAGCAAGAAACATTTGTTTGTAAGATGATGAATTTCAAATACATACTCTCTTTAATCGTGGCCTTGACCCTTTCTCTCGGTGCTTCGGCCCAGGCAGACAGGCATTTTGTGCGCCAGGGAAACCGTAAGTTCGGCAAGGAGAACTGGCAGGAGGCCGAGATTGGTTACAGAAAGGCCTTGGTGAGGGATTCGACTTCGTTGGCGGCCACCTACAATCTTGCCAATACCCTTTACAAGGAGGGTCATTATGATTTCGCTGATTCTACGATGAGGAGGATTTCAGGGACGGCTCCTATTTCATCGCATGCGTCCGACTATTATTATAATCTCGGGGACATAGCCATAGGAAAGAAGGATTGGCAGGGCGCCGTGGATGCCTTCAAGAAGAGCATTCTGCTGAATCCTGGGGATTTGGAGGCCAAGGAGAATTATGCCTATGCCAAGAAGATGCTGGACAAGCAGATGGGTGGCGGCCAGGGGCAGAATCAACAGGACCAGAATAAGAATCAGCAGGACCAGCAGAATCAGCAGAATCAGCAGAATCAGCAGGACCAGCAGAATCAGCAGAATCAACAGAATCAAGGCCAGAATCAGGATCAAATGAATCAGAACGGAGGAGGAGAGGGAAAGATTTCCCCTCAGCAGGCCCAGCAGATTTTGAGGGCTATCCAGGCTAAGGAGGAACAGACTAAGGACAAGGTCAACAAGGAGAAGGCTCAGGCGGCAGGGTCCAGGCAGAAGGAGAAAAACTGGTAGGAGGAAGGAGACATGAAAAGATTAATATCCATATTGATTTTTCTTTTTGTGGCCGTTCAGCTATGGTCGCAAAATTCCATAAGGGTCCAGGTTGAGAATATGGTGGCCCTTGATGAACAGTTCAATGTGACTTTCATCATCGACGGAGAGAACAGCCCCGTGGATTTCCAATGGAGCCAGGGGAATGATTTCCAGCTTGTCTGGGGACCGCAGAAGGGCTCTTCTACCAGCATCCAGATAATCAACGGCAAACGCAGCAAGTCCGTTCAGACGAATTTTACCTACGTGCTCATGCCGAAGAAGACAGGAACCTTCACCCTTCCCCGCGCCTCGGCCAAGGTAAACGGCAGACAGATTTATTCGGAAGAGGCAAGCGTCCAGGTGGTTTCTAACGGTGCATCTTCTTCCTCCTCTCCTCGCTCGTCTTCCTCTTCTGCCGCCGCTACGGGGGACATCGCCTCTGGAGACCTCTTCATGAGGCTGAGCCTCAGCCGTTCCAGTGCCGTCATAGGGGAACCCATAACAGCGACTCTCAAGCTTTACCAGCGGGTCAACATCGCAGGTTTCGAAAACGCCAAGTTTCCGAGTTTCAACGGTTTCTGGAGTCAGGAGACCTATGCCCCTACGAATATCCAGTTCAGGCGCGAAACCATCGACGACAAACTCTATCAGGCGGCCGTCATAAGGTCCTGGGTGATAATTCCTCAGCAGGCAGGAGCCCTCAAGGTGGATCCGGCCGAACTCGTTTGCCTGGTCAATGTCGAGACCAGCTCCGGCCACGGCAGCATTTTCGATGAATTTTTCGATACCGGATATCAGACGGTCCGCAAGAGAGTCACGACTCCCTCCCTCACCGTGAATGTAAGACAGCTTCCGTCCGGCCAGCCTTCTTCTTTCGGAGGAGGAGTAGGTAAATTCACCATGGACGTGAAACTTGACAAGGATTCGCTTAAGACTCATGACGCCGCTTCGCTCATGGTGACAGTTCAGGGACGAGGCAATGTCTCTCTCCTGGAAGCCCCGACCGTGAAATTCCCGGCGGACTTCGAAGCCTACGATGAGAAGACCACCGACAATACCGACAAGTCCAACGGCGGAACCTCGGGCGGCAAGACCTTTGAATTCCCGTTCATACCGAGGAGCCATGGGGACTTCACCATAGATCCGGTAGAATATTCTTATTACGACGTTGAGCAAGGCAAATATGTCACTCTGCGATCCGCCCCGATCCGTGTCCATGTGGCCAAGGGAGAGGGTGGGGATTCCGATGCCGGAGCGGTTTCATCCTCCGCTCCTTCGGTGGAAAAGAAGGGAGTGAAGGACCTCGCCAAGGATATCCGCTTCATCAAGACAGAAAAGCCCTCGCTCAAGGTTGGGCGCAGCTTCTTCGCAGGTTCTCCTGCATGGTGGATTCTCCTCGGCCTCTTCGCCGCGTCCGGCGCCGGAGTATGGCTTGCCATGCGTAAGGCTGCTTCCATGCGGGCGAATGTCGCCTTGAGCCGCAACAGGGGAGCGGTCAAGGCCGCCAGAAATCGTCTCAAGAAGGCAGGAGACTTCCTCTCCAAGAATCTGTATTCAGCCTTTTACGAGGAATTGCACAGGGCCCTGCTGGGCTATGCCTCTGACAAACTCAACATGGGCGTCGAAGAACTTGACAAGGACAATATCGCCTCCCGATTCGCCGAGAACGGGGTGTCGGAGGAAGTCGTAGGCCAGTTCATCGGCCTGCTTGATGCCTGTGACTATGCCCGCTATTCTCCTGACGCCGGACATGAGGCCATGAGCGCCCATTATGAGAGCGCCGTGACCGCGATTTCGAACATTGAATCTCAGATGAAAGGAAAGAAGAAAAACGGCGCAGGAGCCGCCGCACTGGTGCTGGCGGCCCTCCTCATGCTGCCTTCGGCCGGAGCCAGGGCCGACGCCTATCTGGACTCGCTCTGGACGGCCGGCACTGAAGCCTATCAGGCCGGAAGGTGGGACGACGCGGTCCGCGACTGGTCCTCGCTGGAAAACGCCGGCGTGGAGTCCGCCGAGGTCTACACGAATCTCGGGGACGCCTATTTCAAGGGCGGAGACTATACCCGTTCCATACTCTGCTATGAACGCGCCCTCAAGGTAGATCCTTCCTATTCGGACGCCCGCTACAATCTCGCCTATGCCAACACCTTCATTCAGGACAAGATAGACCCGGTCCCGGAGTTCTTCCTCAAGAGCTGGGCCCGCAATTTCAGCTACATCTTCACTTCCGACACCTGGGCAGTGCTGGCCCTATCCTTCTTCGCCCTGGTCGTGGCCCTCTTCCTGCTCTTCCTGCTCGGAGATACGGCCGCAAAACGCAGGCTGGGCTTTTTCGCGGCCCTTGCCGCCCTGATTTTGAGCCTCATCTCAGCCGGCTGTTCCTTCTGGGGGAGGACTGCCTATACCCATTCCGACGGAGCGATAGTCATTTCTCCGGTCTGCTCGGTCAAGAGTTCTCCTTCGAGAGAATCGGCAACGGATCTCTTCGTTCTACATGAAGGGACCAAGGTCCGCATTCTTGATCAGGTGGGCGAATGGAAAAATGTCGAACTCGCCGACGGCAGGCAGGGCTGGGTGGAATTCGGAGATATCGAGATAATCTGATTTGGATTTCTCCCTGCAAGGAGGTAAATTTAGGGCAAATAGGGCTCTATGAAACTCAGAAATATTATTCTCGGGGCCTTTCTGACGCTGTCAGGAGGGCTTTCTGTTTGTGCTGAAGACGGAAAACCGCTCACTTTCGCCTTCGTAACCGACACCCACATCGCCTTAGGCTCAGCCTCCGAGCGGGCTCTGAGCGCGGTGATAAAAGACATAAACGCTGATGATTCCCTCCGCTTCGTGATTTTCGGAGGGGATATCACGGACTTCGGTACAAAGGCGGAGTTCCGTAGATTCAAGGCCTCGGCTGATTCGCTCAATAAGGAATGGTACATTCTGGCGGGCAATCACGATGCCTGCTGGTCGGCGAGCGGCTGCAATGACTATCCGGATGTCTTCGGCTATGAGACCATGGATTTCACCGTCGGAGGCTGGAGATTCTTAGGCTGCAACAGCGGCCCTGACATGAGGATGGCCCCTGCCCTTGTGCCACGTGAGACCATGAACTGGCTCAAAGACCTAAAGCCGGGCTCCAAGGCGGTTTTCGTCAATCATTTCCCGATGGACTCTTCGGTCCTGAATTATTTCGACGTCACCCGGGAGCTGAAACGCCTTGACGTCCGCCTTGAAATAGGAGGCCACCTCCATGCAAACAAGGTTCGCAATTATTCCGGAATCCCGGGGATTATCTGCCGCTCCTCCCTTGCCGCCAACGGGGCTTCCGGCTACACCGTCTTCCGTCTGTGGGATGATCATGTCGAGGCGTCTGAGAGGAGAATATATCTTTCCGGTGGCAGCAGGACGGAGATTAACTGGTATGAAACGCCTCTCAAACATGTTCCCGACACTGTAAGATATGACTCTCACGGCCTCCCTTCCGATTATCCATGGATGAGATATGAGGTCAACGACAAGTATCCTCAGGTCAGGGAAGTCTGGAAGATCCAGGATTCCGCCAACGTCGTTTCGGGTTTCGCCGTCAAAGGAGGCAGGGCTTTTTACACTCTGGCATCTTATCCTTCCGGAGGGGTGCATGCGGTCAAGATCTCCGACGGCTCCTTCGTCTGGAAGCGCATCGTTCCCGGCAAACTTTTCTCCACTCCTGCAGTCAGCGGGAATTCGCTGGTAATCCCTACCTACGGAGGAAGCCTGCTATCTCTAAAGATCAGGAACGGAAAGATGAATATTGCAGCGTCTTTCGTCAAGGATGAAGGAAGGATAGTGTATTCAGTGGCTTCTCCGGTTGTGATGGACGGGGTCGCTTACATTGGAACCTCGCAGGGTGTCTTTTATGCCGTCAGAGTGAGGCAAAAGAAGATTCTCTGGAAATTCGAAGGCGTTGAAGGTCATATGTCCTCGACCCCGTATGTGGACAATGAGCAGGTCGTTTTCGGTACATGGGGACGTAAACTCTACTCTCTCGACCCGAAGACCGGGGCCTTGCAGTGGGTATGGACAGGACCTAGCTCGTCCAGAATGATTTCCCCGGCCAACGTGGTTCCGGTCAAGGCGAACGGCAAGATTTTCATCGCCGTGCCTAACCGCAAGGTCTACGCCCTCGACGCCGCGACGGGAAAGGAACTCTATGTCGCGAACGGAGGAAGAGACGCCATCTGCCTGAGCGAAGACGGCAAGACTCTCTATTCTAAGACCATGTTCCATC
>Ga0256871_1001894_pt1 | contig 10347 bp, 5 predicted proteins | sample RumenRJG_07RNA_FD_185439 | JGI IMG/M metagenome (GOLD analysis project Ga0256871, IMG submission 185439) | Metatranscriptome of bovine rumen microbial communities from Lethbridge, Alberta, Canada - Rumen RJG_07 (Metagenome Metatranscriptome) | ecosystem: Host-associated > Mammals > Digestive...
TGCTCGGCATCATGTGCCTCAGAAGACAGAGCTTTGAGAAGGCGTTCAGACTGCTCAGGATTGCCGCGGAGCTGGGGAATGACAGCGCCATGAAAAGCCTCGGTGACATGTACCGTGACGGGCTTGGCGTAAGACTGAGCTTTAAGGAGGCACTCATCTGGTATCTGAAGGCCGCAGGGAAGGGGAACGCTGAGGCAGAGTACAGCATCGGTGATCTTCTCCTCGCCGGACAGGGCGTGCCGCGTGATGCGGCTTTGGCGGCCGGCTGGTACCAAAAGTCTGCAAGACACGGATACAGCAAGGCGCAGTACCAGATGGGAAGGCTATATGTGAACGGGATCGGGGTCCGTAAGGATCCTGCAGAGGCCAGGAAATGGTTTCACCTCGCTGACGAAAACAAGGGGCCTTCATGGTGAGGCGTCCCCTTATCAGGGATTATTATTCACCGCCGGGCCGACGGGCGAGAGTGAAGCATGGCGCTTTGCTAAGACGGAGTTGATGCAGATATGAGAGCGATATCGGAGAGATGCCAGGGAGCAGGCCACAAGGCTGCCGGCAACAAGCCCTGCCAGGATTTCTGCTTTGCTTGGGCGGAAGGCCAGAATGCGATCGGCATCGTCTCTGACGGCCATGGCGGGGCGCGCTACTTCCGGAGCGAGACCGGATCGAGGCTCGCCGCTGAGGTCACAAGGGAGTGCGTCCGGGACTTCATAAGGAGCATTGACGATTCGCTCTTCCGCGATGAGCCGCTCATACAGAGGAAAGCGCTCACCGCGGGCCCCCGGGATCCGGACCGGCGCGATGTCCTCTTCCGGGAGCTCTTTGCCTCAATCAAGAGAAAATGGCATGAGAAGATTGCCCGTGACGCCGACGAGAACCCGCTGACTGACGCTGAAAAGGCGAAGGTCCGCCCGGAGTACACAGAGGCGTTCATGAGCCGTGACGGCAGCGGCCGCCGCACCGGGCTTGACGAGACCTACGGCTGCACGCTCATCTGCTTCGCGAGGACTGCGTCATACTGGTTTGCCTTCCACATCGGCGACGGGAAATGCATCGCCTTCTCCCCTGACGGGAAGTGGGGCGAGCCGGTCCCCTGGGATGACGAGGGATGCTTCCTCAACAGCACGACCTCGCTCTGCAACGAGGGAGCGGAGGACGAGTTCAGGTACTGCTGCGGCGGAAAGGGCACTTTCCCCATGGCGGTGTTCCTCGGCTCTGACGGCCTTGACGGCTCCTTCGGCGAGCTGCCGGACCTCGCAAATTTCTACGCCAATATCCTGAAGGCCGTCTGGACATCCTCGGACTCCGGGGCTTCGAAGGAGCTTAAGGAGGCACTTCCGGAGCTCAGCCGGATGGGAAGCCAGGACGACATGTCCGTGGTCTGCTGCTATGACGAGAGCATGCTCGTGCCTGCGGTCAGCCACATCATCAGATGGCAGATCGGGAATATCATGGCCGGGAGGGAGCAGCTTCTCAAGAGAATAAATGCGCTGAAGGACAGGATCACCTCATACAGCGCCCGGCCTGATCTCATGCCGAAGGAGGAGGCGGACAGGGCGCACAGTGAGAAGGAGCTTGACAGTGACCTCGCCGAGATGAAAGCCCTCGAGGAGAACTACAGCAGCCTCATGGCTGAGCTTGAGGCCGCAGGCGGAAAGCCGTCTCAGCTGCCGGGGCTCAACGATGCCGTGATGGAGAAAGCCGGCTCAGAGGCCGCGGCGGAGCCCAATCCCGCAGTCCTGGAGGGGAAAGCATCTGAACACAAAGCCCCGTCCAACCCTGCATTCAGTCCTGCCTCCTCTCAAGGGACATCAAAGGAGCCTCCGGCAGGGCCGCAGGAAGGCATTAGGGGCACGGATGCTGAGGCCCGGGGCGGGACGGAGACAGCAGAAGGCGCAGCGCGCGGGCGCAGCATCATGCTTTCCGCGGAGCTCCTCTTCATTGTGCTTGTTTTCGCGGGAGCCGCGCTGTTCCTCAAATCCTACATTGTCAGAAATGACGCGGATACCGGCGCGGCCGCTGAAAGGCCCGCTGCCGCCATGCAGGAGGCCGCGAGCCTGTCATCAGGCAGCGGCTCCGGATCTGCCGCCGCAGGCGCAGAACTCCCGGAGCAGGCCGGCGGGTATAATCCTGCCTGCCTGCAAAAGGGCGGAGTGCTGGGACTTGTCAGGACACTTGGGGCCTTCCCTGAAAATAATGAGCCTGCCGGGAAGGGTTCAGCTGAGGCCGCGGGCGTCACCATGCTGCCGCAGGGAACAGTGCCTTATGCGAGACAGCCCGCCGCTGTCAGTGTGAAGGCTTCCCGCGGAGTGATGCTGCCGGATGTCCTCCGGGATGCCGCGGGATTCCTCGAGCCTCCTGCAGAGGACAGAGCGCCTCAGAATACCAGCCGGGATCTCTTCATCAATGGCGGATCCCCGGCCGGAGATGAGCCGGGCATCAGGGCCAGTGAGAGCCTTCCTCAGGATGAAAGCGCTCAGGACCAGGACGGCGGAGATCTGCAGGATGACATTCCCGCCGTCAGCGGCGATGGCGGGGAGGACTCTGCCCGGAAGGCGGACGCGGCAGATGAGAGCGGGCAGGCCGGCGGCGCTGAAGGGCTGCAGGATGACGTGCCCGTGAGCGGCGGCGGGGATGAACCGGATGCGTCTTTGGTTCCGGAAACGGCCGGCGGTGCGGAGTGAGAGGCGAGGTCAGAAGATGAAGCTGCAGGAGGCGCTGCTTAAATGCACCAGACAGTTCGGAAGGGAGGTCCTTAAGGAGAGGCGCCTCATCTTCATGCTGCTTGACTATCATGCCTTCCGGGACTACCCCGCCATGAAGAAGGTCGTGAAGGCCCTCATCTCCGGAGGCTGCATAAATGAGCTCTACTCGAGGAGCCGCAGCGCGTCAAGGTCCGATTACCTCAGCTTCGCGGGCACCGTCAAGAAATCCCTCGCCGCTGACATGCACTTCAGGAAGGAGCTCGCGGACTACGCGGTCGACTCGGTCTCACTCGCGCTCGGCATGCTCTCATCGGTGAGGGAGCCTTTTGATCCTTATGACAGCGGAACGCAGGATGACAGCTCAGGGGAAAGCGCGGCTCAGGGGCAGGAGAGCGGATCCGGCGGGGGGAGCGCTGACCCTGACAACGGCGCCGGCAGGAAGAGTCCGTCCTTCCGGATGAAGTGGCTCGCGATCCCGCTTGCCGCGGCTGCCGCCGTCACGGTCATCGTGCTCCTTGTCCTCAGCAGTTCCGCATTCCAGTACCGCAGGGGCGAGAAGCTCTACGCGGAGCAGAATTACGGCGCGGCGATGAAACTCTTCGAGAAGGCGGCTGACAAGGGAAATGAGGATGCCATGTTAAAGCTCGGCCTGATGTATGAGACAGGAAAAGGCATTACCGCGGATTACAAAAAGGCCCTTGAGTTCTATGACAGGGCGAGGAGGCTCGGGAGCCAGGAGGCCGAGAGCAGGTATGGCTCGCTCCATAAATATATGGAAGCTCCTTCTGACAGCGCATGCGCCCCGCTGCCTCCTGGTGCCACCGCTGAGGAGATGATGGCATGGAATTCCATTTGCCTGTAGCGGAAATCCCTGTAAGGCCGGGATCCGCGGCTCTTCACTAATTTTGCATACTCCGGCCATGCCGGCGTCTTGATGAACGGGAGATTTGGTTATGAGACTGCATGAGGCAATGCGGAAGGTCATAAGGGAGTTCGGCGCTGCCATCCTTGAGGAAAAGCGCTTCCTGAGCGTCCTCGCTGACTACCGCGCCTTTGATGAATTCCCGGCCGTGAGGCAGATCCTTCAGGCAGTCGTCTCGGACGGATACGGGAAGGAGCTCTGCGGGAAGAGCCTTGACGGTGACAGCTCAGAGTACCTGCCGTGCGCTGATAAGGTAAAGAAAGCCCTCTCGGCTGATCATCACTTCAAGAAGGAGCTTGCGGATTACGCGGTTGACTGCATCTCCTTTGCTCTGCGCATGATCCCGTCAGTGATCGAGCCACTCGACAACGGCTTTGATCCGGCGGAAAGAGGAAACTCCGCCCGCAGTGCCGGGGCCGGTGAGAAGAAAAAGAGCACCGGGGAGCGTGCGGGCACCGGCAGCGCCGGTGTCAGCGCATCCGCAGGACGGAAAGAGGCGGCCCCGGCGGGGGACCCTGTCAGGGAACCGGTTCCTTCTTGCGGAAAGAGTGATGAAGGACAGTCTGTGGGGAGCGCGGGCACTGATGCCGTGATGGCCGGGGACGGAGCCGGCAAGCCCGCAGTGAACGGCGCTCCTGCGGCCGGCGCGTCCGGAGAGAAGAAGACCGCATCAGCTGCGGGTGCTTCTGACAGCAAAACAGCTCCTTCGCAAAAGAGCTCCGGCACGGCACAGTCCGGCTCCGGCGCGGAGAGAAGCGGCGCAGCGCAGCCTGTGAAGAAGGGATCGGGCATTAAATGGGCGGCCGCTTTCATAGGAGTGGCTGCAGTTATCGCCCTTGCCGTCGGACTTTCAGTCGGTGACAAGGCTCCAGCCGGGAATTCCGCAGGATCTTATCCTGAAGCGGCGGCACCGGCAGAGGACGCTGCGCCTCTTCAGGCAGCAGCTCCCCATGAGAAGTCAGCGGATAAGAGTGAGGTTGTCCCTGAGGGGAACGATGCCGTAGCCTACGCAGTCGGGCTGTCTCTTGGATCCTATCTCGCGGAGACCAACAGGGAGCAGGGAGAGTTCGGCATGGAGCTTGACTCATCCCTCATCATCGAGGGCTTCTCTGACGGAATGTATGTGAGAGACCGGCTCCAGGGCGTTGACAAGCAGAAGCTTCTCGCTGACTTCGACGCAAGGCTCAAGGAAAAGGCCGATGATGCGGAGAAGAAGAAGGCTGCCGAGAAAATCAGGAAGGGCGAGGAGTTTCTCGCGGAGAACGCCAAGAAGGACGGCGTCAGGACCACCGAATCAGGCCTCCAGTACCAGGTCATCGAGCCTGCGAAGGACGCGGATGCCCCGAGACCGGACAAGAATTCAGTCGTAACCGTCTTCTACAAGGGCACGCTGCTTGACGGCAAGGTCTTTGACCAGAACATCGGCAAGGATCCCATTGAGTTCCCGCTTAATGCAGTCATCCCCGGCTGGTCAGAGGGCGTATCGCTCATGCAGAAGGGAGCAAAGTACCGCTTCTGGATCCCCCCGAAGCTCGGCTACGGCGACAGGGCGGTCGGCCAGATCCCCGCCAACTCAGTCCTGGTGTTTGAGGTTGAGCTCGTAGACGTCAAGTCTGGCGAAGAGGTAAAGGCTGAGGCCGAGAAGGCTGCTGCCGAGAAGGCAAAGGCTGACGAGGCGGAGGCTGCCGCCCCGGGCGGTTCCCGGTAACAGGGAAATGGCAGCTTCTGCATGCCGGTACACGGCAGTTCAGGTCCTGCTTCCATTCATTCATGCCTTGAGGCGGAGAGGAGAATACGGAACATGAAGCTTGAGGAGGCGCTCAGGAAGGCCGTGAGGGAGTTCGGCATCTCCGTGCTCAGGGAGAAGCGCCTGCTCTATATTCTCTCTGACCTCCGCGCCTTTGATGAATATCCGGCCATGAGACGGGTTTTTGAGGCGCTGGTCTCAGGCGGGTTCGCGAAGGAGATCAGCGGCCTCTGCCCCGGCGGCAGCAGGAACGGGAGCATTGCCCGCGCCAGCGGCCTGAAGGAATCGCTTGTTGTCAGACGGCATTTCAAGAAGGAGTTCGCGGATTACGCTGTGGACTGCGTCCTCTTCGCGCTCGGCCTCATATCTTCGGTGACGGAGCCTTCGGATCACGGCTATGACCCTATTGAGAAGAGCGGAGCGGCCGGCGGATCAGGCGATGCGGAGAGGCGCTCGTCTGTTCAGGAGCGGCGCGGACCCGGCAATGAGCCTGGTGATGCTGGGTATGGCAGGAACGCTGCCGTGGGCGGTGAGAAAAGCGGCACTGCGGTGCTGCGCGCCGGCACCGGCGTGGAAAAGGCAAGGGGCAGTGCAGGATCCTCAGTTCAGGGATTCCACCCGTCAGGAGATTCCGGTTTCGTGGATAACGGGAATGGCGCTTCCGCAGCGCGGCCCCGCCGGATTAAATGGATCCTCGCGGCTGTAATCATCGCAGGTGCCCTCCTGTGGGGTTTCCGGGCCTGGCTTTCCCGGGAGGAGAGCTCTCCAGGCTCAGCAGGCGGAGCGGTGGTATCAGCGGCCGGCGAGGCAGCCGGCGCCACTGAGAGCCGGAGCTCTTCCTCAGGTGAACGGGTTGAACTGGCCGGTGATCCTGCCGGCGGGCAGCGTGAGCTTGAGCAGGGCGAGAAGTACTTCAAGGGCCAGGGGGTCAGCAGGGATTACGCGGAGGCCCTCAGGTGGTACCGGAAGGCTGCGGATCTCGGGAACGCCGCGGCGTGCGGCCGGATAGGCGTCATGTACTACACCGGAGACGGCGTCAGGCAGGATTACGATGAGGCGCTGAGGTGGCTCCGGAAATCAGCCGAGCTCGGGAGCCCTGAGGCGGCCGGCACCGTGGGCTGGATGTACGAGCACGGAACCGGCGTCAGGGAGAATTACGCCGAAGCCGCGAAATGGTATCGCATTGCCGCTGAGAAGGGACATGAGCCGAGCAGGATCAACCTTGGCTATATGTACGAGAGCGGCATCGGCGTCCAAAGGGACACCGCGGAGGCCATGAAGTGGTACCGGCTGGCAGCGGAGCAGGGCAGCCCCTACGCCAAAGACAGGCTCAGGGCGCTCGGCGGCAGGTGATGCTGGCAGTGCGCGGAAGAAAGGGGAGAACAGGATATGAGACTGGAGGAGGCACTCAGGAAAGTCATCAGGCAGTTCGGCGTTTCCGTTCTGCAGGAAAAGCGCCTGATGTTCGTCCTGTCTGATTTCAGGGCATTCAATGACTATCCTGCCGTAAAGCAGGTATTCCAGAGCATTGTCTCGGACGGCTCCGGGAAGGAGCTCTGCTGCCTGTTTCTCGATGATGACAGCGAGGGCTGCCTCACCTATGCACGCAATCTGAAAAAGTCACTCGCGGCTGACAGGCATTTCAAGCAGGAGCTTGCGGATTACGCGGTTGACTCAATCACCTTCGCCCTCGGGCTTCAGGCCTCAGTCAAGGAGCCCTCCGATCACGGCTTTGATCCGATGGAAAGCGGAAAGGGCGCCGATCATGAAAGCGCTCCGGCAGAAAAAGTGACGCGCCGCGAAAGCAGGGCAGAGGGCAGTGTGCCTCAGGTCCGTGAGCCTGAGCAGCCGCGCACGGAAGACGCGCGTCCGGCGGTCCGGAGTTCCGGCCTCAAATCCACTGCCCGGACCCCGGCATCTCCTGCGGATGCAGGCGCAGGGCGCGGCAGCTCCCCGTTCAGGATGAAATGGCTCGCCGTGCTTGTCCTGATTGCAGGCGCCTTCGCTTTCGGAAGGCTCGGCGGAAGGGGCTCCGTAAAGCCTGAGCCCGTGCAGGTCCGGCCTGCCGAGGTCAGTATGGCGGGCAATGCCGCACAGGGGAGCAGTGCATCTGAGGACAGAGGATCTGCCGGAAATGACATGCAGGCGGCCAGGACAGCAGATCCTCTGGCAGGAAAGTATGAGTACGACAAAGGCTGGAATTACGAGCGCGGGCTCGGAGTCAGGCAGGACTATGCCAAAGCCCTTGAATGGTACCGTAAAGCGGCTGATCTGGGAAACGAGGCCGCCCGCACCAGGATTGAGGCGGTTGAGACTTTAATTTCCCGCAATACTGAAGGACCAGGCCAGGGCCCGGCAGGCACCGGACAGGTACAGAGCGATGCCGGCCGTGAGAGCGAGGCGCTCGCTCATGGCAACAGGTACTTCAGTGAGAGCAATTTCGCCGAGGCCGCAAAATATTACCGGAAAGCTGCGGAGCTCGGGAATGCTGCTGCCCAGCTTGCCCTGGGCTGGCTTTACGAGAACGGGAAGGGGGTCAGCAGGAATTACAGTGAGGCCGTTAAATGGTACCGGAAGGCGGCGGAGCAGGGGGAGCCGGTCGCGCTTGGGAACCTGGGCCACATATATTACAGCGGGCATGGCGTAAAGAGAGATTACGGTGAGGCCCTGAAATGGTTCCGGAAGGCTGCTGAACAGGGAAATGATGCTGCATACAGCTGGCTGGGGAGCATGTACTACAACGGGCAGGGAGCCAGAAGAAATTACGGCGAGGCCATGAAATGGTTTCTGAAGGCTGCCGGGCAGGGCAATGCTGATGCCCAGAATTATATAGGCTGGATGTACCAGAACGGTCTTGGTGTCTTGAAGGATAACACTGAGGCCTTGAAATGGTATCGTAAGGCCGCATCCGGCGGAAGCGCGGCAGGCCAGATTAACCTCGGCTGGATGTACGAGAACGGGATCGGCGTCAGGCAGGATAATGCAGAGGCCCTGAAATGGTACCGTAAGGCCGCAGCGCAGGGAAATGCTGATGCCAAAGAAAGGGCCTCAGCCCTGAGCCGGTCAGCAGCCGGGGCCCAGCCGGTTCAGAATTCCCCGCAGCAAAGCTCGTACGTGTCACATCATGTACCGGAGTATGAGCGTGCTGAAATGTATTTTTACGGCCGCGGTGTCGCACAGGATTATGCCGAGGCGGTGAGGCTTTACAGCAAGGCTGCCGCGGAGGGAGATGACAGGGCATGTTACAGCCTGGGCTGGATGTATCAGAACGGGCTTGGAGTCCGGCAGAGTCTTTCCGAGGCGGCATCCTGGTACCGCAAGGCTGCCGAGCATGGCAATACTGACGCTCATTCAAGGCTCATTTCACTCGATCAGACGCCTGTCAGCTACACGCCTGAGAGAAGCGCATATGACAGGCCTTCCGGCAGCAGCACACCGCGCGGAGGCTCATACGACGGTCCTTCCGATCCGGCAGGACAGTACGCCCTGGGGGACAGGTTCTTTTACGGCCGCGGAGTACCGCAGGATTATGCCGAGGCCTTCAGCTGGTACGGGAAGGCCGCGGGGAGCGGGAACGCCGACGCCATGTACAGTCTGGGCTGGATGTACCAGAACGGGCTTGGAGTCCGGCAGAGCTATTCCGAGGCGGTGAGGTGGTACCGCGAGGCTGCGGCGAATGGCAATACCGACGCAGTCTCGAGGCTCAGATCCCTTGATTCGCGGTGACCTGGCAAAGCACTGAGACAGTGGTGAAGAGCCCCTGGCGGGCAGGATTATGCTGAAGCCCTTAGATGCCGGAAAGCCGCGCTGCATGGCAGACGCCCGCTGCTGACTGTAGGATATGAAACTGTTCAGTGATTTAATTTTTCAATAGCTCTTCCTCATAATGAGCTCAGTCATCTTTGTCTCAGGGACTGATTTCATTGAATTCTGCACTTCCCAAAACTCATCATCCCTGAATTCCCCTTGTTTCCCTGTGGTTTCACCCATCGGTGTGGTTGCCGGCGCTCCCTCCGCCGTGTCATGATTCATGCCTGAACAATATCGGACACTGCCGTATCCGGACCTCGCCGTGATGCCGGGATTCAGCAGAATAAAGCCAGGACTGCCGGAGTGCGCGGTCCTTCGGGAGAAAACACATGAGAAAACTGTTGCTGCAGCCGCCGCTGCATCATTTGCCGCCGTTCCTTCCTTCGCTGGTGATACGGCAGAGGACACCTGCTACGGGTACTTTGACGGGAATAACGCGGAGCAGCATTACCCCGAGGCACTTAAGTACTGCCGTGAGGCCGCGGAGCAGGGCAAGGCCAGGGCGCAGTACCTCCTCGGGTACATGCTTGAGAACGGAAAGGGCACAGCTGCTGACAGAGCAGGGGCGCTTGAGTGGTACAGGAAGGCAGCCGATCAGGGGTATGACACTGCCGAGGCTGTTGTCGGTGCTTTTTACTTCAAGGGGGTGGCGGTAAAGCAGGATACTGCCGAGGCGGTCAAGTGGTTTAAGAAAGCCGCCGGAAAGGGAGAGCCCACGTCAGCCCTTGCTCTCTTCAACATCTACGCCTACGGTAACGGAGTGACACAGGATTACGCCGAGGCGGTGAAGTGGGTACGCATTGCAGCTGACAAGGGACTGCCGGCCGCCGAGGCCGCCCTGGGAACACTGTACCTGAACGGGCTCGGAGTCAGCGAGGATAACGAAGAGGGGCTGAAATGGATAAGAAAAGCCTCGGAGCACGGACTCCCGCAGGCGCAGTATGCGCTCGGGCTTGCGTACCTGAACGGACAGGCGGTGAAGCAGGATTACTCCGAGGGCGTGAAGTGGATCAGCAAGGCCGCAGAGCAGGGGTACGCTGACGCCGAGGCAGACCTCGGCTCACTGTATTACTCCGGCACCGGCGTGAAGCAGGATGATTCCGAGGCCGCGAAATGGCTCCTGAAGGCCGCAGACCAGGGCAATGCCGGAGCGCAGACAGCCA
>Ga0256871_1001896_pt1 | contig 10336 bp, 5 predicted proteins | sample RumenRJG_07RNA_FD_185439 | JGI IMG/M metagenome (GOLD analysis project Ga0256871, IMG submission 185439) | Metatranscriptome of bovine rumen microbial communities from Lethbridge, Alberta, Canada - Rumen RJG_07 (Metagenome Metatranscriptome) | ecosystem: Host-associated > Mammals > Digestive...
AATCGTCCACACATGTTGTTCAGCGTAGTCGGAACGGGTGAACGATTGTATGGGCTCAGATAACTCGGCAAACGCAACACGCCGGACACACGCAAGTTGACTGCTTCTGCCACTGTGGTATTATATCTGCTTGTGCGCTTTTAGCGTGCGGATCGGGCCCGTAGCTCAGGTGGTTAGAGCGCATCCCTGATAAGGATGAGGTCGGAGGTTCAAGTCCTCCCGGGCCCACTTTGCATATCTCAATGCATTCGGGGCTATGGCGCAGCTGGTAGCGCATCTGCTTTGCAAGCAGAGGGTCGCCGGTTCGAACCCGGCTAGCTCCACAAGCGCCCCGATTTCTTCGGGGTTTTCTTTTGCCGGGATTCCCGATGCATTCCGATTCGATGCATTTCGGTCGATCTGTCCGGCGCGTTCGCAACGCGAAACCCTTGAGATAATGCGCGGTTGGTGCCGTGCGCTGGTTGGTGCTGTGCGTTGTGGGCGATAATCGAACAGGTTTTGTGCTGTTGTGAGTGTTGTGCGGGGTGTTTTGTGCGTGCGGCGTTTGTTTCTGTGTGAAATACGATTGACATGTGTTCGGATTTTGTCGGGTTCACGGCGTTCTGGGTGCGTTGGTTTGCGTTTCGCGTACGTTGTATGAGCTGATTTGTTCGGCTGACGTTTGTTAAACGTTCGTTAGAGCACGATTTCTGTTCGCATTTGACGTAATGAGCGATATTGAGCGGAATATGTTTGTTTGTGAACGAACAACGATTGTGATATGTGTGCTCTTGTGAACGATTGATTGCTTCACGATGCTGTGTTGTTGCGCCGGATGCTGACCATGTTGGACTCTGATCCGCCCCTATGCGAATGCTTTCCGGTGCGGAGCCATATTGCGCCAGCCCGTCCGACCTTCGCAGCCCCTATCGCACGTCCCACGGCTTTCGTGGCGAAGGAAGTTCGCCGCGAAGGCCGTTTCGGCGGCGTTTGCCGTGCTTGGCTGGTGAAATCGTGGTTCATGGCGAGGAAAGTTCGCCATGAGGGGTGGTTTCGACGATTTTTCCTGTGTCGGCCGCCGGATTGGGTGCTCGCGGTGAGGATTTTTCGCCATGAAGGCGGTTTCCCTTGCCTTGCGGCGGTCTGGGCGCCGGATTGGGTGTTCGTGGCGAAGGAAGTTCGCCGCGAAGGCCGTTTCGGTGTCGTTTGCCGTGCCCGGCCGGGGGAATCGTGGTTCGTGGCGAGGATTCTTCGCCATTTATTCGCGCTCTATTCCGTGTGCGGGGCCAAGCCGATTGCGCCAGACATCGGCTTGAGCGATGATTCTTGGGTCTGTGTCCGCCCCAAAGTCGTCCATGGTATCCAGCGTCACATCTCCGATGCGAGTGAGAAATTCCATGGCGATGCTGTCGAAAAGCCCCTGATCTGTTGGATCCTCTATTGGCCTGCCCGGAAGGGCGGTGCGGTAAAGCAAATAGCCAAGAAATGGATAAGGATTCCGAAGGGGAAAATCCTGTCCACCGTAGATCCAGAACAGTCGTTCCCAGCTCCATACATCATCAGGGGTCGGACAATCCTCACGGAGGAATCGATACCAGGAGTCGAATACGTCCTTCCAGGGATGTGTTTCGATTTCCTTCGCCGCGGTGTTCTTGCGATCCTCGCCTGGTTCGGGTGTGCCAATTTCACCCGTGTAGCGGAAGCCGAAAAGGAACTGCGCGATTTCTTTGAGTCCGTTGCTGTTATCGGTCGTGCCATTCTGTTGTTCTTTGTGAAAGTTCTCTCTCATCGTTCGTTTCCTCCACTCGCCCCATTGCTCTTCGCCCACTGTGATCGTTCGTCGAAGAGTCCGGGGTGCGTTTCGTACAGCTTGGCCAAGTAGGATTCAACCTTAGCCAATGACTTTCTTGCCGGTCGGAAGTGCCCGCTGTCAAGATTGGCGCTGACGATTTTACCTTCGCGGAAAGTAAGCATTCCTGCGCATTGGACCCGAGGCGCTAGACCGCCAACCAAAGTTGGGTGTGGAGAGCGCTTGCTGGGATTGTTCGGATTATTCCGAATTCCAGCAATCAATTTCCCGGAGATGTCAAGTACATATGGGATTTTTCCATTGAGTATCACACGGCGTCCTTTAGCGTTATTCGCAATAAAAGCGCTGTTCCACAGCAGATTCAGCTGAGACCTCGAATGCCGATGGATTTAGGAAGTAACCTGATTCTGGGGCATATATTTCGGGGTCTTTTTGTCTTCTGCCAACATGTCGGGACACACCGCATAGCTTTTTGTATAGGGTTGAGATTCACGGGAACCGGGTGAAGAGCCGAGAGCTCCGCTTCCTATTTTTTGTCGTTATCCTTTCTGTGCAGACGCGTTATCCAATCAAGGCAATTGACAATCGACGTTCCCCGTTCTGCGACGGAGAGAGTTTCGAAGAAGGAAGCTCCGCCTCCGTACACAAATACGCGACGAGGAGATAGATTTTCAATCATTGCGTCGAAACCTTCAAGAAATACTTGTTTATCTTCGTGCGATTGGAAGCAGCCGTAGCTTCCAATCGCAACGTCCGTTCTTGGCTCGACGCCTAAAAATGCGATGCGTTGAGGGAAAACATCTAGCGTAAACGTAGACCGAGATCCCCATCGAATTTGGGGAATGACGGTGAGTCCGTGTCTTTGTAAGAAGCTTCCTGTGCGACGATTCAGGTATAGATTCGCGACCTGTCTAGCTAGGGGAGCATCGCGGTACATGGAGCAATCCGGAGAGACGATGGCTCCAAAGCGCGCCAAATCATCGATGTACCCGTCTGGATGCTCTATTACGTCTCGAAAGATGAAGTCGGCCTCATTGAAGCAAACCACAGTATCTTTTTCCACGCGACGCTCGCGTTGGGAAAAAGGCACGAAAACCGGATTGGGCGGGAGCCAAGCCGGCGGTTCAATCTTCGGTATGTCAAGACAGCCGCATAAGGTCGCGCCTCGAAGCAAATACTTGTCATTGTGCTCGGGATCTAAACGGTCTGGATATCTGCTGGTCATTCTAGCCTCGTGGTTCTTTGAGTAAGCAGTCAACGAATTACATAGATGCTGGCATAAGTTCAGATCGGGCGCATATGCATGTCGAATCTTGCAAAAATGAGTCGTCGCAATGCATATTCAGAAATTGACGATGCTATCTCATTCCTATCTCGTCTCGGAAAAATACCTGTAAGGTATAGGCAATATGTCCAAAGTTAATCAAAAATAGAAATCATCGCAGTGATAGTCTATTTAGCAATATTCGAAAAATCGCGAATGATAATAAGCGATGATGAAAGTCTGGAAGCTGACAATATGGATAAATCTGTGATCGGCAATAACATCAAGAAGGCCCGTATTGCGAAACAGATGACACAAATAGAGTTGTCGGATGCTGCTCATGTTGCTCAATCGGTTATCAGTCAATACGAAAACGGGAAGAAGCTCCCCAGTCTGGAGTCTCTTGCCAGCATTGCCCGAGCTCTCGGAACTACGCTTGATTCTCTATGCGAAGGTGAGGCTATCGATATTCCCGGCGATGTGGTTGGTCCATATCCCGGTAAGGATATTGCGAATGCTGTGCTTACCCTTTGGCGAACCGAAATAATTGATATGGCTGGATTGTTGGATCCAGCCGCAGCAAGAGAAGCGTTTCAGGAGCAGTACTACGGCGGGCAATCTGTGTACGTTGTCGCGCTTAATGGTTTTCAGAAGGATCTCATCGCATTGCTGGATTTTCTGAACGAATTCCCCAAGCGACGTGACACATACCCTGATCCGAACCGATATCTCCGAGATACGTTGCAATCCACCGCGTCAATTATCAATCAGCATTGGGACGAATTCATCGAAGATCGTGAGGAAGAGTGAGGGGAGAGAAATGTGCGCGTCCGGAATTGGCTCAGAGGAAAGTTCGCCATGAGGGGTGGTTTTGACGATTTTTCCTGTGTCGGCCGGTGGATTGGGTGCTCGTGGCGAGGATTCTTCGCCACGAAGGCGGTTTTCCCTGCCTGGCGGTGGTCTGGGCGCCGGATTGGGTGTTCGTGGCGAAGGAAGTTCGCCGCGAAGGCCGTTTCGGCGGCGTTTGCCATGCCGGGCCGGTGAAATCGTGGTTCATGGCGATGATTCTTCGCCATGAGGAGCGGTTTGGAGAATGATGGTCGACGACAAGTAGGGAAATCGATGTTCAGTGTGAGCGATTGTGTGCACTGAAGGTGGTTGAGTCCGGTTTGGGGCGCTTTTTCGGGGGTCAAGGCCGTTCGGTGTGAGCGATCGTGCGCACTGAACGTCCCGCCTCGCCTCGCCCGGGCCCCGCCTCTCGCCAGAACGCTCCGGCGGGTGGGATGACGGCCGGGGGAATCGTGTTTTCTCGATAGAATGTGCACGGAACGCATGCGAAGAAGCCGGCGGGACTGATAGGAACAGCGTGATTGGAGCCTGGACACGATGAGGATGAGGCGAATCCTGAGCATTGCTACCTGCGTGGTCGCGACGATGGCGATGTCGCTGCCCCTGACGGCGACCGCGTATGCCGAGGATGCGGCGGCGCAGTCACAGCTTGAGGAGGTGTCCGCCCAGCTGTTGGCGGCGACATCCGCGGCGTCCACGATTCCGACGACTTCAACGATCTCCGCGGTGGCGTCGGGCGGCGCAACGACTTCCGCATCCGATGCGTCGGCCGACCAGGATGCGGCGGCGCTCGCGTCATCCGATTCCCCGTCGGCGACGGATGACGTGGCCGAGGGCCTGGCGGCGGCGAATGCGAGCCACGCGAGCATGATGCTCGCGGCCTCCGCACAATCCGCCCACAACGATTCATCGGACGACGCCCTGCAGATCGACGCTCCGTCCTCGGACCCGGCGCTGGCCGAATCCGGCCAGGCCGATGCTGCGGTGGAACAGGTGGCGTCCCAGGCCGCGCAGAATGAGACGGCGGGCGAATCGTCGACCACCCCCGACCCCACAGACTTCGCCTCCCTCGTCGCCGACGACCCTCTGCGCGACCTGCCCCAGGCCGCCTACGACTACTCGTTCGTCTCGAACGGAACGGTCACGCTGACCGGCCCCCGCCCCGGCGGCACAGCCACCGGCTCCGTGCCCGCGGGCCTCGAATCGTACTACTCGCAGAGCATCGACTGGAACCTGACCACATGCGCGGCCTTCGGACTGACCACCCCCTATGACACCGCCACCCGCGCATCCCGCTGCGCCTACGTCTCCGTCCCGCTCGACTACAGCGACCTCGACGGCCGCAGCGTGCAGATCGGCGTCTACATGTACCCGCACGATCCCTCTGTGGAATGCTACGGCGTGCTCTTCGTCAACCCCGGCGGTCCCGGCGGCAGCGGCATGTCCATCGCCACTCACCTGCCGGGCATGCTCTCGAACGCGGTGGGCAACGCCACGGCGTGGAGCCACTATGACATCGTCGGCTTCGATCCGCGCGGCGTGGGCAATTCGCTGCCGCAGATCCGCTGCCAGTCCGACGCCGCGCAGGATGCGCAGCGCGAGGGCGGCGACGGCCTGACGAACGAGCAATACGATGTCATCGACCAGTACAACGCGCAGCAGTGCTACGCCAACACGGCCGCTTCCTACGAGGGCATCACCGGCGACGATTTCATCCCGACGGTGAGCACCGACACGGTGGCGCGCGACATGGATGTGCTGCGTTCGGCCCTCGGCTACGAGAAGGCGTCGTATCTCGGCTACAGCTACGGCACGCGCATCGGTTACTACTACGCCATGCAGTTCCCGCGCTCCGTCCACGCGATGGTGCTCGACGGCAACATGAACGTTTTCGAATTCGAAAGCGCCTGGAATAGCTCGCTCGACAAGGGGCGCTACAGCGGGTATTACACGAACCTGCGTTCGGTGACGTCGGCGAGCGCGGCGAGTTCGGCGGGCGCTTCCGATGCAGCGTCGGGCGCGGCGAGTTCGCCGGCCGCGGCAGGGGCAGACGATGCGTCCGCCGCGGGAACGGACGCCGTCGCCACATCCGGGCCCGAGCTCCAACTGACGACGCCATCGTATGCCGGCGCCGAAAACGCGCAGATGGCGAGCTTCGAGGCCACCTTCCGCCAATTCCTCTCCTGGTGCCTCACATCGTCGAGCCTGACCGGAAGCAGCGCCTGCGCCGTCGGCGACCACGTGGACGGCACGCCCACCGACGCGCAGATCGACGCCGCCGAGGCCGCGTACCAGCGGATCGCGCGGCAGTACTGGGGCGGCAAGGATGCGGGGCTTTCGGATGGGCGCGTGCTCTCCTTCCAGGACTTCACCACCGCCACCTGCGAGGCCATGTACTCGAGCACGCGCTGGAAGGCGTTCAACATCGGCCTGCGCAATGCCAAGAACGGCAACGGTTCCTGGATGATGTACCTCGCCGACACCTATAACGAGCGCAGTTCGGGCATTGCGCATTACGACCCCGTCACGGGCACATGGGGCACGCGCTCCGGCTACGCCAACCGCAACGCCGCGCTGTACGTGATCCAGACGCAGGACGGCAAGCAGGTCTCGCAGGGCGAATCGTCCTCGGCGTACACAAGCGCGCAGCGCGCCAGGCGCATGAAGGCGTACTACGCGGCCGCCCCGTTCGCCGACCCCGGCACCGACGAATCGGGCGCGGCGCGCGGCCTGACCACCGGCATCGGCATGCAGTTCTTCTTCACCAGCGGCGGCAACCTGCTGTCGAACCCCGGCTACGAGATGTCGACGCTGCCGAACGTGCTCGTCATCTCCACCACCTACGACCCCGCCACGCCGTACGTCAACGGCGTGGTCAACGCGCGCGCCCTGCGCGGCACGCTGCTCATCGTGGCGGCCGCGCGGCATTGCGAATACGGCTACAACCGCGCGGCCACGGGCATCGCGAACGAATACCTCGCCGGCCCCGACGCCTTCCAGGGCAAGGTGGACGCCGGCACCTTCGGCAGCGGCACCGCATACGCGGGATCCTCGAACGTAACCACGAAGGACGTGTATTCGAACGTCATCACGGGCAGCGAATGCCAGCTCGTGTCGTTCCGCCACACCGAAAGCGTCGCGACGTCATACGATTCCCTGACCGACGGAACAAGCGGCAACAAGCGCAATGTGGAGCTCGGCGGCACGTCGGCGGACGGGAAAACCGACGCCACGGCGGAGGGCACGTACATCACGGTGAAGCGCCCCGACGCGACGGCGGATTCCGCGGAAACCGACCGCGTGACGGGCGGCAGTGCTGTGCGCGTTTTCCTCAACGATATCGACGTCGATTGCATGGCGGCGAACGCCGGGTGCATGTATCGGGCGTATCTGTATTCGGCGTCGGGCGGTGCGTCTGGCGCTGGCGCGAGTGACGGTGCGGGCGGTGCGTCTGGCGCGGGCGTTGCGGCGGGTAGCGCGGGCGCGGCGGTGCAGCTGGGTGAGGCTGTCGCCGCGACATCGGGCGGCGGCGGGTATTACCTCGACCTGACGATTCCTGCCGACGCAGCCCTCGGCGCCGCGAAAATCGCGGTGTATCGCGAGAACGACTGGCTCTACGGCTGGCAGGCGCTCACCATCGTGGACGCCACGACGGGCGGCGACGCGGACGCAGGGAAAACCATGTACCGCCTGTACAACCCGAACACCGGCGAGCATTTCTACACCGCCGACCTCACGGAGCGCGCGAACCTGGCAGCCGTCGGCTGGCGCGACGAGGGGCGCGCGTGGGTCGCGCCGGTTTCGGGCGACGCCGTGTACCGCCTCTACAACCCCGTTGCGGGCGGGCACCACTACACCATGTCGCGTCATGAGGCCGACACGCTCGTATCCCAGGGATGGCGCGAGGAGGGCGTCGGCTGGTATTCGGCGCCGGCGAGCACCGGAACGGCCGTGTGGCGCGTCTATAACCCGAATACAGGCGCGCATCACTACACCACCGACGCCGCCGAGCGCTCCGAGCTGATACGGATCGGGTGGAACGACGAAGACGTGGCCTGGTACGCGCTTGCGTCATGATGCGGGTGGTAAGGCGGCGCGGTGGTAAGACAAGATGCGCGAAGGAGGCTTGGCAATGGCGGACGATGCAATGATGCACGATAGGGCGATGCGCGATATGACGGTGCATGCTGATGCGGTGGCGCATCATGATGGAGCGGTGGCGCATGGCGGGGCGGCGCACGACGCGGAATGGGGCGCTATGGGGCCGGAAACCGCCCCGTATGCGCCCGTCGGCGCGACACGCCTCGGATACCCGCGTGCCGCCGCAAAGCGTCGGACAGCGGCGTTTCGCGCCCGTCGTGGCATCGGCGTGCTGTGCGCAGCCATGATGCTCATCTGCGCTGGCCTCGCCGTGGGAACGGGCATATCCGCCAGGGCGGATGCGTCCGGGGCAGCGATGTCGGCGCCGGCATCGGTGGCTGCGTCGGACGGGGCTGCGTCGGACGAGGCGCAGGCGCCATCGTCTGGGACGGCGCCATCGTCTGGCGATTCCGCCGCGGAATCACGCGGCATGGAAATCGTGGAAACTCGCACGGCAGCCGCCGGCACGGATGCCGTAGCCGCGTCCGCACTCGCGGAAGGCGACACGCCTGAAGCCTCCGGCGCGTCATCCGCCACGCCGTCGGCCGCCGCCTCCGCCCCGTCGATCCCGTCGTCGGCCTCGTCGGCTGCCCCGTCCGCCGACCCATCCGCCACCCCCGTCTCCGCAGCGCTGACGCGCAGCACCACCGCCGCCGGCACCGCCCCGACCCTGCCGGCCGCCGTCCCCGTCATCTGGAGCAACGGCGACACAACCGACGAACCGGTGATCTGGGATGTCTCCTCCATCAATGAGGCGCAGTACCACGGGGCGCACGGCGGCTCGAGCACCTTCGTGGTGTACGGGCAGACATACGACCTGCGCGCCGTGTGCTACGTCACCGTCACCGGCGCCACCCCCGTCGGCGCGCGTCTCGATGCCGCCTCGGTCAGCGTGCCCGTCGACGGCAACCCCTTCGAATACCTGCCCGCCACGGCCATCGTGACCTGGAGCAACGGAGATACGAGCGCCGAGCGCATCACATGGAACGGCGGGCTCCCTTTCAGCCGCTCCCTGACCGGCATCGCCGGCTCCTTCACCGCTGACGGCACCGTGCTCGGATTCGCTGTGTCGGCCTCCGTGCGCATGACGAGCCGGTACATGATCGTGGCGAGTAATCCGACGTCGGTCAGTACCGACGCGGGCGTGGCTCCCACGCTGCCGGTCGGCGGCCAGGTGCTGTGGAGCGATTCCGGCGACTGGGAAACCGACACGGTGGACTGGGATGCCGTCGATCCGCGCGACTACCACGGCCTGCTCGACCGCGATACGTCATTCGTGGTGCGCGGCACGGGGCGTGAGAGCGGGCGGTCGTTCGCCGTGACGGTGATTGTGCGGCAGGCCGTGGCGGTATCGGCGTCGTTTGATGGGGCTGCGAGCGGTGACGGTGCGGGCGCGATCGGTTCGGGAACGGGCACGGTGAATGCGGTGGACCTGACGACCGTCGCCGGCACCGCACCGGAGCTGCCCGCGACGGCGACCATCTCCTGGAGCAACGGAGACCGCACCGTTGAGCGCGTGACATGGAACAGCGGATCGGCGCTCGCGGACTCCACCTACGCGCAGCCCGGTACCTTCACGGTGAGCGGCGCCGTCGCCGGACTCCTCGTCACAGCCTCCGTCACCGTCGTCGCCAGCTGAGGTGGAGGCTGAGGTCGGCGGCTGTATGTTGCGGTGCCGACCGTGCCGGTGCGCGGCTAGGCCCCTTTTCCACGATGAACGATTTCCCCCCCGAGGATGGAGGATCTGGGTAGCGGATGACGGAGTTCTTTGACGGTTTGGGTGTTGTGACACGCCGGGTGTTGGGTGTTTGTTGGGTTGTTTTTGGGTTTTTGGGTGGTTTTGGGTTGGTGTCTGGTTGGTGTTTTGGGTGGTTTGCGACACGCCGTGGGTGGTTAGTGTTTTGTAGGGGTTTGGGGGTGTTGGTTGGGGGTGGGTTTGCGTTGTTGGCTGGGTTCGTGTATGTTTCTTCCTTGCTGCCTCGCGGGGCGGCCGGCCGGAGGGTTCCGGCGGGTTTTCCTTGCGGGTGTGGTGGTGGTTTGAGAACTCAAGAGCGTGTTTTGTGCTACTTTACAAGTCATTTGATTGCCAGCGGGGCGACGCCCCCGCGCCGTCGGGCGCGTGGGTGCCGGGAGGCTTTGATGTCGCCCTGTGATGTGGTAGTGCGGCATGGGTGTCCTTCGGGGCGTCCGTGTTGCCTGTCATTTCTTTCTTTTGTTTGATTTTGGGAGCCGTTCGGTTTCCTTTCGCGTTTTTTTTCGTGGAGGGTTCGATTCTGGCTCAGGACGAACGCTGG
>Ga0256871_1001899_pt1 | contig 10329 bp, 7 predicted proteins | sample RumenRJG_07RNA_FD_185439 | JGI IMG/M metagenome (GOLD analysis project Ga0256871, IMG submission 185439) | Metatranscriptome of bovine rumen microbial communities from Lethbridge, Alberta, Canada - Rumen RJG_07 (Metagenome Metatranscriptome) | ecosystem: Host-associated > Mammals > Digestive...
ATAGGCAACGCATCCATTTACCCTGATAAGAAGGAGTGTACTATGACAAACAACAACGTGAATCTTGAGATCATGCAGTTCGTTGAACAGCAAATACTGCCCCGCTACACTGCTTTTGGCAAGTCGCATGGACTGACCCACGTGCAACATGTCATCAATAACTCGCTTGAACTGGCCCGGTCGCTGGGCGTGGATGTCAACATGAGTTACGTCATCGCGGCCTACCACGACCTGGGCATGGCCGGCCCACGTGCCATCCATCACCTCACAGGCGGTAAGATTCTTGCCACCGATGCCCGCCTGCGCAAATGGTTCTCACCGCAGCAGATCATCATCATGAAAGAAGCCGTGGAGGATCATCGTGCCTCCACCTCACATACGCCACGCAGCATCTACGGAAAGATTGTGGCCGATGCCGACCGCGATCTCGATCCGGAGACGGTGTTCACACGCTGCATCGAATATGGCTTTGAGCACTACCCCGAGCTCGACAAGGAAGAACAGTGGCAACGCTTCTGTCAACACATGGAGGACAAATACAGTGTACATGGATACGTCAGGCTGTGGATTCCCGGTTCGGCCAATGAGAAAAGACTGAAGAGGGTACGCGACATCATTGACAACAAATCCATGCTGAGGGAGACCTTTGAACGCATCTTCGACAAGGAACAGGAAAAGGAGAAGCCATAACACCTATCCCCCATCGGCACAACATATAATCTATCACCCATATTAAACCATTCTACTATGCGTCATGTTATTCTGTTAATCTGTTTATTGTCGTCTCTTGCGCTTCACGCACAAGTGCGATGGATGGGCGGCGACATCTCGCTCTATCCCTCTTATCAAAGTTGTGGCACAGTCTACCGTGACTCCATAGGCCAACCCGTCAACCTGCTCTATTATGCGCGTCAGTTGGGCTGGAACATGATGCGCGTGCGGCTGTTCGTCGACCCGGCCAATGCGCCAACGCAGAACAAGAAGGAAGGCGTGTGCCAGGACCTGCCTTATGTCATCCAACTCTGTAAGGAGATAAAGGAAGCCGGTCTGTCTATCATGCTCGACCTGCACTACTCCGACACATGGGCTGACCCTGCCAAGCAGTTCACGCCAAGGCGCTGGAAAAGCCTAAAGGCTGCGGCGCTTTCAGACTCCGTATACAGCTACACCACGCACGTACTGCAAGCCATGAAAAAGGCCAACGTAGAGCCAGACATGATACAGGTTGGCAATGAGATTACATTTGGCATGCTATGGCCCGTCGGCAAGGTGGACCCAGAGAAAGACCATAACTGGAACGTGCTGGCGAAACTGCTCAAGGCCGGGTGCCGGGCTTGCCGTGAAGTCTGTCCGAAGGCGAAAATTATTATTCATACGGAGCACGCACAGGACTGGGCGGCCACAAAGGGCTACTATGAAAGACTCAGCAAGTATAAGGTAGACTACGATGTCATTGGACTAAGCTACTATCCGATGTGGCACGGTACCGTCGCTCATCTCGGCACGGTGCTCAATGCCATAGACACAACGTTTCACAAGCCGGTGATGATCGTGGAAACGGCTGCCTACTACAGTCATGATCACGACAAATGGGTGACCACGCCACGCACGGAGGAGGGAGGTTATGAGGTAAGCATCAAAGGACAACGGCAGTTCACGGCTGAGCTGGTGGACGAACTCAACAAGCACAACAATGTTATTGGCTTGTTCTGGTGGTATCCCGAAGAAAACGCCTGCGGCAATCAGCTGATGGAGAGTTGGCTCAACCGAGGACTCTTCAACAATGAGAACGGATGTGCGTTGCCTGCCTTGTATGAGCTGAGCCGTTTTGTGCCGCATTCGTCCATAGAGACACCCCATAAATTCAACAGCAGAGACCTGCCGCAGTATAGCGCCTATACACTCATCATCTTCTACGATGCCGAGGTAGGCGCCGAGCCACTGCTCAGAGCGCTCACGATGATCAAGGCACAGGTGATTTATCAGTACACGAACTTCCATGGGCTGGCCATCACCAAGCCCACTGACATGACCATCGAGGAGACCATCGCCTACCTCGAACACGTCAAGGGCGTGCTGCAAGTATCACGCGACGCCCTCTACCAATTGCAATAACCAAGGCAAAGCGGTTGCCGCCAGCTTGACAACCAATTGCTAAGAACAAAACATCCGACAAGTCAGTCTGACCTGCCGGATGTTTTGTTGATATCTATAAAGCTGTTCACGGATTATCCCACAACAACCCGAGGATCATCTTAGTGCTGTTCGATGTAATTGGCTATCCATGCGCCAACCTCCTTGGTGCCATATTGTGCACCGCCCTCCACCTGAATCTCCGGTGTACGGACGTTCTGCTCCAAGCTGGCATCGCATGCCTTACGGATGGCAGCACCTTCCTCCTTCAGGCCGAAGTGCTCCAGCAACATGGCAGCAGACAGGATCTCAGCCAACGGGTTGGCGATGTTCTTACCGGCAGCCTGTGGCCATGAGCCATGCACAGGCTCAAAGAGCGGCGTATGCTCACCCAGAGAAGCTGACGGCTGCAGTCCCATAGAACCTGTGATGGCACTGGTCTCATCGGTAAGGATGTCGCCGAAGGTGTTCTCCGTCACGATGACATCGAAGAAACGAGGCTCCGTCAACACACGCATCGAAGCGTTGTCAATGAACATGTAGTCGACCTTCACGTCGGGATAGTTGGGCTCCATCTCCTTGGCAATCTGACGCCACAGACGCGAGCTGGCCAGCACATTGGCCTTATCGACGACGGTCAGGTGATGGTTGCGGCGCATGGCGAAGTCGAAGGCGACCTTCAGGATGCGCTCTATCTCCGGACGATAGTAGATATCGGTATCGTAAGCCTTGTCGTTGTCCTGGTACTTATCACCGAAATACATGCCACCCGTCAGCTCACGGATTACTACAAAGTCAGCACCTTTGATCAGCTCCTCTTTAAGAGGACTCTTGTGAAGCAGACAGTCGAACGTGGCAACGGGACGGACATTAGCAAACAGACCGAGCTTCTTGCGCATGGCCAGCAGACCCGTCTCGGGACGCACCTTCAGCGTGGGATTGTTGTCAAAACGAGGATCGCCGACAGCTGCAAAGAGCACGGCATCAGCATCCATACACGTCTTGAACGTCTCGTCAGGGAACGGATCGCCACAAGCGTCGATGCCATGAGCACCACAAATGGCCTCCTTGTAAGTGAATTCATGGCCGAACTTCTTAGCCACAACGTTCAACACATTAATAGCCTGAGGCATGATCTCCGGTCCTATACCGTCGCCCGGCAACACTGCGATTTTAAGTTTCATATGAATTGATTTTGTAGGGACCGCCATGGGTTCCTTTGATGATTACTAATATTATGACTTACTTATTCTCCTCCTCAATCATGTTGAGCATCTTGATGGTGGCCTGAATGGCAGCCTCCGTCTGGTCGGCGTCCAGTCCACGTGTGCGCCACTGCTTGTCATCATCGTTCCAGGTGATGACCGTCTGTACCAAGGCATCCGTGCGACCGCCTGGGGGGATGGTCACGGCATAGTTCTGCAACAGTGGGAAGGTGCGGTCGAGCTTTTCCTTATAGATCTTGCGCAAGGCCTTCACGAAGGCGTCGTACTGACCGTCGCCTGTAGAGTCGGCCTCGTACTGCTTCCCATTGATTTGAATCTTCAGACTGGCAATTGGCTTGAGGCCATAGCTCGTCGAGACCATGTAGCTCACCAGCTTCACCTTCTGTTCGGGCGAACTGTGCTTAAGCACGTCGCTCACGATGTACGGCAGGTCATCTTGCGTGACGAGCTGCTTGCGGTCGCCAAGCTCCGTGATACGTTGTGTGACGGCCTTTGTCTGCTCCTTGGTCAGCTCCAGACCCAAGTCAGCAAGATTGCGGATGATGTTGGCCTTACCAGAGTTCTTGCCAAGGGCAAACTCACGGTGACGGCCGAAGCGCTCGGGCACGAGCTGATTGCTGTAGAGATGGGCCTTGTTGTCGCCATCGGCATGCACACCGGCTACCTGCGTGAAGACGTTCTCACCTACGACAGGCGTATTGGGCGAATAGCCAATGCCACTGTATCCGGCTACGATATTGCTGATCTCCATCAGTGTACTCTCATCGATATGGTCCTTGACTTGCATCTGATCCTTGAGCATCACATGGATGCTGGCCAGAGGGGCATTGCCGCAGCGCTCGCCCAGGCCGTTGACTGTGACATGCAGGCCGGACGCACCCGCCTCTACCGCCATGAACGAGTTGCCGACAGCCATGTCGTAATCGTTGTGGCCGTGGAACTCAAACTTAGCACCAGGATAGCGGTCGGTCATTGCCTTGATGTATTCGTAGGTATTCACCGGATTGAGGATGCCGAGGGTGTCGGGCAGCAGATATCGCAGGATACCCTCATCCTTCAAACCGTCCATCATGTGCCACACGTAGTCGCGGCTGTCGCGCATGCCCTGCGACCAGTCCTCAAGATAGAGGTTCACGTTCATCCCTTTGGAATGGGCGTAGTTGATGACGCTCTTGATGTCGGCAATATGCTCATCGGGCGTCTTCTTTAGCTGATACTGGCAATGGCGCAATGAACCCTTGGCCAGGACGTTGACCGTCTTGCACCCGCACTCGTCAATCCAATCAACAGACTTGTTACCATCTACGAAGCCAAGCACCTCCACCCTGTCAATCATGTCGTGCTGACGGGCGTAGTTGCAGATCATCGTGACGGCCTTTTTCTCTCCTTCCGACACACGCGCCGAAGCTACCTCGACACGGTCCACCCCGACGTCGGAGAGCAGATGACGGGCTATCATGAGCTTCTCATGAGGCAGGAAGCTCACGCCACTCGTCTGCTCGCCATCGCGGAGCGTGCAGTCCATTATCTCTATTTCAGAATATGACATAGATTCTTCGTTTCTGTCGGTGACGCAACATTTCCCTTTCAGAATGTCACCCCACGGACGCTGCTATTAAACCGGCACATTGGCATTGGCCTTCTCCCATGCCTCCACCTTATCGCGGTTCTGCACAAGGAAGTCGACATCATCGAGGCCGTTCTCCAGACAGTGTTTCTTATAACCATTGATTTCAAAGTGCTCACTGTGTCCCGTCGTGAGGTTGGTCACGGTCTGATTGGGAAGGTCGACCTTGACCTGAGCCTTGTGGTCGGCATTGATCGTGTCGAAGAGCTCCTTCAGGAAGTCTTCGCTGACAACGACGGGCAGCACGAAGTTGTTCAGCTCATTGTTCTTGTGAATATCCGCAAAGAACGAGCTGATGACGACTCTGAAGCCATAGCCGGCAATGGCCCAGGCTGCATGCTCGCGCGAGGAGCCGGAGCCGAAGTTCTTACCTGCCACGAGGATGACGGCATCCTTGAAGTCGGGATTGTTGAGCACAAAGTCCTTCTTCTCACTGCCGTCAGCGTTGAAGCGCCAGTCGTGGAAGAGGTAAGGTCCGAAGCCATCCTTCTGAGTGAGCTTGAGGTAACGGGCCGGTATGATCTGGTCGGTGTCCACATTCTCCAAGGGAAGTGGCACACATGTTGATGTTATGACGTTGAATTTCTGTTTCATAGTTAAAGTGTACGAGGATCAGTGATTTTACCTGTTAAAGCGGCAGCTGCGGCTACGAGAGGAGAGGCCAGAATGGTACGGCTGCCCGGTCCCTGACGTCCTTCAAAGTTACGGTTGCTGGTAGAGACGCTGTACTTTCCTGCCGGAATCTTGTCGTCGTTCATGGCCAGACATGCGGAGCATCCAGGCTGACGGATGACAAAGCCTGCAGCTTCGAGCACCTTGTCAAGACCTTCGTCCTTGATCTGCTTGGCCACGAGGTGTGAGCCCGGAACAAGCCAAGCCACGACGTTGTCTGCCTTCTTATGACCTTTCACCACATTGGCGAACGCACGGAAGTCCTCGATGCGGCCATTGGTGCAAGCACCCAGGAAGACGTAGTCGATGGGATGGCCCAACAGCTTCTCGCCCGGTTCAAAGCCCATATACTTCAACGACTTCATGAAACCGGCCTGCTCGGCCTCGGGGATCTCGTCGAGCGTAGGTATCGTCCCGTTGATGCCGATGCCCATGCCGGGATTTGTGCCATAGGTGATGCGCGGCTCTATATCCTCGGCGTTGAAGGTCAGCTCCTTGTCGAAGACGGCATCGTCGCCGCTCTTCAGCGTCTTCCAATAGGCCACAGCCTTATCCCAGTCAGCACCCTTGGGCGCATACTCACGGCCCTTGAGGTATTCGAACGTTGTCTCGTCGGGAGCCACAAAGCCGCCACGAGCTCCCATCTCTATAGAGAGGTTACAGAGGGTGAGACGACCGTCCATCGTCATGTCGCGGACGACATCACCGGCATATTCAACGAAGTAACCCGTTGCGCCAGAGGTAGTCAGCTGACTCATGAGGTAGAGGGCCACGTCTTTCGCCGTCACACCGCTCTTCAGCTTGCCATTGACGTTGATGCGCATGGACTTCGGCTTCTGCTGCAGGATGCACTGAGAGGCCAGCACCATCTCAACCTCGGAGGTGCCGATACCGAAAGCCACGGCACCTACAGCACCATGCGTAGACGTATGACTGTCACCACAGACGATGGTCATGCCAGGCAGCGACAGAGCCTTCTCGGGACCGACGACATGGATGATACCATTGTCCTCGGTGTTCATCTTAAACTCGGTCAGTCCAAACTCATCACAGTTCTTGTCGAGCGTGTCAACTTGGAAACGTCCCACGGGGTCAGCGATAGGCTTGTCCTGGTCATGGGTCTGAATGTTATGGTCGGGCATGAAGAAGTTCTGCTTAGGGCGGAACACCTTAAGCCCGCGTTTGCGCAGACCGTCAAAAGCCTGCGGGGTGGTCACCTCATGGCCATAGAGCCTGTCGATATAAAGTTGGGTAGGACCGTCCTTTACAATCTGCACAACGTGCCGGTCCCAGATTTTATCAAAAAGAGTATTCATATTGCTTTGTGACTATTATTCCTGACGTGAGGGGTTTCTAAATTTATTGATACAATCCAGATATGCTTCTACAGATGCGGTCACGATATCCGTGTTGGCTCCGAAGCCATAGTAGACATGGCCGTCGTATTCCACCTGCATGTGCACCTTACCGACATCGTCCGATCCCTGCGTGATGGCCTGGATGGTAAACTCCTTCAGCGTCATCTGCTTATGGATGATACGCTTCAAGGCCTTGATGGCAGCATCGACAGGACCATTACCCGTAGCACTCTCTTCAAACTTCTGTCCGGCAATGTCAAGACCGATGGAAGCGACATTACGCACATCCTTGCCGGCGACCACCTGCAGGTAGTCGAGCTTTACAGAGTGGTTGGCCGCCTTATCGGCACCTGCCAGCACGAGGATATCATCGTCGGTGATCTCCTTCTTCTTGTCAGCCAGCTTGAGGAATTCCTGATAGATCTTGTCAAGCCGCTGTTCATCTTTGACCTCCACTCCGTTGACTTCGAGGCGGTATTTCAAAGCGGCACGACCAGAGCGTGCGGTGAGCACTATCTCGTTGTTCTCCAGTCCGATATCCTTCGGATCGATGATCTCATAGGTCTGCACATTCTTCAGCACACCATCCTGATGGATACCGCTGGAGTGAGCGAAGGCGTTACGGCCGACAATGGCCTTGTTAGGCTGTACAGGCATGTTCATCAGTGACGACACCATCCGGGAGATCGGATAGATCTTGTTGGTATTGATATTGGTGTCGATGTTGAGGTTCTTGTGGCACTTCAGTATCATGGCGATCTCCTCGAGTGCCGTGTTACCGGCGCGTTCACCGATACCATTGATGGTCACCTCCACCTGGCGGGCACCATTGAGCACTCCCTGGAGCGTGTTGGCGGTAGCCATGCCCAGGTCGTTGTGGCAATGGGTGGAAATGATGGCCTTGTCTATGTTGTCGACATGCTCTTTGAGGTACTTGATCTTCGCGCCAAATTCATCGGGCAGGCAATAGCCCGTCGTGTCGGGAATATTGACGACGGTGGCACCTGCCTTGATGACGGCCTCAACGACCTTGGCGAGGTATTCGTTGTCGGTACGTCCGGCATCCTCAGCGTAGAACTCCACGTCTTCAACATATTTCTTGGCATAAGCCACGGCACGGACCGCACGCTCCAAGATGTCGTCGCGGGTGGAATTGAACTTATATTTAATATGGTAGTCACTGGTTCCAATACCGGTATGGATGCGTTTGTGCTTGGCGTACTTCAGAGCTTCGGCCGCACAGTCTATATCCTTCTCCACAGCACGTGTGAGTGCGCAGATGGTAGGCCATGTCACCGCCTTTGAAATCTCCACCACCGAATTGAAGTCACCCGGTGAAGAAATGGGGAAACCTGCCTCAATGACATCCACCCCGAGTAGTTCCAGCTGCTTGGCTACCTGAATTTTCTCAACTGTGTTCAACTGGCAACCTGGCACCTGCTCACCATCGCGAAGCGTTGTGTCGAAAATATAAAGTCTTTCGCTCATAAGATAATATATTTATATTCTTGCTTTCTCAATCATGTTATCAACCAAAGGCTATAACAAGCAAAAAGGCCTTTCCACTTGCCGGAAGCGGAAAGGCCTTGCTATGTTATATCATCTCAGACTTGCAAGCACGCCATCACACTTCCGGCCACGTTTCGCAGTCGAATGCTAATAATAATGCTCAGTATGGCGTAAATTACAGTCATCTTACTTGTCTTTGTTATTTTCGCCTGCAAAGTTAGACAAATAAAATCAAACGCACAAATAATTCGTAATTTATTTGATAGTTTATCTAACAATTTATCATTATCCCATGCGGCGTGCATTGGAAGTTATCATCATGGCAGCGGGTTTTCGTCGAAAGGCGTACCCATGGCCTGAGGGCTGAGCGGGTCGTCGTCCTGATTGAGACGTGAGCTGACGATCTCTCCTCCCATATCGTTGCCGAAAGAAGGCAGGGCGACATCTTCGAGGTTGGAGAAACGGGTGTACTGGCCCTCGAAGGCCAACAGCACGTCGCCCGTAGCACCTTTACGATGCTTGGCAATGATGATCTGTGCCTTACCTCTGAGGTCGTTGCCTTTCTCGTCCTGCAACAAGTGGTAATACTCAGGACGGTGCACAAACATCACCATATCGGCATCCTGCTCAATGGCTCCCGACTCACGCAGGTCGCTTAACTGCGGGCGTTTAGCCTCAAGGTTGGACTCACGGGTCTCCACCGAGCGGTTCAACTGCGACAAGGCGATAATGGGGATGTCGAGCTCCTTGGCCAACTGTTTGAGCGAACGGGAGATGGTGGACACTTCCTCCTGACGGTTGCCGAAGCGTGCGCCACTGGCGTTCATCAGCTGCAGGTAGTCAATCATGATGAGCTGCACGCCCTTCTCACGCACCAGACGACGGGCCTTGGTACGCAGTTCAAAGATAGACATACCGGGTGTCTCATCGATGTACAGCGGCTTGCCCATCATCTTGCGCACGCTCTTGTCAAGACGTGCCCACTCCTCTTTGGTAAGCTGACCGTTCATCACCTTCTTACCCTCAATCTCACACACGTTGGAGATGAGACGGTCCACCAGCTGCACGTTGTTCATCTCAAGCGAGAAGAAAGCCACGGGAATCTGATAGTCGATGGCAATGTTCTTTGCGACAGACAGGGCAAACGATGTCTTACCCATGGCCGGACGACCTGCGATGATGATGAGGTCACTCTTCTGCCAGCCGGAGGTGATGGCATCGAGCTTATGGAAGCCGGATGGAATACCGGTGAGACCCGTCTTGTTGGACGATGCGTTCTCCATGATCTTCACGGCCTGGGCAATGACCGGGTCTATCTGTGTATAGTCCTGCCTCATGTTCTTCTGCGAAATCTCGAAGAGCGAGCTCTCGGCTTCCTGCATCAGTTCGTCGACATCGGCCATCGGGTCGAAGGCCTTGGTCTCTATGGCGCTGGTAAAGGAGATGAGCTGACGGGCAATGTACTTCTGCTGGAGAATCTTGGCATGGTACTCGATATGGGCCGAAGAGGCCACATGCGAGGACAGGTCAACGATATAGGATGGGCCTCCCACTTCATCGAGCGTACCGTCTTTCATAAGCTGGTTGGTGACCGTCATGATATCGACGGGGTTCTCCTCCATGTTCAGTTCCTGGATGGCCTGGAAGATTTTCTGGTGACGCGGCTCATAGAAGCTCTCCGGACGAAGCAGCTCCGATACCACCGAGAAGGCATCCTTGTCGATCATCAGTGCACCAAGCACCACCTTCTCAATGTCGATGGCCTGGGGTTGCAGATGACCATAGGCAGGATCGATGGGCGCAG
>Ga0256871_1001906_pt1 | contig 10321 bp, 8 predicted proteins | sample RumenRJG_07RNA_FD_185439 | JGI IMG/M metagenome (GOLD analysis project Ga0256871, IMG submission 185439) | Metatranscriptome of bovine rumen microbial communities from Lethbridge, Alberta, Canada - Rumen RJG_07 (Metagenome Metatranscriptome) | ecosystem: Host-associated > Mammals > Digestive...
ATCAAGAGGCTTACAAAAAATGCTCCCTCTGTAAGGGCCATGTTCGAGGAAATGAAAAACGAGGAATAGAACTATTATTAGTGCATGAGTTTCCTTGTATTAACTTGCTTTGATTTGTTATTATAGGAACGTAAGGTGTGTGAATGTGAGACTTTTTAATTCTATATTTAAAATGACAGGAGGAAAAATGATTAAAGTCGGCATTAACGGATGGGGTAGAATTTCAACTTGCGTCATGAGAGCTATCAGACAATTTCCGGATATGGAGGTCGTAGGCATTAACTGGCGTAACGCGGATACGGACTATGTAGCATATATGCTCAAATATGACTCTGCATTCGGAAGATTTCCGGATGAGGTCAAATCTTACGATAAAGGCATTATCGTAGGAGGAAAGAAGATTCCTGTGTATTTCGAGTCGGATCCGGCAAATATCCCATGGTCTGATTGCGGAGCAGAGTATGTAATCGACGGAACAGGCACACTGACATCCAAAGAGAAATCAGCACCGCATCTGGCAGCCGGTGCCAAGAAAGTAATCATTTCAGCACCTGCAAAGGATAAGGTAACACCGACTTTCGTATACGGAGTTAACCACGACTGGTACAAGAGAAACATGGACGTAGTGTCTACTGCATCCTGTACAACGAACTGTCTTGCACCTATTTGCAAGGTAATAAATGACCACTGGGGCATTTATGAGGGACTTTTGACCACGATCCACTCTACTACGGGTAAACAGAAAACCAACGACGGCCGTACCAAGTACAACTGGAGAATGGGACGCTCGGTATTCAACAATATCATCCCGACAACTACGGGAGCAGCCAAGGCAGTAGCACTTGTTATTCCTGAGCTCGAAGGGGCTATTACAGGTATGGCATTCAGAATTCCGGCTGTTGATGTATCTGCCGTAGATCTCGATGTCGTACTCAGAGAGGCCACATCACTCGATAAGATCAACAGGGCCATGAAAGAAGCCTCCGAGACATATCTTAAGGACGTACTCCTTTACACTGATGAAGAAGTAACATCCCTCGACTTCCTCGGATGCTCGGCACCTTCGGTATATGATGCCAATATGGGAATCGAAGTAAACGACAAATTCTTCAAAGTAGTCGGTTATTATGACAACGAGTACGGATACACTTCCAACATGCTGAGATTCGTAAGGCATATGTACAAAGTTGACAACGATACGTTCCCGATTCCAAAAGATGAGGGTTAATAATAAAAGGTATTAGGAGACTGTAAGTATGAAGAAAACAATTAAAGACATTAACTGGGAAGGTAAGAGAGCTGTAATGAGGTGCGATTTTAATGTGCCTCTGGACGGAGACAAAATCACGGATGACACGCGTATACAGGCGGCTCTTCCGAGCATCGAGTATCTGCTCGAAAACGGTGCATCCATAGTCCTTATGTCCCATCTCGGAAGACCTAAAGGAGAGGCCAAGCCTGAGTTCAGCCTTGCGCCTGTCGCCAAAAGGCTTACTGAGTGCCTCGGAAAGGAAGTAAAATTCGTTCCTTCCGATGTGGTAGTAGACGACAATGTCAGAGAGGCTGCTGCATCTTTAAAAGCAGGGGATGTAATGCTGATTGAAAACGTCAGATACAGAGCTGAGGAAGAAAAGAACGATCCTGAATTTGCCAAAGACCTCGCTTCTCTGGGCGATGTCTTCGTACAGGACGCATTCGGATCGGCTCACAGAGCACACGCATCTACAACGGGCATTGCAGACTATATTCCTGCTGTATCCGGTTTCCTCATCGAGAAGGAGCTCAAGTTCCTCGGCGAGGCCGTAAACAATCCTAAGAGACCTTTCGCAGCTATCATGGGCGGCGCTAAGGTAAAGGATAAGATTCCGGTAATCACCAATCTCCTTGACAAGGTAGATATCCTGATAGTCGGCGGAGGTATGGCATACACATTCTTCAAGGCTCAGGGCTATTCAATCGGAACTTCGCTTCTGGACGAAGAAGGCCTTGATCTTGCAAAGGATATTCTTAAGCTTGCAGAGGACAAAGGCGTTAAGTTCATGCTCCCTGTAGATGTAGTTGCCGCAGATGAATTTGCAAATGATTCTCCGCACGATGTTTATGCGGTAGATTCCATTCCTGATAACAGAATGGGACTCGATGTCGGTCCTGAGACCATCAAACTCTTCTGTGACGCTCTGAGATCTGCCAAGACTATCGTATGGAACGGACCTGTCGGAGTATTCGAGATGGATACATTTGCCGTAGGTACCAGGGCCATCGCTGAGTGTCTTGCGGAGTGCGATGCTACTACCGTAATCGGCGGCGGAGACAGCGCTGCTGCAGTTGCCAAGTTTGGACTGGCTGATAAGATGACACACATAAGCACCGGAGGCGGAGCAAGCCTTGAGTTCCTAGAGGGAAGAGAGCTTCCGGGAATCGCAATTCTTGATGATAAGTAAAAGAAAAGGGGAAATGTAATGAAGAAGTTTTTAATCGCAGGCAATTGGAAGATGAACAAGACCGCAGCTGAGGCTGAGGCTTTCGTAAAGGAGCTCGATGCACTTAAGATGTCTAACGCTGAGGATGTTGCAGTTCTCGTTCCGTTCACGGACCTTTATGCTGTTAAGGGCGCACTCGCAGGTTCTGACATTAAGTTTGGTGCACAGAACGTACACTTTGAGGCATCCGGAGCATTTACCGGAGAGGTATCCGTTCCTATGCTTAGCGAGATAGGAGTTGACTACTGCGTAATCGGACACTCTGAGAGAAGAGAGTACTTCGCTGAGACGGATGAGACAGTAAACAAAAAGCTCAAAGTTCTTCTCGAGGCCGGAATCACACCGATTCTTTGCGTCGGAGAGTCTCTTGAGGTAAGAGAGCAGGGCGGAGAGCAGGCTTTCGTAGCAGGTCAGATTATAGCGGATTTTGAAGGTATTTCTGCAGCTGATGCAGCTCGCATAGTAGTTGCCTATGAGCCTATCTGGGCTATCGGAACAGGAAAGACAGCCACTCCTGAGCAGGCGGAAGAGATGTGTGCATTCATAAGAGGAGTCCTTGAAGGAACTTATGACAGCGCAACCGCGGATACCATGCTTATTCTTTACGGAGGCAGCATGAAACCATCCAATGCAAAAGAACTTCTCGAGAAACCGGATATCAACGGAGGACTCATCGGAGGAGCGAGTCTCAAGGTGGAAGATTTCTCCGGCATTGCCGAGGCGGCCGCAGCTCTGAAATAAACTCTGAAATAACTCAAAACACTGCATTTTCGATTGACACGTTCAATCATAAAGTGGTACACTAAAGCGTTCGATTTCTGCTAAAATCGAACGCTTTAAACATATAAACAATTTACTTTGGAGGTAATTATGCATACATTTCTGATGGTAGTACTTCTTATCGCAAGCGTAGTGCTTATAGCCAGCATTCTCATGCAGTCCGGTAACAGCGATGGTCTGTCCGGATCCATCGCAGGAGGAGCCGAGCAGCTTTTCGGTAAGAAGAAGAGCAGAGGATATGACGCGATGCTTTCGAGGATAACCACGATTTGTGCTGTTGTGTACATCATCGTATCCCTCGCAATCGTTGCAGTCTTTAATTAATACGCCAAGTAAAGCAAGCTGCTGAAGGGATCTTCACATGCTCAAGATAGTAATTATCGTCTGTGCTTTATTTGGAATTCTGACCGCTGTATCTATCGAGTCGTGGCTCAGGAGACATCACGGCAACCAAGAACTTGCCGCAAATGTCTATACTGCTACCCTCGAAAAGTACAGCGAGTTTTGCTTAGCGCAATTACTACCTATGGGGCTCATTGTAGTTGCTATGGGTATTTTGGTTGTCATACTGGGGGACATTAACTTTCTCATTGCATATGCAGCCGGCGTGCTGAGCGTTGCGATTTCGGTATTTTTAGGATCAAGATCTTTTACATCCGCAAGTGTATCGGCATCTTCGATTGCTTTTGACGGAGAGATTAAAAAAGCTCTGAGAGCTGCATTCAGAGGAGGCTCTGTTGTAGGCCTGCTCATTCCCGTTGTCGGAATAATCATTCTCAGCGCAATGTATTTTGTATTTAAGCTGAGCCTCACCGTTGAGGTTATATCCGTATTCGGACTCGGCGCTGCAGTGTGCGGACTTTTTATTAGGCTGAGCGGTTCTATTCTTACATCGGCTCATAAGCTTTCTGACACAGATGAGCACAATGTCGATTATGTGGGAGCCTTTGCGGCAAATGCCGCTGATTTCGCAGAGTCATTCATGCTCTCTGCGGGTGCTGCAATATTGCTTGCAGACGTCGGCGTTGAGACTTCCGGCGTATCTACGATATTTACTGCAGCGGATGCTGCCAAATTTCCTCTGCTGGTGCTTGCTTGTGGTATCGTCGCATCTATAATCGGGATATTCACATACAGGAGCTACACAGGAAAGTATTCGCACTTCGGTTTTACTGCAGGTGGCTTTGTATCCGGCGCTCTTGTCATGGCTGCAGCTGTCTATCTCAGTATGACGATACTGGAGTCCAGGGCTTATGCATACTGTATAGGAATCGGAATTCTCGCAACACTTCTCTCGGGAGAGTTTTGCAAGTTCTATTCAATGGGAAGCGAGGTATTCCTAAGAGACCTTCCTCAAACTAAGGATGAGGATATTGACGTCCCTATGTTGCACGGAATGTCGGTAGGTCTTATGAGTTCCTTCGTACCGGGTCTTCTTACAGCAGTGGCCATGGTAATCTCATTCAATTTAGCTAATTATTACGGTGTTGCGCTGGCGGCAGTCGGTGCCGGGTCGATTTCGGCATTTACTCTCAATGTCAGAGAATTCGCAACCACGGTATCCGCCTCTTATTCATTCGCCGAGGCAGCTGATAAGAACGCAGAAGACAATCAGCCGTACTACAATATACTCAGAAGGACTTCCGCCAAGGCCAAGGCCGCGGGAAGGGCATATTCGACGATTACTGCCGCATTTACACTGACGTCACTTATGATGGCGTTTACATACAGGTCGGAAATGGAAGTTGTAAGACTTTCTGATCCTGTCGTATTCGGCGGCATGATAAGCGGCACTTTGGTAATCCTGCTTTTCATGGGACTTGTGATCAGGGCAATTCTTTCGAGCAGTTCGTCCATGTTGGACTCATCTGCCGATGACCCTGATGAATACAGGAATATCGGATCCGTAAGAGGCGTCGTAATGCTGGAAGTACTAGCTGTTGCACTTCCTCTTGCAATCGGAATACTCATGGGAGCGGACTGCGTTATAGGGTTCATTGCAGCTAGCATAGTAACGGGTATTGCTCTTATATATGCTTTCAACAATACCGGAAGATACTATGACAGGATTGCTTCCGATGCACTCGGCAGCATTATTAAGATTATGACAGCAACTGCACTTGCAGCAGTAGCTTTGTTTATGCATTTTGGCGGAGTATTTTTCTGATACCCCAAAAAGAGCTCATCGAAAGAGATATTAATCGGCGGTGGCTCTCCAAAAGAAACACCGATTTTTATAGAAAAAGCTTCAAAGCACCAGATATCAATGAAAGACAACAAGTACAGAGTTTTCGTAATCAATCCGGGATCGACATCCACCAAGGTGGCTCTCTTTGAGGACGATAAAAAGATCTATGAAGAGTCAGTCAGTCACGATGCTGATGTACTAAACTCCTACGATAATGTAAACGACCAGTTTGGATACAGGATGGAGGTCATAAGCGAGCTTATCGATATCAACGAGCTTGATTTGACCAACATTGATGCATTTGTAGGAAGAGGCGGCGGCTGCTATCCGGTACCGTCGGGAACTTTTGAAGTTAATGAACAATTGCTCAAGGATATAAGGAACAATGTAGGAGGGACCATTCATCCGTCCGTGCTTGGGGTGCAGCTCGCATATGAACTGCAGCAAAAGTACGGCGGCCGCTTGTTTATGGTAGACCCTATCTGCGTTGATGAATACACCGATGTGGCCAGAGTAACCGGTGTCAAGGAGGTAAAAAGGCGCGCAGAGTCGCACGCTCTCAATCTCAGGGGCACGGCCATGAAACACTGCAAAATTCACGGCATAGACTACAAGAAATGCAATCTGGTGGTGGCTCATATCGACGGCGGAATCACAATTGCCGCCCATCAAAACGGCAGGCAGATAGATTGCAATCAGGGCGCCGGCGGAGAAGGACCTTTTACGGCCACAAGGACCGGATCGCTTCCGCTGATGGAGGTAATCGAGTACTACGGAGACCACACCTTAGAGCAGATGAGACATCTATGCACGGGAACGGGAGGATTTGTATCCCACTTCGGTACATCCGATGCCGATGAGGTATATGCCAGAGTCAGGAACGGAGATAAGGAAGCGGCTCTTGTCTGGGAGGCTCTCGGATACAATATCGTAAAGTATATCGGCTCCATGGCCACGGTTCTGAAAGGACAGGTGGACGGCATACTCATAACCGGCAGGTATACGAGGTTTCAAAACCTGCTTGATTACATCAAGGAATATGTCGAATGGATAGCACCGGTATTCATCTATGAAAATGAAGTGGAGCAGGAAGCGATGTGCGCAGGAGCACTGAGAGTCCTGAGAGGAAAAGAAGAAGCTAAGATATATACAGGGAAAGACATGATCGCAAATGATGCGGTTATCGATAAAAGATAAAAGGAGGAAGGCGATGTTAGAGAAACTGGAAGGCATCCAAAATCAGGGCTTAGAGAGCATTTCATCGGCAGAAGATACCGATGCTCTTGAAGCGGTCAGAAAGGAACTTACAGGAAAGAAAAGCGCTTTGCAGGAGGTACTTAAGAGCCTCGGTGGTCTGGACCCGGACATGAGAAAGTCCGTAGGTATGAAGGCCAACGAGATCAAAAACCTGTTTAGCGAGAAGATACAAGAAAGAGAGAAGGAGCTCGTAGCTGTAGCATCCGCAGTTAAGGGTGAGCTTGACCTGACACTTCCGGGAACGGATATCAGCAGGGGCGCACTCCATCCGATCACTCAGATGTGCTACGACTTAAATGACGCCTTCAGATCCCTCGGCTTTGAGATTTACAGCGAGGACGATATCTCCAGTGAGAAATTTGCCTTCGATAACCTTAACTTCGCGGCAGACCATCCGGCCAGAGCTTCGATGGACACATACTGGCTCGAAGGTACTGAGGATAAGAGAGGAAACGAGAGGCTTTGCCTCAGACCTCATCTTACGGGAGGCTCTGTAAGATATCTTCTTGAAAAGGGAGCACCTTGCAGATTCGTATATCCGGGCAGAGTTTACAGAAACGAGACTACGGATGCACGTCACGAGAGGGCTTTCTTCCAGTATGAGGCTCTCATAGTAGACAGAGATGTATCCTTCAGCTCGGGCCGCGTAATGATCGAGACCATACTCGAGAAGGTATTCGGCCGCAAGGTTAACGTCAGAATGAGAGAGGGTTTCTTCCCGTTCACAGAGCCGGGCTACGAAATAGACATGGAATGCCTGCTATGCGGAGGAAAGGGCTGCAAAGCCTGCAATCAGGCAGGTTGGATAGAGGTAATGCCGGGCGGAGTTATCCATCCGAACGTGCTCAGAGCCGCTAATCTCGACCCTGATGAATGGACGGGATTCTATACTAATATAGGACTCGACAGACTGGTAATGATGCGCTACGGAGTGGATGATGTAAGACTCTTCCACAGCGCAGATCTCAGATTCTTAAGACAGTTCAAGTAGAAAGGAGGCAGGCTATGAATATTTCAATGAAATTCCTGGAAAGATATATCGATCTTCCGAAAGATCTTACATACGATCAGATAGCATATGACCTCACTATGAGGACCGTCGAGGTCGAAGAAGTAATAAAAACAGCAGATAAATTCCACGATATAGTCGTCGGGGAGATAAAAGAAGTCAAGGCTCATCCGAATGCAGACGCACTCAGAATATGCATGACCGACGTAGGAGAGGGCGAACTCAAGCAAATCGTATGCGGAGGCTCCAATCTTACGGCAGGACATAAGGTATGCGTTGCAAAACCGGGCTCTGAGGTAGTTTGGCACGGAGAGGGTGAACCCGTTCTCCTCAAAGAAACTAAGCTCAGAGGAGAGTCTTCGTACGGAATGATATGCTCTCCAAGCGAAGTTTACCTCGGAGATATTATCGTTACTAACGATGAAAGGGAGATAACTGACTTTACAGAGCTCGGAATCGACTGCGAAGTAGGTCAGAATGTTGCTGAAGTCATGGGGCTTGATGACGTAATACTTGTAGTAGATAACAAATCGCTTTCAAACAGACCTGATCTTTGGGGACATTACGGAATCGCTAGAGAATTTGCCGCAATTTATAAATTGCCGTTTAAAGAACTTGATGACGAGCTGCCACAGGGTCTTCCAGAGTATAAAGTTACTATCGAAGAGCCTGAGAGATGCCCAAGATTTACTGCAACAAAAATAGACAATGTATATGTTAAAGAATCGCCGCAGTGGATGAAGACTCTCATCACTAACGCAGGAATGAGGCCTATCAACGCATTGGTAGATATTACAAACTTTGTCCTTATGGCAGTGGGTCAGCCTCAGCACGCTTACGACAGCACACATGTAAAAGGTGATGAGATTGTGGTAAGACTTGCGAAAGAGGGTGAAAAACTCGTCCTTCTCGATGAAAAGGACCTCGATCTTACAAGCGACCACCTCGTTATCTGTGATGCTGAGCATCCTCTCAACCTCGCAGGGATTAAAGGCGGAAAGGATGACTCCGTACTTGATGAGACAACATCCGTAATACTTGAATGTGCCGTATTTACAGCTCCGGGGATCAGAAGGACTACGGCTTATTTCAACGAGAAGACCGACGCGGCTCTCAGATACGAAAAGGGCATTGATACCCAAAGGGCAAACCTCGGTGTAAACATGGCTCTCAGTCTCTTTAAAGAGATTTATCCTGAGTGTGAAATCAGTGCTTTTACTGACTGTTATCCTTTGCAAACAGAGAAAGCCGTAATCGATATCACGCAGGACTTCCTCGACAGAAGACTCGGTGAGGTGATCGAGAGAAGCGAGATAGAGGATATCCTTACGAGACTCGGATATGAGGTCGAATTCGACAACGGCACATATCACTGCAAGGCTCCTACATGGAGATCGACAGGTGATGTATCGATTCACGACGATATTCTCGGAGATATCGCAAGAATCATCGGATATGAGTACTTCAAGAAGCAGCCGCTGACCATCAGATTTGAGTCTTCGGTAAATCAGGTAAGAGAAGACCTCGCAAGAAAGCTCAAGGAGTATCTGGCATTCAGATGCGGATTCAACGAGATATTCACTTATCCGTGGGTAGATGAGAAGTTCATCCATGCTGCAGGCATCAAGGACGAGGAGACTGTAAAGCTTACAACTCCGCCGTCACCTGAGCAGGGTATGCTTAGATCTTCGCTTATCCCGGGAATGATTGAATCTGTTGTTAAAAACGAGAGATACTTCGACGATTTCTGCATATTTGAATCCGCTCAGGTATTTGAGCCGGGTGAGTACAGACCGTCAACAGAGGAAGAAGTGCTTCCTGTTCACAAGAATATGCTCTCAGGCACTGCGGCAGGACGTGAAGCTGCTCCGCTCTTCTACAGAGTAAAGGGCGCTGTTGAGAATATGTCCGGATATTGCCACTTCGAGCCGCTTACGTTCAAGCAAAAAGAGAAGCCTGCATGGGCTGATGAGAAGGCTTGGCTCAATGTTATGTGTGGCGGACAGAAGGTAGGAGACATCGGTCTTATCTCCGTTGCCGCACTTACAGAGGCGGGAGTTAAGAACCTCAGCGCTGCTGCGTTTGAGATTGATACGGACCTTCTTGCTCCGTATCCTTCAAGAACGAACGAGTTCAAACATCTGCCGACATATCCGCTGGTAGATCAGGACCTCTCGATTCTCGTTGATGAATCAGTTAAATGGAAGGATATTGTTGATGCAATAGGCATGATGGTAAAGGAACTCAACTTCGTAGAGGAATACCGCGGCAAGCAGATTCCGGAAGGAAAGAAGTCGATAATGCTCAGCTACAAGATCGGTAACGATGACTCGACAATGACATCGAAGCAGATCGAAAAGAAGATGGGTGCTATAGTCAACGTACTCCAGAAGAGAGTAGGGGCAGAGCTCCGCTGATATCTGCAGGATAATCGCATGTGAAGGAGACTCGCTCCTTGGTATGCGGATGATCGAATTCAATAAAGTATGCATGGAGAGCCTGGCGGTTAATTAAGTCAGGCTTTCCGCCGTATAGGGCATCACCGGCGATAGGGTGGCCGATGTGAGTTAAGTGCACACGGATTTGGTGCGTGCGACCGGTGTGAAG
>Ga0256871_1001917_pt1 | contig 10292 bp, 9 predicted proteins | sample RumenRJG_07RNA_FD_185439 | JGI IMG/M metagenome (GOLD analysis project Ga0256871, IMG submission 185439) | Metatranscriptome of bovine rumen microbial communities from Lethbridge, Alberta, Canada - Rumen RJG_07 (Metagenome Metatranscriptome) | ecosystem: Host-associated > Mammals > Digestive...
ATTAAGTGTCACCATAGCTCTGATACCGATGGCCATACTTGTCTGTGCCTACGGTATATACCGTGGAGAGGCTTTTGCAGTATTTGCAAAGGCGATCAGGATATGTCTGGAGTGTATCGGAATTGGGTGACCGTCAGAAGGATAAAAAGACCGGAGCCCCGAGGAAGCTTGTGCAGGCCGGGTGGGCGATCCTGACCAATTCCTATGTGAAGGGATTCATACCAGGTGATCCGGCCATATACGGCGGGCCGCTGAAACAGGCCTGTGTGCCGGGGCTGAACTGCTATTCATGTCCCGGAGCCCTGGGAGCATGTCCGGTGGGAGCTATACAGAACATGCTGGATGGCCACAGGAGGAGTTTTCCCTTTTACGTGATCGGCTATCTGGCGATCATAGGCCTTATTGCCGGCAGGACCATCTGTGGATGGCTTTGCCCCTTTGGTCTTATACAGGAACTGCTGTATAAGATACCGGTGCATAAGATCGGGATCCCGGATGGACCGGATCGGGTACTCAGATATCTGAAATACCTGATACTTGCAGTGATGGTATTCGCTTTGCCCTTCTTCTACAGAAGCGGGCTTGGAACGGGAGAACCCTTCTTCTGCGAATACATATGTCCTGCAGGGACTCTGGAAGCAGGAGTACCGCTGATCATTGCAAACAGCGCCCTGAGAGGTGCTCTCGGATGGCTTTTCGCGTGGAAGTTCCTGCTGCTTCTGGTATGCATAGCGGCTTCCATGGTCATATACAGGCCATTCTGCAAGTACATTTGCCCTTTGGGAGCGATATACGGGATCCTGCAGAAGGTCAGTCTGATAAGGATGAACGTTGATCGAAATGGATGTACGGACTGCGGAAGTTGCGCCTCGGTGTGCAGGATGGGAGTCGATCCCCATACGACCCCAAACAGCAGTGAATGCATACGCTGCAGGGACTGTATAACAGCCTGTCCGGTAAGAGCCCTTTCCATGGGTATGGGCGCAGGCAAAGGTGAAGAAGAGAGAATCGAAAGTACATGAAGATAACAAGAATACTGGTTACAATAATAATGATAGTCGGGATGTCCGTTGCCTTTGGAGGATGCGGAAGTACCAGTACCACTTCGGAAGTGCCAGACACCATTGCTTTTCAAAGCTTCGACCTCAAAGGCAACGAAGTGAGCTCCGGGGAGCTCTTTGGAGAGAACAGGGTGACCATGGTCAACTTCTGGGGGACCTTCTGCGGACCCTGTATAGAGGAGATGCCCGAACTCGAGAAGATAAACCGTGAATACAAAGACCGAGGAGCCGCTGTGATCGGCGCCATCGTAGATGTCACGGTAAATGACGACAGCCTCCGCTCGGATGCTGAAGAGATAGTCAGCCGTACGGGTGTGAAGTACACTAACGTACAGGGATGGGATGGCTTCGAGGAGCTGCTCCCGGAAGGAGCTGTTCCGACCACATATTTTGTAGACAGCAGTGGCAGGATCCTGGGAGATCACATCCTGGGCGCAGACATCGAGGGTTATCGTAAGGCTTTGGACAAGTATCTGTCCGAAGCGGAATAGGGGATACGAAAAAAGACCATGTCGAAGAAACCCAATGCAAAAAACATATTCAAAGTCCGGCGCTCTATAAACAGGAAGGCCTTTTTCATAACCCTGATCCTGACGCTGGGCATCGGGATCACAGTGCTGATGGCAGGATTTTACCTGTATCTGATGAGCGTGACCCAGGAGTATTTCGTAAGTACCTGGAATCTGGCCAATGCCGAGGCTGCCGTCGTCGAGCAGGAAGACTACAAGAACGTCAGCGACAGGATCCTAAAGGTCTACGACAGCATACCCGAAAAGGAACGTGGCGATGGACAATCGCCTGAATACAGGGCAAAATTCGAACCCCTTATCGACGACGAGTTCCGTCAGCTCCAGCAGGCAATGAGGGACCTTCAGGACAGAAACGGTCCCATGAATGCTTTCGTGGTGGCTATGGACAGAAATGCAGGACGGATGATCTACCTTGTAGATGCGGATAAAGAAGAGGCGACCTTCTGCTATCCCGGATCGTGGGAAAGTTATGATCAAAAGTATCTGGACGCTCTGGTAGACGGAAGAAAACTGAGCAAACTCCACAAGAAGATGGGATTGACAAGACCCATCCAGGCAGTCATAACCAACCAGCCGAAGTTCGGCATAAGGTGTACTGCGGGGTCGACCCTTTTTGAGACCGACAAATACACGGTCATGGTCTGTGTCGACGAGAGGATGGAGCCGCTCATGGATATAAGCCTGGGATTTTTGTGGAACTATCTGGCGCTCCTGGCCTTTGTGACTGTGATAGCCTCCTTCATAGGGATGCTCCTGATCAGAAAACTTCTGGTCAAGCCAATCAACCGTCTGGCCGCAGCAGCAAGGGCATATGCGGAAGACACGGACAAGTCGGACTCCTCGAGACACTTCGAGAAGCTGGGTATCAACACGGGAGATGAGATCGAGAATCTGGCCACCACGCTCCAAAGCATGGAGAAGGAAGTGGCCCATTACGTAGATAATCTATCGAAGGTAACGGCAGAGAGGGAAAGGGCTGAAACGGAGCTCAAGCTGGCAGCCCGTATCCAGAAGAGCATGCTGCCGGATGAATTCCCGCCATTCCCGGATCGCACCGAATTCGACATTTATGCATCCATGGAACCGGCAAGGGAGGTAGGAGGAGATTTCTACGACTTCTTCCTGATAGATGATGACCATCTGGCCATAGAGATAGCGGATGTTTCGGACAAGGGAGTCCCGGCGGCCATATTCATGACCGCAGCCAAGATCCTGCTGATCGATGCCGCCCTTGAGGGAGGCTCGTCGGCACAGATCCTCAACAGGGTCAACAACAGGATATGTGCCCGTAACCGGGGTGAGATGTTCGTAACCGTATGGCTGGGTATCCTTGAGATAAGCACAGGCAGGATCACTGCTGCCAATGCGGGGCACGAGTATCCCATCATCGTCCATGAAGATGGCAGAGCCGAGAAGATCCATGACAAGCACGGATTTGTCATCGGCGGTATGGAAGATATAGAGTATACTGATTATGAGATACAGCTGGAAAAGGGCGACAGGATATTCGTATACACAGACGGTGTGACTGAGGCCTCCACCTCATCCAAGGCACAGTTCGGCATGGACAGGCTGATCGGTGCTCTCGAGATCTGCAGCGATGATGCAGATCCTCAGGAGACGATCCAAAGCGTGAGAAAGACCATAGAAGATTTCGTTCAGGATGCGGAACAGTTCGACGACCTTACTATGCTTTGCATGGAGTATCGCGGATGAAGACGATCACGGAAAAATACGCACTGACAGCGGAGAATATCGACAGGATCTCACATGAGATGGATGTCCATCTGGAAAGAATGGGCATGACGGTGAGAAACAGACTGAGGATAAGGCTTTCATACGAGGAATCCCTCCTTCGTATGAGGGACAGGTTCGGGGAAGATGCCCAGGTGGTTTTCTCTATGGGAAAGAAATGGGGCAGACCCTTCGTCGAGATCTCTCACGAGGGAGAACAGTTCAATCCGCTGAGCAAGAGGGAGGTAAACCTGGAGGATTGGAGCGGGAGCCTGCTCACATCCGTGGGGCTCTATCCCCAGTATGGGTTCAGCAGGGGATGGAACTATCTCAGACTGAATCTTCCGGCCCAGAAGATGAATCCGGCGCTGAAACTGCTCATAGGAATGGCGGTGGGCACCATGGCGGGTTTTATGCTGATCAACATTCTGAGCCTGGAAGCACAGATCGGACTTATGGATACGGTACTCCACCCGGCATACGAACTGTGGATCAGAATACTGTCGGTACTCTCAGGACCGGTCATCTTCTTCATGGTCATGACAACGGTGCTGAACACCGGAAGAATAGAGGAAGAGGGCGGAGACAGCAGGAAGGTAGTATTAAGATACTTCCTCTTCAGTTCCTTAATAGCGGTGGTGTCACTGTTTGCATGTGGATGCGTATCCACGGAGCCCATCACGACGGGGAGCACCTTCGGCATAAGCTCATCGGATTATCTGGACAAGATATTCCATCTGGTGCCGGATGATGCATTGTCGCCCATAATCGAATCGAATACGCCCCAGATACTTCTGATGGCATTCGTGCTGGGCAACGGCATGGTCCTCATAGGCTCAAGGGTAGAGGGGCTCACAAGGCTGGTGAGGCAGGTCAATGAGCTGGGACTTCTCATGACTGACTGGATCGGAAGGTGTGTCCCTTATATAGCCGCCGCACTTGTATGCTATGAGATAATGAATTCTCAGACAGCGCTTCTTATGGATCTGTGGAGGATCATAGGTATAGCCCTTATAATATCAGTGGTGAGCATTGCCTTTGCATTGCTGATCATATCAAAAAAGAAAAAAGTAAATCCAAAGGTCTTGCTTTTGAAGATCCTGCCCCCATTCATGACTGCCCTGAGAAGCGGTGGCCTGGATAAGGGATATGGAGAGATGGAGGAGAGCACCATCAGGGATCTGGGCATCGAGAGGCATTTTGCCCAGGTAAGCCTTCCTCACGGGCTGATACTCTATATGCCGATAAATGTAGTAGGAACACTTGTGCTGACGGTGATAGCTGCAGTACAATCAGAAGTAGAGATATCCGTAGGGTGGTTGCTCATCGCCGCCATCACCGCGGTGGTGATGTTCGTTGCGACACCACCGGTGCCGGGAGCCAATCTCCTGGCCTATATGATGATATTCAAGCTGCTCAGCATCCCCGATATAGTGCTGATCGATGCCATGATCTTCGAGGTCATCTTCGGCATATTCGCATCGGCAGGCAATCAGGCGATGCTGCAGCTGGATCTGATATTACAGGCGGACCGCATAGGACTGCTTGATAATGAACAACTGAAAAGACAAAAGAATTTCAGAAAGGAGCAAAAAGTATGAACATTGAAAAGAAACTGGAAGGCGATGCCCTGGAGATCAAGATCAGCGGACGTCTCGACACGGCTACGGCACCTCAGCTGGATGAGGAACTCAAGTCCTCCATCGATGAGATCAAGACTCTGGTCATGGATCTGGCAGATCTGGAGTACATCTCTTCTGCCGGACTCAGAGTGCTGCTCTCGGCCCAGAAGACCATGAACAAACAGGGTGACATGGAAGTCACCGGGGTCAACGATGCAGTGATGGAGATCTTTGAAGTCACCGGTTTCAGCGACATTCTGACCATAAGATAAGACAATAGCTGTTGTTGGTTATTGAATTCTGAAACGAAATGGTGGGAAGTTATGGATGAAGTCAGAGGAAATGTCCAGGACCAGACTCTTACGATCTCTCTGGCAGGACGGATCGACTCGGGCAATGCCCCGGGAGTCGAAGCGAAGGTAAATGAGATCATTTCTGAACATCCCGACTGTGATCTTGTGGTGGATATGCAGGACCTTGAGTACATCTCCAGCGCAGGACTTCGGGTTCTCCTTAGGTTGCGCAAAAGCAACGGAGGACTGTGTCTCACAGGCGTCTGCTCCGAAGTGTACGAGATACTCGACATGACCGGATTCACGGAGATGATGGATGTTGAGAAGGCCTACAGAACGGTCTCCGTAGAAGGTTGTGAAGTGATCGGACAGGGTGCCAACGGCACCGTGTACAGGATCGACGGAGACAACGTAGTCAAGGTGTACAACGATGCCGATGCTCTTGACGACATACATCACGAGCAGGACGTTGCCAGACTTGCCCTTGTGCTCGGTGTGCCCACAGCCATCTCATATGACGTGGTCCGGGTAGGCGAGGGATACGGTTCCGTATTTGAACTGCTCAACGCCAGCTCATTCTCCAAGATACTGGCCAACGAGCCGGAGAGGATCGACTGGTGCGTCAGAGAATATGTGGATCTGCTGCTGAAGATACACAGCACGGTGGTGCCAAAGGGTAAGCTTCCCGATGTGAAGAAGACTGCCATAGGATGGGCAAGATTCATGCAGGACTATCTGCCAAAGGAGGCGGCAGACAAGCTCCTTCGCCTCATAGAGGAAGTGCCCGATGATGACCACATGATACACGGGGACTACCACACCAAGAATATCCAGCTTTCGGACAATGAGGTCCTCCTCATCGATATGGATACACTGGCGACGGGTCACCCGATATTCGAGCTGGCATCCATGTACAATGCTTTCATTGGCTTTGGGGAATACGACAACGATAAGACGACGAAGTTCATGGGATTCGAACGCAAGGTCGCCGAACGTTTCTGGCACGATTCCCTTGCCGCATACCTGGGCACGAAAAATGAGGAACGGATAAAGGAAATCGAAGACAAAGCCAGGGTCGTAGGCTACACGAGGATGATCAGGAGATCCATCAGACGGCAGGGCCTTGAGACTGAAGAAGGTCGCGCTGAGATCGAACTCTGGAAGGAAAGGCTCCTTGAACTTCTGGAGAAGGTGGATTCCCTTGCTTTTGTGAGAAACGAAATGCGTGTCGAGGCGAAAAAGGAGAATCTTCAGAAGGTCATCGATTTCGTGAGCAGCCATCTGGAGAGCTGCGAATGTCCGATCAAAACCATGATGACAATAGAGGTCGCCGTAGAGGAGATCTTTGTAAATATAGCATACTACGCCTATGAACCGAATACGGGATACGTGACGGTCAACGTTGAGACCGATCCCGACGGCAAGGAGGTCACCATAACCTTTACGGATAGCGGCAAGCCATATAATCCTCTGGAAAAAGAGGATCCTGACACGACCCTTTCCGCAGCGGAACGCGAAATAGGTGGTCTGGGCATATTCATGACCAGAAACATGATGGATGATATGCGATATGAAAACAGGGATGGTAAGAACATACTTACGATGAAGAAATCGTTATAAGGATTGGAGGAGAAAAATGAAGAAACACATCAGGGCAATGCTTGCGCTGGCTACGGTGCTCATCATGGCATTTACCATGGGCAGTTGTAGCCTGAAGGCGGACGCCGATGAGATCTTTTCAGGGGAACTGATCGACGCCCAGCACGAAAGGCTGGTCGTAAAGAGCCCGGACAAGACCATGCTCTTCGTGACTACGACCAAGACGGAGTACGATCTTGGCGAAGATGAAGAGGGGCTCTGTGTGGGAGATAAGCTGGACGTCAGTTTCCACAAGGAAAAGGACATCTACGTGGCTGACACCGTCAAGGTGACAGAACACAAGGATGACACTCTGGTCTTCGGAGGCCAGGTGACGGAACTGGAGAAGCACTACATCACGATCCGCTCAGAGAGTCTTACGGCAGGTTTCGACTATGACGAGGAAACGGAGATCGTAGGCAACCTGACGAAAGGGGATTCTGTCACCGTAACATATAAGGGAAACATAAGCGAAAGACCCTATGCCATCAGCATAGTGGTCATACAGGAAAAGCGTGAGGAAGCTCTGAAGAGCATCCATGGTACCGTGTCCGAAGCTACGGACAAGAGCGTCCTCGTAAGTATGGACTCGGCTGATGCAGCCAGATTCAAAGTCACAGAAGATACCATCATCAAGGGAGATGCCAAGAAGGTAATCGCAGGAGATGAGGTCACTCTGGTATACACCGGCGAAATCGGCAAGGATCCTGTAGCAAGGACCATCACCATCAAGAGAGACATGGACCAGAAGTACTACGTGATGGACGGTGTCATCGACAAGGTGGCGAAGGATACGATCACCATCAAGACCATGAACAGGAGCTATAAGTTCAAGATAGCCAAGGATACAAGGATCCAGAACAAGAAGTACATGGAGAAGGATCATAAGTGCACCATCACCTATGTCGGTGATCTGTTCAAGGATCCTACGGCGGCATCGATCTACTGTTCCAAGAAAACTCTGACCGATAATGAGAAGAAAAAGGCTACCAGTGCGACCAAGGAGACCGTAACAAAGGCAACCAAGGAGACCGAGGCAACCAAGACAGAACCTACGGAGACCAAGACCGAGCCTACGGAGACCAAGACAGAGCCTACGGAAACTCAGACCGAGCCTACGGAAACCCAGACTGAGCCTACGGAAACTCAGACCCAGACTGAGCCTACGGAAACCCAGACCGAGCCTACGGAAACCCAGACCGAGGCAACAGAGCCCGAGACCGAGGCAACAGAGCCTGAAACCGAAGCCACAGAGGCTCCCACCAAGGCTCCCGAACCGGTCGTCATCAAGGCCAAGGGCGTCATTACAAACTGGGGTAACCCCTGTGCCATCAAACTGGACGGTGGCGGAACAGTCAAGCTCGACATCAAGAATGCAAACGTATCCGGTGGTTATGTGCCCGAGGTGAACGATCAGGTAGTCATCAAGTACGACAAGGATAACATGAAGCTTACGGATATCCAGCTTGAGTATCGTCCCTCTGATGATGCGGATGCTCAGTAGCGATAAGCTGAAGGATAATGATGAACTATATAGCTATCGGATTCGGACTGCTGTCCACTCTGTGCTTCATAATTTCTTTTCAGGTAAAATCGAATAAGGGACTGTTCATAATACAGTCAATAGCAAACGTCTTCTACGGCACCCAGTTTTATCTGCTGGGTGCCCGGGGAGGGCTGTTCAATATGGGTATGCAGATAATCAGAAATCTGCTGCTTCTGAAGATAAACGACTGGAAGTGGCTTAGATGGATGGGCTGTGCGCCCATATTTTGCATCCCGAGCCTGATATACATGATAATAACGTGGAACGGACTGCTGGACATCCTGCCCTTCGTTGCCTTTGCCGTAGGCACTCTTGCCTTCTGGACAAACAGCGCTAAACTGCTCCGCATCTCGGAGATAGTCTGCGTAGCTCCGGCCTGGATGACCTATGACATCATCACAGGCGCCTACGGCGGGGTAGTCACGGAACTGGTCATCCTGGGGTCGGTCATATTCTCGATAGTCAGGTTCGGCTGGAAGGGTCTTGATGATCCCGAGTTCTCAAAGTAGAATAAGTGCAGAAAAGGAGGTCGGATATGAGAAAGATACTGATCGTAGTAGATATGCAGAATGACTTTATCGACGGAGCCCTGGGGACTCCTGAGGCCCAGCAGATCGTCGAAAAGGTCAAGGATAAGATAAGATCATATGAGCCTGAAGATATCTTCGTGACAAGAGATACCCACAAGGCCGACTATATGGAGACTCAGGAGGGCAGGAACCTTCCCGTGGAACACTGTATAGAAGGTACTGAGGGCTGGCAGGTGAGAGAGGATATCGACAAGCTTCTCCAGGGAGCCACATACTATGACAAACCCACCTTCGGAAGCGTCAGACTGGCTGAGGACATCAGGAAGATGTCCAGAGAGGATGAGCTTGAGATCGAGCTCATAGGTGTGTGCACCGATATCTGCGTGGTATCCAATGCCATACTTCTCAAGGCCATGCTGCCCGAGACGCTGATCAAGGTAGATGCCGGCTGCTGCGCCGGTGTCAAGCCGGAGACCCACGAGGCTGCGCTCACTACCATGGAGATGTGTCAGATCAAGGTCACCGGCAGATAGGGGCCAGGATAAACACAGTACACAAACGAAACAGGAGGCTGTTGCCTCCTGTTTTCATATGGTCCATTGACCACGGTATCCCTCTCCTGATTAAATCACGCACTTCAGGAGGAGAATACCTGTGCCCAGTAGATGACTCCGTTGTACTCATAAGCTGCGATCCCGACCTTCTTGTACTGCTTCTTCAGCATGTTCTTCTTGTGGCCGGGGGACTTGAACCATGCCTGGGAAACCTGTGCGCATGATGTCTGTCCCATTGCGATGTTCTCACCCTTGTACTTGTTGCCCTTGATGAGGGTCAGGCCGCTCTTTCCGTTGGGTCTGGTGTGGGAGAACTTGCCGCTCTTTGCCATTTCTTCTGCTCTGATCTTTGCGATCTTCTCAAGGTTCTTGTCCTTCTTGAGAGCCTTTTTCTTGGCGCTCTTGCGATATTTGTTCAGCTGGCTGTAGCAGCCGTTTGCGTTTACGAACTTGGCTGAGGTCTTGACTGTTACGTCGACGAGCTCCTTCTCGACTCCGTCATCCTCTGCGATGATGGTGGCCTTGCCGGTGTTTCTGGCGGTGACTCTGATCTGGCTCTTGCTGATCTTGGTCACTGTGGCGACCTTGGTGTTGGATGATTCGAGGTCATCGATGTCTCCATAACCGCTGACGGTGAAGGTCTTGGACTGTCCCTTCATGATGGTGGAGTTGGTCGCTGCGCTGACAGGAGCTGCTGCCATTGCCAGTCCCAGGATCATCGCCATCGTTATTATTGTGATCATCAGTGTCTTTTTCATCGTTTGGACCTCTCGGTTCGTGTGCG
>Ga0256871_1001924_pt1 | contig 10272 bp, 9 predicted proteins | sample RumenRJG_07RNA_FD_185439 | JGI IMG/M metagenome (GOLD analysis project Ga0256871, IMG submission 185439) | Metatranscriptome of bovine rumen microbial communities from Lethbridge, Alberta, Canada - Rumen RJG_07 (Metagenome Metatranscriptome) | ecosystem: Host-associated > Mammals > Digestive...
CCGGAGCTGAATATTGAAATAAAAAGTCTATGACCTTACATCTGTATGAAATTGCAAGCCTGAGCAATCCAATCGTAGACGCCACTGCATATACCAAAGAGCAGAACGCCCGTTGTGCAGAGTGCCAAAGCAAACTTGGTGCCGCAGTCGCTGGTGAATGTGGGCAGCGGATTATCATTGCGCTTGATGTACATAGCCTTAACTATCTTGAGATAATAGTATAAGCTGATGACCGTATTAACCAATGCAATGAACACCACAGCATAAGCCCAGCCACCCAGATGGGTGGTTACGTCGGCTCCGTGAACGCCTGCCATGAACACGAAGAACTTGGAGAACATTCCGGCAAAGGGTGGTATGCCGCCCAAAGAGAAGAGTGCCAGCGTCATCAGGAAGCTCAGACGGGGATTTGTCTTATAGAATCCGTTATAGTCGTCTATATCTGTCTTGCCGCCATTGTTCTGCTCAACAACCGATATAATGCTGAATACGGCCATGTTGGCCACCACATATACCAGGATGTAATAGCTGAGCGAAGCCAGGCTGATGGCAGAGTCGCCAAGGATGGCAAGCACGATGTAGCCGGCCTGAGAGATGGAGCTGAAGGCCATGAAGCGCTTCAACTCGCTCTGACGGATGGCAAAGAGGTTGGCTACGGTGATGGTGAGCACGACGATAATCATGAGCATCACCTGCCAATAGGCAACCATTGAGGCGAACACATGAATGAGAATAGTGCACAGGGTGAAGGCAGCGGCTCCCTTAGACACTACAGACAGATAGCCCGTGACGGGTGTAGGAGCTCCCTGATAGGTGTCGGCCGTCCAGAAATGGAACGGTACAAGAGAAATCTTGAAGGCCAAGCCACTGAAGAAGAACACCATGCCCATGATGGCAAGGGGTGATGCCGCGAGCTTAGCTGCTACGTCTGCGAAGTAGAGCGTGCCGCAAGCGCCATAGATAAAGCTTATGCCATAGAGCATAACACCGCTGGAGAAGGTGGCTGTTAGGATGAACTTGGCAGCTCCCTCGGCAGAGTTCTTGCGATAAAGGTCGAATGCCACAAGCGTAGCAAGGGGCACGCTGGCCATCTCGAGGCCCAGGAAGAACATGAGGAAGTGGCCTGCGCTCATCATGGCATACATACCCAAGAGCGTTGAAACGATGAGCATGTAATACTCACCTTCCATACGGCGCACCTTATCAGAGGTTACCCAAGCACGGCTCATGATGAATACGATGAGCGTACCCAGCGTGAGGATGGCCTTCATGGCGTGGGTAGCAGGCGTTGTTTGATACATTCCGCCAAAAGCTTCGGTGCCTCCTAAGGGAAGCAGACAAAGGATGGTCTGTGCAAACAAAAGAATACAAGCCAGCGGATTGAACCACTTGCGATCAGCCTGCCGTGCAGATACGAAATCAGCAACGAAGAAAACAAGCAGAATAGCCAGGAGTGTGGCCTCCGGAATCATTTTTAAGAAATCACTGTAATTCATTTCGCTATAGCTTATAAGTTGGTCAAATTACCTGCAAAGGGGATGATATGGCTGAATATCGGGCCCACTGCATTATAAATAATGTTCTGAAAGAAAATAGGCATAAGGCCCAGTCCTGCCACGCAGAAGATGAGTCCGCCAACGGCAAGACGCTCGTCCCAGGTGGCATCATGCAGCTCAAGGAGCTTGGCATTGGGCACCTTCTGATAAAGAATCTTGCCCACCACACGAAGGATATACACTGCCGTGATGACGATAGACGTACATGCCAGAATGGTAGCTACACGATGGAACGTGCCGGCATTCTCAAAGCTACCCACGAAGATAGTCATCTCAGCTACGAAACCAGAGAAGCCCGGCAGTCCGAGGTTAGCCAAGCCAGCCACTACATAAGCCACGGAGAGGAAGGGGATGACCTTCATCAAGCCGCCCAGATAACGCACGTCACGTGTTCCGGCACGGTGATAAATCATACCGATAACGGCAAAGAAGAGAGCCGTCATGAGTCCGTGAGAGAGCATCTGCAGGATAGCTCCCGTGATAGCAGTCTGCGTGAGCATGAGCAAAGCAAAGAGCACCATGCCGCAGTGAGAAACGGATGAATAGGCGTTGATGTACTTCAGGTCGGTCTGAACGCAGGCTGACAGGGCTCCATATACCACAGAGATGCACGTAAGCACCAGGAACACGGGCACCCAAGTCTGCAAAGCGTCGGGCAGAAGATACATGGCGATGCGAAGGCAACCATAGCCTCCGAGCTTCATCAGCACACCGGCGTGAAGCATAGACACTGCCGTAGGCGCTGAAGCATGACCGTCAGGAGACCATGTATGGAATGGGAACAGGGCTCCAAGAACGCCAAATCCGATGAATACAAAGGGGAAGAAGATTTTCTGAACCACAGGCGGGATGTTGTGCAGAGCAGCTATCTCGTTGACATTCATCGTGGTGGCTCCGCTGAAATAGTAGATGCCGAGGATGCCAAGAATGAGAAGTGCCGAACCACCCATAAGCATCAGGGTGAGCTTCATGGCCGCATATTCCTTAGGTCCTGTACCCCATACGCCGATGAGAAGGTACATAGGGATGAGGGCAACCTCATAGAACATGAACATGGTGAACATGTCTGTGGAAATGAAGAAGCCGAACACACCCGACGAAAGTAGCACAAACCAAAGGAAATACTCCTTCTTCATGGGCTGAAGCTGCCAACTTGCAAACGTTCCGGTGAACACAATGATGGCAGAAAGCAGTATCATCACAACCGAGATGCCGTCTACGCCCACACTATAAGCAATGTGCAGGGGCGCAAACCACGTCACGCTATAGGTGAGAAGCATGTCGGCAGAATTGCCTGCGCTGCGCTGCTGAACGAAATATACGGTTAGCCATGCGGCCAAAGCAAGCAACGCCGTGGCTCCGACAACCATGACACCACGCACCTGGCCGTCGTTCTTTGCAAGCCAAAGCCCTGCCAGCATGAGCAGGGGAATAGCTACGAATAATGTTAATATACTCATTTCCTTATTATATCAAGCAAAGTAATACTAATGTTAAAGCCACTGTACCGGTAATAAACCATACGGCATACTGGCGCACATCGCCGCTCTGCCACGGGCGTATGCTCTCGCCTGCCTCATTGGTTCCCCAAGCCAGGAAGTTGAACGTACCGTCGATGACGTGACGATCGAACCAAGCGATAGGAATAGAGAACAGTCTGAAGACAATCTTATGCGTGAAGAACTGCCAGGCATTGTCTATATAGAAGCGGTTAAGGGCCGCGTCATGTAGCTTAGGCATCTTGCGTGCCAGCATGTCGGGCACGGGATTGTGCTTGGGAGCATACATCCAGGTAGCCAAGGCAAAGCCTATGGTGGCCACGGCAAGGCTCAGCCAAGCGGTTGAACCAAACTGGAAGTGCTGCAGGGCTATGTCTTCAGCATGGCCGGTAGCGCTTACGAAGTGACCGAAAGGCACCCAACCGGCTACAATAGTAACCAAAGAGAGGAACACCAAGGGGCCCCACATCACGAAAGGTACCTCGGCAGGACGCTTGCGATGCTCAGGATCGAGCTCGTAATAGCTCTGTCCCCAGAAGATAACATAGTAGAGACGAAACATATAAAAGGCGGTAAGGCCGCTCACCATGGTCATGAAGTAGCCCATGAACGGTGAGAAATGGAAGCAAGCATCAACGATTTCATCCTTTGAGAAGAAACCAGCCAGAGGCCAGAAGCCGCTGATGGCTATCGTACCGATAAGGAAGCAGATGTTGGTGATAGGCATATACTTGTGCAAGCCGCCCATATAATCCTTGAAGTTGCTGCCGATGATGACGATGATAGCACCTGAACAGAGGAAGAGCAATGCCTTGAACATGGCATGAGTAAAGAGGTGGAACATGCCGGCCATATAGCCTACGCCACCCTCACCCTCTATAGACGTGCACACGCCAAGGGCAACCAGCATGTAAGCAATCTGCGATATGGTAGAGAACGCCAAGCCACGCTTGATGTCGCGCTGACAGCATGCCACAACAGCTGCATAGAAAGCAGTGAACGCAGCAATGTAAGCCACCCAGTGCAGCTGGTTGGGCGCATACTCAACCCAGATGGGGAAGAGCGACGCTACCTGATAAACGCCGGCCACAACCATGGTAGCTGCATGTATCAAGGCACTCACAGGCGTAGGACCTTCCATGGCATCGGGCAGCCAAATATGCAGGGGGAACATGGCACTCTTGCCGGCACCGCCGATGAACATGAGGAACAGAGCCAGCGGAAGAATGGCAGAGGCTCCGGCCAAGTGGCTCTGGATGCCCTCTGTGGCATTGAGGTCGTAGTTGAATGTGCCTACATAGAAGCTGTAGAACAATATACCAATGAGGAAGAACAAGTCGGCAAAGCGCGTCACGATGAACGCTTTCTTGCTGGCATGTACTGCCGCATGCTTGGGATAATAGAAGCCGATGAGCAGATAAGAGCACACACCCACAAGCTCCCAGAACAGATACATCTGGAAGATGTTGGTGGCAACAACCAGTCCTAACATCGACATGGTGAAGAGAGAGAGGAAGGCATAAAATCTCTGGAAGCCTTTCTCATAGCCCTCAAACTTGTAATGCTCGTCACGCTCAGCCATATAGCCGAAGCTGTAAATATGAACCATGAAGCTCACGGTGGTGATAACGATGAGCATCATCACGCTGATAGGCGTGAGGCGGAAGCCTATGTTGAAGAGCAACCGTGTGCCGAAGAGCGGCGCTTTGCCAAAGTCGAGCCATGTGAGATTGAATGTTGTGATGACGGGATACACCTGGTCAGCGTTTCTGCCCACCACAAAGAAGTACTCATAGGCGGTGTAAAGGCTCATCACCCACAGCAAGCCCAGGACGCAGGAGCCTATCACTCCGGCCACAGGCTTCTTCATCTTCATGCCAAAAAGGCCCAGAAGCAGGAAGCTCAGGAATGGCAGAAGGAGTATCAAATATGTGTAACTAAACATAATTATTCTTTTTTACCATTTCATGTTTTCGATACTGTTTACCTGATCGCTGTGGAAGTGACGGTAAACATTGATGATGATAGCAAGCGCTACAGCTGTCTCGGCTGCACTGACGCCAATGGAGAAGAGCGTGAAGAACATGCCCTCGTAGCCATCGGGATAGAGCAGACGGTTGAAAGCCGCGAAGTTGAGGTCTACGCTGTTGAGCACCAGCTCGATGGAAATGAGCATAGCGATGAGGTTTCTTCTTGTTACGAAGCCGAACACTCCGATGAAGAAGAGCAACGCACTAAGCACAAAGAAATATTCTACGGGTATCATTTCTTGTCCTCCTTGTTTTTATTGTTCAGTATAGCCAGCCCACCGATGATGCAAGCCAGCAGGAATAAGGAGATGAACTCAAAGGGCAGCACGTAGCCGAATTTGCTTCCGCTCATCAGCACAGAGCCCAATTCGCTCATATCCATCTCTCTTACCATGGTGTCACCACGCTGCATGGCAACGTCGATGAAATGGTTCTTAAGCAGCACGAGGGCCACAGTGGCAAACCCCACCAGTGCTATGCCAGCAGCTAGGATGGTGCGTTTGCCCAGCCATCTTTCTGACAGTCCGGCCAAGGTGCGCTTGCTTACCAGCTGAATGGCAAAGATATACATCATCGTGATGCCACCGGCATAGATGCTTATCTGCGCTGCACCGAGGAAGGTGTAGTCCAAAACAAAGTACAATCCGGCTATACCGAAGAGCACGAACAGCAGCGCCGTTGCGGCACGCATGATTCTCTTGGTTGACACGCAGAATATGGCAGAAGCCAAGATTACTGCGGACAATATTGCAAACATTATTAATCTTGCCATAACCTTCTACTTTGTTTTAGTGTTAAACTTGCCTACTTCCCAGTCAGCGCCGCCGTCGATAAGGTTGGGAAGGCTGCCTCCCTTATACACTTCCTTATCCAGATGCAGCACAAGCTTGGACCGGTCGAACACCGAATTCTCGAAATCATTGGTAAACTCTATGGCATCGAAGTTGCAGGCATTCACGCACAACTGGCAGAACATGCAGTCGCCCAGATCGTACTGATAATCATCGAGCTTACGCTTCTTCTTTCCCGTCTCCGGGTCGGTCTCCATGTGGGCCGTAATCTTTATCGTGTCATTGGGGCAAGCCTTCTCACACATGGTGCAGGCCGTGCACTTATAGTCGCCCACCTTCAGTCCACGCTTCACGGCTTCAGGATCATCAGGCGTTTCTACGCGCTTGAAGACGAGCCTGCCACGATGGCGTTTCGACACGTGCAGTGTCGTCTTGCGGTTTTCGGGATACTGCTCTGTGGTCTTAGGCGTAAAGTATTCCTTCATCGTGATTTTCAGACCCGTGGCAAGCGTCTTGATGGCACTCCCGATACCGCCGAAATATGATTGTTTGTTGTCTTCCATTTTATCTCTTATTGCACATTATTTGGTGAAAGTTAAGCCGAATGCCACGCTAACCACCATCACGACGATGATGAGCAGCGACAGTGGCATGAGATACTTCCATTCCAGCTTCAGTATCTGGTCGATGCGCAGACGCGGGTACGTCCATCTTATCCACATCAACAAGAAGACCACCACGAAAGTCTTGCCCAGGAACCATACGATACCGGGGATATAGTCCATCACGCTGTCGAAAGCGTCGATGCCAATATTTACCGGAGCCCAGCCACCAAGAAACACTGTGGTTGCTATACCGCTCACTACGAAGAGGTTAAGGTATTCGGCCAGATAGAAGAAGCCGAAGCCCATACCCGAATACTCGGTGTGATAGCCTGCAGTAAGCTCGCTCTCTGCCTCAGCCAAGTCGAAGGGGCCACGGTTGGCCTCGGCGTTGCCGGCGATGCAGAACACGATGAACGCGGGAATTGTAGCCCAGGGAGCCTGGAACACAAGCCACTGCCAGGGGCCCGTCTGCGCGTCTACTATGCCGCTTATCTGCATGGTGCCAGTGAGTATCACGGCTGAGATGAGGCACAGTCCGAGTGACATTTCATAGGAGATGAGCTGCACTGCGCCACGCATAGCACTCGTAACAGAATATTTGTTGTTGCTGGCCCATCCTGCCATGAAGATGCCTATCACTCCTATGGAGCTCACGGCAGTGAGCAGGAATATGCCTACGTTGAAGTTGAGCACCTCCCAGCCTTGGTTCCAGGGCAGGAAGGAGAAGGCTCCCACAGAGGCAATGATGACCAGGAAAGGCGCTATGGCGTATAGCAACTTGTCGGCCTTGTCTACGAAGAATATCTCCTTGATGAGCATCTTGAGCACATCGGCTATCACCTGCAGCGTTCCCCATGGGCCCACACGCATAGGGCCTATACGGCACTGGAAGTAGGCGCAAACCTTACGCTCCATGAAGATGAGCACAATGGCCAGCACGGCATAGGCTGTAAGAATGAGCAAGCCCACCAGCACACACTCTATGAGCACCGTCCAGAAGTTAGGCAGTCCGCACGTGTTGCGCAGCAGGCCGTCGAACCAAACAGCTAAGTTAGATAATATATATGTCTTTTCCATTGTCTGTTTATCTGTCAAGATCAGGGATTACAAAGTCTATAGCGGCACCCGTAGCTATGAGGTCAGCTATCTTCTGTCCGCGCAACATCTTGTCGAAAGCGCCTGCCAGAGTTAGGCCCATGGGGCGAAGCTTCACGCGATAGGGGCTCTTGTCGCCCCGGCTGTCAAGGTAAACGCCAAACTCGCCGGCGCCACCCTCTACAGAGAAGTACCACTGTCCCTCGGGAACGCGTATCACGGGCTTCTGCTTGATGTAGTATTCGCCTTCCGGAATGTTGTCTATCAGCTGCTCTATGATGTTCAGGCTCTGATACATCTCGTTGATGTGTATCATATATCTGTCCATAGAGTCGCCGTTCAGAGAGGTTATCTCATCAAACTTCACCTTGTCGTATAAGTCATAAGGATGGTTCTTGCGCACATCATTATGCCATCCTGCAGCACGTCCTGCAGGGCCGGTAACGCCATAGTTCACGCAGTCGGCCAGGTTCATAGGTCCTACGCCCTCAAGCCTCTGGTGTGTAATGACGTTGTCGCCGAACACGTCCAGATATTCTTGTATCATGGGGCGCAGATACGTGCACAGCTTCTTGGTGTTGGCAACGAAGTTGGGGTCGATGTCGTCCTGCAAGCCGCCGATGCGATAATAGTTTTGTATGAGTCTGCCACCAGTGGTTTCTTCCATCACGTTGAGCACATGCTCACGGTCGCGCATACAGTAAAGGAAGGCCGTCAGGGCGCTCAGGTCTTGCGCGCAAGTGCCCAGGAAGAGCAAGTGGTTGTCTATACGCTGTAGCTCGTCCATGATGGTACGGATGTAATGTATTCTGTCAGACAGCTCTATGCCCATGGCCTCTTCTATCACACCCACCAGAGCGTGGCGGTGGTGCATGGCGCACAGATAGTTGAGACGGTCTGTCAGGGCGAGTGTCTGAGGATAGGTCATGCCCTCCATCATCTTCTCTATGCCGCGGTGTATGTAGCCCAGGTGAGGATAGATGTGCTTCACGGTCTCACCGTTAAGCACCGTCTGCAATCTCAGCACACCGTGCGTAGAGGGGTGGTTAGGACCGAAGTTCACCACAAAGTCGTCGTCATCAAAGAGTCTGTGGCGCGTCTCCACCAGTTCGCCCAGGTCGTTGAGGTTCCACTCCGACGTGTAGTCGCTCTCAGGCTCGTCGGTCATGGGGAACCGGTTGTTCTCAGGGCTCATGTCATAGTCCTTGCGCAGCGGATAACCCACAAAGTCATTGCGCAGGAAGAGTCGTCTCATGTCGGGATGACCGAGAAACTTAATGCCCAGGAAGTCGAACACCTCGCGCTCCATCAAGTCGCTGCTGGCATACAGATGATAGAGTGAGGGTATAACATAGTCGTCGCCCACCTTCTTGGCAATCTGCTTAACGCTCGTGCGCTCGTGCGTGTTGGTGTTCTCAAGAATGTATATACATCCCAGCCCTTCGTCAGGGCCAAAGTCCTCACCCACTATGGTAACAAGGTAGTCGAAGTGCTTTTCTTCTTTCAGCTTGGCCATTTCAGAGGCGAAGCTGTCAAATCCGAATTCTTTATTCTCAAGTTTCATACTGTGTCTACCTTATATATTATTATTAGCAGATTCTGGCTTGAGGCTGTCGAGCTCTGCCTGAAGGCGCTCTACATCCTCCTTGCTGGGAGCCTCGGTCACGATGATAGGCTCGCGCTCGCCCAACTTGGCTTGAGCCAGGTTCTCGTTGCTTATGCCGTGCAGGCCGCCCAAGCCCATGCTTATCTCTTTCTCCTGACGGGTCATCTTATGATTGGCTCCGCCGAAGAATTTCTCCACTTTCACTTTACGCTGCAACTGCATCATTCCATACAGTATAGCTTCGGGGCGCGGAGGGCAACCGGGGATATACACATCCACGGGCACCAGCTCGTCGATGCCTCTCACCACGGAGTAGCTCTTCTTGAACGGACCGCCCGAGATGGTGCAACCGCCAACAGCCACTACATACTTGGGCTCAGCTATCTCGTCGTAGAGACGCTTGAAGACGGGCGCCATCTTATTGGTTATCGTACCGGCGCACATGATGAGGTCGGCCTGACGAGCCGAGTTACGTGTCACCTCAAAGCCGAAGCGTGAGAAATCATAACGTGCGCAGCCCACGGCCATGAACTCTATACCGCAGCATGACGTACCGAAGGTAAGCGACCACAGCGAGTTGCTGCGACCCCAGTTCACCAGCTCGTCCAAACTGCCCAGCACAACGTTGGCACCGCCGTCGTTCAGCTCTTGTGCTATTTTCTCCAGTGAGTCGTTGTCTTTAAACTCACCATAGGGAATGCTCTTGATTTTGGCTCTCTTGCTTACTTCCATTCAAGCGCTCCTTTCCGCCAGGCATAAGCCAAGCCTAACACCAATACCAACATGAAGAAAAAAATGGAGAACAGCATGGCTCCGCCGTTTGCCTTGGCCAGACTGCCGAACACAGTAGCCCAGGGATAGAGGAAAACAGTCTCCACATCAAACATCAGGAAGAGGATCGCGAAGAGGTAGTAACCTATGTTTGAAGGCAACCAAGAGGTGCCGCGCGTAGGTATACCACACTCAAAGGGCTCACCCTTCACCGGGTTGTAAGAGCGAGGGCCCACCAACTTGGCGATGACATAGGCTCCAACCACCAGGACGACTGCCGTCAGGATGACGGTAATAAATAGTGTGAAATACATAAAAC
>Ga0256871_1001929_pt1 | contig 10267 bp, 7 predicted proteins | sample RumenRJG_07RNA_FD_185439 | JGI IMG/M metagenome (GOLD analysis project Ga0256871, IMG submission 185439) | Metatranscriptome of bovine rumen microbial communities from Lethbridge, Alberta, Canada - Rumen RJG_07 (Metagenome Metatranscriptome) | ecosystem: Host-associated > Mammals > Digestive...
AAAACATATGAAGAAACTTTACCTGATTCTGTTATTTGTACATATTATTTCATCAGGTATTTCTGCTCAGGGCAGCAAGAAGGCAGAGTTGACCTTTCCGCGCCGCGTGGTTATGGAGGAGTTCACAGGCACATGGTGTGGCAACTGCCCACGCGGCATGGTCGGCATAAGTCGCCTGGCAGAAGACTTTGGCGACAGGGTAATCAGCATAGCCATTCATTCCGGCAGCAGTGAGCCGATGGAGATATCCACCTACCCCAGCATTCAGCCAAGCAGCGGAATACCTGCATGCATGCTCAACAGGGGCGGCACGCTCGACCCATATTCCGGATCGGGCACAAGAGGATTTAACCATTATGGCATCGACGTAGACGTAGCCGCACTGTTGGCAGAGCCGGCAGAAGCCGACGTAGCCCTTACGGCAATATGGAACGATGCCAACATGTGGGACGTGCGTTTCCATGTTACGACGACATTCGGTTTCTCATCCGACGAAGCCAACTACGGACTGGCTTTCATCCTCATGGAAGACGGGCTGAGCGGTACGGGCAAGCAGTGGATGCAGACCAACTACTATTCCGACTCCTACGACAGCAATGACAGCAAGAAATACAGCGACGACGACATGGCTGTGTGGCGCGAGGCACCCTACTATGTCAGCAATATTGTATATGACCATGTGCCCGTCAATACCTATGGCATCAAGGAAGGCATCATTGGCAGTATCAAGGCACCTATCGTCAGCGGCGAGAAACAAGACTATACTGACATCATAACAACGCTCAACAACAAGGTCATACAAGACAAGAGCCAACTCTATGCCGTTGTTCTGCTCATCGACAGGACTACGGGCAGAATAGTGAATGCCGACCGTGCGGAGATACAGCCCTACGGCACGTCAGCTATAGAGTCGGTAAGCACCACGCAGCCTGCCGACGGCAAGACCTACAACCTGCAAGGACAGCAGGTAACACGCCCCGACAGCAAGGGAATATACATCAGAAACGGAAAGAAACACTTAACTAAATAAAACCAATAGTATTTATGAGAATTTTTACATTTAAAACATTATTTACCCTGGCAACAGCCCTGATGCTCACATCGGCACAGGATGTTTCGGCACAGGAGAATACGATTCTGGGATATACAAATATCTACACGAAGCTAATTGCCACACCAGATGGTGCGGGACAGGTATGTGCAAACACAAGTACAACAGGCATGAAAATATTTAAGGATGAGTTTGACCTGAAGCAGACTATGCCTGTAAACCACATGTTCGTGGAAATAAACGGTAAGTCAGCCTTTGCCGACTACCTTACATACTACCTCCATGCCAAATCAGCAGATGGTTACACCTTTGCAGGCTGGTATAAGGACGACGGCGACGGACAGCTTGACACCAGCAAGGACGAGTTGCTGAGCACTGAAGTCGACATGGTTTACATCGAAGAACTCGATGTCAAGGACATCACACTCTATAACACGACATCGGAAGCAGCCAATGGCGAGTTCCCTGAAACTCCGTCCATCATCTTCGGACACTTCACACAGGGAGCCGTTGTCAGCCTTAGCTACTATCAGGATGCCGACAATGCCAACTGCGGTTCTGTGTTCATCGACAAGTTAGCCAACGCACCGGGCGACCAGATAACGGTACGCGCCATTGCCAACGACGGCTTCAAGTTTGAATACTGGGAAGACAGTCGAATGATGGGCAACGTCATCAGTACAGAAAACCCATATACCTTTACCGTTCAAGGCGGTGAACGCCTCTACGCATACTTCACTGCCATCAATGCGCCCGTGGCTGAACTGCCGGAGGAAGGTGGATTCAAGGTAATGTATCTGAATGACCCTTGGGTCATGACCGAAGAGTCTATGAAGAACGGAGCACACGTCATCGTACTGGAAAAGGAAGATTTCACGAGAGATGCCGAGGGCAGGACATACCTCAACATGGACAATGAAGAAGTATGGGTTGACGTTGCACAGCACAACAAGTTGCCGACAATTATCAGCGGGAAAGGTACTGTTCGCTTCGCCTACAAGTTGAATTACGGCATCGCACGCAAGTATTCAAACCAGACTCTCGTAAGATGGAGCGGCAGCAATGGAGTAACTCTCGAGGGAGAAAACTTCTACGTTTACGTCTTCGACGAAACATTGGGAGCATTCCTGCAATACGCAAACACAGACATGGTACTCAACCCAAGTGCTTCAAACATGGTAAAAGTGGAAGGAGAACGCGCATATTTCTGGATGTTTGCCTACGATATAGCAGACAGTCAGGGCAACATTCCGACAGTCATAGCACTCTCACCTGAAACATTCGACAAAGCCATTGCAACGGCAATCGAAAGTCCGCAGATAGAGACTCTCGAAGTGAAAGGACAGAAGATATACACCCTCAGCGGCGTAGAGGTCAAGTCTACCAACCAGAAGGGCATATACATCATCAACGGAAAGAAAGTTTTGGTAAAATAAATATTAACACTAACAATTAAAGCTTATGAAGAAATTTAATCTATCATTATGGCATCTTGCGGCAGTACTGCTGATGCCATTGGTTGGCATCAGCCAGGCTAATGCCGACGAATTGACCGTCTTCGACGGCGAAAACGTCAACACTCAAATACCTTTTTATGCTGAATGGGGCGACACTCCACAGAAGAACGAATTCGTCATGCCGGCATCTGAACTCGCAGCAATGAAGGACGGAAAGATTACAAACATGCAGTTCTATTGTACTTCGGAAAAAAGTACTCCAAGCTTTGAGCTCAAGATTTTCATGAAGGAAGTTGAGCAGACTTCACTTACAGACTTCATCGGCGATGAAGATGCAACTACCGTATACGAAGGCACACTTACCATTGCTGACAGCAAATGGAGCATTGAACTGAGCACTCCATACGAATACAAAGGCGGAAATCTGCTCATCGGCGTATACACTACAAAAGTAGGCAACTATACTTATTTAGGATTCTATGGATTGAAGCAAGATCGCTTTACTGCACTCTATGGATCATCAATGTCAGGGACAGACTATACAAGCGTCACCGGCGTAACAAATTCATTCCAGTTCCTGCCTAAGACAACATTCACATACGAACCTGCAGAAGAAGTTATCGAAGGTACTGTCCTCAACAACATCCTTGCACTGAAGAACTTTCAGTTTGCTGACCCAATGGCAGACAGCGAAGACGTAGTGCTGACTCTCGACAACGCAAAGGTTACATACGTTAATACCGAAAACGATTTCGTAGTCATCGAAGATGAATCAGCTGGATACGCTCTTGAAAACTCTAAACTCAGTTCTCTTGTAAGCGCCGGACAGACACTTAACGGAAATCTGGCTATGACAATTCTATACGGATGGGCGGGAAATGAATATTCTCTGAAGAATGGCATAGAAGGCGTTACAGCTACTGACGGTGAGGTTACTCCTTTTGTTGTTACTGAGGAAAATGCAATAACTTTCGCCAATGACTTCGACTGGCGTCTTGCACAGGTTGCCAACGTGAAGATTAACATTACAACAGGGGAACACGGCGATCAAATGTCAGCTTCCATAGCACAGTTGGCCAACGCGACTCTGCCTATCAACGACAGATTCAATACTATCACGACAACTGTTGAAGACGGCATGGTTGGAACACTCACTGGTTTTATCTTCTCTGCATATGGAATGACATTCTGCACTCCTGTCAGTTTCGTAGAGAATGTAAAAGCCGTAGAACTTGAAAACCTGAAGGCATTAGAGGAATTTACACTCGAAGAAGGCGTTGACGAAGTTAAGGCGGTTCTGACACTGAAGGATGCAAAGGTTACATACGTTGCCGACAACTACGATGCAGTGGTCATCGAAGACGAATCAACTGGTTACAACTTTGAATATGCTGGACTCAACGAACTGCTGACAGCAGGTCAGGTTCTCAATGGAACATTTGACATCACAATTGCTCCATTCTGGCTCGGAACAATCAACGTAACAGTCAACAACGGTCTTGACAATGTAGAGTCAACAACAGCAGAAGTTACACCAATAGTTGTTACTGAAGAAAATATCAGTACCTACATGAACGACTACCAATGGCGCTATGCTGAAATTGCAAATGTTGTTATCAATGTTAAACAAGATGAATACGGCAAGTACTTCACACTATCAAACGAACTGCTTGGTGAAGAAAAAATATGGATTAACAATACCTTCAAACAATTTGATGAAACTGTAGAAGATGGAACAACCGGAACTCTCAGAGGATTCCTGTTCAATTCATACAGTCTATTATGGTTTACTCCTCTGAGCTTCGAGGCAGATGTTACTTCTATAAACAATGTTGAAAACAACATGATGAACAACGGTGCTATCTACAACATGAAGGGACAGCGTCTGTCTGCTCCTGTAAGAGGCATCAACATCATCAACGGAAAGAAAGTTGTTGTTAAATAATAAGCTGACAAGCAACTTTAATACAAGAGTGGTGGGACAATGATGTCCCACCCTTTTTAAACTTAGAAAATAAAACGGACATGAGTAAACATATACTATACTACAAAAAAGCATTGATGCTTGTTGTCCTGTTGACGCTTACAATTTCTTCGGCAAACGCACATGCATGGTGGGGACTGTGGAAGTCAAGTGATGAACTTGCACCAAGCAGAGTGCTCTATGCAGGAGAGCAAGATCAGTATGTCAGGCTGACCCCACAGAACAGCAGCATCATGACAGACGGCAAAATACACGGTGTACGCTTCTGGATACATGACAAGACCGCTGTAACATCGGCGAAGATATGGCTGTCTACAAGTTACTCTAAAGGTACGGCACCAAACATCATGTCGCAGGAGATAGACTTGAGCCAACTGAAAGACCTTGTTCATGACAACGAGCCAAACGTAATAGTATTCGACGAAGGCTACAATGCATTTGCCAACGGCAACCCATACGCAAACTTATTTGTGGGTTTGACTCTTCAGCTGGCAAATACACCCGACTACTATCAGCTGGCTGGTAAGGGAAAGGGCGAAACACACAGCAACTATCTCAACGGAACCGATATATCTGGCAACGGAGCACTGCCTATTCAGGTGCTGGCAAGCAGCCCACAGATAAAAGACAGAAACATAGAAGCTAAGGAAATAAGAAATCTTATTACAATAAAGAACTCTAACGCAGAAACAAAGGCAGTATTGACAAACTACAGCGCAGAAACTCTGAACAGCATAGACTACGACTTTATGATTGACGGAGCGCTGCAATATTCCAAACACTATAACATGCCGGACAACATTGACGAAATAGGATTGGAGTTTGAATTGCCTCTGTCGATCACGACTCCTTCTAAAACAGAGAAACTGGATATGGCTGTCCGCATTACTAAAATAAACGGCAATGCGCCATCTGTCGACTTGCAGGAAGCTGCGGGGCAGCTAATCGTGCTGAACCAGCAAACAACTAAACGCACTATCATGGAGGAGTTCACAGGTACATGGTGCTTGAATTGTATTCGCGGCATAGAAGGAATAAAAATACTGTCTGACAAATTTGGAGACCGTTTCATTCCGATTGCCGTTCACGGAGACGAACGCGACCCGATGATGATAACACAGTACTATAAAAGTACATTCTTCCGCGACAAGATGAAAATACTTGGCGGTTACCCATCGTGTACGGTTGACAGACGCTATGACTGCGATCCATACTGCGGATACAATACTACTGGTACGTTCCTGACCGACATTATCGTAGCAGAGGCACTGCAACAGGTCTCAGTAGCTGACATCAACGTAGAGGCACACTGGGCAGACGAGAGCCAGAAGGAAATAGAATACAACGTGTTTACACGCTTTGGCTACACTGGTAACAACGATAACTACAGACTTGTACTGGTACTGACAGCCGACGGCTTGAAAGGCGAAGGCAACTACTGGCGACAGAGCAACGGCTACAACGAATATACCGGTACGGAAGAAGTCCTGATGCAATATGTTGGCAAGGGCAAGTATCTCGTAGACATGGAATATAACCATGTAGCGATAGAAGGCATTGGCATTGACGGAGGCATAGAAGGAAGCATTGAGATGCCTTTCACCAGCGAGCAGACACAGCACTTTAACTACAAAATGAATGTTGCAGACAACAAACTGGTGCAAGACCCACAGCAGCTGCATGCAGTGGCTATGCTCATGGACTGCAGCAACGGAACAATAGTAAATGCTGCAATGGCAAAGGTTGCAGATGCAACAGGTATTGCAACACCAAGCACAACAAAGCAGGAAAGTCAGACGATATACGACTTGCAGGGAAGACGCATCACTACACCTGCACGGCATGGCATATATATCGTAAACGGTAAGAAAATAGCAATGTAGACGTAGATATATACATTTGCTTATACGACAGCGGTGTGCATTTTTATTTGGCACATCGCTTTTATATTTATGCAATAAAGAGATTTCCGAGTTACACGACAAATCTATTACGAATTGACAGAAATATCATAAGGAAATGTTATCTTTTATATAATAAAATTCAAGGTAAACCCAGAGTTCTGAATTTACCTTGAACTATTATTTTCGTATTTCCTTCTTGTTTCTACGAAGTTAACTATACTTTTATTTCAACCTCTACTCCACTTGGAAGTTCAAGTTTCATGAGAGCATCAACTGTCTTAGCTGTAGAACTGTAAATGTCGATAAGACGCTTGAAGTCTGACAACTGGAACTGCTCACGTGCCTTCTTGTTAACGAAGGTACTACGGTTTACTGTAAAAATACGCTTGTGTGTCGGCAGTGGAATTGGACCACTAACAATGGCACCTGTTGCTTTTACTGCCTTAACAATCTTTTCTGCTGACTTGTCTACCAATTTGTGGTCGTAAGACTTCAGCTTGATTCTGATTTTCTGACTCATCGTTGTTTATGTTATTTGTTTACTATTGTTTATTATAGAGATGCAGTTAAAGAGTCATTTGCTCAACTGCATCTCCTATTATGTTTATACAAGGTCTGCACGTCCCTTAACCTCCTCGAGCACTGTCTTGGCAATAGAGCTTGACAGAGGTGCATGGTGGTCATACTCCATAGAGCTTGTTGCACGTCCTGATGTGATTGTACGCAAAGCTGTAACATATCCGAACATCTCAGACAGTGGAACCATAGCCTTAACGATACGTGCACCGCTGCGTGCCTCGTCCATGCCTTCAACCTGACCACGACGCTTGTTAAGGTCGCCGATTACGTCACCCATGTTCTCTTCTGGTGTAACGACTTCAACCTTCATAATTGGCTCCATGAGTACAGGACCAGCCTTTACGCATGCATTCTTGTATGCGTTGTGTGCTGCCAACTCGAATGACAACTGGTCTGAGTCTACTGGGTGGAAAGAACCATCGACAAGTGTAACCTTCATACCTGTCATTGGATAGCCACCAAGTATACCGTTCTTCATTGAGTCTAAGAAACCTTTCTGTACTGCCGGGATAAATTCCTTAGGCACGTTACCACCCTTAACTTCATTAACGAACTGCAAGTCGCTTTCTGTGTAGTCTGGGTCTTTTGGTCCGATGTTGACAATGATGTCAGCGAACTTACCGCGTCCACCTGACTGTTTCTTGTACACTTCGCGGAGATTAACTTCCTTAGTGATTGCTTCCTTGTAGTTAACCTGTGGCTTACCCTGATTACATTCAACCTTGAACTCGCGCTTCAGACGGTCGATGATGATATCGAGGTGAAGCTCACCCATACCAGAGATGATAGTCTGTCCACTTTGTTCGTCCGTACGAACGGTGAAAGTTGGGTCTTCCTCTGCGAGTTTTGCAAGACCGTTGTCAAGTTTTGCTATATCAGCCTGGCTCTTTGGCTCAACGGCAATAGAAATAACGGTATCAGGGAATGTCATAGACTCAAGTACGATTGGTTTCTCCTCATCGCAGAGAGTATCGCCTGTACGAATATCCTTGAATCCAACACCTGCTCCGATATCACCTGCATCGATAGACTCCATTGGTATTTCCTTGTTAGAGTTCATCTGGAAGAGGCGGCTGATGCGTTCCTTCTTACCCGAGCGTGGGTTGTAGACATAGCTTCCGGCTGTTACCTTACCAGAATATACGCGGAAGAATACGAGACGTCCCATGTATGGGTCTGTGGCAATCTTGAATGCCAGAGCTGATGTAGGAGCGTCTTCTGAAGGTTCGCGACTTTCTTCCTCGTCTGTATTTGGATTAATACCCTTGATAGCTTCTGTATCCAGTGGTGAAGGCAGGAATGCACATGTATAGTCGAGAAGCGGCTGTACGCCCTTGTTCTTGTAGGAAGAACCACAGAGCATAGGAGTGATATCCATAGATATCGTACCCTTACGGATTGCTGCTATGATTTCTGCTTCGCTTATTTCCTGTCCTTCGAGATATTTCTCCATAAGTGCATCGTCGTAGCTTGCTGCAGTGTCGAGCATCTTCTCGCGCCATTCGTTAGCCTCATCGACAAGGTCTGCCGGTATTTCCTCTACGTCATATTCAGCACCCATTGTCTCATCGTGCCACAGGATGGCTTTCATTTTGATAAGGTCAACTACACCCTTGAAGTTTTCTTCTGCACCGATAGGTATCTGTATAGGGCATGGATTTGCTCCAAGAATATCCTTCATCTGCTGTACTGTCTCGAAGAAGTCAGCGCCTGAGCGGTCCATCTTGTTAACATATCCTATACGTGGAACGTTGTACTTGTCTGCCTGACGCCATACTGTTTCCGACTGAGGCTGTACACCGTCAGCAGCAGAGTATGTAGCGATTGCGCCGTCAAGTACACGCAGTGAACGTTCAACCTCTGCTGTGAAGTCGACGTGTCCCGGAGTGTCTATAAGATTTATTTTATATGATTTCTTTTCCCATGTCCAGTTGCACGTTGTAGCAGCCGATGTGATAGTGATACCACGCTCCTGCTCCTGTGCCATCCAGTCCATAGTAGCTGCACCATCGTGTACCTCGCCAATCTTGTGAGTCTTTCCTGTGTAGAAAAGTATTCGTTCTGATGTTGTTGTCTTACCAGCATCAATGTGCGCCATGATACCGATGTTACGCGTCAAGTGTAAATCTTGCTTTGCCATGTTCTAAGTTACTTCCTTTTTATAAATTACAAAATTCTTTCTAACACGACAAAAAATTAAAATCTGAAGTGAGCGAATGCACGGTTAGCCTCAGCCATACGGTGCATGTCTTCCTTACGCTTGAATGCGTCACCCTGATTGTTGTAAGCATCCATGATTTCAGCAGACAGCTTTTCAGCCATGCTCTTACCTCCACGCTTGCGCGCAAAGTTTATCATGTTCTTCATAGATATGCTTTCCTTGCGGTCTGGACGAATTTCTGTTGGCACCTGGAATGTGGCACCACCGATACGGCGACTCTTAACCTCCACCTGTGGAGTGATGTTGTCAAGAGCCTGCTTCCAGATTTCAAGAGCTGGCTTTTCCTCTTTTGCCATCTTCTCGCCTACGATGTCGAGTGTGGTGTAGAAGATTTCATACGAAAGCGATTTCTTGCCGTCGTACATCAGGTGATTAACAAACTTTGTTACTTTCTTGTCGTTAAACTTTGGATCTGGTAAGATCACTCGTTTCTTTGGTTTTGCTTTTCTCATTTCGTTTTGAAATTTAGTCTGCTTGAGGGCTGTTTCTCTTGTTCTTCAACGTCCACACCCGGACATTTACTCAACCTGTTTTCAACAATTCTCCAGCAAAACTGTTTATAAAATACTTTGTTTCATTAAGCCTTGAGTTCATCGCCTTCTCCGGTTCTAATCTCTCGGCTGTTTCGGCATTACTTCTTTGCCTTTGGACGTTTAGCTCCGTACTTAGAACGGCGTTGTGTTCGGCTTGCTACACCAGCGGTATCAAGCGTACCACGAACGATGTGATAACGTACACCTGGAAGGTCCTTAACACGTCCTCCACGAACAAGCACGATGCTGTGTTCCTGCAAGTTGTGTCCTTCTCCTGGAATGTAAGAGTTCACTTCCTTTTGGTTTGTTAAACGTACACGGGCAACTTTTCTCATTGCCGAATTAGGCTTTTTAGGTGTTGTTGTGTAGACACGAACACAAACGCCACGACGCTGTGGACATGAGTCCAGAGCTGGCGACTTGCTCTTTTCTACGAGCACCTTTCTGCCTTTTCTTACTAACTGTTGAATAGTAGGCATAATTTTACTTTTTTAATTTATATAGTTTGTTTATTGTTTGTCTATGTATACAATGCGAC
>Ga0256871_1001933_pt1 | contig 10257 bp, 6 predicted proteins | sample RumenRJG_07RNA_FD_185439 | JGI IMG/M metagenome (GOLD analysis project Ga0256871, IMG submission 185439) | Metatranscriptome of bovine rumen microbial communities from Lethbridge, Alberta, Canada - Rumen RJG_07 (Metagenome Metatranscriptome) | ecosystem: Host-associated > Mammals > Digestive...
AAATAGATTAGAAAAGTTCCAAGTGCGGGGCAAATAATAGCGGGCAGCCAATAAATAACTGGCTCCCCGCATTTGGTACTTTTCTATTGAACCAAGTCGCGCACCCGTCTGATATGCAGTTTTTATGGTGCTGATGATTACGATTCTTGAGAGATGATCTTGTCAAAAATTGATTAAAGACTGCGGAATCGATAAAGCATGGCACACCAACAAGACCGTCCGGCAAGGCGGTCTGAAAAATCAGGATATTCAGCTAGCCACTGGTTTTTGACGGTTTAGAAGTGACTGCACGCGATTCGCCGGCATGCCTCTCGGGTATGAAATAAGAACCCCGGAGCATACAGGGCAGTGACAGATATCTTTGCCATATAACGCCATGAGAAGCTCGGCGGTTTTCATACTGCGGTATGGATCTCCGGCATAAATGGAGTTCCTGAGCCGATGAATCAGCTTCAGCTTTTTGGTTTTTCCTGCATTACTGAGATAACCATAAAAGCGGACACGATGAAATCCGGACGGCAGAACATGCTGAAGGAACAGGTCGATGAAGTCAGTACCTTTGACAGTCAGCGTTTTTTGATGGTTTTCATCAGCATAGTCTTTGTACCGGAATGTAACAGTGTCTTCATCAACAGAGACGATCCTGCTGTTAGAGATCGCTGATCGGTAGGAATACCGTGCAAGATAACGCACTGCATTTCCTCTGCCGTTGAAGGTCTCCTTAATGAAAGGAAGCCATCGTTTTGAAAACAGGCGATCAATGAAGCTTTTCCAGTTCTCCGAGTCAGAAAGTTCTTTCTGACTGAAGAACCTGAGACTACCGGACTGATAGAGCTTCTTAAGTGAACAGAGAAATTTTCCGCGGAACATGGAAGCTGCCGCCGCCTCAGGAAGGAAGAAACCTTTATGTTTCGATTCGATAAATTTACCTTCCGGAGTGAGTCCTCCTCCTGAAATACAAAGGTGGAGATGCGGATGATAGTTGAGCTTCTGACCCCAGGTGTGAAGCACCGCTATGATCCCGGGGACAGCACCAAGATGATGGCGGTCACTGCAAAGGGTCAGCACAGTGTCCCGGACGCTTTGAAAAAGGAGGTTCAGAAGAACAGTTTCATTATCCTGAAAGACCGGATTCAGTTCGTGTGGAACAGTGAAGATCACATGATAATAAGCGATTCCTTCAATCAGTTCCGTGTTCCGTTCCAGCTCCCATTTCTTTGTAAGAGCCGCCTGACAGCAGGGACAGACACGATTGTTGCAGGAATTCGCATGGATCATGATCTTGCCGCAATTCTCACATTCGCTGACATTGTATCCGAGAGAACCGGTCTTACAGTTGGTGATACAGAAAACAGCCTTTTCTCTTTCTATCGGGAGAGCCGGATGCATTGAAAGATATTCCTTGCCAAACCTTTTAAAGGCATCGCGGATTAAAAGATCGGAAGGTTCATTCGTCATAAGGACTTTTTACGCTCCTTCCGTTTCCGACGCCAAGCGTCAGATAGATGGTCGTAGAAGAAAGACTCTTGTGACCCATTGCCTCCTTGATGGACATGAGATCCGCACCGGATTCATAGAGATGCAGACCGAATGCGTGTCTCAGGCTATGAAGGTTGAAACCTTTATCAGCCATGCCGAGAAGTTCAAGCTGATCACGAAGCACACAACGTACGGCTTCTTCAGAGATGCTGCGACCTTTCTTCTGACCGGGGAAAAGCCAGTCATCTGGTTTAGCACTTTTGTAGACATTACGGATGTAGTCGACAAGAAGCTGATAAGCTTTTTCTGAAAGGACCGCATATCTATCGGAACGATTTTTGCTCCTGGAGATATAGATCTGATTCTTGGAATGATAGATATCCTTGCAGTGAAGCCGGCATAATTCGCTGACCCGCATTCCGGAAGAATAGAGAAGTGCGATTTCAGCTTTGTGCTTGGGGTTGTCAATAGAATCGATGATGGTATTGACCTGCTTGCGGCTCGGGACAGCCGGGAGGTGCTCATCAAAGTGCATGGTGGGAACTTCATAACGATCCCAGGACTTCTTCAGAACGTATTGGTAGAAATCGCGGAGCTGCGCGATATGGCAGTTGATCGTTCTTGGATTAAGACCACGGTCCTTTTTAAGATGGGTCAGATAGGTTCTGACCTCGGACCATTCGACCGCATGGAGATCTTTGCCGGAAATCGTTTCTTCTGTCCATCCGATGTATTCATTGAGATAGGATGCATAGTTTGCGATGGTGTCGGGAGACAGATCCCGGAAAGAAAGGATGTCAAGATGTTGCTGGTAGAGTTCAGTATTGTTTTGATTCATAGATGCAGATCCTCCTGATCTGAAAAAGTCTGTCAACAGTAGCAGAATTTTTCAGGAGGACCGCGGAATCGCTTGATTGTTTTACGGGGATAGGTTAGACTCATGGTTGTGGGAAACCCTGTGAGTTCAGCGTGGTCGCCAAATCAAGCATCACTCATGGGGTTTCGCTCTATTAATTTTGGGATTTTGAAGTTAACAGGAACCTCCTTATGGTAAAAGAAAAACCCCGCCAATACAAGGCGGAGTTATAAAGTTTTAAAAGCTTCACGCACAGGGTGCGTGATTTGGTTCAACTGAAATGTGGATTAACAATGAGGAAATAGAGCAGGACGATGCTCTGTTTCAGAATAGATATCCAGATCATTTTAAGGAATGGGTAGGTGCATTGCCTATAGGCTTACATAAAGAATTCCATGCAAATGTTCTTAACATTACTTTTTGTGGATTACAAAAAGATAAAAGGATATTACAAAGAGCCTTTAAAGCTGCACAATCTAAGAACATTATTGAAAAGGCTATAATACATTACCAGTCTGCAATTCTCTATGATGAATTCATTGAGAAATCTGCCAATCTTTTCCTTAAATTGAGGAAGTCTATGCTCATAGACGATCCTGATAATCAAAAACTGATTAAAGAATATGAAAAAATCAGGCATCCATATTTTAAGATAGAAGTTGTGTCCACCATGAGCTCTGGTAAATCAACATTAATAAATGCCATGATGGGTAGACAGCTTTTGCCATCTCAAAACGAAGCTTGTACAGCAACGATTTTTGAAATATTAGATACTGATGCCGGTACTTCAAATATTACAGCATACGATTACGAAGGAAAAATCATAAAGAACTATCACCATGATAAAGGCGAAAATATTGATCTATTGGAGCTGTCTGAATTGAATGATTCTGATACTGTCAGCAGAATCCGGATAGATGCAGATATTCCATTTTTAAAAGCCGATGGTGTAGCATTAATGTTAGTCGATACACCTGGCGCAAATAATTCCCAAAACATACTGCATAAAGAAATTACTTACAAAGAGATACAAGAAAGCACAGATTCTATCATTATCTATGTACTCAATGGGTCACAGCTTGGAACGACAGATGATCATATGCTGCTTAAATATGTATCCGAGCAGATAAAAAAGGCGGTAAGCAATTACATGATCGTTTCTTATTTGTAGTAAACAAGATGGATCAGTTTGATCCGGAGCAGGAAGAAATCTCAAACGTATTAAATCATGCAAGAGCATATATAGAGTCGTTTGGTATTGAAAATCCTTTGATTTTCCCTTGTTCAGCAGAAACCGCATTAAATATTCGTACGACGCTTAAGGATATCGACATTGAGCATTTAAGTCGGCAGGAAGAAAAACGACTTTCGTCATCTGCACGAGATGGATTATCTATGATTGATAAATTGACCACATATGAGGACTTATATCTCGAAAAATATTCTTCTGTTTCCATTTCTGTTCAGCATGAAATCGAGCAGTTGGAGGAAGCTGCACGGGATGCTGGAGATACGAAGTCGGAAGCGCTAATCCATTCAGGCATTATAAGTCTAGAAAAATATATCAGTCTGTATATGAAAAAACAAACGGTGAAAAAACTCTCGCAATTCTTAAATGAAACCGTTGATAACTTTGTAATCTAAAATAAAGGGGGATCAGTTATGGCACAGATTTATATGAAATACAATCCGTATAAGTTGGAAACGGAGCTTAAGGTTGATGGTAATCCGATCAAAAAGGATAGCTATCTTTATAAGTTTGTAAAGGGAAAGAGACTGCAGGAGTGGGTTAATGAGTTCCCATCAAAGGTTCGTGATGAAACAGACTCTGTAGATTTTGATATTGATTTTTGCGGACTTAGCCTTGACTTTGATGATGTAGTTGAAGCGTTTCATCAGGCGCAAGAAAGCGGACTTATCAAAGATGTTAATTTCCATTTCATCAAGGGCAAGGCATCGGAAGATGTGAATGAAAAGATTATTGATGAATTTCAGAATATGCAGAAGGGACCTGTGGATGATTTCAGAGATCCAAGACTTATCAAGGCCTTTAATGCGATTAGCAGTGCCGTATTTCCGATTAATGTTGTTGCGACGATGAGCTCTGGTAAATCTACCCTCATCAATGCACTGTTGGGATCGCAACTTATGCCAAGTAGAAATGAAGCATGTACTGCAAAAATCACGGAAGTACTTGATACCGATGCGGATCATTTCAAAGCGGTTATTTTTGATAAAGAGGGAAATGCATTAGAAGAAACCGATGATCTGACTTATGAAGAGATGAATCGGTTAAATGATGCAGCAAATGTATTCAGAATCTGCGCTGAGGGCAATATTCCATTTGTGGAATCGACAGATTCAAAACTTAAGCTTATTGATACTCCGGGGCCGAATAATTCTGCCACACAGGAGCATAAAAATATTACATATCAGGCGATTAATAGCGATTCGACCGGACTGATTCTATATGTATTAAACGGCACACAGCTTGGAACTAATGACGATCATTCGCTACTTGAATATGTTGCAGAACAGATGAAAAAGGGTGGAAAGCAAATTCATGATCGTTTTCTGTTCGTTATCAATAAAATGGATCAGTTTGACCCTGAGAAGGAGGATATTCTCGAGGTGTTAAATCATGCAAGAGAGTATCTGGAATCTTTTGATATAGAAAATCCGCTTATTTTCCCTTGCTCTGCGGCAACTGCATTGAATATTCGTACTGCCTTAAGGGATATAGATATCGATAATTTATCTCGTGTTGAGGAAAGGAAGCTATCGTCAGCGGCACGCGATGGCCTTTCCATGGTTGATAAATTGACTGGATATGAGAATTTGTTCCTGGAGCAATATTCAACTTTAACGCCGAGCGAGAAGAAGGCGTTGAATTTTAGGCTAAAAAAAGCAGAAGAGGCAGGTAATACCAAGGAAATTGCACTTATCCATAGTGGAATTGCATCAATAGAGGCCGCAATCTCTGCATATGTAACGAAGTATGCTAAGACCAAAAAAGTTAAGGACATCGTCGAGACGTTTCAGGAAATTCTTTCGACAAATCAGATCATAGCAAAGGCACAGATGCAGGTAGCCACAGATAAACAGGCTGCTGAAGAAGCTGAAAAGGCCTATGAACTCATAAAAGAGAAAATTGATAATGCCGAAGATGCCAGAAAATTCAGAGAACAAATAGATGCCTTAAATCCTATGCCGACTTTGAAAGAAAAAGCTGATCAGAAGGAAGAAAAAGCAAGAGCAAAGATCACACGTGTCTTCTTATCCTGTGGTGATACTATTACGAACAGAGATACGGCAAAAGCACTTGTGAAATCATTCGGTCTCGCAAGTTCTGATGCCATTGCAGAATTGTCTACGGAAATTGAAAGTCTTGTGAATAATGAAGTAATCGTAGCCGGTAATAAGATTTTGATTGCTTACCAAGATAAGCTGCAGAAGATTGATGAGGAAATGGGTAATGAAAAGCTACAGTTCCATGCGACAGATATTATAAAGGGAACGTTGGCAACGATGCAGCAAAGTGTAGAAAGAATGCAGATGGACAATTTCGTCGCGGAGACCATAGACGATGAAGATATTGCCCAGACGACAACAATAAAAGGCAAGGAATATTATGTAAAAGTAGGGCAAGAAGAGGAAAAAATTGTCATTGGGTCTCATGAAGAAAAAATAGGAACTCAGAAAGTTAAAGTAGGTTCCCATAAGGTGAAAACAGGAACAAGAACTGTAAATAATCCAAAGCATCACTTTTTGGATTTCTTAGAATTATTTCATTCGAAGACGATTAAGGAAGATGTATATAAAGTAGTTGACGATTATGAAGAAAGGGATATAACACGAACGGTTCTTGATACTAAAACGGTTTTGAAAGATGTTTATGAGAAAAGAACGGAGGATGTAGAACAATATATACTTGATGTTAGTGAATTGCAAAAGAAGTTAGTCAGCGGAATCGAAATTGATATGGACTCAGCTATAAAGTCAGCACTTGAAGATGCTGAGGAGCAGATCAATGATATGAAAGCAAAATTCCAGAACAGTCTTGATAAACTTGATGAAACTGTGAAGATAAAATATCGGGAGCTTGCAGATGTGGCGAGAGATGAGGAACAGAAGCGTGCCAATGTTGAAAAGAATGAAAATCTCTGCAAGTGGATTACTGAACAAGTTGATACTGTGAATTCGATTATCGAAATGTAGGAGTATTACTATGAATAAACTGGTGAAAAAATTTGCGGATGAAGGAAATATTCAAAGATTAAGATACATATTTTATGATAGTTTCGAAGTTGATCCGACGTTTGAAAAGTATAAAGAAGACTATGAATATTGTAAAAATATTCCCGGGTTCTTTGAAGATTATAAAGAATTGACATCGTTGGATAATAAACGGTTGGATGCGGAGTATTGGACATATTTAAAGCGTGACCTAAAGACTAATTTTGCTGAAAAAAGATTTGAATTCATGAATAATATGGCACCTTCTATTTTTGCCGAAAAAGTTGCCAAGTTAAAAGAAGAAAGAATGACGGCTGATCAAACTACCACGGATTCTGGGAGCAGACAGAATAACGGTGAAATAATAGTAGAGGAGCCTCAAATTGTGAGACCTTCTCAAGCAAAAGTCGATGTGGATGCTATACAGCGCGCATTAGATGCAAAGGCTGCTGAGAAAATTGCCGCAGAAAGGGAAAAAGAAGCTGAGCGTCAACGTCAGAGGGAAAAGGAAGAACAGGAACAGATTAAGAGACAAGCTGAGGAAGAATCAAGAAAAAAAGTACAGGGGATTGTTCCACAGAGCAGAACTTGGATATTAATTATCGTCATTATAGTAGTGATATTAGTAATCCTGTTACTAGCAAAGTAGATCAATCCCTAAAAATAGAAGCTGAAGCACCCGAAGAGGCGACATCGAATCGATATACCAGTGCTCATCGATGGCAGATCTTTAAAAGATCTGGTAGCAAGAATAAATATATACTAGCCTTAGACCAAAAAGCGGAGAATTTATTTTGGTATCTTAATGAGCAAACAAGAAGGTATATCTATCGAGATACTATTTATAATTACGCTTTAGAGGAAGAAGGCTTTAAGAAAATTCTTGGTACCTCTCAGGAAGGTCCTCGGTATGATGGAGCTATTTTTGATTACAGTACAAAATATGAGATTTATAGAAGAAAGAATAAATATATTGACTGTTTTGCCTTAAAACATGCTATTAGACACGGTTCGATAGTATATTTATACGAAAGGGAAATAAAACATCATGGATAACCTTCCGCAAAAGCAGAGTTCAGATGAAAGGCAACCGGTAAAGGTTGTAGAAAAAGAACATTATTCTAATTTATCCATTCTCCAGGAAAACCTTAATCATTGTCTTACGATTATTGATGATGAACTGATGAAAGGTTATTTGGACCGGTTGGAATCATTACCGGTTATTCCGTATGAAGATATTTCAAATGGTACTAATACAAAGCCTTATTTTTTCAAGATAACCCAATTAGTTTATCAGAAGGATGAATTTTCCGTTGATAAGTTTGCCACTGTATTTCATACCCTTTCCGATAGAAACTGTTCCGTAGTTCTTGTCATTGACAGTAAAGGGATTAGAAATGATTTTTATTTAGGCGTCCGGTCTAATGATGAGAACAGATCAACTTCGACTTTACGGGAAATGCTGGAACAGAGTCTTCATGGTCTATTTCCGGGAACACAGACAGAGCGTGTGCCTGGGAAAATTCAGAAGATACTGGATAATTCAAAAATTGGATGCATATCGAGCGTTTCATGCATTGCTGATTTCAAGCAGAAGAAAGATCGTGTCAATGAGGCAGAATTTATTCAGGGACTTGAGAAATTTGTCAACAGCATGCGAGGCCATACATATACGGCGGTGTTCCTTGCTGATAGTGTAGCTCCTAATGATCTCGTTAACCAAAGGTTAACCTATGAAAACATCTATAGCCAGATTTCTCCATTTGCTAATATGCAAATGAATTTTGGAGAGCAATCCAGTCGTTCATCAGGAACAACTAAAAGCATAGGAAAAGGATTATCAGATAGTCTAACAAAAAATGAGTCTTTATCACTGAGCAATACCCAGGGTTCTTCGATCAGCCACAGTGAAGGGGAAACTATATCGAAAACAAAAACAAGAGGAACTACTGATTCAACAGCCAATACTACAGGGAAAACCAAAACTGTTTCGAATGGAACCTTTAATTCTATAACTAGTTCAAGTTCTGTTTCTGTTGGAATCGGTGCTCCCTCTGGTGGACCTTTTGCTTCAGCAAGTCAATCGATATCTCTATCGCATGGTAACAGCCACTCTGAGTCCATAGCAAATAATGTTTCGAGGACCTTAAGCCATGGCATTTCTAATTCGGAATCAAAGGGCATCAGCCTTTCACATGGTACGGTTACCGGAACTTCATATCAAGAAGGCTCTACAGTAGCGAGTGGAACATCTACAACGAGTGGAAGATCCATTAATTATGTAGATGCAACCGCTTTATCTGATACATTCGGTAATTCCCAGGCAATTACCTTAAACGGACAAAACCGCGTTTTGCTAGATACCTTGAAGCGAATCGATCATCAGTTGGAGCGTATCGATGAATGTGAAGGGATTGGTATGTGGAATTTTTCTGCATATTTCATTGGAGAAGAACTCTTTGAGACTGAAATGGCTGCAGATACATATGAATCACTGATCACAGGAGTCGGCAGTGGTGTTCAAAGAGCTGCTATTAATACATGGATTGATGATAATAATGTTCAAGAAGTAGGTAAATATATCCGGAACTTTTCACAACCTAAATTTTTATATCAAGGATTCAGTTATGATGGTGTAAGAGAGACAGTCGTTTCTCCGGCTGTTTTGGTAAGTACAGAAGAACTGGCAATTCAGATGGGGCTGCCACGTCATTCTGTTAACGGACTTCCGGTTGTCGAGCACGCTGTTTTTGGGCAGGAAGTTGTGAATACACATGAGATGAATGATAGTTTGTGTCTCGGCAAGATTTACCATCTTGGAAATAAATTTGAAAATGATGTGAAGCTAGATCTTAAAAGCTTAACCATGCATACCTTCATCACTGGTTCAACTGGTTCAGGAAAGAGCAATGCAATTTATCATATTCTGGAAGAAATAAAGAAAAAGGATATTCCATTCCTGGTTGTAGAACCGGCAAAGGGTGAATATAAAAGAGTATTTCAAGATGTCCCGTGCTACGGAACGAATCCCATGATGGGCGAAATTTTACGAATCAATCCATTTGCGTTTCCAGCGGGAATCCATGTACTGGAACATGTAGATCGCATTATTGAAATATTTAATGTCTGCTGGCCAATGTATGCTGCAATGCCTGCAGTGCTTAAGGATGCTATAGTGAGATCATATGAAGATGCCGGCTGGGATTTAGAATCTTCAGAAAATTCTATTTCTCCATTGCTATTTCCGACATTCCAGGATGTCTTCCAGGAACTTCACCAAGTTATGAAGCAATCTGATTATTCTGATGATACGAAAGGCGACTATATAGGCTCTTTGTCAACGAGACTCCGTTCTCTGACAAATGGTCTTAATGGGATGATATTTTCTGCAAATGAAATGGATTTGTCTAAATTGTTCGACGCTAGTGCTATTGTGGATCTCAGCAGGGTTGGTTCATCAGAAACAAAAGCGCTCGTTATGGGATTTCTGGTACTGAAATTACAGGAATATCGAATGGCTAATGCTATGGATATGAATGCTCCGCTAAAGCATATCACCGTCTTAGAAGAAGCACACAATATTCTTCGAAAGACAAGTACGGATCAGTCTGAAGATTCTTCAAATCTAGCAGGCAAGTCTGTAGAGATGCTTACAAATATTATTGCTGAAATTCGTACATATGGCG
>Ga0256871_1001942_pt1 | contig 10242 bp, 14 predicted proteins | sample RumenRJG_07RNA_FD_185439 | JGI IMG/M metagenome (GOLD analysis project Ga0256871, IMG submission 185439) | Metatranscriptome of bovine rumen microbial communities from Lethbridge, Alberta, Canada - Rumen RJG_07 (Metagenome Metatranscriptome) | ecosystem: Host-associated > Mammals > Digestive...
CGTTGCTCTAAGTACTCGTATGCAGTTACTATACATGAGCAACGGTACGTTTAGTATATATTATTGTTATGATTACGGATTTTCCTTATATTAATAGGTACTCTCACGCTTTCATAGATTCTCAACTGTTTGCAACACCTCTACTGCTGGACAACGAAGGCACATTTTATTCAATGGCATTCGAACATGCTAGTCGTTTGGAGGTGCGAATGTCAAGCGAATCGTTGGTGAGAATCGGTACCGGAAAAAGGATGGTGGACGTCACAGGCGTCACGAAGTTGAAGAACCTGGTCGGATCATCTAGGGCCGAGTCGATCGCAACAGATCTCATCTTCCAGCATCAGACAGCGTTTACCGAGCTACTACAGTCCTATGGTCTTCGTTGTTCAATCGCGAGTATTCCAAAAGCCTACCTACCGACGGTTGAAACTAGTCTAGATGCGCTAGGACATCCTATCGATGAAACAAAGCTACGTCAACTCTACGATTTAGATAACGATATGAGACGGGTTATCATAGCTCCCGAATATCCTTTTCGCTACGCTGATCCATGCTACCTTGAGATCTGCTCAAATGACATTGAACACGCGGATGAAATAATCAACTTCGTACGGTTTTGCGCTGGTTATCTCCCACAATTCATTGATGATTCCGATTGCAATCGCGAGATTGCGCGCCTGAATGCCTTAATAGCATCTCTTCAGGACCGGATTAATGAACTTGAAGCGGATGACCCCAGGATTGACGAACTAGAGAAGCAAATCTCAGAGCTAAACGCGCGTATATCGAATCTACAAACCACTATAAGCCTTTTGGAATCAGAGGTCGTCGATAAAGACCGTACTATCGCGCAGCTGACAAGGGACAAGGTTTCAATGCAAAGTGAGATCCAAAGATTAGAGTCCATCATCTCAGATTTGCGAGCTCAGCTCGCTCAATTATCTGATGAACATCAAACCGAGACTCTGCGCGTGGAGATCGGACGATTGAATGGCATTATAACGAATCTTCGCGGACAACTCGATAACGCGAACGCTCAAATAGCAGCGCTCCGGGCTCACGTTTGTCCAGCAACAAAGGGAGCGAGTAGCGCTTCACTCGGTCTTACTCTTGCCGCTGGCGCAGCCATTGCAGGCGTCGCGGTTCTCTCAACGATCGAAAGGGAACGAGAGCAGCGCGGCGTAAGTTTTAAATTAAAAAACAACTAAAATGAGATTATTTAACACGGAAGGTCAACTCCCTAAGGAGGAACTATCAAAGTTTGAGTTCGTTCATAGTTTCTACGACACACAGCAAAATATGCTGGACGTACAGCTGCGAATGTCTAAGTGGCCGTTAATCGGTCACACACTTAAGTACCAAAGCGGCGACATAGAAAAACGGGTCAGACGCATCACTCCATTCACCCTGGCAGTGTTATTAACTAACGGCCCTTGGAAGATTGTGACTCCATCACAAATGATAGACACTACGACATCGCTTATAACATTCCTTGAAACGAAAAGTGACGCACTTCCCATATATTTTGGCAGAATGGATAGATTACTGATGCGTTTCCCTGACGCAGAGGAAAAAGCGTGGATCGATGGTACTGGTCGTATCCGGACGTATACATGGGGTGATGCATTCGAGTTCATTTGTAATGAAGGTGCCTCGTTCTTTGGCGAGATAACTCCAATTGATTACTTGACCTCTGAGAATTCAGACGTGCGTATCCCGATCATCGGCTTCAAGGGAAGTCAAATTGATGATGAGGCCAACTACCTAATGTCCATCAATGCTTATTTCACTCAATTCTTCTCGGACGCAGCAGTCGTACGGGATTATATCATCGGTGATTCCAGCTCGGGCTCGACCCACAGTGATCAAGGTGAAACCACCAATACTTCCCCTGTGAGACGACGACGTGGTCACCATCGGCTGTGCAATTTCGTTACAGCGGTAATGGCTGGCGCCCTGATTTCTGCAGGCAATGATGATTAACCGTCTAGGGGAGCGAAAATCTTCAATGACGACTTATACTCTTAGAATGATTAACTTATCTAACGCAATATTTTATGCTGAAATTTACCAAACAGAATAGCTACACCCTCGAGGATCTCAGAAAATACGGAGTGGACGTGCCCGTAATTTTTCATAACGGCTCGATATTTTCGGTTGCCCCACGTAGTCTTTATAACACCCTTCACGATTCTTACTTCCAATTCATAGACCAGCTAGATCCATTCTCGACCGACGGAGATGAGATGGCGTTGGCGAGAACGGCCGATGATGTGCGTCTCGTATCTATTAGGACGGTGGACAGGATAGTAACTTTTTTAGAGACCGAGGCAAGTGAAAGTGTGGCACACGAACTTCTTGAGTTCGGCATGGTGTACAGCGATCTGTCCATTATGGTCCAGTCCGTAGGACCTCTCGACTTCAATAACAAAAACATTGATGGGAGTGACGACAAACCCGTTAATTACAACGCGGACTTTGACATGATTATCGGGTCAATGGTATTGTCTCTGCCTTCCCTATTGGCGAGACGGGGATCCGATATGATTATTCAATCATTAAATAACGAGATTGAACGTCTTCACGATGATTATCAGAGACAGATATTTACCCTACGAGATCAAGTACAACTTAAACAACAACGAGTTAACGAACTCGAGGAACAGATTAATAACCTTGAGCAGGTGATAGGCACGATGCAAGATAACGTTCCATTAATAGAGGAGCTTCAGCGCGCTAAGCTGCAATTGGAAGAACAATTAGCAGGAGCGCGATTAGAAGTAGATAACCTAAACGAACGAATCCGTCAGCTTGAATCCGAACACGCAACAAAGGCTAGAGCGATGCAAGATCAGATCGACTCGCTGCGTTCAAAATTGATAGCTGACGCCTGGTCGTATTCTGCAGAGATCGCCTCGTTAAAAGAAGAGAACGCAAGGTTGCGTTCGGAGGTGCTTTCGAGTCACGGTCAGAACGTATCCCGTTCGACAAGCGTCGCTGTTACAGCTTTGGCTGCTGCAACAGGTGTGTTTATAGGACGATCGGTACGCGATCAGGGCGTAAAAATTATAAATGTGAAGTCATGAAATGAATAAATGAAATTTATGAGTATGAAACCGCAACAAACGACCCCATTCTCAATCGCAAGTTTGTCACAGTTGAGTGTGAACTGGTTGCAACAGGGCATCGATCATTTATGGGAATCCACCAGAGCCGGCGATTGCTGTCTGATAGTCGACACTGGAGTCATGTCAGATAGGTCCGTGATGTTCCCTAACCAGGCCAATGTCATAGAGGTGTACGACAATACATGGAACGGGGCCATCGATAGAACGAGAGTGAATTTCGTGATCTTGTACCTTCGGGATCTTTCTCAACTCACCCCTTTCTTCCACTATGATACGTGGTGTATCATCAGCGACGTACTCCTGTTCACTCCACATCGGACAGGAAGTTTATCCCTTGGAGAGTTTGTTAAAAACAATAGCGTTTATGGAATATAACATTACACAAGCATTACGCGCAGTTACTCAAACGGATAGGCGTGTTCTTATGGACGCGTATATATCGTTACGAGATTTCGTAGTCACCCATAGTTTGCTTAAAGATCAGGAGCGACGCTCAGAAAGTTGGCGACAACCGTTCCTAAAGATAGGAGAAGATGGTAATCTGTCAGAGAGTTCGGATACGTTCACCGGCAGATCGCCATTCCAGGGCGGTACGTCCGATGAGGACATGTTCAGCTTGATCAGAAGCTTTGCGAGTAACCATGTGGCTTTGCCCCCTATGGGATGGCTTAGTCAGGCATTCAGCATGCTGCATTTTAGAATACTGCATGAGTTTCTAACTGACTTCGATAACAGGAAGACACCTTTACTGGTCACTTCCACGAAGCGACAACTTTCTCGGTCAGACTACGTCAATGATAAAATAAGGCGATCCGCGCACGCTTATGGGTGGGCGATGGACGTCCACTTTATCAATCCTATGAAATCACTGTCTCAGCTGTATGCGGATTCGGCGCTGCTCACCCCCTTCGCAATACTAACTCAGGAAAATATCGCGAGATATTCGGTTAGTAAATCTACAAGTTTAAACTCTATGGTTTACGCCCTGTCGATCGCCCTGGTCAACTCTTTTCCTTCCGCAATTCTCAGTGATCAAACGATCGCATCTGCATTTGTTGAGAGACGTTGGGATGACGGTGCCAAATCGGCTCTCCGTCGTCATCTTTCTTCGTTACTCAGTTCTCCTCGCGGTACCTCCGTGTCCTGGATGTTCGGCCAGCTCGAGAGCTCGCCCCGTACGACGTGGCTCCATGTTGAGGCGCTCATTCCGTGGAGCCGAGGAATCAGTAAACATTATACTTCAATTTCGACGGCCGGAAATGATTGCGTCATTGATACGATGTCCTGTAACACGGCGTGGATGCAGATCGCTAGCAACAAGGGAGTGAAAGGAACGCGAGAAGTACGATGGAATCATAAACCCATAGAACCATTAATTCAGAAAATTGTTAATCAGGCTTAAAGTATGACAACAAAGAAAGAAATATCACATGTAACGAGTCGTTCTTATAGAACTGGCGTTAGTTCACTCCCTATTATCAATGGAATCGTTTCGAGTAAGACAAAACTCGTTAGACTGGCATCACCGGAGGAACAAGGAAGGTATCTGAAGACATCTCTTCCTTTTATAAGGAGAGCTCTGAGGGATGCATTGGACACTGGTCTTGTCAGCGGAGTGACCGAGGCGGAACTCGATAATCAGGTCGCGCCTCTCATTACACTATTTGCATACAATGTAGCAGGATATGACATCGGAGCGTCGGGTGAACAACCAGTCATTTCGATGGGGGTTACCGCTGCAAAAACTGACTCACTACCCGTAGGTTCACCACGACTTACACCTCAGCTATCCCCAAGGTATAATGGAAGACGACTCATAGGATGGAAACGAAGTTCAACATTCTTCGGACTACCCAGGTCGGCCTCGAACTTCCCGATGTCGCACGCTCTGTTGCTCATTACGTACTTTATGCTAAACGAAACAATCCACGCGCTCAGCTCTGTGAAGGAAGAGATCTTCTCGAAATATGATAGAATCGACGTGATCATAGCATGCTGTATGAAAGCTATGTACAAGTATCAGACATCGAATTGGTGGCTGGACGCTTGTAACATAGATCTCGTTAAACGGGGATGGGGCAACGTAGATCCAGCTAAGGCCATTAAAAGCTGCGCTCAGTCCTTAAAGAGTGCGGGGCGATTCCCAGACAGTGTTGCAATCCCAGGACATGGGATGCACAGGATGACACTTCCGCTCACGGCCTTGAATGACAGACTGCAGAAGTTTAGTGGGTTGGGCTACTACACGACGTCGAATCGTGGTCAGAGCAGCATTAACGACTTTATACCCGACTACAAATTTATGTTCACTATCCGGCATTTTGCCATAACAAACGAAATATATTATGATTAACAATGACGTTTCAACGAACGGACCTCGTTACGTGCAGACGTTAACTCCACGGGAACATCAAGAGGCGAGGGCATCTGTAGAGAGACCCTACGATAATCTGACATACCATCACATCGATCAGACAGTTGATGGCCTCGATGTTCAGGAAGTGGACGCACGGCCCAGTTCTATTCTTAAAGATATATGTAATATCGCCATTGGTGTCGCCACGATCGCGGCTGCTGTAATCGTTCCTACCGGTGGTCCATTCCTCCTAGGTATCGGAGTCCACGCCGTGGTCAACTCTATCTCCAACGCGGGAGACGGAAAATGGTATTGGCAGAGGTCTGACGGGCTAGTAGCTGGAGTAACTGTCGGTTTGGCTGCGTACTTCGCAGTCCTAGGTCGCGTTATACCCGCGACGTTTGCAACTCTCGCTGGGCTAGCCGTTGGAACAGATGCGCTCTCAGGCGCCATTGATCAAGTGGGTAAGACGACTGATTCTGTTGGATCACTCGTTCAGCGGGCTCTCGTAGGTCCTCACAGCCCTTTGTGGGGCATCTTACCATGGGTAATATTCGCAGTTGTGATATGGAAGTTTGTCGCAAAACGCGAACAGCATACGGACGGTCAATCAGTCGACGGAGCGGTCGATGATATGAACGATCCCTTATTTGATGTATAATCTCTATTAGCAACTCTAACATTTAAAATCAAAAGAACGAACGTATGAGCAAGACACATGAATCATTTTCAGACTCATTCAGTCTGACAAAGTCGCGTAATGCCATTACGCAGACAGGCACACTATGTACTGACCTTACTGAAGGTAAGCAGCTTGAAATTCTGGTAGACAATTATCAACGGATGGGTCTAACAGGAAGGGCGCAAAAATTGAAGGTCGCAAAGACAGTGGGAAGGATTATCTATAACGTCGAAATTGAGAATATTGACGTAACAGGTATGAGCTTCTCCATATTCGTTTTCCAAGATCAAGACGGATTTTTCTACTCGCTTACTTCAACATTTCCGGGTAGTGTGACGTCCAGAGTAATTAGAGATGGTCGACTGAAAGAGCTATGCCAGATCGAAACTAAGCAGCAAAGATTAATTGATGTCCTATCCGAAGTATTTACGCAAGCTTCTGGCAATGTCATGTCCATCATCCCGGCTATTCCAACTCTTCAGTCCACAACCAAGGGAGTGAAGATTACCCTCGTTCCTCAAAGTATTGACTTGGTGCGTGATACGACAGCACGCCACGAGGAGGTGGCTTCACTTGTGGCTGGGACTGTCACCACGGAACTACCAGTCCTTACTACCGACATAGTTAAGCATCCTGGAATAGGGAAAGTTATAGCGGGCTTTCAAACTTCATCAGCAAGTTCACCTAATGAAAGCAAAGATATAGTATCGTTCAGAAGAATGTAAATCAGTAAAGAAATTTCAACTAAAATCTTTAAATATGAATCTTAATCTTATAATATCTGCCGGATTCGACAATCCAAGAGGACGGCGAAATGCGAAAGCCCCTTTCGGGCTGAAGGGAGAGATTAACCTTGTAATCATTCCAATGGAGGATGTCGATATCCTCGGTTCGACAACTAATAGTCGTCTGCGTTCAGAAATCACATCACTACCAGGTATCGACTTCGAAGGTAAACAGGCACTTCTGGGTAGAGCTCGCTCGTATAGCGTAGCGCTATTCACCACCCCATCAGGTAGAGAACTGGAGTTATACCGTCTGATAAAATATGAGCTGCAGACATTCGCGCCAGCGGTCAAAGATCGTCTTTCAGCTTATAGGCAGGGGCTCGTCCAACAAGTAGGAGAGAACGAGCTCGAGGACTCTAACTCATGGCCTTGTCGTTACTACGACTTGACGGGTCCCAACGTCCTGTGTCGCTCAATCGTGGATGAGGACTACTACAAACTTGAAGGCGTGATTATTCCTGCGTCAAGTATTACTAACTTCTCGCGAGACTATCATCAAGCTAATGTGAGCGTTCTTCAATCCGTGTTGTACAAGCTTTACGCCTATAAGAATCTCATTCGAGATATTCCTGAGGCGTTGAGCGAGAACAGAGGAGGACATCAATTCATCTTTCAACGCGATATAAAATTTTAGATAACATGAGGTATATAGTGCTCAACATATCGCCCGAGGCGAAGTCGTACGTACGGGCGCTTTATAGTATACCAAACATAGAGGATTACTACGCGTTAATCCCGTACGACGTTCATCCTTATCTGGTCGAGAAGCTCTCTGTCTTGTCGGATCATGTCAATTTCTCAGTTATCGACATAGGTCCGGACGACATTGATGAAATATCCCATAGTTTTAACTTTAACGTTATAGGAGTCTCACGACCCGGTAAAAAAACTCAAACGGTAGAGATGGACGGTAAAAGATGTCTGCTTTTTAATTCCTCCAAGAGATATCCAAGACCAATCTCACAGTCTCTCAAGACGTCTTTCGTAGGCGATGAATCCGATGGTGCTAACATCCTTGTTACAAGTACCCTTCTGGACGATAAGCCGCTTGGTTGGAATGAATCAGATAACTATGAGGCCATCGATCGTTCCTCCCTAGATCAGCTGAGAATTCGCGCACGTGACAAGATGCCCGGTACCACCGACGCCAGCGGTCGTAACCGTATATCTCATACATCGTATTCGGTACCGGCATTCATCATCACGTCGGGTTTGATCGGGGCTTCATGGTTATGTGCTTTATCAGCATCACATCTGTACAAGAAAATTTAGTAAAGTAGAATAAACTAATTAGAAGAAGTTCTGGAGTATGATCGTTGATTTCTTTTCACAGTTCGTCAGAATCACATGCGCGATGTACTTCTTGGACGTCGGTGTTACTATCATGGCGACCGTCCTTGAGAAGGGCGACGTAGTATTAGTACTTAAACAGGATCTTTATCAAATAGTAACTGAACCACTTACGCGCGTATTGTCTGTATGGCTTAACTTAATATCACAGCTACCAGGCTTATTACTGGAGATCGTAAAATGGCTGGGACGAACAATTATATTGGGAGTCTGTTCATTAATCAACGTGATACTGCCCCTGGTTGATGTTCCAATCGACCAGGTAAAGCTAGCATTACCAGTTCTTTTTTCGTAAAATTTTTGACAATGTTAAGACAACTTAGTAGGACGATTTTTTCGATTTTTGCCGCACTTATAGTTCTAAGTGTCGCTCTTGATATGCTCAATTGGTCGTTCACTGGATCAACACCCGAAGCTTCGAGACGAACCGTCTCCGGCATGTTGAACAGCATAATAAACCTGCCGATCAAGCTCGTTGCATTCGCTCTGGCCTGTGTGTTTTTCCTCCTCGGCGCTGTGATACGCGTGCCGTTCGCGCTACTCGATCACGTACTCGGGACCGAACTGGCTGGGGCCATTCAGCTTCTAGGCTGGGACGAGGTTATAGCGACCATACGCGATTCTGATAACAGTCTGGGAAAGGCTCTGTCACACTTCACCATCGAGGAGGATGAGTCTCTATCAGACACGGATATGACACAACAAGATGGAATTAATTAATAATGAGGAGATATTGACAGGTCTGTGCATAATCGGCATTGAAGTTACGATCGTAATCTTGCGATTATGTAGAAGGAAACACTGTCATCAGAACGTTTGATTAACTGTGTATTAAAATGAGCCAAACATATGACTTTAGGCCTACGTGGCAACGTCTGGCCGATTACAAAAATCCGTCACCTTATACTTTCAACTCGTCGGAAGCGTTTGACGATCCACTTAACGCTAAAGTGAGGACTTCCGGGCCTTTGAATCAAGAAAAGATCGCGAAGACCAAAGAAGACTCAAGTAGTGTTAGTTATAAATCACATGCCAATGGAGGAGGCGATCTCCCCACGCCATCACTTCCTAAGATCGACCTTTCCAATTTTGGTAAGATTGTCGCAGCGGGTTGTCTCTTGCTTTATGCATATAAAAGCTTAAAGGACGATGGCATCGATGTCGAGCTTCAGCATGGCAGCAGTACTAAAAGATCACTATTTGTATGGGTCGACGTCTCGATTGCAGCTGTAGTGTTCCTATACCTCGTAAGATATGCCGTGACGATCATTTGATCTTCATACAATGGTAACGTAACCAATTTTATCTGTTATTATATATTTACTAACCCACTTTAAATTTTGTAATCATGAAAGAAAACAAAGGTTTTTTCAAGAACTTCAATCTGATGGAGTTGCTTACACTGGGCTTGCATGTCTGGCCCTTGATCTCAATGCTTCGTGAAAAGTCGAAAGATTGGTTTGAGATCATCACTGTCGGAGTGTCCACTCTGCTTCTCTTTAACAACGCGAGTCAAGATGACGGAACGTTTGGTAACGACGAAACGAATATGTCGTTCAAAAACTTCGGAGGCCTCGAGACCGTTATGGCGCTTCTGGTTGCCTTTGTCGGTGTCCGCTCAGCGTTCCTTAAGAAGGTTAAAACGCAAACTGACGTCACGAACGGTTACATGCTGATTGGAGCTGGCGCCTTACTCTTGTGGTCGGGCTCACAGTCAACGAACGACATCTATACACCCAACCAGTTCGTGGAAGCCGAAACATCATCTTCTGTCGAACCATAAATCGTAGATCATGAAAAAGAAGGGATGGATTACGCTCGTTCTGAATGTGGCAAAGTACGTAATCACAGCCGTGCTTGGCTACTTGGGTGGCACGCAGGTGTTCTAGACTGCGGCGGTCCACTCACCGACTGCGCCTCTACAGGCGTGGTCAAGGC
>Ga0256871_1001945_pt1 | contig 10240 bp, 13 predicted proteins | sample RumenRJG_07RNA_FD_185439 | JGI IMG/M metagenome (GOLD analysis project Ga0256871, IMG submission 185439) | Metatranscriptome of bovine rumen microbial communities from Lethbridge, Alberta, Canada - Rumen RJG_07 (Metagenome Metatranscriptome) | ecosystem: Host-associated > Mammals > Digestive...
CCGCAGTTGATTCTCCTCAGCGTACCATCGAAAAAATATCAGGCTTTTTAGCTGATGAGGAATAATATCCCTCATAAATATATATGTAAAAGGTCACCCGAACCGCCGTCGGCGGTCCGGGTGTTATTATACCGTTATTAATCTCACGTCATTTTCTTCAAGTGCCTTGTTCCATTCCTCATCAAGCATAATATCGGTTATAAAAAAGTCTATTTTGTCAAGCCCCGAAATTACAGGCACTCCCAAACGTCCTAATTTTTTTCTGTCACACAGAAATATGGCTGACTCAGAGCATTCAATCATAGCCTTTTTTATTTCAGCCTCCGCTTCGGTTGACTCCATCAAGCCTCTTGACAGCGTAACTCCCCGACAGGAAAAGAAAACTTTATTTGCAAAATAGCTTGCTCTTATGGTTTCCTCCACCACTCTGCCGATATAGGACATATTCTTTGCATGGAGCATTCCCCCCGTACATATTACCTTTATATCCGGACAGTCTGACAGCTCCATAACTATTTTTTCAGCATTGGTAATAACCGTAACGCTCTTTTTATCCTTTATATTTCTTGCAAGCTGCAAGCTTGAAGTGCTTGCGTCAAGAAATACCGTTTCTCCGTCCTTAATCATCTCCGCCGCACGTATCCCTATGCTCTGCTTTCCCTCAAAATTTACCGTTTCACGCTCATGAATACCCATATCCGCTTCACGGCTTTCAACAAGGGTTGCACCTCCGTAGGTACGAACAAGCACGCCCTGCTTTTCCAGCTTTTCAAGGTCACTTCTTATGGTTTCGGTTGTAACATCAAATTCCTTTGCAAGCTCCAAAACCAATACGCTTTTGTTTTTTAAAATTGTCTGTTCGATTTTGCTTCTTCTTTCAACAGCTAACATTGTTCCCTCCGTTTTATCTTTGCGGAAAGTTTTTATTTTTCTAATGTTTCAAAGCTTTTAGCCACTCTCTTTAATTCTTACCAAAAATACCGGTTCTTATAGCATTATTACCAAAAAATCCCCGGTAGTTGTTCGTATATTATTAAAGCACCGCTTCCCATAAATCAGGGTGTGGGTTTGCAATAACCTCTGTATTTATAAGCACTCCCGTCTTTGCGGCAATTTTTGCACCTGATTCAACAGCCGCCTTAACATTTGCCACATCTCCGGTCATGGTAACAAAGCATTTTCCTCCCAAGCCTCTTGCAACTCTTATTTCAATAAGCGAAACAACCGCAGCCTTTACCGCCGCATCTGCCGCTTCAATGGCTGAGGCTGCCGTAAAGGTTTCAATTACTCCGAGAGCCTTTTTCTCCTTTACTATAGCCGTACCGCAGATTGCCTCAAACACCTGCTCACCCAAATTTCCTATAACAAATTTATCAATAAGCGATTCCTCTGCAATATTCACAGCATGCTCAACAGCCGCCTGAATGGCGGATAAGCTGCCGCCCACCACAGTCACAAATTTACCCGGGCAAACCGAGCCGGACTGAATAAGCGTAACTCCTGCGCTCTTAAGCATTTCATCGGTTACCTTGATTCCTTTGCTGACATTTTTAACCTCAATTAATCCAATAGAATTCATAATAGCCTCCATTCTGTCAAAACAACACACTCATAAACCGTTTTTCCTATTTGACAGAAATAACAATTTCCTTGTCGCTGACCGCCTTAACAATTCCCTCAAGACTTGAATGAATGGTTGTACCCAACGCACCCTCCTCGGTTGCCGCAATAAGCTGACCCTTTTTAACCGTATCTCCGGGCTTTACAATCGGACTTGCCGGCTTTCCGACGTGCTGTGACATAGGTATATATACAGTATCGGGGTAAAAGTCTATATATCTTCTCTCAACCTTATCCTTTACATATTTTCTTATTCCCAGACGGTCAATAAGAGTATCGGAAGGAATCAGCCTGCCCTCTCTTTCGGGTCTTGGCTCTGTAGGAGCAATTCCGTTTGTACGTCTGTAGCCCTTCTTTGCCAACATTCCCTTTGCCGTCATTGAAATTGCCTGGGGATTCAGCATCTGCTGACAGCCCATAACGGTGCATACACCGCAGCCGCAACAAAGTGTACTCTGCAAAAAGCTCTCTGTATCTGACACCTCACAATGAGATGCCGCTCTCAACACCTTATGTACCTGAATAGAGTGTCCCAACAAATATCTTGGGCAAACATCGGTACACATAGTACAATAGCAGCAAGCTGCCGAAGCTTGCTTTAGCATTGTCCGCAAAGGCATTTTTCTTCTCTGTATTACGCTGTGTGTTTCGGGAAACACCAACAGCCCCTTAGTGGTTTTTGTTACCACGTCATTTTCATAATCAACAAGCTTTCCCATCATCGGGCCGCCGTTTATAACAGCCTTTCCCGTCATATCGCCATAGCCCAACGCTTCAAAAAGCTCTTTAATTCTCATTCCTACAGGAACCTTAACGGTAATATCCTCTTTAACGTCACCGGCAATCGTAACATACTTATCGGTAACTGCTTCGCCGCTTTCAAGAGCCTTTCGGATATTATACAGGGTTTCGGTATTAATAACCATTACCCCTACCATTACAGGTATTGCACCCTCCGGAATTATCTTTCCTGTTGTTTCATAAACCAGAACAACCTCATCACCTGCCGGATAAACATCGGGAATTTCTTTTATGCTTATTCTTGTTCCCTTAAGACCCTTCACAATTTTAGGATCAAGCAGATGCATATTTTTCCCCTTGATGCCGAATATGGCCTCGTCTGCTCCCAGCGTATCAATCATAAGATTCAGCGTATCTATGATAGACTGAAAGTGCTTTCTGAAAATATGATGGTCAACCATCATAAGCGGCTCGCATTCCGCCGCATTAACAACTATCTGCCGAACATTTTCCGACAGCTTTTTATGTGTGGGAAAACCGGCTCCGCCTGCGCCGACAATTCCGGCGTCATATATTATTTTTTGTAATTCCTCAATCGTCATACAGATTTTCCCTCCTTATACTTTTTATTCTTATGTCCGAGGCAAAACAAATTACTGCCCGACACTGCAATAAATAATTATGAATTATTAATTCTTAACTATTAACTATTAACTATGAATTAAATTACGATTTATAAAAAGCAAACCGTAATTTAATTCATATTACCCTGTTTCTCGTCAACAATACCTACGATAACAGCGTCAACAGGTGCTTCCTTATCCGCCAGAGCGAGCCTTGCCGAGCATCCGGTAGTAATAAGCACCTTTTCACCGATTCCCGCCCCGATTCCGTCAACCGCAACCAGAAATTTGTCGGTGAGCTTATTATTTTCAATCGTCTGCACAGTCATAAACTTACAGCCGATGAGCTTTTCGTTCTTACTTGTGGAAACAATACTCCCTGTTACCTGTGCTAAAATCATAGCGTCTTCCTCCATTCAATAATCGGAAGCTCAATGCTTTGTAATTATCTCAACATGGTCTCCCTGCCTGATTGCCGCCGCATTAGCGTCATCGGTATCAATATGCATTTCGGTATCAAAATCCTCTCTTACTCTAACCTGCACGTTATAATAGCGTGTCGGCTTTGAGTTCTGAATTTCAACATCAACCACGTCATTATCCTTTACCCCATATTTTTCGGCATCTGCCGGTGTCATATGGATATGTCTGTTTGCTATAATGCAGCCCTCATTTAAAAATACGCTGCCCTTTGGTCCTACAAGCGCCATAGGTGCGCTTCCCTTTATTTCTCCCGACGGACGAACGGGCGGACTTACCTTCAGCTTAAAGGTATCTGTTCTTGAAATCTCAATCTGAGAATCCTTTCTTACAGGCCCCAAAACTCTTACGCCCTCAATGGTTCTCAATGACGGACTTACCAGTGTTACACACTCCTCAGCCGCAAATTGGTCACCCATAAGCATTTTTTTCGGAGTAAGCTCATAACCTTTTCCGAATAGGGTTTCAAGATCCTTCCGGGACAGATGAACGTGTCTTGCGGACACTCCAACCTTTATTCCGTCATAACTGTCCTGTGCTTTTAATATATCAATAACACTTTTTGTTACTATATCCAATAATTTTTCATCAACCATGATTTACCTCCATGCCGCCAAAAGCGGTCTTTTAGAGTCCGACAGCCGGGGGAAGCATAATGCTCCCCCTCTGTCCCTTCCTCAGGCTAAATTATTTGATAGCCGGGAGAATTTTTTCAACATCACCGTGAGGTCTTGGGATTACGTGTACAGAAACCAGCTCACCCAATTTTGAGCCTGCTGCCGCACCTGCCTCTGTTGCAGCAGAAACAGCACCAACATCGCCTCTTACCATAACTGTTACCAAGCCTGAACCGATTCTCTCTGTTCCGATTAAGGTTACGTTTGCAGCCTTAACCATTGCATCGGCAGCCTCTATAGCAGCTACCAAACCTCTTGTTTCAACCATACCTAATGCTTCTACAGCCATTTTAATTTCCTCCTGTTTTTTTATTTGCACCGTAAAGGTACTTATTTACTTTTTGCTCTGCTTCCGTTTCTTACGGAAGTCTTTTTATCTGAAGCCGTTTTTACGACTTTAGAAACTCTTTGTGCTTTTTCTTCCTTTACCTCGACCGTTTTTTCATTTGCGCCTTCTTCCTTTGCGACCGAACCCACATGAGTTGCCGCAGATTCCGAAACGGGAATTATATTCCCTTGCTCGTCCAGATGAAGGAATTTAAGGATTTCGGGATGAGGTCTTGCGATGACCTCCGCTGCCTTAAGACAGCCAAACTGCTGTGCCGGTTCCTTACCGGCATCTATTGCAGCCGTAACGGAAGAAACCGTTCCCTTTATTACCAGGGTAACAAGTCTGCCGCCCAGTCGCCTTTCGGTTGCGACAAATTCAACATCAGCCGCTTTTGTCATTGCATCAAGCACAAATATTGCGTGTCCCAATGCCTGAACCTCAATCAAGCCAAGTGAAAACTCCATTTATCCGTACCAACCTTTCCTTTTAATTGCGGATAGTTGATTAAATCAGATAGTGGGAAGAATTTTTTCAACATCCTGATGAGGACGGGGAATTACGTGCTTTGCAACCAATTCACCCAATCTTGACGCAGCCTCCGCACCTGCCTCAACAGCTGCCTTTACTGCTCCTACGTCACCTCTAACGATAACGCTTACAAGACCTGAACCTATTTTCTCTGTGCCTACCAATACAACGTTTGCAGCCTTTGTCATAGCGTCCGCTGCTTCAATTGAAGCTGTTAAGCCTCTTGTTTCAATCATTCCTAATGCTTCCATTATGTAACCTGCCTTTCAAATATAAATACTGATATCTATGCGTTATTTTTAATATAACCTACTCTGTCCCTGCCCACGCTTGAGCGCAGAGCCATTTTTTCCGAATCCTCGGTGGGACGTGCAATTATATGCTTCTGGATTAGCCCCGTACAAGCCTCCGCAGCCGCAGCCGCAGCTGCAACTCCCGCTTCTACCGCCGCAACGCTCCCCTGCATTTTTATGCACATAATAAGGGGAACCTCGACTGTTTCCGCATTTGCCGGCTTGTTTGAATCAATGGCAATAATTTTTACATCGGCAGCCTTTGCCGCCGCATCCGCCGCCTTGATTGCACAGACAAATCCAAACATTTCAACTATTCCAACTGCCTCCATCAGCAAAAACATCCTTTCTCTCTAAATTAGAAATTCTTGTTGACATAAGCAATCTTAAGTCCCTTTTGAGCAAGATTTGTTTCCAATGCTTCATTCATTTCATCAAGCCCGAACTTATGTGTAATCAAATCCTTCATAGGCAAGCCTATTGCATTCGCTCTCTTTAAAAAATCAAAGGTTGTTGCATAATCTCTTAAGGTGTATACCCACGAGCCGACAAGAGTAATTTCCTTTGAGCAAAGGTCAAAATGAGGATTTATTGACGCATCTCCGCCATTGATGAAGAAGCCAAGCTCACAAAGACCTCCGCCGTTTCTGATGAACTTATATATATTGCTGTGAGCAACAGGTGAGCCTGTACACTGGAATGCAAAGTCTGCAAAATATCCGCCGAAGGCGTCCTTTACAGCCTCGCTCAAAGCATCAATACCCTTATGATTCATAAAGTTGACTGTCTTATCAGCACCCATTTTCTTTGCAAATTCAAGTCTTTGATCATTTCCGTCAACCGCAACGATATTTTCAATACCCATTGTACGCAGAACCGCTATACAGATAAGTCCGATAGGTCCGCAGCCCTGAACAACAACTCTTGAATTGAATCTTAAAATATTCGTTGTTTTTGCTCTCTCAACAGCGTGTATAAGCACCGCACACGGCTCGATAAGTATTCTTGAATCCAAATCAAGATCACTTACGTTAAAGATTGTTGAACCGCCTCTTACAAGTATGTAATCACTGAACCAACCGTTCAAATGAACATCATCATCGGGCAAAAGTCCGTAAACATCGGCACCGCCGACATTCTGCTTGTTTAAATCAAACATTGTAATATCGGGGTTATCCTTAAATATCATACAGGTAACAACCTTATCGCCGACCTTTAAGGGCTTTCCGGCACTGTCTGCCTTAACGTTCTTTCCCATTTTAACAATTTCACCCGTACCCTCATGTCCGAGAGCAACAGGGATAAGTGAAAACGGATCCCTTTTATATTCATGTGCATCTGTTCCGCAGACTCCGCAACCCTCAACCTTAACGAGAATATCGTCATCGCCTACCTCAGGTATCGGATATTCCTTAATATCAAAATGACCAAGCTTTGTAAGCATTGCCACTCTTGCTGTTTTCGGTATTAAACCCTGTGCCTTTGCTGCGGGAGCGGCTGCTGTGCCATTCATTTCTTTAAGCACCGCCTCAACCAGTTGGGCAATTTCTCTTTCATTTACTTCCATTCGCTTACCTCCTTATATAATAGACAGACTGTCAACCAGTACACATCTTCTTTGTCTTGTAAAGCTTCTTGCGGATGTAATACCCTCGCCTGTAGGTCCTGCAATAGTAAAGGTCGTGTGTCCTTCGCTGTTAAAGCCTATTCCGGCATAGCTCGGAGCATTCTTTACGAATATTGTTGTACAAACAGCCTTTGCGTAAGCCGTCATATGGTCAACATTCTTTGAATGCAGATGTGCGGAGTGTCTGTTTCCATGCTCTGCCTTGACAGCCATTTCCATAGCCTCCTCAAAGGTATTGCAGCGAACAATCGCCAATATCGGCATCATAAGCTCTGTCTGAACAAAGGGGTGTGAAAACTCTGTTTCACATATAATACATCTGATGTCGTCACCGACATTTATACCTATCTGAGCAAGAATTTTCTTTGCGTCTCTTCCTACCCAATCCTTATTTATAACCAGCTTTGGCTTATCACCCGGTTTTTTCGGCGGAGCTTCGACAAGAACAACCTTTTCAAGCTGCTTTGTCTGCTCTGCATTAATCATATATGCTCCGTTTTTCAGCATTCCCGAAATAAGCTCGTCCGCAACATTGTTCATTACAAAGCATTCCTTTTCGGCAATACAGGGCAGGTTATTATCAAAGGTACAGCCGTCAATAATATCCTTTGCAGCCTTTGGAATGTCTGCGGTGTCATCAACCACAACCGGCGGATTTCCCGCTCCGGCACCGATTGCCTTCTTGCCGCTTGACAAAAGCATTTTAACAACTCCGGGGCCGCCTGTTGCAACAAGCATTTTAACCGAAGGATGATTTACCATCATATTTGAGGTTTCCATTGTCGGGTTTGCAACCGTTGCCACTATATTTTCAGGGCCGCCTGCCGCAAGCACCGCACGATTTACCAAGTCAACGGCATATGCCGAAATTCTCTTTGCATGGGGATGAGGATTAAATAAAACTCCGTTTCCTCCGGCAAGCATTGAGATACTGTTGCAGATTACCGTACAGCTTGGATTTGTACTCGGTGTAATAGCACCTATTATTCCGTAGGGAGCCATCTCTATAAGTGTCAGACCCCTGTCGCCGGAGAGAGCCTTTGTTTCCAAATCCTCCGTTCCGGGGGTTTTGTCAGCCACAAGATGATGCTTTAGAGTCTTGTGGTAAACGTTACCCATCTTTGTATCCTCTACTGCCAGCTTTGCCATTATTTCAGCTTCCGCATGAGTGAGCTTTCTGATTTCTTTAATTATGTTTTCTCTTTGCTCCTTGTTATAATATCTGAAAAGCTCATATGCCTTGTTACAGGCCTCGATAGCCTCCTCCATTGTATCGAAAACACCAAGCTGTTTTCTTTTCGGAGCGGCTTCTGCGCCCATATCGGACATAACCTTTCTCACTATTTCACTTATCTGTTTTTCATCTATCATAAACTGAGCCTCCTTTCCAAATACATTGCGCCAAACTCTGCAAAGGCAGTATCCTCCTCTGCGGTTCCTCCCGAAACGCCTATACCGCCCATAACCTTACCGTTTATTATAAGAGGCTCGCCGCCGCCCAAAAGCATAAGACGGTTTGAATCGGTTGCGCAAAGACCGTCCAATGAGCCGCCCCTTGACTCGGCAAGGGCTATATGCGTGGGCATTTTCAGAGATACGGCAGTATATGCCTTATCCTGCGCTATCTGTCTGCTTGCGATATAAGCTTCGGGCATGGAATGGAGCAGCATAAGATTTGCGCCCTCGTCAAGAATTGCAATTACAACTCTCTTTCCCATTTCCTCCGCTCTTTTTTCTACCGCCAGCGAAATTTCCTTTGCAAGCCCAAGGGTTAAAGCCGTTACCGTTTCACTTACGGCACCGATTTGCTTCTTTGCGGTTTTTCTTTCCTCTGCCGCATAACGGGCAAAGGCATAGGTCATATCGCTGAGCCTGTTAAGATACGTATAGGTTTCTGGTCGTATTTTATGAAGAGCAATCAGCCTTGACGCCGTTCTTTCCGCTCTTCTCACAATTGTTCTGGCAATATCAAGCTGCGCCGAAACAATGTTATCTCCCGGAATCACAAAACCGGAAAAGTCCTCCGGCATATATTTGTCGCATAAACTCTCAACAACCTTAACACAATCCGCTGTGACCGAAATTTCACCTCCGGCAAGCTCGCCCATTATTGAAATAAGCTTTTTCTGAACTCTTTTTATATCCGTACAAAGCTCCTCATCAGAGCTTTGTGCTCTCGCAAGCCCAAGCGCCGATGAATATTCGTCAAGCTCGCCTATAAGCTCAATAAGATAATCATATTTCGGGATGTGATTATTTTTAACGGTGGAGGTATAGCCTCTGTCACCGTTACCTGTATATAATCCGGAATTACTCATTTATATCAATTCCTTAAATTACTTGTTATATTTTTCAAGAACTCTCTTTGTTACCTCTGCAACAATGTCCTCAATGCTTGCGTCCTTTGCGGCATTTCCCGATGTGCAGCCGGGCTTTCCGAACTTTTCGGCAGCCTCGGTGGGAGTCATATCCTTTGCGTTCTCGTTATAGCAGCTTGGGCAAAGCTTTTCCATGGGGTGATGTCCCGGAACGTTGAAGCTCTTTCTCAAATCAATAAGCTTTTTAACCTCTCCGCAGGGGATTTCCTTTTCGCCGCCCAAAAGTCTTGCATACATAAGCAGCTTTGCATAGAACTCTGTCGATTCCATTCTGAAGAAAGCGGTATTCAAGTCAACACCGAAGCTCAGCGCACCATGGTTTGCAAGAAGTATTGCGTCATAATCCTGCAGATAGGGCATTAATGAATCGGGTATTTCCATTGTTGAGGGTGTTCCGTATTCTGCAAGCGGAACTCCGCCCAGGAATATAACTGCCTCGGGCATAATGAGCTTGTCAAGCGGAATGCCTGCAATTGCAAAGGAGGTAGCAATGGGAGGATGAGCGTGAACAACAGCGTTTACGTCCGGTCTTTCCTGATACACTCTCAGATGCATCTTAAATTCCGATGAAGGCTTCCATTTATTCGGCTCCTTTAAGTTAAGGTTTTTGTCAACCTTACAAATCATTTCAGGTGTCATAAAGCCCTTGCTGACACCGGTCGGTGTTACAAAATAGGTATCCTCGTCAATCTTAACCGAGAAGTTACCGTCATTTGCAGCAACGAAACCGTCATTGTAAATTCTTCTGCCGATTTCGCATAACTCTTTTTTGATTTCATAATCTGATTTATACATTATGTACTCCTCCTGATTTTGGTTTTTCTTTGTTTTCTTTTGTTTTAATTTGATTATACATCATTTTTTTTGTTTTGTAAATAGTTTTTCCGAAAAAATATCAAATTTTTTTCAGGATTTTTTTACAAATATTCAAATGTGTACAGC
>Ga0256871_1001953_pt1 | contig 10227 bp, 10 predicted proteins | sample RumenRJG_07RNA_FD_185439 | JGI IMG/M metagenome (GOLD analysis project Ga0256871, IMG submission 185439) | Metatranscriptome of bovine rumen microbial communities from Lethbridge, Alberta, Canada - Rumen RJG_07 (Metagenome Metatranscriptome) | ecosystem: Host-associated > Mammals > Digestive...
AAATCGGATGTGCGTCACAAAACAGAACACTAAGAAGGAAAATCCATGAACAAAATCTTCACTCTGACACTGTCTGCTGCGGCTGTCATTCTTCCGCTGTGCGCGGAGGCTGCGGAGTTCGAGATCCCAGATCCTTTCACGCTGGTGATGGTTGACAGCGATGACAAGGCGCCTGCCGTAAAGTCGGGAGCAGAGACCGTCACCCTCCCCGCCGGGCCACACCAGCTTGTCATGAGGGTTGAGGGAACCTTCCGCTACCACACGGACAGCCGCTACCTCGCAGGTCAGCCCGTTGTCGTCAACTTCAACGCGGAGGAGAATGACAGACTCACCCTTTCCTTCAGGTTCCCGAAGAGCTTTGACAAAATCGAGAGATTCGCCTACAAGCCTGACGTCAAGCTCGTACACACCGACGGAACACCGAAGGAAGGCGAGATTTTCGTGCTGAACTCCAGGAACGGAGTCCAGATCGGGCGTGACTACCAGAAGGAGCTTGAGGACGCAGGAAAGGCCTTCAAGGTGCTTACCCCGGAGGAAACCTCACAGTCCACCGTAAAGATGATCCAGTCTGACGGAGCAGGCTCTTATGCTGCAGCCGGAACAGCAGCTGCCGCAGCCCCTGCTGCTGCGCCTGCCGCCGCACAGAAGAGCGCGGCTCCCGCAGTATCAAAGACCGGCGCGATGGAGACGCTGCAGAAGGCCTATCTCTCGCTTTCTCCCGAGGACAGGAAGAACTTCCTGCACTGGGTAATCTCACAGCAGTAGCCGGCTTCCGCGCGGCCCTGCCTGAAGAGCGGAGCCGCGTTACTCATCAAGAGGCCTGACGACAGGCTTCTTTTTCTTCCTGCCATTCTCCTCTTCCCCTCCTTCATGGCGTACACTGCCGCCTTCCTCTCCCAGGCTCTCGTTTATGACGTTGGTGAAGGCCTTTATCACGTTCTGCAGCGTGGCGGTCGTCACCGGCTTTCCGACAATGTCCGTCATCCCGGCCTCACGGCACTTGGTCCTCTCCTCCTCCGTCACGTTGGCGGTAAGGGCAAGGATTACCAGCTTCGGGTGGTACTTGAGGATAAGCCTTGACGCCTCAAAGCCGTCCATGAGCGGCATCTGGAGATCCATGAACACCAGCTCGGGATGAACCTCCTCCACGAGCCTCACGGCCTCCTGCCCGTTCTCGGCAACTGTCACCTTGTGGCCGAGCTTCTCGAGCATGGTCCGGAGGATAAAGCGGTTGATCTGGCTGTCCTCCACGAGAAGGATATTGAAATTTCTCTTCTGCGCCCCGTTCCCGGCGACTATCGACTCCTTCCCGACCGGGTGCTCGATGGGCTTGTGATACGGGACGATGAACCAGAAGCGGCTGCCGTGCCCCTCCTCGCTCGTGACGCCGATATTGCCGCCCATGAGCTCGACTATCCTCTTCGAGATGGCGAGACCGAGCCCGGTGCCGCCGAACCTCCTCGAGACCGAGGAGTCCGACTGGCGGAACGGAACAAAAAGATGCCGGAGTGACTCCGCGCTGATTCCGATTCCGGTGTCGATTACCTCGAAATACAGCCGGTGGCTCTTGATCCAGCTCGCGTGCAGAGTGATGGTGCCTGACGGCGTGAACTTCAGCGCGTTGCCGAGCAGGTTGAAGAAAATCTGCGCCATGCGGGCCTGATCTCCGACCATCATCTTCGGAAAGCTCTCCTCGACCTGCAGCACGAACTTCACCGGGCGGCCGCGCGCCTTCTCCTGCATCTGCACGATGACGGTATCCATGAGGTACCTGATGGAGAACGGCTTCTTCTCGAAGCTGACCTGGTCAGAGCGCATTCTCGAGAAGTCGAGGACATCGTTTATCAGGGTCTGCAGCACCTTCGCGGAATCCGTGATGTGCCTGATGAGCCCGTCCTGCTTCTCGCTGGTCTCGGTCTGCGAGAGGAGGTCGAGCATGCCGAGGATTGCCTGCATCGGGGTCTTGATCTCATGGCTCATTATGGCGAGGAAGTCCGACTTGATGCGGTTGGCCTTGGTCTCAGCCTCGACAACCGCCTTCATGCGCTTCTGGTACTCGACCTCTCCCGTAACGTCGGTCGCCGTGCCGTGGTAGCCTTCAAAGCCTCCGTCTGGCCCGCTGAACGGCATTCCGCTCAGGCTGAAGCTCCGGCGGAGCCCCTCGTTCTGGAACTCGAACACCTCATTCCTGAAGGGCTCGTGCCGCTCCATCCGGTCCACGAGATCGTTGTAATGCTGCGGGTGCTCCCTCTCCCTTACCGAAAAGAGCGACTCCAGGGTCTTTCCCTCCGCATGGGCAAAGAAGCGCATGGCGTCGCTGTTGCTTGCGGTGCTCGGAAGATCGCTGAGATCCCGGAGCTTGAGGTCATTGCCAAGCCGCCAGAAGGCATCCGAGGAGATGCTCGCATAGTCATAGATGGTCTGCCTCGAGCGCTCGAGCTCGGCGGTCTTCGCGCGCACCAGCTCTTCCATATGGTTGCGGTAGTCCATGCTCGAGAGGGCATACTCGATGAAGGGCTTGTAGGAAACCAGGCGCTTCCTCTCGCCGAAACCGAGCGTGAGCGGCTTTGAGCTCATCAGTATGAAGACGCGCTTTATGCCGTTGCTCTCGACATCCATCAGCACAGAGCTTCTGAGCGCCGCGAGATCCTCCTGTCCCAGCTTTTCAAATCCCTTCACAAGCCACGGCCGGCAGATCTCCGATGACTTCCCTGCCAAAACGCGCCTCACGAGCGGGCAGTCAGGAATCGACACAGGCGCGCCCTGCTTTTCAGCGGTGAAAAGGGAAAGGGAGCCGTCCCTTGATATGCTGTAGATGGCGGCATTCTCGAAATCCATGATGCGGCGCAGGATGGCGATAATGGTGAGGAACTGCTCCTCGGGCGTCTTGGCGCGCTTGTGCTCCGCAAGACCGCTCAGGAAGATCAGCATCTCGTCGCGGCGCTTCGACTCGCGGTCGCGGCTGAATGTCAGCTGAAGCTTCGCCTTCTGAAGCTCATAGTCGGCTCTCGATAGTTTTGGCATTGTGACCTGTTTCCTCCGGCATCACAAACCACTCGGAATCATCGCGCCTGACAAGGTCAGATCGCGTCGTAGAAATGCATCCCGCAGACCATCAGATACCCGTTATGGTTCCTGCTGTCGCCTATCCTGCCCTGCTCGCCGTCGGAGAACATCCCGGCGTAGGCGCCGCGTGACTGGACATTCCTGACCGACTCAGCCAGGCGGTCAGCATCCGCCCCTGTGATGTTCTTCCCGTAGCTCGCGCAGACCGCGTACATCGATCCGTAATAGCGGATGTCGCGGTAATAGAGCATGCTGTTCCTGTCACAGGCAAAGCAGCCGGCGACGGCATCCTTGGAGGCGTCGGACATGACCGTCACCGCCTCGAACGAGGGGATGTCAACGAGAAGGGTCATCGAGCCGTCAGTGCCGATGCTGTCGCAGATGGCTGCCTTGTAGAAGGTCTGCGCCCCGAGCGAGCCGGCCATGAATCCGATCGGATGAAGCACCGACTGCCTCTGGAGGGCCGCAGGGGAGAGGCGTTCCTGCCTTCCCACATAGCCGAGGCTCCGGAGCCAGTCGGCATACTGCTCGGCAGCCGGCCGGTAATTTATCTCGTAGACGACATTGCCCGAGCTCCTCGTGATCTTCCCGACCACGTTTGACGGAGCGAACGCCGTGCGGCAGCACGCCGTTATCCAGCAGGAAGGATAGAGGACCGTCACGGCGAGGAACCTGGTGCCGCAGACCATCCCTCCCGGTGCGCAGGCAGATCTGCTCGCAGGATCGGCACCCAGCCCGTCGAGAGTCCCCGGCGTCCCTCCGGTAATCTGCACTGACGGTCCCATCATTGACTCGATGACGCTGATTACCCGGTTCTCGTCACCGACCGACGCTGAGATCCAGACTGCGTCAGGCGCCTCGCCGTTGCGCCCGGCGTTTGTTATGGCCCGCTCGATGATGGCCTCAATCTCCGCATCGGAGCTTACGTCCCCGAAATACCCGCAGGCCGAGCCGAACGATCCGTCCTTGTCGTACAGTGCGAGCATTGAAACAGCCTCATCACAGACGAAGGCGCTGCTCTGATCCGAGACCACCCCTTTGTATGATGATGCGGCAATGAAGGACGTACCAGGAAACGAGCGGTTCAGGCAGTCACAGACCTCCGCCGGATCAAGGCGGCTGTCATAGGCGGCAAAGATGTGATCCGGAGTCTCCGGGGAGAGTTCCCTGAGATTCTGCACAGCCCCCTCCGCCGCGCTCCGGAAGCCGTCTCCGCGCGACACGACAGAATTTATTTTCATTTAAGGGTGAATCCGCCTACAGCAGCGATGCTCTCCCTGAGCGTTCCGAGGAGGGAGTCAAGCTTTTCCCCGATAGCAGCGCGGTCGGGCTCTGCGGCCTTGCAGAGCTTCTCGAAGGCTATTGCCTCATCGCGGCACCTCATGGCGCCGTACGTCGCGCATACGGACTTGAGCGTATGAGCCTCCATGGCAAGCCCGCTCCAGTCGCCATTGTCGAAGAGCTTCCGGAACTGACTGAGCTTTGCCGTCGAGTCATCCACGAAAACGCTGATAAGCTGAGGGAGCACCTCAAGGCCTACATCACCCGCCATCTGCGTGAGTACCTTCGTATCAAGCAGTTCAGTCATATTCCACCATCCCGTTGTCATGACGCCGGCTGTGCCGGTCTGTAATTCTGATTTTATTGTCAGGAAGCTCCCTGGGAGACCCCCCGGAGCATGCTGTATTCTTTTCAGGAGTGCCGCTCTCTGCAACCCCGGCAGACTTTCCCTGCGCCTCGTCGCGCCAGGACCTGAGCTTGCGGTGGATGGTCGACTGGTTGACGCCGAGCATCTTCGCTGCCTTCGAGATGTTGCCCTCGCAGCTGTCGATGGTCTTCTCTATGGCGTCGCGCTCGATCTCCGCGAGCGTCTTGCCGGCATAGGGATTGCCGACGGATATGACCGCCCGCTGCGGCTGCGCGCCTGAGCTCCCGTCACCGCCCTTGAGCACGTCCTTCCTTATGGACTCGGGGAACATCTCGTCTGTCACCTCATCGCCGTCATTGAGGACCACAATCTGGTGGATGACATTCTGCAGCTCCCTGACATTCCCCGGCCAGTCATAGGCCATCAGAAGCTGCCTTGCGGAAATCGAGAACCTGGTGAACCCCTTGTTCTCCTCCTGGGAGAAGTTCTTGAGAAACCTCGTTGCGATGCGCTCCACGTCATCATCGCGATCCCGGAGGGGAGGAAGCTTTATGGGAATCACATAAAGCCTGTAGTAAAGATCCTCCCTGAAATGGTGTGCCCTGACCTCGAGCTTCGGATCCTTGTTGGTCGCGCACACGATGCGGGTGCTTACCGTCTCAAGCTTTGACGATCCGACACGGTAAAACTTTCCGGTCTGGATGAAGCGCAGGAGCTTGCTCTGGAGCTGAGGATCAAGCTCGCAGATCTCGTCAAGGAACAGCGTACCGCCGTCGGCGCGCTGCACTGCTCCGATCTTGTCGCTCACCGCGCCGGTAAACGCTCCCTTGACATGTCCGAAGAGCTCGCTTTCCATCAGGTCGCGGGGGATTGCGGCGCAGTTTATGGGGACGAAGCTCCCTTTTTTCTGCTTGCTGAGCTTGTGGATGGCCTCGGCGCAGACCTCCTTGCCAGTGCCGCTCTCGCCTGTTATGAACACGGTCGCGGAGCTCGGAGCCGCCCTCTCTATGGTGCTGTAGACGCTCTTCATCGCTGGTGACGAGCCGATGAAGCCGAGGAACACATCCTGGCTCGTCTGAAACTCGCTGACCATCTGCTTGAGCTTCAGGTGCTGCGTGGTGTTGCGCAGCGTCACCCTGAGGCGCGCGGAGTCGATGGGCTTCACGATGAAGTCGAACGCGCCGAGCCTCATCGCCTCCACAGCGTCATCAACTGAGCCGGAGCCTGTCAGCATGATTACCCTGGCGTCGAGGTTCTGCTTCTTCACATAGTTCAGAACCTCGAAGCCGGAGATGTCAGGAAGGTATAGATCAAGGAAAATCACATCAGGACGGTGGGAGGAGATGAAGTCTATGGCATCCCTGCCGCTGCTGACCGAGTATACGTTGACGTTCTCATCCTTGAGGTAAGTCGAGTACAGAAGCCTCAGCGGCGCGGAATCGTCAACAATGAGAACCGTCGGGATAAAGCTGTCCATTTGTAATCAGTTAGGCCCAGTTATCTATATTTATATTTATTGCCTGCACGCTGAACTCACGCGAGAGAAGCTCCCCGAGGGCCTTTACCCCCAAAGTTTCCGTTGCGTGATGTCCGGCCGCAAAGAAATTTATTCCGAGCTCGCGCGCCTCGTGCACCGTCTGCTCGGAGACCTCGCCTGTAATAAAGGCTTCAGCCCCCTTCTGCGCTGCCGCGGTCAGGAACTCCTGGCCGGCTCCCGAGCATAAACCTACACGGGTGATCGTATCACATCCGCCGCGCTCCAAACGTGGTTTATATCCCAAAACATCATAAATCCGCGCCGCAAGCTCATCGGCGCTGCAGGGCTCCCTGAGGTTTCCGACAGGGGCAATGATTCTGCCGTGAAGCTCCGCGCCGTCATCCGGCACCATGCCGAGAGCCCTGGCGAGGCAGGCGTTGTTGCCGGTCTCAGGATGCATGTCGAGAGGGAGGTGGTAGGCGAAAAGGTTCATGTCTGAGCTGATGAGCGCGCCGACTCTCTTCCTCTTCATCGAGACCAGGCGCATGTCATCGCCCTTCCAGAAGAGGCCGTGGTGGACAAGGACAGCGTCGGCGCCGAGCTCCGCTGCCCGGTCGATGAGGCGCTGGCAGGCGGTGACGCCCGTGACTATTCTGCGGATTTTCTTCCTGCCCTCGACCTGCAGTCCGTTCGGGCAGTAGTCGTCAATCGACCGGGCGTCAAGATAATCGTCAAGGAACTTCAGAATCTCAGTGCTGGCAGCCATGCTGATCCCCCTTAAGGCTGATAATTGCCGCCCGCCGTGAAAGCTCTCAGTTTCTTTCCCCGGGGACGACCCTGAACAGAACCCTGCCATCCCTGGTGACAGGCTCCATCCTTGCATTCGGATATCCCTTCGAGCGGAGCTCGTCACGGTACTTCACCGCGTTGAGTCTCGAGGCGAAGGCCTTCTGCTCCGCCGCGGGCTTTGCGGGCTGGGACTGCTTCCTCTCCTCCTCAGCCCTGGCGTCAGCCATTTTCTTCCGCTCCTCGGCGGCCTTTCTCTCGGCGGCCTTCTTCTCCTCGGCCGCCTTCCTTGCCTCGGCTATGCGCTCACGCTCCCTGGCCTTCTTCTCCTCGGCGGCTTTCCTCTCGGAGGCCTTCTTTTCCTCTACGGCCTGCCTTGCGGCTTTCTGCCGCTCCTCGAGCTTCCGGTTCTCGGCTTCCTTCCGTGCCCTGGCCTCGGCAGAGGCCTTCTTCTCGGCCGCAGCCCTGCGGACCTCGTCTGCCTCTCTTCTTGCCTTCTGCGCCTTTTCCTCGGCAGCCTGCTTCTTGCTGATTTCCTTAAGCTCATCGTCTGTCGGCATGACCGGCTCGTCAGGATCCCCGTCGGCAGCCTGCCCGGCCTTCACGCGCGGCACCTCAGCATCAGCCCGCTCTTTCTGCTGCTCAGGCTCCCTCACCTCGATCTGATCCTGATCCGGAGCATCCGGCACCGCTTCGCCGGCCTTCTCCTTCTGGCCCTGCAGCCTTACGGTCGAGCGGGAGGCAAAGGTCTTCCTCTTGTCCTCCGTCTGGGAAATCGAGATGCCGATGTTGTTCGCGGTCTCGCTCGGGGAGCGCCCGCTCGTAAGATACGGCAGGAATGCCCCGGTGACGCCGAGCAGCACTGAGATTCCGACGATTCTCCTGACGAGGGGTGAAATCAATGCTTGCTCTCCTCGGACTCAAGGAATTCCTTTACTGCGGCGACAGTGAGGAAAGATCCGAAGACCACCAGAAGATCAGTTTCCTGAAGCCCGGCCCTTGCCGCGCACCATGCCGTGGCCGGATCGCGGAACAGATGTGTCTCCGAGCTCTCCGGGAGCTCCGGCTCGAGATCCGAGGCCTTGGCCGCGCGGGGGCCGGTGAGATCGGCGAGGTACCAGATGTCTACGAGATCATCCATCTCGCGGAGCACCGTGCCGTAATCCTTGTCGTGCAGCATGCCGCAGACGGCGAGCACGCGCGTGAAACGCTCCTTCGCGATGAGTTTCTCGAGATGCTTCCTGAGGCGCATTACGGCAGGCGGGTTATGGGACACGTCAAAGATGATCCTCGGTGTGTCCGAGTAAACCTCGAGCCTTCCCGGAAGCCTTACCGACCTGCACGCGCCGGCCGCAGCCTCACGGGTGACATCTATGCCCATGGCCTCAAGGCAGGCAAGAGCTCCGGCCGCGTTCATGTACGGGAACGAGGGAAGAGGCAGGTCCTCGAAATCGATGTCCTCCATGCGGAAGAACCAGGTTCCCTCGTCAGTCCCGCCGCCTGCGGCGTCAAGCAGCTGCTCGGTAAGCTCCGGATCGGCCCCGGAGCTTCCGCTCCTGAAGTTCCGCCCGGAAACAAGGAGATTTGCCCCGATCACCGCGGAGTTCTCGATAAGGGTCCTCGGAGGGTTCTCCTGGCTGCAGACCGCCGGCCTGTCCTTCCGGTAGATGCAGGACTTCTCGTAGGCGATGTCCTCTACGGTGCTGCCGAGGATCCCGGTATGGTCAAGCCCGATGCTGACGACTATGCCGGCATCGCTCTCGACGGCGTTGGTCGCGTCAAGCCTGCCTCCGAGGCCTATTTCGAGGATGACGAAGTCAGGAGCGTCCTTTTTGAAAATAAGGAGGGCCGCAAGCGTGGTGAACTCGAAGAAGGTCAGCGCCACGCCGGCCTTCCTCATCGCCTCGTCGGTCATCTCGAAGGCGTCAGTGAGCAGGTCATCCGGGGCCTCGCGGCCGCGGAGGAGCACGCGCTCGTTGAACCTCATGAGGTGCGGTGAGTTGTAGATGTCGACCGTGTAGCCGAGCCTTTCGAGCACGGCTCCGAGATACCAGGTGGTGGAGCCCTTGCCGTTGGTCCCGGTCACGGTAATGACCTTTGAGGGGAGTTTCAGGACGTCAAGTATCCTGCCGACGCTTATTACGCGCGACAGCCCCAGATCCATCGCCTTGTCGCTGATGCTGCCGATGTAGGCCAGCCACCCGTTGAGACTGCGTTTCATCCTCTTCACCGCCCTGAGCGTCAGGCCTTCTGCTGCTGCACTTCGGCATGGAGCAGCATGGCCATGATGGATGCAAGGCGGTCGCGCATCTCGCGGCGGTCGATGATGATGTCAACCTGTCCCTTGTCGCGGAGGAATTCGGAGCGCTGGAAGCCCTGCGGCAGCTTCTCGCGGACAGTCTGCTCGATGACGCGGGGGCCGGCGAAGCCGATGAGGGCCTGGGGCTCCGCGACGTTGATGTCCCCGAGCATGGCAAGCGATGCCGATACGCCGCCCATGGTGGGATTGGTCATGACAGATATGAAAGGGAGCCCCTCCTGTCTCAGATGGTCAAGCGCCGCGCTGGTCTTTGCCATCTGCATGAGCGAGAACAGTGACTCCTGCATTCTGGCGCCGCCGGAGGTGGAGAAGCAGATGAGCCCGCGCCTGTCGCGGACCGCCTCGTCGACGGCGGCGACGAACCTCGCACCTACCACGGAGCCCATCGAGCCGCCCATGAACTTGAAGTCAAAGGCTGCGGCCACGACAGGAACGCCCTTCAGGAGCCCCTTCATGACCACGAGCGCGTCCTTCTCGCCGGTATTCTTCTGCGCGTCGGCAAGGCGGTCGCGGTAGCGCTTGGAGTCCCTGAATTTGAGCATGTCAACAGGATGGTAGCTGGCTGCAATCTCTGTCATTGAGCCCGCATCGAGGAAGCGCATCAGGCGCTCGCGGGCGCTAAGCCTCATATGGTAGCCGCATTTCGGGCAGACATTGAGATTGCGTTCAAGCTCGGCTCTGTAAAGCACCTGATCGCATTTTTCGCACTTGGTCCAGACGCCTTCAGGAATATTGTGCTTGCTTCCTGTGTTTTCATTTTTAGCCAGAATCTTGTCTAACCAGCTCATTTGCCACCTCGAACTAAAACTCGCCCGATTATATCACACGGCATAAGGCCAAAATCGTGAGGTTGATCCTTGATTCAGAGCGGTGCGCGATCCGTTCGCCGGGGCGCATTATGCATCCGCTCTTTTGGGTAAAATACCAGGG
>Ga0256871_1001965_pt1 | contig 10213 bp, 7 predicted proteins | sample RumenRJG_07RNA_FD_185439 | JGI IMG/M metagenome (GOLD analysis project Ga0256871, IMG submission 185439) | Metatranscriptome of bovine rumen microbial communities from Lethbridge, Alberta, Canada - Rumen RJG_07 (Metagenome Metatranscriptome) | ecosystem: Host-associated > Mammals > Digestive...
AGGTAAAACGTAATATTGATCCTACATTAGAGAAGATTCAGTTGTATTGCAATCAGGTTTTTGTAACAGATAGTGTTGAAGGTGTTGTTCCTCAATATATGATGTTATTAAGAGGGGTTTTGGATTCTCCAGATATTCCTTTGAATGTTTCTCGTTCATATCTTCAAAGTGATAGTAATGTAAAGAAGATTTCTTCTCATATCTCCAAGAAAGTTGCAGACAAATTAGAAGAAATATCTAAAAACGACAGAGAAGATTTCTTAAAGAAATGGGATGATTTGAAAGTATTTATTGAATATGGTATGCTCTCTGATGAAAAGTTCTACGAAAGAATGGAGAAAGTATATCAGTTAAAGAATACTGATGGAGAATTCTTTAACTTTGAAGACTACAAAAAGAAGATAGAACCTTTACAGACTGACAAAAACAAAACTCTTATCTATCTTTATGCAAAGAATACTGATGAGCAGTACGCTTATATCAAAGCCGCCAAAGATAAAGGCTATGATGTTTTACTAATGGACGGTATTTTGGATTCTCATTTTATTAATATGTTGGAGCAGAAATTTAGTGGTGCAAGATTTGTTCGTATAGATTCTGACGTTATCAACAAGATAATAGAGAAAGATGAGAAGATTCCTTCTAAACTTTCGGAAGAAGAGACTAAGAAAATCAAAGAATTGTTTGAACAAAACTTGGATACCAAGAAATTTACTACACAAACAGATTCATTAGAAGAGACAACTCAGCCTGTAACAATAACTCAAAATGAGTTTATGAGAAGAATGAAAGAAATGAGTGAAATAGGTGGTGGTGGAATGATGGGATTATATGGAGATATGCCTGAAAGTTATAATCTTGTTATCAACACTAATCATCCTTTGATTTGGGATATACTTCAATCCAACGATATAGAACATCAAAAAGAAGTAATCTCCCAACTAAAAGACTTAGCTTTGCTTTCTCAGGGCTTGTTAAAAGGAGAAGAATTAGATGAGTTTATAAAGCGTAGCACTAAGATTATAAAATAAATAACATATATTACCAAGACGGACTAAGTTTAATGCTTAGTCCGTTTTTCATTTTATAGTTTAGATTGGTTTATTCTATTCACCCTTCTTAAACGCTATAGAAATGAATATGCAAAACATTCATTAGATGTTTGACGCTTATAGTGATTTGATGTATTCGTCAATACTCTTTGCAGCAACTTTTCCTGCACCCATTGCAAGGATAACAGTAGCAGCACCACTAACTATATCACCTCCTGCAAAAACACCTTTACGAGAAGTAGCCTGTTTATCATCTGCTATTATATTTCCTCGTTTATTTGTTTCCAGGTTATCTGTTGTAGATGTGATAAGTTTATTTGCATCTGTTCCAAGAGCCATAATAACACAATCACATTCTATTTCAAACTCAGAACCCTTCTTTTCTATAGGTCTTCTTCTGCCACTTTCATCAGGTTCTCCAAGTTCCATTTCAATACATCTTATACCTTTTACCCAACCGTTTTCATCTGCAAGTATTTCTACAGGATTGGTTAATGTCTTAAAATGTATTCCTTCTTCTACAGCATGATGTACTTCTTCTTTTCTTGCAGGCATTTCGTCCATAGTACGTCTATAAACTATTGTTACATCAGAACCTAAACGTTTAGCACTTCTTGCTCCGTCCATAGCAACATTACCTCCTCCGACAACAACAGTCTTCTTACCAACAAAAACAGGTGTTTCATAATCTGAACGATAAGCTTTCATAAGATTTACTCTTGTTAAGAACTCATTAGCAGATACTACACCATTAAGATTAATACCACCTATATTCATAAACTTAGGAGTACCAGCACCAGAAGCAATATAAACAGCTTTGTATCCCATATCAAATAAATCATCTATGGTAACGCTTTTGCCTATAAGTACATCACACTTTATTTCTACTCCAAGTTTGGTTACTTCTTCTATCTCTTTTTCAACAACCTTTGACTTTGGCAGACGAAATTCTGGAATACCATAACTCAACACACCACCACTTCTGTGTAATGCTTCAAAAATAGTAACCTCATATCCCATCTTAGCTAAATCACTACTACAAGCTAATGAAGAAGGACCACTACCAACAACAGCAATCTTAACTCCGTTTTTCTTAATATTTACTTCTTCAGTAACATTATTCTCTCTTGCCCAATCAGCAACATATCTTTCTAACTTACCTATTGCGACAGGATCATTCTTTTTGCCCATTATACAAGAGCCTTCACATTGACTTTCTTGAGGACATACTCTACCACAGATAGCAGGAAGAGTACTACTTTCATGTATTATTCTTATTGATTCTTTATTATCACCTTCTTTTATCTTTTGAATGAAAGCAGGAATATTAATATTTACAGGACAAGCTTTAACACATTGAGGAACTTTACAGTTTAAGCAACGAGAAGCTTCAAGTTTTGCTTCTTGATCATTATAACCAAAACAAACTTCTTCAAAATTTTTGTTTCTTACATCTGGTTCTTGCTCACGAACAGGAACACGTTTCTTTTTATCAAAATCTGCTAAGGATTGTTCAACAGCAGCAGTAAGATTACATTTATGATCTTCTGTATTGAAAGCTATTTTGTGAGGAGGAAACATTCTCTGACGTTTCATTGCTTCATCAAAATCTACTTTATGTCCATCAAACTCTGGTCCATCAATACAAGCAAACTTCATTTCTCCACCAACACTTACTCTACAAGCACCGCACATTCCTGTTCCATCTACCATAAGAGAGTTAAGAGAAACAATAGTTTTAATACCAAGTTTTTGTGTCATCAAACAAACAAACTTCATCATTATCATAGGACCTATAGCTATGCAAAGGTCATAGTGTTTTCCTTTATTCGTTACTAAATCTTCTAAACAATTAGTAACCATTCCATGAAAACCATAACTACCATCATCAGTACAAACATAAAGATTATCACTAACCTCTTGCATTTCTTTTTCATAAATAAGAGTAGAGTGAGATTTTGTTCCAATGATAACATCATGCTTAATACCATTTTGTTTAGCCCATTTTGCTTGAGGATAAACAGGTGCAGTTCCCAAACCTCCAGCAACAAAGACAACGTTCTTATCTTTCAAGTCTTCTACATGTTCAAGCATTTCACTTGCATTCCCTAATGGTCCTGCTATATCTCTAAGATATTCTCCTGCTTGCTTTTGACAAAGTTTTTTAGAACCGTCTCCAACTATTTGAATAACCAAAGTTATGGTTTCTTCTTCTCTGTCAAAATCGCAGATAGTAAAAGGAAGTCTTTCATCTTTTTCATCCTCCACTACTATAACGAATTGACCAGGCTGGCATTTCTTTGCAACGTTAGGTGCTTTGACCTTTAAGAGTACTATATTTTCTGTTAGTTGCTCTCTTTGTAGTATCTTAAACATTTTATTTATTTCTTTTTAAGGTTAATTTTCTATTTTATTTAGTGATTTGCAAAAGTACAAAATTTTATCTATCTACTTATTTTTAACCTATAAATATTCATAATTTCAAATAAAAAAACAACACTAAAGCTGAAATATCTTATCCATAAGATTCCATTTGTCTTTAGATGTAGCATCAGGACTACAGTCTTGAAACTGTGAAACGTATGCTTCCCATTCTTTCTGACGAGGCAAATTAGACAAACGCTCCATGTCTCTTTCCCAATCAAAATCATCTATAGTGTCTACTATCATAAACAACCTATTGTCATAAATATAGATTTGCATATCTAAAATGCCAACTTCCTTTTGACCGTCTTTAACTTCCTGCCATACGTTTTGATGAGCCTTAACATATTGCTCTATTAAAGATTTATCGTTTTTCAATTCTAAGGTTTGACAATATCGTTTCATAACAAAATTACATATTATCTTGTCTTCTTATCTTTATTCTTATAGCCTCTTTCAAAGGTTTATCAACAACCATAGCAATATACCCTCCTCCACCAGCACCTGAGAGTTTAAGAGCTAAGGATTGAGAAGCGTACTTATCTATATATGGTCTTATTTTATCAGGTATCATATTAGGGAACATTGCAACCTGTGCTTCAAAAGATTGTTGAAAACTTTTAGCAAAAGCATCTAAATTTTTATTCATTATTGCTTGCCAACAGTTTTCTGCTGCCATACTCAGTCTCTCTACTCCTTGCTTTGTAATATTTGTATTGGTATCAACTTTTGTATCTTCTTCTCTTTCAAAAGTATGAACCATACAAATATGATTTTCTAACCAAGAAAGAATACTTTCATCTAAACAAGTTTCTATTTTAGTTGGCCAATATTTTCCCTCATAAAAATGTCTGACTAAGCCTGGCATACATATACCTATTGAATCCTGAGCACCAGAAACATATTGCTGTGCATTAGGTTCATTTTCAAAACAAAAAACTAGTTTTGCTAATAGTTCAGGATCATAATCGGGTAAATGAAAAGGAAAAAGTTTTTTTATAGCATTTCGTGTAGAAGTACTCATTCCACTTCTCTCGTTAAACTCTATTGTTGGTTCCAAAGAAACTGTTAAAGCCCAACCAGAATGAAGAGATGAAACAAAAGGTTGGTCAATCCACGTACCAGCCAAATCTAAACGATAAGGAAGTTGAGACTTAACTTTTGCGCGCAAAGAAGTTGTGCTTCTTGGTTCTAATCCTTCTTCTGGCAAACGTTTTAAAACTATAAGCTCAATTCCTCTTTGTCTGCAAAAATCTTCTTTCTCTTTGGTTAAGCCATCAGTATTTACAACAAAAATATCCGGTTTGAATCTATCTACACTTTCTATAAAATCCATCATTCCGTTACCTGTGTTAATGCAAGCATCTTTAACATAACGTATAGCTTTAACCATATATAGCCTTTCGCGTTCCGAGTTAATTGTTCGGCGATTTTTTAGTTCTAATATTGTTTTATCCGAACCTATACCGACATATAAATCTCCATATTGACTTGCCTCTTTAAAAAAAGCTACATGTCCACTATGCAACATATCATAACAGCCCGAAACAAATACCCTTTTGCTCATAATCTTCCTTTGTTTATTTTATATCTCCATACAAATCAAAATCCTCTGCTGAACTTATTTTTACATTATAAAATTCTCCAATTCTCAGATTTTTATTATTCTTCACGGATATTAAGACTTCATTATCAACTTCGGGAGAGTCATATTGGGTTCTTCCCACATAATAATCATCCTCTTTCCTATCTATAATAACCTCAAACTCTTTTCCTATTTTATCTTGATTTAAGGATAAGGAAATATCTTGTTGCAATGCAGAAAGTTCATCCAAACGCCTCTGTTTTTCCTTCATCGGAACAGAATCTCTCATCTTGCCAGCTTTTGTTCCCTCTTCTTTTGAGTATGTAAAAGCTCCCATTCTGTCAAACTTCACCTGTTCCACAAAATCCTTAAGTTCCAAGAACTCAGACTTCTTTTCACTTGGATAGCCTACGATAAGAGTAGTACGCAAAGCAATATCTGGAACTTTTTCTCTTATCTCTGTAATAAGACTTTTCACTTCTACATCTGTGATATTTCTATTCATACTCTCAAGTATCCTATTGTTAATATGTTGCAAAGGCATATCCAAATAATGACAAATCTTCTTATCTCTATTCATCAAATTCAAAATTTCTTTAGGAAACTGATTTGGATAAGAATACTGCAAACGTATCCAATGAATATCAGTTTTACAAAGTTCTTCAAGTAGGGTATAAAGTTTTCTTTCTTTATACAAGTCTAAACCATAATAGGAAGTATCTTGTGCAATAAGTATAAGTTCTTTTACTCCTTGTTTTACAAGGTCTTTAGCCTCACTTACTATGTCTTCAATCGGTCTTGAAATATGTCTTCCTCTTATCAAAGGAATAGCACAAAAAGAACAGTGTCTATCACAACCTTCGGAAATTTTAAGATAAGCATAATGTTTTGGAGTTGAAAGCTTTCTTTGAATAACGGTATTTGATAAGGAATCCTGCTTAATATAGGATACAATATCTTTTTGTTGCATAAGACCAAAGATTTTATCTATCTCTGGGATTTCCTTTTGCAAGTCATCTTTATACCTTTGAGCCAAACATCCAAAGACTATAATATTGAATTTCTTACGTTTAGCCTTACGAAAACTGACGTATGAAAGTATAGTATTGATGGATTCTTCCTTGGCCTTATCTATAAAACCGCAAGTATTTATAAGCACATAATCAAAGTCGGTACTTTGGGAGTCAAACTCAACTATAAAACCATTTTTAGACAACTCGCCTGCAAGTCCCTCACTATCAACCGTATTTTTTGAGCATCCTAAAGAAATAAGATTAATCTTCTGCATAGCCGATTTGTTTATCATATTGCAAAAGTACAATTATTTTGTCTAAAAGCAGTCTTTTTTATGATATTTCTTAGTTCCCAAAGAACAGCTTATACTTTATTTTTATTAGAACTAAGTCTTAATAAAAAAAACATCAACTCTTTTATATAAAAAGATCAACTTCTAAGAAATTAAAATCAACTCTTTTTTTCTTAAGTTTTGATGTTTTGGGAATTTGTCTTTTTGCAGAAAATTATTATTCCGCTTACTTGTCGCTACACTCCATTCTGTTCCTTGCTTCGCTTCATTATAATAAACCGAGTTTTGATTATCCTTTTCCTTTTTTTGGAACAGACTTATAAACTAACGGGCAAGGGCAAGGCGGAATCCGAAATTGCCGTCCCTGCTGGACGGATAGTCGTTGCTACGATAGGACACACGGCAGAACCACGCATTGAGGATCCAAATGCCACCGCGCAAGACACGGTAAGAGCCACTGTTAGGTCCTTGCGGATTTGTCTGTGAACTGCTACTATAACTTCCATACCAATCAGAACACCATTCATATACATTACCACTCATATCATATAGTCCCAATTCATTCGCTTGTTTTGTCTTTACTGGATGTGTTTTACTATTAGAATTTCCATCATACCAAGCAACGTCGTTGAGATTATTACTTCCAGAATATTTATAGCCTTTACTTTTATTACCTCCTCGTGCGGCGAACTCCCACTCCGCTTCTGTTGGAAGACGAAATGTTTTGCCTGTCTTTCGATTTAACTTTGCGATAAATTCCTGTACATCTTCGTAACTTATGCTCCCTACAGGAAGATTATCACCCTCATAATAAGATGGATTATTACCCATCACTGCTTGCCAAAGTGCTTGCGTAACTTCTGTTTCTCCTATATAATAAGATGAAAGTGTAACTTGATGTGTAGGATACTCCCTATCGTCAGCATCAGAGCCTTGTTCCGATGTCGCTCCCATAGTAAATGTTCCACCTTCAACAAAAACCATTGTAAATTTTACACCATCAATATTAAAAGTTTCATTCTTTTGTGATAGTTCTGTATTATCATCGTCATCATCTGAACAGGTAGAGAAACAAAATGACAATCCCATTGCTAAAAATAGCATTAAAATACTTTTAAATGTTTTTTTCATATTTTTATTTTTTATTTATACTTAATTATAACGTAATCAAATCAATATTATTATAAACACTATAAAAAAAGGACGAAGAACACAATCTGCATTCTTAGCCTCCACTATTTAATCGCAATTTTCAAATTATAGTCTATAAACGTTAGAAGAAGTCTTTGGATTATCTCCTCTTACACGTCCAAGATAAGATTGAACACAACGGAAACCTATATAACTCTTTCCTGAGTCTTGATATTCATAACTACGTGTTGCAGTTTGAATAAAGTGTTTGCTGTCTTTCCAAGAACCTCCACGGACAACTTTACGTTTCATTATTTGGTCTTCATCATCTGCTGCACGATAAACATTATATTGGTTCAAGTCGTGTGCAAAGTTGTATGTGCTTTCATCAAAAGCATCTTCACACCACTCAGAAACGTTTCCTGCCATATCATATAGACCAAAGTCATTAGGTGCATAGTGTGCTACCACTACTGTTGTTGCTCCACCGTCTCCATCGTATGCTCCACGCAATGGTTTGTAGTTTGCAAGGAAACATCCTCTACCATTATTTACGTATGGACCACCCCAAGGATATGGAGAACCATCAACTCCACCTCTCGCTGCATATTCCCATTCTGCCTCAGTAGGAAGACGAAAATCTTCGTAACGAGCATATGATGATTTTTCTAAGTAATTATTCATTTGTAATGTTCTCCAAACAGAGAATGCTTTTGCTTGAACATAACTTACTCCTACAACAGGATAGTGGTCATATCTTGGATGATCAAAATAAGAACGTGTTGCTGCATCATTATATGAGTAAGCAAAATCATGTATCCAGCAAAGAGTATCAGGATAGATATTAATTTTTTCTGTTGTTGTCAAACGTTTTCTTCCTCCTGCTAATGATTCAGGACGATTGTTGAATTGAGAACCTCTATATTCTTTGTTAGCTTGATCTGATGAAAAATCTTTTTGAGCAGCTGCATGATAATCAATCCAAGAATATTCATATATCATTTGAGCAGCGTCCAATTGAGATTTACCATAAAAACGCTCATCCTGCTTTATATATAGCTGAGCAAGAGCTTCTCTTTCATCTTCATCTTTGCTATTCCAATTGATTTTTGCTTTCCAATTAATCAATGGAGTTTCCAAATCTTGTCCCCATTGGTCAGCTTCTATAAGATAAGTTTCAGGATGAACTTCCCCTAAAAGTCTATAGGCAAGAGAGTCCCTTACCCAATAAACGAACTGTCTGTATTCGTTATTGGTTATCTCTGTTTCGTCCATCCAAAAAGATTGAACCTGAATAGTCTTTGGCTCATATTTATAAGAATGATAAACATCCTCATCTGCAGAACCCATAGTAAAACTACCTTGAGGTATATCCACCATTCCATATGGTTGCATATCCAAAACAGTTGGTCTGTCTTGAACACCTATAAGTTCTCCTTTGTCTGAACTACCGCAACTAAACATCACAAAAGCTGTTGCAACTAACAAAACTAATTTTTTCATTTTATATTCTAAGTTTTTTTGTTTCTTTATCTATCGTTTTACGTTATTTCTTCTCTTTTGTTTCATTTTTTAGTATTTTTTTTGAAACATAAAGAATTTTTATTTTTTCTTTCCTCTACATCTTAATAGTATTTCTATATATAGTAGGAGGATCTGGTTGTGTTTCTATCTTGAAACAATATCTTGCAAACACTTCAAACGAACCTGCGGCTTGAGTAGATATTCTTGAAGTAGGAATATCATAAGACATACCAATTTTGAAATCTCTTACAGAAAAACCAGCAAGTATCATTAAAGCATCTTGAACTCTATAAGACAAACCTCCCCAGAACTTATGTTCATATTCTGCCAATACAGAAGCATCTAACTGGTATGCAGAACCAGAAGCAAAGTCTGTCTTCAATAAAGCAGAAGGTAATATACGAATAGAAGGATAATCTGGAACAGTCCATTCATATCCTGCAAGAACATAATAAAATCTTCTATTATCCCAATGTAATTTATCGCTCTGAGTTTGCAGCAATTTACTTGTAGCAAAACCTAAATAAAGTTTTCCTGGTATTTGATAATAAACACCTAAACCCAAATCAAACAACATATCATCTGTTTTGTCCTTCATTATTAATGGGTCTGATGTTTGTCCTATATCATCATTTTCGTTGAATTGGTCAAAACCAATAAGCTTAGATGCATCTAAACTTGCATTAAATAATTGTGCTTCCATACCAAAAGCAAGATTACCTGTTGGTAATTGTACTCTAAAAGCATAATCTATCTTAGCATGTGTATTATTCCAAAAACCTATTTTATCTGAAATAATTGTAGCTCCTATACCTCCGTGTAAAAATTTAACAGGCATATCAAAGGAAATATTCATTGTTTCTCCTGAAGATGCACCCGTACTACCTCCATTTGGATCTGTTAAAGAAAGACCCATCCATTGATTTCTATAAAAAGCAGTAAAACATATAGCACCATTACTACCAGCATAGGCAGGATTATACGACAATCTGTTAAACATATACTGTGTAAACTGAGGCTCTTGTTGAGCGTTTGCAATATTGGTACAAATCAGCAAGAAAGCAGTTAGAAAAGATATTATAAAATATTTTTTATTACCTATATTCATAAATTTTTAATAGTGCCATTTTTACATCTTCTGTCTTGACAGAAGCAACTGCAAAAGTATAGTTTTTTTCTCACAAAATGAAC
>Ga0256871_1001966_pt1 | contig 10212 bp, 6 predicted proteins | sample RumenRJG_07RNA_FD_185439 | JGI IMG/M metagenome (GOLD analysis project Ga0256871, IMG submission 185439) | Metatranscriptome of bovine rumen microbial communities from Lethbridge, Alberta, Canada - Rumen RJG_07 (Metagenome Metatranscriptome) | ecosystem: Host-associated > Mammals > Digestive...
CACACACACATGTGTTATTGCGAGTTCAACGATATAATAGAACACATCGCTTTGATGGACGCAGATGTGATAACGATCGAGTGTGCACGAAGCCAGATGGAATTGCTTGAATCATTTGTAAAGTTTAAATATCCTAATGAAATCGGCCCTGGAGTATACGACATCCATTCGCCGCGTGTCCCTTCAGTCGACGAGATGGTAGCACTTATGCAGAAGGCGGCGCAAGTCATCTCACCGTCGCAGCTATGGGTAAATCCGGATTGTGGACTAAAGACACGAGGATGGGCAGAGACTGAAGCCTCGTTGAGAAACATGGTGGAAGCAGCGAAAAAATTACGTCGGTAGTTACAATTAAAGAATAGTTGTTGGGTAGTCGACAATACTATTTAGTTATTGTAAGTTGAAAGCTGTAGAACTGTCATTTTATGATGGTTCTACAGTTTTTTTGTTGTGGAAAGATTCGTAGAATGAACAGAAAAAACTAATGACAAATTTAATATCGCCTGTCTCCTAGCCGCAGATTGTTAAGGATGGAATGCCCTAACTCGCATTTTTCAGCGAGTCCGTGCGGTCAAAAAAACTTTGTCATTTATCATATACTTCTTCATTTTAGTCATAATTTACCACTTTTGTAAAATTTACCACCTTTTGTGGTGGTATTTTAAAAGACCTAAGACCAAATGAACATTATTGTAAGCTGTAGAACTGTCATTTTATGATGGTTCTACAGTTTTTTGTTGTGGGAGGATTTCGATTTGCTGAACAGAAAAACTAATGACAAACTAACAAGTAATATTGTCTGTCTCCTAGCCGCGGATTGTTAAGGGCGGAACGCCCTAACCCGCACTTTCCCGCGAGTCCGTGCGGTCAAAAAAACTTTGTCATTTCATGCCAGATTATAGTCCTTATTGCAAAATAAACTAATAAAAGCACATCAAAATAAACTAATAAAAGCACAAGCTATATGTTTGACGAGGATTGTTAAGGGTGAATTTTCTAACATTCTATTTCTCTGTGAGTTAGTAGTAGCTAGCGGTCAAGAAGAACGTTTATTTTTCACCCATTTCATTCCTGATTATAGCCATTTTCTGCAAAATAAACTAGTAAAAGCACATCAAAATAAACTAATAAATATTATTTTAATTGTTTAATGTATGTCGCCAACTTTTGTTTTTTTTCTTTATTCCCCTTCTGCCACCATCGTCATTGGTCTCATTTCTTTCCATACGTATGGCTTTGGGTCTTCGTTTACATTAGAATGCTCTTTGAAATTCTCTACTTGATCCATAACCTGATCAAACACTTCTTGCGAATATGTAGGTGGATAGCCAGACTTGACAAGGCAAATCTTTATATCTCTTGAAAGCTCAGTACGTACGTTTATATTATTCAACCAATCGGCAAATGAGGACTTAAGATCTATCAGTTTCTTTATCTTCTTTGCAAGCATCTTGCACTTCTCATTACCTTTTGAGGTATCCTCTCCATAAACGAAGTTGTGCTTGTCTCTCATATCAATCAAAATATCATAGAAAGCTTTCTCTTCAAAGGTTAATCCCATCTGACGGAAACTTGACCTGTCCTCTCCTAACTTGGCAAGTATCTCCAATGCTTGTTTTGTGGCATCGGCAATGATTGATTCTGTTGTCTCAGATTGTGCTTCTGATGCTTCTGCTAAAGTCAATTTACTTTTTCTGTCGTGATATGCATTGATGGTCGCGATCAAAAGATCTTCATACTTTTGTGCTGCTACCTTATTGACTTTCTTATATTCCTTAATGGCTTTACGAAGCATCTTCATAAGAATCTCCAACTTTGTAGCAGGCATTTTTATATCTTTCAACTGCTCCAAAAACGCCGGTCCATAGATATTTTCTCCAAGCTCTTCTTCCTGTGGTGTCAATAGATTGCTTACTTCTCCACATTCCAATGCTCCTTGCACCATTTTCTCTACTGCCTTATTCATAGTGTAGGTGTCGATGGTTGTTCCGGATGTCTTTCGCAAATATCCTGCTACAGCCATCAAACATTGCCCGAACACAATCTGGCTTTCTGTCAAGACTCCAGATGGGTAACAGATATCATATGCTTGCTTAAGTCTTCTTTCTATTCCCAAGTAATATGTTCTTGCAGGAACTGTATTAGTTTTCTTGCCAGTTGTAGATATCTGATCTGGCATTTTAAGAATAAACTCGGCAGCATCTGATAAACATTGAAGTCTATCCATTGGATCCGCATTTGCATCCATGAATGTTGTAAGGTCAAAACCGTGTAATAGAACCTTTATTCCTTCTAGCAAATTTACATATAAGATTCGTGCTTGCTCCACATCATCTTCTGATGGCCCGAAATCTTCACCACCGTATTTCTTAGTGGCTTGCATTAGATTATCATGAATGCCAATGTAGTCGATGATGTATCCTTTGTCTTTGTTTTTGTATTTTCTGTTAACACGACTGATTGTCTGAATCAACGTATGTTTTTGTATGGGTTTATCATTGTATAGATACGTCAAACATGGCACATCAAATCCTGTGATCCACATATCCACAACAATGACAATCTTAAAATTAGAATTTACTTTCTTGTATTCATCTTCAAGAAGTTGTCTGCGAGCTTTGTCTCCAAGATAGTCATACATTTCCTTGTCATCGTTCTTCCCTCTAGTCGCAATCATAGCTATACGAGGCATTGGAGTCAGTCTATCCAACTCTAATTTTGATAATTTGGAATCGTCAGGAGACTTTTTCTCTTCAAACCATTCAGGACGATGCTTCTTAAATTTCTGTAGCAGATTGAAAGCAATAATCCTATTGCTGCAAACAATCATAGCTTTCTGCACATCATCTGGTTTACAATCGCAAGCCTTGTCATAATGATTAGCTATATCTTCTGCAAGCATATCAAGTCTGATAGGGTCTCCTAGGATGATTTCCATGGCACTCATGGCTTTCTTGCTCGCTGCTATATCCTCATCAGATGCACCCTCTTCAGCACATTGCTTGTAATATTCTTCAATCTCCTTTACTCTTTCCTCATTTAATGCTACTTTTGCCATACGTGGAAAATATTGGATTGGTACAGTAATACCATCTTCCACTGCCTGTAGCATATTATAGCTATCTATGATCTCTCCAAATACCTGAATTGTTTCATCTATTGGAGTCCCTGTGAATCCTACGAATGTGGCTTTAGGAAAAGCAGTTCGCAAATGTTCCGCATATGGTTTTGATACGAATGCTCCTATCTTAGACTCATTTTCAGCGGAAAGCTGCTCTCCTTTAGCGACGGTTTTCTCTTCACTTACTTGTGTCTTGACAACAAGTTTCTTTCCCAAGCTCACTTGTGTACGGTGTGCTTCATCAGAGAAACAGATTATATTATTTCTTTCTGACAAAAGTCCGATGGATTCGCAGAATTTCTGTATTGTGCAGATGAAAAATCCTCCCGTCTCTCTTATGGATAATTCATCTTTTAGGTGCTGTCTGTCTCTAATAATCTCGACATTGCCCAACGCAAGGAAATCCTTAGATCTCAGGAATAGCTTGCCTGCCTGGCTTTGCAAATCCTCTCTATCTACAATCATGATGATTGTAGGAGAATTGAGTTCAGGACAACGTAAGGTCAGCTGTCTTGCTAGGAAAGCCATGGTATAGGTTTTGCCGCAACCTGTCGCACCAAAGTATGTGCCACCTTTACGATCATCGTTTCGCATGGCATTCAACACACTTTCTCTTAATTTTCTTGCAGCAAAGAATTGAGGATATCGGCAGACAATCTCTTCTTCCTTGTCGTAGTCATCATCAGGAAAATAGATGTAATCTCTTAATATCTCGAGAAATCTTTCTGTTTGGTAAACACCTCCGACAATTGTTTTCACCTGGTCTATTCCAGTTGTGGCAACAGGATCGTCATTATTTACCTTTTTCCATGCGTAATAATGTTCGTATGGAGTATATGTCGTTCCAAGCAATGTATGGTTGGCTGTCGCATCGCTTATGCACGACAATGGGCAATACTTAAGCAAGTGGGGGATATCCCGCATATAACGCTTATGTATCTGCTCATATGCCATGTCTATTGTTGCGTTTGGATCCGAAGGATTCTTTAACTCAAAGATACAAAGAGGAATTCCATTTACGAATAATAGGACATCAGGTATTCTGATATCATTCTTTTGTCCGTAAGCAACCTCAAACTGGTTTACGACTCTAAAGATGTTGTTGCCTGCGTTTTTAAAATCCACATACTTCACATCGCAGATGCCATTCTGGCTTGTATATCTGAACCCATCTCTAATAAGTTTGTATATGGCTTTTAAGGTTTTATAATGGGTGCCTGCACCAAGATAGTTTATCTTGTCTGCGAGGATTTTTACATCATCACTTTTGATCTTAGAACCATCCAAATATGTCAGTGTAGACAAGTAAACACACAAATCATCAGTTATCAAAGAATCTTTAATATTGCGATGAATTTTGCTTCCATGAGTATATTCCCAGCCATGTTTGGCCAACAAATCCACTAACGCTTCTTCATATTGCGATTCATATAGTTTTCCTGTCTTTGCCATATTCTTGTAGTATTAGGGGGGGAAAGTAACTATTCTACTAAGGAATTATATCGTTTATGTCTAATGAATAAGACACTTTATTATCTGGAACACCCAAATGATATATACGAAAATCGCTATAGTTGAAAGGTACTGGTGATTTGTTGCCAATAATGTCAACCTTTTTAGCTTTGTCTAATTTTCTTACAAAACTAGCATCAAATCCTTGCTTCTTTGAATAATTATTTCTTTGTTCCGATGTAGATTCAAAAGAAACAATTAAGCCTATTGGAATGAAATCGTTCTCAGCAAATCCTCGAACTGTTGACATCAAACCTTTCATTTTGATATATGATCCTAATAATTGACATCTTGCATGGAATATTTGCTTCAATAAATAGCCACTTTTTAGTTCGCAAAACAGCATATACTTCTGACCATTTTTCTCGAATAGAATAATTCTGTCGCAATCATCATATAAAATATTATCCCACTGATCACCTGATATATAGAAAGTTGATGGAGATGCAATCTGTGCAAAAGAACTCATGTTCTTGGCAAGATAATGATCAAATGCAAATCCATTAATTCCATTTATTTCAAGTGATTGAAATTTAGTCGGATCTCCTAAATTATCTGGTTCTTCAACTACAATGCTGCCATTAACGTCAGTTACCGGAATTTTAGGATATATTAATTTGTAGTTATCAATAAGTGTTTTCATTTTTCATTCCCTTGTACTGTCAACTCATACAACATTACACTTAAATCCAAAGGCTTATCATTTGCACTATCAAATGTGTCAAAAGGAATTCCTGAAGAAACATCTTGCTTTTTCAAAGTGACGTCACCATCTACTTCCGTCTGCTCCAAATAATAAGCAGACAAAATGGAAGGATCAAGAGTCACATTTGAAATTTTATATTCCTCACGTAACTCATTATACTTTTGCTCATCTTTTTCTTTTAAGATATGCAATCTTATTAGATCGTTTAATCTACGCATAAAATAATCGCTATGTGTAGTAATCTGCATATTTGCACCACCATTTGCCATCAATGCGATAATGTCAGCCATTTGAATCTGCTTCAATGGATGCAAATGAGATTCTGGCTCCTCTATCAATATGGTACACTTGCTTATGTCTCTCTTCAAAATCAACTGTTGCAATGAACCTACTTCTCTGATAGAAGCCGCTGCAGCAGAAATCGGAAGTGTGACGCCATGAGTGACATAGACATATTTTTCACCATCCATTTTTATATCTCCTGCCAATACATCATGAATTAAATTGACTAAATCTGGAGATATTTTATCAGGAATTTCCTGTACCTTATTAAGCTCCTGCATATCATTAATGAAAGTTTGGCAAAGTCCTGTCTTTGCATTAGAAAACAGTGGAAATTCTGACATGTACATTCCTCTTGCAGGAGGCAAAACATAACTATAAAGTAATTTTTGATAATCTCCAAAAATAGTCATTATCATCACAAAACGGAATAATGTTGCATAAGGAGATTCATCAGTTATGCCAAGTTCCTTAAAGCGAATCATTAATCCAAAAAGAGAAAGCTTATTATAAGTTTCTGGATTATCACCGACTCCTCCTTTTTCTTGTTCATAAGAAAAAGAAAATGTTTGTTCCTGAACCGGCAAATCTATCTTTATATCAGCTTCAAATTCAGAATAACCCAACATATATTTTAGGTAATCGACAGCATCTTTAGCAAGCCATTTTTCTATCTCTTCTTTTGAAATTGAAAAAGACGCTTTATCTCCATTTTGATTTGGTATTGAACCATCAAATGAAATTCCCTTTGAATCTTGAATATGCTTAAAGAAGGTGTTTATTCGTTTGTCACTCATCCACACATGGAAAAAATAATGACAAAGAATTGCCACATAACTCTTTCCTAAACCGGAATATCCAGAAAACAACATCAAAGGCTTGATGTCAATTTCTGCATCTCGTATTAAACCTAATTTCTTTATGTTTACATGTATAGACTTCATAAATCATCCTTTTAATCTGCACTTAAATATGCAAATTTATAATTTTTCTTTGTCTATTTATTTATAAAAAGCCAACAAATCCACCCAAGCCTCTTCAATTGCATTCATAAGTTTACTTGTCTTGACCATATTCTTAACTTATTTAATTGAATTGGTAATTCTTAAACAAGTCATATTCTTCACCTATAGGATGTGAAGGGAATCCCAAATTACTCTCACTAATGCACTTCCAATTTACTTTTTTTTTCTCTCCAATTTCTCGGATTTTCATTAAACTATCTATCAGATAGCTCCTTTTTCCTATATTGTTTCCATAACACAACAAGACGGTGGCTCCTTGCGGTAAATATTGATCAATGTATTTAATGTTTTCTTTAAATTCTGATTTATTTACTGTTTTATCCATGTTTTTTGGCTCGGTTGCTCTATGGGGATATAAATTAAACATTACAAAACTATCATAACCGTTTAATACACATAATCTAAAAAGTCTTTTCATTGTTGCATCAGGAGTATTCATGTCTGCTGTGCTTGGATTTAGTCCTACTACATAAAGAGTATTTGTACTTAACGTACCTTTCTCCATATATTTTAGATAATATCTATAATTAGCATTAGATTGCTTTGGCTTAATATCTGTCGCACTAAACGTTGCTGCTTTTTCTTCTTGTTGTTGTGTCAATTTCATATTTTTCAATTTTTGCTTGCCCTCTGCACCAACGCAGGACATAGTGTTTTTAGTTGCTCTCTTGCTTCTGAAGAAATCCTTTTTGCTTCTTCCAAGCAATTATAAATGTCTACTGCTGCCTTTTGTACATCTACAGGAGGTACTGGAATTCTAATATCGCAGAATCTATCCCAATCTAAATTTGATCTTATACTTCCATCACTTAAAAATGCACCATATCGGTCCATCTCGTATCTATTAAACTGAATAAATAAATACTCTGGTATTAAATCTTTATTCGTTACTGAAAATGTAGTGTAGGCTGGAGATAACAAAGATGGAGTGTCTTGATTGTATAATCCGATTCTAATACAGATGTCTCTACCTGTTTGCATTCCACTAAATACAAATTCTCCCTTTGAAATAACCTTATATTTATGTCTATCCAAATCAGATGTATCTGCAAACGAAGGCATAAATGTCTTATCCTTATTTATTCCCATAAATGGATAATCGAATCCTTCCTCATTTCTTTTATCAAATGTTTCAATTTGATTACCTATCTTCTTCATAGGATACTTTGCCATACAATCTGCAACATAAGCCTGACACGCATTCTGCAATGGCTCTATAAGAGCTTCATTCTCTTCTGCCAATCGCTTTAATCCATTGTATGCTGCCACCAGCTCTTTTTGGATTGTGATGTCGGGAAGAGGAATCTGAATATCACTTAGTTCAAAGAAGTTAAACTCTGGTCGTTGACTACCAAAATTCAAGTATGTAACCTGCCTAAAAAACTCTTTTCTATACAAGTACAAATATAAAAACTCTGGTTCTATACATTTTCTACCTGTTTCGTTTAGTCTAAAAACCACATATAGGTGAGATACAATGCACATCTCGCCTTTTCTATAAGCAATAGATCCGATGTTTAATCTTGAAGGATTATATACAAAATCACCCTTATTTACGATTTTGTAAGGTTTTAGATCAACATCATCGGTGTTTGCTTTTGATTTGCAAAATACTCCATCACTATTTACTCCTTCGATCAATTCCTTTCCATACTTAAGATCAGAATTGTTCTTCATGGACCTTTCAATATAATCCCCAAGGCGAACCCATTTTACATTACTTGCACTCATAACCCAAAGTAATAAAAGCGTTACGTAATGCAGTTTGGTTCTGCTCCTGTCTCTTCAAAAGGTCAGACACTACTTTTGCTGATTCTGTCAATACCGCATTATAATCAATATTGGAATCCCTGTCGACAAACTCAATATATCTGCTTGGGACAAGGCTCCATCCTTGCTGCTCGAGTTCTTCAATGCCTACGGATTTGTATAGTTCTGGCTCAGCATAATTTCTCCCGTCTGTGCCTTCCTCTTGCCACTTCTGATAAATCTCAACAGCTTTTGCTACTTGATCTGAATCAAATTTGACCTTCTTCTTTTGTTCTCCACTGACAGAATTCTCAGTCCACTGTCTCAAATCCATAAAGAGAATCTCATTTTCTCTATTTCTTTGCTTCCTTCCATGCCAGTTGCCTCCCTTCTTATTGTTGTTCAAAATCCAAAGTGTGACACTTATATCCGTAGTGTAGAACAGCTCTCTTGGCAATACTACAATGGCTTCTATCTTGTCGTTTTCTATGAGTTTTTGACGAATAGCAACAGTGTCTTCATCTCCCAAAGCTCCATTAGCAAGTAGGAATCCTGCGACTCCCTTTGTCCTTTCCATTTTGCTTAGCATGTGAAGAATCCATGCATAGTTGGCATTGCTCGCTGGCGGCGTGGAATAGTCTGACCAACGTGGATCATTGTCAAGCTTTCCGTCGTCGTTCCACTTCTTCAAGTTGAACGGAGGATTAGCCATGATATAGTTGAACCACTTGCCTTTGTGTTGATCATTCGTGAATGTAGATGCATTGGTCTCTCCAAGATGGTTGCTCAAACCTCTTACTCCCAAGTTCATTTTTGCAAGACGGTATGTGGCAGGATCACTCTCCTGTCCGTAGACATTGATCATGTTTATATCCCCCTGCTTTGCTTCCACGTATTTAGCACATTGGATGAACATTCCTCCGGATCCACAGCAAGGATCATACAAAGTGCCATCGTATGGCTCAATAAATGCAGCAATTAATTCTACTATATCGTGTGGAGTATAAAACTCTCCGTCTTCTTTTGTGGCTTTGATAGCAAATGAATGTAGGAAATACTCATACACTCTACCAATTAAGTCTCTCTCTGTTCCGAATGTCTTATGACTGATTTTGTTAATCTCGTCGACAACTCCTTTTATCACGCTTGATTCAAGATTAACTCTTGTGAAAAGACCTTCTTCCACCGAACCCTTAAGTGTGCTTATGTTATTTATAGATCGTATGGCATCATCGAGAGCTGCATTCAATTCAGTAGCGTCCTTTTTCAATATTTTGTTCCATCTTGCATCTTCATCAAGATAAGTGGCACCAACAAATGAAGAAGGCTCAATAAACGCTTTCACAATTTCAGGATCGTTAATATCAATTCCTTCCTCTGCAAGTTTAGCAAGGTTAGCGTTCATGGCATCCTCAAATTTCTCTCCGATAAAACGTAGAAAAACAAGAGTAAGCATGATGTCTCGCTTATCGTTCAATGATGCAGAACCTCTCAATTTGTCTCTGCAATTCATCAAAATGCTCTCCAAGTTTAGTGTTTTTTCCTTCGCTTTTGTTGCCGCTTTCTTTGCCATTAAATATTAGATTATTAAAATAATACAACTTGTTGTTTTCCTCACTAATAGACTAAATGCTAATAGAAACTTCAATGCTGCTGTACTTGGATATAAAAATCTTTCTTTTCCAGCAAACTTGTAATCTCATATTGGGGAAAATCAAATATATTTGATCCCCTTCTAATCTTGAAAGTAAAGCATTTTCCTCGTATATTGTAGGTAAATGCTTCGCTTCAAAAAAGTATTATTTTTCAAGTTTGAC
>Ga0256871_1001968_pt1 | contig 10209 bp, 9 predicted proteins | sample RumenRJG_07RNA_FD_185439 | JGI IMG/M metagenome (GOLD analysis project Ga0256871, IMG submission 185439) | Metatranscriptome of bovine rumen microbial communities from Lethbridge, Alberta, Canada - Rumen RJG_07 (Metagenome Metatranscriptome) | ecosystem: Host-associated > Mammals > Digestive...
TAGATAGTTTGAATCTTTTTCTTCATCTCCTTGCGGTGCTGGGCCTGTTTCGATGGTTTGCGCGCCGCCCAGTCATAATATCCTGAAGAAGAAACGTCGAGTTCAGAAAGCACTCCGGACACCGAAAAACGACGTTCTGCCTGATGGGCATTTTCGGCTTCTTCCTGGACACTGCGATAGATGGCAATGGTCATTTGTCCAGAATGCTGATAGCTTTTTTTAGGACATTCAACGCATCCTTCGCATCCCGCAGTTCACGCTGCAGACGGGCGATTTCCTTAGCTTCATCCGAAGCATAGTTGCCGGAACCACGATAAGGCATTTCGCCATTGTCCTTCAGCTGCTTTTGCCAACGGGACAAGGTTTGTGGAGCAATGCCTAGATTTGTAGCACAGCCAACCAAGCCGAGTTCCCGATGTTCATGATAATATTTAACTGCGTTGATTTTGAATTCTTTGTTGAATTTTGCCATACTGAGGCCTCCTTAGTTAATCCTATTGTACCACTATTAGGAACCTCAGTTTGACTTGTCCTATTTATATGCTAACACCACTACAAACTACAAACCACAAACTATCTTTTACCCAAAAATCCGCTCTCCTACAATTCGCATCAATTCTGCCGTGCCCTGCCGCATGAGTTTGATTTCCGTCGTGTGCAGATAGCGGTTGACGACCTGGTTCCATTTCCAGTTGTTGTAGATAGACTGCACTGCCAAGGGGATGAGGATCAGTCCCCAAAGACCGAGATGGAAATAGGCAAGGCCAATATAGGTGGCGCTGATGCTGATGATGCCGAAGAAGATGAAGCTGAAGGTATAGGGCAGCTCAAATCAATCGCCTGTATGCGATTTCGTAGGGGTTGCCGTGCGGGCGACCCGCCCAGAATGATGGCATCATCACAGAATTTATGACGGACGACGAATGGTCGTAATATCATCATGAGTCTGTCGCGGCGCAGCCGCATCTGAGTCCGAGCCACAGCGGTGCGCCAGCAAGCCCGACTCGCAGTATTTTCACTACAAACTAAAAACTGCAAACTTCAAACTATCTTTTAAAATGGACAGAACCAATAAGAGAAAGGCCGGCCGTTCGATGACGAAGTCATGGCGCAGGAGCTGGACGATAGGAATACCGACAATGGCAAAGTCGATGATACCCCAAAAGCTGAGCTAAAAGTACAGCCGATCAGGATTCTCACTTCTGCCTAAAGATATCAAAGACTTGAAAGGATGTCTGAATTTGACGATACTTTTGCCATGGAATTCGTTTAAACATCTCCCGAGCATCATTAAATGCCCGATCTGGCCATGCTACGCCGAAAAAGACCCCCAGTGGCGCTTTCACCTGCATTCTTCTACTTTTCAAAAAAGCAGGATTCCATTCATCGTCGGACAAGCTTCCTTTCTTTTTTATGAGCTCAGCAACGAATCGCTTTGATTCCTGTGCTAGGAATGAATTACCTGGTTCATGTTCTATCGCATTTAACAGAAAGGTCTCTAACGCGCCCTCTCCCGTTAATGGAATAGATAAAAACAAGCATTCCAAGGGTAAAGATTCACCAAAAGCCGACGGCTGCTCAAGATTCAGCCATTGATTTTCTTGAATATGGAATACACAGTTACAAGCCTCTGAAATGACTTCCGCTATCCCCTGCCACCGCTGCTGAATCTCCTCATCACTATCATGATCGCTGACAATAGCCATGTGCGTATACGTATTGCCTGTATTTAACCGATTTATCTTCAAAACTTTTTGTACATACTCGGAAAAATCATTGCCAGCAGCGTACACGATAGCCAGCTGATCTTCTCCTCGGATATAACAGCACTCTGCATTTCCAAAAGGTTTGTTCTTCGCTCCGCGTAAAAATTCAAACCCATACATATGACAAAAGTATTCGCTGAGTACAATCTGATCCGTCTCGCCTTCACATAAGATAATGCTATTCATACTCTCAACTCCAAGCCGTCATCCATTGCTGCCAAAGCTTCTTTACCAGTCAGGGTACGTGCCTTCACGACACCTTTGACATTACGCAGAGTGATGACACGTATGTCATCCGTCAAAAGTGCATCACCAACTTCGTCACGAATCCCCTGTAAGAAGGAATACAAAAACTCACCGCTATGCGATGTCGCAAAAACCTGATTTTGGAATTTTTTTGCATATTGATACAATTGAATAGCCAAAGGGCCTTGTGCCTTGTGATGGAAATTTACGTCAATTTCTTCAATGCAATGAATCGACTTTTTATAGGCAACCATGTTGCCTATAATATTGAACCAGCGTCTTACGCCATCACCCAGCATATACATTGGCACCACTCGCTTATCTTTAAAACGACAGCTAAGCGATGCCTCAGTGCCGTCAGGATAGGGGATATTCTCAATATTTTCCAAATCCAGTCCGGAAAACGAGCGGTTCATTTCTTCAATCACCTGTTCAAGCAATCGAGAACGCAAGAGTAATGAATAGATCTTTTTATTCTCGATTTCATTTTGATGAGCAAGGATATCGTCCATTTTTGCCATAATCAACGGCTTGGCTGAAGGATTCACATTTCGGAAATCCGGATAATCCATCTTAAATGTAAACTTCTGAGCATTCGTAGTTGATACCTTCCATGTTCCTAAAGGGACCTTGGGAACAGGTATAGACATGATTCCCTGGATCTCCACTTTTATATTAGATGGTTTAGAAATAGGCTCTGTCGTTTCAAAATTTCCCATTTCGTTCGGAATCAAGCCAGAAAAAATCTGCCCGGGCATAAACTGATGTTGAACCTTTATATCTTTACCATCGATTTTACCAGAAAAGGAACAACGCATAGTGTCCCCTTCGGCAATATCATGAAAAACATTTAAAATTAATTCTGCGGCTTTATACGGTCCATTCATCGTAAAAGTATTATTTTCCTGAATGCGGTGAGGAATGATATAATTAAAAAACGGATGGATATTCGCCCCACATGAGTATGCAAAAAGCGCTTCCAACATCGATGTCTTGCCGACGTTATTCACACCAAAAAAAAGGTTCATTTTGGAAAGGTCATGTATTTTTATATTAGAAAATTTTCTAAAATTATTAACTTCAAATTCTGTCAGCATCGTATCCCCTCCCACATTGTTATATTTTAATTATACCGTAACCACATGCACAGCACAAGCAAGACTAAAAAAACGCTAGCGAGCCCAAATGGCGTTTTTCGCCAGCCTCTAACACTGTCATAAATTCTGGCTATTCCCAAAATTCACGCGCAATTTTTTCACTGCCTTTCTCTACCTTTTGCTGATTTTTTCTGTTCTTATCCCTATTTTCATCGCCTGTCTGCGATTTCGTAGGGGTTGCCGCGTGCCTTTTCAACCCGTCAGGTCACGACTGCAAGGAGTGGCAGGACGGCTGCTGAAAGGGACAGCCGTAGCGGGCAACCTGTTTATGATACAGTAAAAGTACCTTCTTTCACCGTCAAAATTCCCTTTTTTCACCGTAGGGATTTCCCTATAAAAAGCGGGACATCTTGAACACGTCCCCAAAATTATTTATCCTTTATCTTAAGCACGACCAAAAGATGAAGGAGGAAAGGAAATGCTCTCAATGTCCCATATAAATAATATCAGAGATTTAAGGAAAAAGGGAAGCACTATTAAGGAAATTGCTGAAATTACACATAAGGATCCGAAGACGGTCCGCAAATACCTGAATCTGGAAGATTTTTCACCGCAGATTCCCGTACAGCCGGAACGGCCTTCGAAACTGGATCCTTTCAAACCCATCATCGACCAATGGCTGAAAGAAGATAAGAAAAATTGGCGCAAACAGCAATATACAGCGATGCGCATCTTCCAACTGCTGCAGGAACAAGAAGGTTTTACCGGATCTTACAACCTGGTCCAGCGCTACGTCAAGAAGGTGAAGAAAAGGGAAAAGGAACGGCAGACACTGGAACTCATCTGGGAACCGGGCAGTGCACAGGTCGATTTCGGCGAAGCCGATTTCATCTACCGGGGAAACAAGGAACGCCTGAAATATCTGGTCGTGTCCTTTCCCTACAGCAATGATAGTTATACCCAGATTTTCCGCGGCGAAAATGCAGAATGTGTCTGTGAAGGATTAAAGACGGTGTTCGAATACATCGGCGGCGTCCCCCGTCTGCTGGTCTTCGACAATGCCACCGGCGTAGGCCATCGCATCCAGAATGAAATCCGGGAAACAGAACTCTTTGCCCGTTTCCATGCCCATTACGGTTTTGTCTGTCGCTTCTGCAGCCCTCACGCAGGACACGAGAAAGGAAATCTGGAGAACAAGGTCCGCTATGTGCGCAACAACCTCTTTGTCCCGATTCCGTCCTTTGACGACTGGGATGCCTTCAACCGCCAACTGTTGGAAGCCCATAAGAAAAAGGCCACCGAAATCCATTACAAGAAGCAGCAGCCGATTACCAAGCTCTTTGAAGCTGACCTGGCAGCCTGCTATCCACTGCCGGCACATTCCTTCGACGTTTGCCGCTACATTGTCCGCAAAGCCGATGGCTACGGCAAGGTCTGCCTGGACGGCAAACACTGGTATTCTACACGGCCGGAACTGGCTAAGCAGGATGTGCTCATCGGCGTGCGGGCGAACCGGCTGGATATTCTGGATTATGAGACGGGTGAAGTGATCACCCATCACCAACGCCAATATGGGAACTGCCGCACAGACAGCTATGACTACAGTACGACCATTGCCATGCTGTTGAGAAACTGCGGTGCCTGGCATAACAGCGGCCTGCGGCAGGAGCTGCCGGATATGTTGCGCCGTTATCTCGATGAACAGCCTCGCCCCAAACTGCGCAATTCCCTTCATATGCTGCAGCGTCTTACGGACTCTTATGGACTGAAAGCCGCCGCGGATGCGATGGAAAAGACCTTGCTGCAGGGAAATATGGAGCTCGCCGATGCTGAAGTACTTGCAGGACGGATTGCCGGATACGGCATACAGACGCCGCCGGAACCCGGGCCTGCACTGGACGTGTACGACGAAGTCTTCCTGAAAGGAGTGAAGAAGCATGCTGACGCCGGCACAGAAAGAAAAGAAGATTACAGAAATTGATGCCGCTGCCCGGAAGCTTTTCCTCTCCTCGCTCTGGGGAGACTACTGCCGCAAAGCGACGCCGAAGCAGATGGATTTCGTCCTCGACCTGCTGCATGCAGAGCTGTCTTCCCGGGAAGAACACCGCAAACAGCGTCTCATCAAGCGGGCCGGATTCCCGGCTTACAAGACATTTTCCAGCTATGACTACAAGCACGTGACCTTTCCGCCGTCTTTTACGCAGGAAGCCTTGGAATCCTGCCAGTTTATGGAGCAAAAGCAGAACCTTGTGCTCTTTGGCCCTGTTGGTGTAGGCAAGACCCATCTGGCTATTGCAGCCGGGGTCAAGGCCTGCAAAATGGGACTGAAGACGCGTTTTTATACCGTGACAGGATTGGTCCTGAAGCTGGCAGAAGCCAGGAAAAACGGTACCTTGGAACGCCTGCTCCGGGAACTTCAGGGGCTTGATCTGCTCATCCTTGACGAGTGGGGCTATGTCCCTGTCGATAAAGACGGTTCGCAACTGCTCTTCCGGGTCATCTCCGATAGTTATGAAAGCAAAAGTCTCATCTTGACGACCAACCTGGAATTCTCTAAATGGGGCAGCCTGTTTACCGATACACAAATGGCAGCCGCCATGATCGACCGTCTGGTCCATCACGGGCACCTACTCCTCTTCGATGGCCCCAGTTACCGCATGGAACACGCCCTAATGCGTCAGGACAGCGTAGCTTCCAACCATTGATTTACCGTCTCGCCGAAAAAAGGGATTTCCCCACGGCGATTTGAGGGAATTATGACGGTGAAAAGCGGGAAAAATGCTTGACAAAAAACAGGCAACCCGCCGGAATGATAGTGTCTTCACGTATTTCATGACGGACGGTGAATGGTCGTAATACCATCATGAATTTGTCGCGGCGCAGCCACATCTGAACCCGAGCTGAGGCAATGCGTCAGCGAGCCCAATTCACATCTAATCCGCTTCTATGAAAAATCGGAAAAATTTGATAGGAGTGAGGCAACATTAAAAATTTCCTGCCTTACTATTTTATCTATCCTCAATTCACCTATAGATATATTTTCATTTTTATTTTCTAAATCAAACAGGGCATGGTAAAGCTGTTTTATACGTTCTCCAGCATCGCTATCGGGAGTATTACCTGCAGAAGAAGAATTATATCCTAGTGTTTTATAAAGATATGACCAATTTAAGTATCTAATCATATCAACCAGCAGCTTCTCATTCTTCCCCTGAGTAAAAGTCGTATATTCCTGAGGATTTTTTATACTTAATCCAATCATAAGGGGAACAATGTAATTAAGCCCGATTTCTAGCGATACTCGATCACAATAAATAAGCATTTTATAAATGTCATCTATTTTCTTTTTAACAATATTGCATATAGTTATGAAACGATTTATTTCTCTTAATTCAAAATGAAGTAACGAAATAACAGCTTTAACACTCGTTTCAATTCCACTCGAACTCGTGACCCTACAAATTTTCTTTAAATACGTTTCAACATTGACAAGTGACAACCTGGTCTTTAAATCAAAAAATCGATTCAGGTAGCGTCCGGAATCAAACTTTTCCCCGTAATACCGATTAACGGTATTCATCAATTCTTCTGTATTGACTGAAAAGACAAAGGTAATGTTTTTATTATCAAAATAATGCTTAATCCGTTCCAACAACTGCACTGCAAAATCTGGACGGCACCGGTCCAACTCATCAATAAAAATGACACATCGATTTCCCCGTTCTGTAAAAATACTATCCAAGAAATCCTTTGTCTTTTGACACAGTTCATGTCCTTTTTTCTGTATTTCTAAAGGATTCGAAGTTTCAAAAATTTTCACTAATTTGTCAACGGGTAATGAAGCTCCAAAGTGCAGTGTACTTATCGTCTTTATTAGGTTGCATGCAGCATCTTTTATCTTTTCACAATTCACTTCATCAAAATAGGAATATGATTCATTCACCTGACTGATGCTATAAATCAAAGAGGCCATGGGATCAATATTATTGTCATTTTCCCAGGCATCATAATAAACAGTAAACTGCGGCTGCAGCTCACAGTTTTCACCATCCATTCGAACCCAGCCTTTAAAAGCTTCCTTAACTTCTTCCCGAGTTGTATCGGCCGTATCGGAAGCAGGGTTGAATGCATCTAAGATAAGCTTCGTCTGTTTGACAAAAAAGGTTTTCCCACAACCCCATCTGCCATCGACAGCAATGGTGCAGGAGTCATCGATGTGATTCAATAAATCAAGGAAAATACTTATTTGACGATTACGTCCTAAAACATCGTCTTTAAGTGTGTTGATAAGATTTTCTTCCGAAGGTTTCAGTTCCAGTTTTTTCAATGAAATCATCCCTAAAATTCACTTCTATTTTCATATGTATCCTACAAAATTTATCGAAACCATTTTCGATTTATGGCTAACATCCCATATGCTTCTCCAACGTTAATAATTTTGTCAATACAATATTTTTTGTCAAATTCCGGTGCCCGATCTTCTATAAGGTTAAATTCAAGAATTTCTGCTTCTTTCTGATTGGATTGGCAACGAAATAGTTGTTGAGCTCGTAATAAAAGTACCAATTTTTTCATACAATACCACGCAGTCTGTGGATTTATTAAAAAATTACTTTTTAATTTTTTACACATATCATTTAATTTGTTATCATTATAAACATCATGAGCGACTAATCGTCTTATAATAACCTGGATATCGCTTGATGCATAATTAGAAACAATGTATTTAACAAGAAAACCTGTTTGACCATATAACCCTAATTCAATCGTTTTGACAGCAGCCTGCAAAAGCACATACAATAAAATGCCTCTATAATATTCAGTGCTATTTGAGTCTTTTATCTTATTTTCAATAGCCATTTCTATTTCAGGATTTATTCCTTTTTCATCATTATCCATGAAATTTCTTTTCCTCAAGTTTTTACAACTAGATGCAATTTGATTCAAAAAAAGGTTTTGTAAATAACATAACTCAGTCAAAAATTTTAAATCATCATTTTCAATAGTTTTTACAAGAAGTGCCTTAAAAAAAGCACAAAATTCTAATCGCTCTAGTCCTGGATTACAGATTTGTTCAACTTCTTTAACAAAGCTTTGAAATTCGTTTCTACTTTCACCTGATAAGTATAATCCTATTACTCCAAATGAGTAAAAAAACTCATCCAAAATATCTATACTCGAATTATCTGACATTTCTGTAATCTTTTTTGGATAAAATTCAAATAATGTATCCCTAGTCTTTTTAAATTCAGAATACTGTTGATTGCTATACAATAAAATACAAAGCTTGACGTATCTTTTTAAAATATGAGCATATATTGAATGCAATGAGTTAATAATATTTGACATTTCACTGTCTTGAGCAAATTCCGCATTGTTTAATAACACTTCGTTTAATAAACATATTGTTGTTTGCATTTGCTTCAATGATTCCTCATATATAATATTTATTTTTTTATCCACCGCGTAGTATAGAACCTGAAATAAAATTTCAAATTTCCATATTAAATCTTCACATAATATAGGTTCTACAAAATTTCCCCAATAACAACAATCCAAAGTTTGAAGTAAGTCATTAATCTCTGAACAAGTTTCACTTATTATATATTTTATCTTCAACCTTCTAAAAACAAAATATATAAAGTACCCTCCCCAAATAATCGAAAAGGTCAGACAAACTAATTCGCCAAAAGTTATTGCTCCCCATATGTCAGGATGCCAAATAATAGACCAAATCACAAGGCAAGTATAAAAAACTATAAAAAATGAAATATCATTCTTGATGATAAGAGATTCCGATATATTTCTTTGCTGTCTATAGTAAAAATAGTAAAAAGCAATAAAAAAAGGAATTAATGCAAGCATCTGTATATGAATGGATATGTTTGTAAATGGCACCAATAAACAGTTCGAATTCATAAAAGTAAAATACTCAGAAACTAACGCATGAGAAAATACTTGTTGCTCAAAAAAATTCACACAGCAATACGCCACACCAAAAATCAATAGAAACAGAATTCCCCAAGGAAATTTTTCATGACAAACTAAAGGAAGAACAACACCAAAAATTGATTTAAAAACTTCAACTATCTTTTTTCTTTGAATAATACTGAATATTTTTTTAATAAAACTATACTTTTTCATTTTTTTACAAATCCTTTAAAATACTTCAAAAGATCATAGGGGGGCATTTCGGTATTCAAGCCGTTAGTTACTGCATCTTGCCAAGGTTTTTCTTGATGGGTCATTTCTTCTAATTGAACACCTGAGTAATCTTTAAAATAAATCCAAACAGCATCTAAAATCGCAGATACATTTTGACTAGATTTTATTTTATTTAATTTATCCATATCTTTAAACTTAGGGAGAGGGTGGTATGAATACTTTTTATATTTTTCATATACATTTCGACAAACAGGACCATGTCTCCATGCCTCGATTCGATCTGTAAACAAACTTTTTCCTAAAATAGCCAGTGTAAAACCTTGTGCATAATATAATAACTTTTGTAATTTTAAAGGCGTTATTTCTTCCGATTTTCTACTTGTTGGTTGCGCCAAAAAATATTCAGCAATGTCTTCTGCATTAAAATTAAATGATTGCATATTAATCACGCCTCTCAAAAAACCATAAGTCCAAAAATTTTTATCTGTTATCTATCTCCCTTATCGTACTTGCATCAAATTATTCTTGTACCATAATAGCCCCATATACTCCCAAAAAGAGCAATAGTCAAGCATAAGGGTTATTTAATTTTATTATAGCATATCTTATAACCCACTTACAAAAATTACTAGTAAAATGTACAGCATGCTCATCTTCTATATAAAATTTGATTTTTAATTTCACTAAGGATTCTACCATATCAACTTACGTTTCAGGAAAAAAATCATTAAAATCATACCGCCCATATTTCTGAGTACGTGAAAATGCTTCCGGCACAGCATCTTCTCCATCAGACTGCCAAATCATGAATAATCGTTTTTTGGCCCGGGTACTTACCATGTAGCATAATTTAACAAAATCTTCTTCTTTTTTCCTAACGACATCCATGTCCGTTGTAAATTGAATAACGACTTTATTGTCGGGTATAATCATGA
>Ga0256871_1001976_pt1 | contig 10184 bp, 7 predicted proteins | sample RumenRJG_07RNA_FD_185439 | JGI IMG/M metagenome (GOLD analysis project Ga0256871, IMG submission 185439) | Metatranscriptome of bovine rumen microbial communities from Lethbridge, Alberta, Canada - Rumen RJG_07 (Metagenome Metatranscriptome) | ecosystem: Host-associated > Mammals > Digestive...
CTCTTTCTTATTCTTGGGTTGCCTTCAGTGCTTCGAGCTGCTCGGAGACGGTTTCCCAGTTTTCATAGAGATCTGAAAGCCGCGCATCATTCGCCTCATGCTCCTTGTGAAGCTCCATGAGCTTCCCGACGTCGGCTGCGATGTCCGGATTCATGTACTCGTCATCGAGCTCGAGATTCCGCTTCTCAAGCTTCGCGATTTCCTGCTCGGTCGCGCTGAGATCGCGCGTCAGCTTCTGAAGATTTTTCTTATACTCCTTCTGAAGCTCCCAGTCGGTCTTCTGGTCATCCTTTAATTCAGGGTTAGGAACGGCGGAAGTTCTTGGCTTTTCAGAGGTAAGGTTCTGATCTTCACCGGTACCGCCGGCCTTCCGGACATCCTCCTTCTTCTCGAGGTAGTAGTCGTAATTTCCAATGTAGTTATCGAAGCGGTTTGAGAAAAGCTCGAGGATGCGAGTCGCGGTCTTGTTGATGAAATATCGGTCGTGCGACACATAAAGCACCGTGCCTTCGTAGTTGTTGATGGCGTCCTCGAGTACCTCGCGTCCCTGGATATCAAGGTGGTTTGTCGGCTCATCGAGAATCAAGAAATTTGCGTTCGACAGCATCAGCTTTGCCAGCGACACGCGGCCCTGCTCGCCACCGGATAGATCACCGATCCGCTTATACACATCATCCCCACGGAAAAGGAACGCAGCCAGCACGTTACGCACCTTTGTATCATTCAGATTCGGATAATCATCCTGAATCTCATCAAAAATCGTTTTCTCCATGTGAAGCACGGCATGCTCCTGATCATAGTAGCCGATTTCGACATTTGTGCCGAGGCGGAAAGAACCTGTATCGGCCGGCTCCATTTCGTTCAGGATTTTTAGCAAGGTGGTTTTGCCGGTTCCATTGGCCCCGATCACCGCGATATGCTCTCCGCGCTTCACCTCGAAGGAGACATTGGAGAAAAGGAGCTTATCGTCAAAGGACTTACTGAGATCCTTCACGGACAGCACGTCGTTTCCGGACGTCACCGACGGCGTCAGCGCAAGCCGCATCTCGTTATCAATCTCCTCCGGCTTCTCGAGACGCTCGATTTTAGCCAGCTGCTTTTCCCGGGACTCCGCACGCTTGATCGACTTCTCGCGGTTAAACTGTTTTAGCTTCGTGATGACCGCCTCCTGATGCGCGATCGTTTCCTGCTGATTTAAGTATGCCTTCAGCTCCGCATCCCGGATCTGCTTTTTCTTCACCGCGTACTCGGAATAATTTCCGGTGTACATGCGGGCCTTGCCATTATCGAGGTCGATGATCTTCGTCACGACATGATCAAGGAAATACCGGTCATGCGACACGAGGAGCACTGCTCCGTCATAATGCTTGAGCACCTTCTCAAGCCATTGGATCGACTCGATGTCAAGATGGTTTGTCGGCTCATCAAGGATCAGGAGATCCGGCTTCGTGAGAAGGATCTCCTCGATTCGCTTCCGCGTCTTCTGACCGCCGGACAGCGTATCAAAATCCTTCACGCCCGACTCGATGTCCGCGTGCTGCTGCGCGAGATAGCCGATCTTTTTGTCCTTCGAGATCGCGACGATGCCGTCATCCGGCTCCTCCTCACCGAGGATACACTTGATGAGTGTCGTCTTGCCCGACCCGTTAATGCCTACAATTGCGGCCTTTTCCTTATCCTCGAGATGGAACGTGACGTCCTTGAGAATTGGCTTCCCGACATAGGTTTTATTTAAATTTGCAACGTTTAATATCATGATATTTTCCTCTTAACCTTTGGAAGTATACAGGAATCTAAGAGGAAGGTCAATTTAAAAGCAATGCCCGCAGCCGCTGTTTTTCCTGATCGTCGCAGAACGCCGCGTCGACAGCATTAAGAACCATCACCCGTTCCTCCTGTGAGGAAAGACCGAGAGACTCTTCGAGACGGCGGAACTCGCGGGGCATCGTGGTGTTTGAAACGGTCATATTATCGGTGTTGACGGTGACCGGGATACCGGCGGAAAGCAGCGTCCTGATCGGGTAATGCTCCATATCGCTGTAAATTCCGGTATCAAGGTTCGAGGTCGGGCAGCATTCAAGCGGGATATGCTTCGCCGCGAGCTCGTTCACTAGGTCCATGTCCTCGATGGCACGGATACCATGCCCGATCCGGCAGGCACCAAGACGCAGTGCCTCGCGGATGCTCTCCGGGCCTGCTGCCTCACCTGCATGAATCGTAATCGGAATCTGATTCACCTGCGCGAGATCAAACACCCGTTCGAAATTCCTCGTCGGGAACAGCGCCTCCGCGCCTGCGAGGTCGAGTCCTACAACACCGCGGCCGAGGAAGTGCGATGCCACCCTGACCGTCTCAAGATTAGCTTCCTCATTGTCCGTTCCCCGCATCGCGCAGAGGATAAGCCCGGCGTGGAGCTCTGGCACAGTGTAAGCATTGGCAGCATCAGAAGGAACATAGGATCCCTTCTGCTCGTTCATGAACTGATTCATCCCATCAATGACCGCTTCGACAACCTCTGTCTGCGTGAGCCCCTTCTTCGTCAGTGACTGCGGCGCAAACCGAAGCTCCGTATACACAACCCCTTGCTTTTTTTGCTCCTTCAACAGATCATACGTGACAGCCCGAAGTACTTCTCTCGTCTGCAGGAACCGAAGTGGCAGGTCAAATCGCGCGAGATAAGCATTAAGATCCGGGCAATTCTCCGGCACTGAAAGAAGTGCACGAAGCTCCTCATCAGATTTTTCTCGAAGCTTCTCAAGCATATTTGATGATTTTTCCCGAACTCCTTCAAGATGATTCGCAGGTTTTCCCTCCAGACTATCTGCTGTGCCTCCGGTTTCTCCCGGCAGAAACGCTGCAAGAGTCGAACCTCCGTCATCCATTCGGAAACCCGGAACGTGCAAAAATCTTTTGAATGTTTCAAACGGAATCGACCCGTCCAAATGTATATGAAGATCAATGAAATATTTCATACTGCTTTTCACTCCTGTGGCACGCCCTTCATCGAGAGGCTGATCTTCTTCCGTGCAGTATCGACCGAGAGCACCTTCACATTCACGATGTCCCCGACCTTCACGACATCGAGCGGATGCTTCACGAAGTGGTCAGCAAGCTGTGAGATGTGCACGAGTCCGTCCTGGTGCACGCCAATGTCTACAAATGCGCCGAAATCGATGACATTTCGGACGGTACCCTTCAGCACCATGCCCTCCTTCAAATCTTCAAGTGACAGCACGTCGCTCCGAAGCACCGGTGCCGGGATATCCTCGCGCGGATCACGCCCCGGCTTCTCGAGTTCCTTCAGGATGTCGGCCATCGTGTACTCGCCGATTTTGGAGGCCTCCGACAGTCCCTTCACGGTCATGTGCTTTTCCTTCATGACACACCGAAGGTCCTTCGTCCTTCCGCTCCGCACATCCTCCTCCGTGAAGCCTAACAGTGCCAATGCTTCCTTCGCCGCTTCATAGCTCTCCGGATGAACACTCGTCGCATCGAGTGCTTCCTTCCCGCCGCGGATTCGCATGAAGCCCGCGCACTGCTCATACGCCTTCGGGCCGAGCTTCGGCACCTTCAAAAGCTGCTTACGATCTGTAAACGCGCCATTCTCCTCACGATAGGTCACAATATTCTTCGCGGTTGTCTTCGTGATGCCGGAAATGTACTGAAGAAGCGATGCCGATGCCGTATTCGCATCCACACCGACCTTGTTCACACAGTCCTCAACCACATTGTTCAGCTGCTCCGAGAGCTTCGTCTGGTTCATGTCATGCTGATACTGCCCCACACCGACTGACTTCGGATCAATCTTCACAAGCTCCGACAGCGGATCCTGGAGACGACGCGCCATCGAGGTCGCGCTCCGCTGTCCCACATCAAACCTCGGGAACTCCTCTGTCGCAAGCGCCGATGCCGAATAAACCGACGCACCGGCTTCATTGACGATCACATACTTAACCGGCGAGTGCGTCGAACGGAGATAATCCGCGATAATCTGCTCGGACTCCCGCGACGCCGTGCCATTTCCAAGTGAGATGATATCAACGTGATATTTCTTGATAAGTGCATCTACGACCTGCATGGATTCCCGTACCTTGTTCTGCGGCGCCGTCGGGTAGATGACGGCCGTATCGAGCACCTTTCCTGTCGGATCAACCACCGACAGCTTACACCCGGTCCGAAATGCCGGATCCCAGCCAAGTACAGTCTTCCCGGCGATCGGCGGCTGCATGAGAAGCTGACTAAGATTTGAGCCAAACACCTTGATGGCGCCGTCTTCAGCCCGCTCTGTGAGCTCATTCCGGATATCTGTCTCGATGGACGGCGCAATGAGCCGCTTATAGGCATCTGCCGCCACCTCCTTAAGATAAGGCGCGGTCAGCTTGTTCTTCACCGCATGCGTCGCCTCCTCAATATGCCGGATGATGTCCTCCTCCGGTGCCGTGAGCTTCACAGACAGTACCTTCTCCTTCTCGCCTCGATTGATTGCGAGCGTCCGGTGCCCCGGGATCGTATGCACGGTCTCCGAAAAATCATAGTAATGCTCATAGACGGTCTTTTCCTCCGCCTGCTTCTTTGTCTTCGCGGTCGACTCCAGCACACCGTCGTTCCACGTAGCCCGCCGGATCCACTGTCTTAGGTCAGCATTGTCCGAAATCTCCTCGGAGAGGATGTCCTCCGCGCCCTGGATGGCGGCCTTCTCGTCCGGCACCTCCTTCGAAGCATCGACATATTTTGCGGCCTCCACCATCGGATCGGCACTTGCCTTCGGATCCTGCAGATATCTGGCCAATGCCTCCAGCCCGCGCTCCTTCGCGATCATCGCACGCGTCCGCCGCTTCGGCTTGTACGGGCGGTAGATGTCCTCAAGCTTCACTGCGGTATCGGCTGCGTCAATCTCCTTCCGGAGCTCGTCCGTGAGCTGCCCCTGCGCCTCAATCGAATCAAGGATCGTCTTCTTCCGGTCCTCGAGATTCCGAAGATAGGTGAGCCGCTCCGAGAACGTACGAAGCACCTCATCATTGAGGGCGCCGGTCGCCTCCTTCCGGTACCTCGCGATAAACGGAATCGTGCAGCCCTCGTCGATCAGCTTGATGACTGCCTCCGTCTGCCAGGTCTTTATGTTCAGCTCATGGCTGATCGTTTCTATAATATTCATTCTGCTCTTCCCTCCTAAATGTGACACCATTTATTCAATATCAAGATGAAATTCCTGAAGATACTCCTTGAACAGCGGAAGTGAAAACTCCACATTTCCATAGCTTTCTGCACGGATCACGCCGCTGTCCAAAAGTCTTCGCTTATATGTGGAGATATAGTTCGGCTTTTTCTTCAAAATATCAGATATAAACTTCATAGGAACGATATCTGTTTCGCACTGTGCCATCGCCAGTATAAAGCTTCTGTCTATTCGAGAAAGCTCCTCATAAATTTTCGAATAGGCGTTCCTGTAAAGAAGCTCCTTATACTTATCAAGACAGCTATCGACCACTTCATCTGTGATTTCCTGTGCGTCTTTTTCCCATATGAGATAGCCGAGCAGCTGGAAAGCATAGGAGTATCCGCGCGTCAGTTGCGTCAGACGTTTAAGAACCGAGAGGTCGACACTTTTCCTGCCTTTAGTGAATGCCTCCTTATAGCTGTACTGCACGGTAATTTCACTGAGCGGTGGAAGCTCAATCCTTGCACTTCGCAGAAGAAATGTCAGTGTCTTATCATTTTGAAGCTCAGAGATATTTTTAGGAAGTCCTGTCATGAGAAGCGCGATCGGATAATCCTTTCGCACCATGATTTGATATACAGAAGCAAACTGTCTAAGCTCCTGATTGACTTCCACTTCATCGATGGCAACAAGTAAAGAGATATTCTTTTCCTTCAGCTTATTTAAAATTTTTTCAAGAAGAAGCTGATAGTTCACCTTTGACTTTTCGGCTGTATAACCTATCCCGACTCCCATTAGCGAAATGGAAATACCTTCAATCGAATCAATTGCCTTTTTAACTTCTGAAGACGCCTTCTCCCGCACGGACTGGACCAGCGTTTCCATGATATTTCCATTAGAAGGTACATCCGCGACGATCCATCGGTCATCCTTTTCTAGTCCACGGCAAATATCCGCTAGCAGCACAGTTTTCCCGACGCCACGAACCCCACTGATCAGTGTCGTCTGCATGGGGCTGTTGAAATTGCCAAGGCCTTCCACGATATCCTGAACATACTGTTCACGATCGATGAAAATCGGCGGTACCTTTCCGAAGGCAGGGTTAAACGGATTCTTGGACATAGCGTCGTTCTCCTTTTTTAGAACTTTTACGAACTCTGCGAACTTTTTAGAACTTTTACGAACTTTAATTTGATTTTAGAACTTTTTGCCTCTATGTCAAGATAAACCATTTTCGCAAATACTTTTAATGATTTGAACGCAGTCGCTTCGATCCGGGGAACCCGAAAAACGAATTTCCGTTCCCGCCTCCTGAAGCTCCTGTATCCTTCTGATCATACCCTCTGTGATCATTTCGCCCGGGATCAGAAGCGGGATCCCCGGCGGGTAGCAGAACACATATTCCGCGGAAATTTTTCCGCATGCCTCGGACATCTCCACTGTCAGCTTTTCATGTTTTTGCATAGCATCATGAATTGTCATCGCGCATGTTGTTTCTGAATAATCTCTATGCTTCTGGTCTTCATCATTATCGATAACACATGAAGTATTTATATCGTTTAAGCTTCTGTCGATGCAGAGCAGCGCTTCTCCGAATTTTCCCACCATCAAAGGATCGTCTCCGGGTCCGGTCATGGCCAATGCTAACGTCCCGCAGGTCATCTCGAGCTCGAAGTGATATTTCTGCCGGAGGATTTCCGCGAGGTCGCTGCCCGTAAGTCCGGTGCCATCCGTTAAAATTGGAATTTTGGAAGGATCATAGGCAAAGAATGAATGATTTATTGTGGTTTCTTTCCCATGTCCCAGAACCCGAAGGTGCTCAAGCTTTTCCATGGTTTTATCGAATCGGTGGATCGTCTCCGCCCATCGGTCAAAGATTTCCTGTCCGTTTTTCGAAAGCATGTCGGCACAGCCGGCTAAAGAAAGCATTAGCGGGTAAGACGGCGAGGAGGTTTCGAAGACATCGATCCAATGCTCGACCGCATGGACATCGATCAGCTTGTTATGACAAACCGGCCATTTCTCACCTTCTAGCGTCTCAATACGATCACTGTATGCAGATTTATTATGTATATTTTTAAAGTTACTCTCTTCAGCACGTAAGGAACGAGAATTATCCGTGCAGCAGCCATAGCCTATATGGAGAAACGAAGTTTGTGTCAGAGAGAAAAGTGTCTTGTGCGGACTCTGGACAACGAGATCAGCGCCAAGATGCAGTGCGCTGTCCGGGAAAACATCCGGGCGGAAGAGTCCCAGGTGAGCGCCGTGGGCTTCATCGACGATGAGCGGCACGCCGTGAGTGTGGCAGATTTCGGAGATTGAGCGGATATCAGAGATGATGCCTTCATACGTCGGACTGGTGATCAGCACCGCGCTACTGTTCGGGTATTTCTCAAGTGTTTTGCAGACGCCCTCTGGTGAGATACTTCCAAGGATCAATGAAGAAACGTTATTTCCAGCTTTTACTGTTGGGAACAGTTTTTCATCCGAAGTCGTCCTCAAATTACCAACGGAAACTGATTTATCTTTGCAGGAGTCTCCCGAATGTCCTGCCATCTCTTCACTCCGAGATGTCGACGCATCTGCACTATGGAAATCTGAACCTGAAATCGTCTCCGGCCAGAGCCAGTGGGCAGTGATATTCCGAAGCTCAAGTGCATGAAACACGGACCGGTGACAATTCCGCGCGACGATCATTTCGCCGTTTTCCGGAACGGTCGAGAATACACTCACGAGATTTCCGCAGGTGGAGCCATTGACAATATAAAAAGTACGGTCGGCACCAAAAAGCTGTGCCGCCCGTTCCATGGAGTCCCGAAGGATGCCCTTCGCGTGATGGAGGTCATCCGTGCCCGGCACCTCGGTAAAATCAAGGTGCACCGGACAGCCGGGATACGGCGAGAGACGCCGTTTATTCCCCGGCATGTGCATCGGATAGATATTTTGATTCAAATAACCGGATAAATCTTCATACAGCATAGAATTGTTCCTAAACAGGCATAGCAATCAGACAAATGTTCTTTTTGCCATGCCAACCAATAATCAGCAGCGTACCGCGGCAGCATTGGCATGTGGCATCGCCACGCCTTCGCCGTTCTGCTGCATTTCGGCTTCGGCAATTTTCAGCATAAGAGCGCATTCCATCCGCTTCCGGAAAAGCTTGCAGCCGTACTCATAGACGCCGTGGATGTCGCCGGTCGCATGGTAAGCGTTCGCCGCGCAGCCGCCGGCACAGTACATCCGGGCCCAGCACTTGAGGCACTCCGGGCGGGAGTAGACATTGCACTCCTTAAACTCGTCACGAAGGTCCGTTCGTTCGACACCCTTCCAGATATCACCGAGACGATACTTAGGATCATTTACGAACTGATGACAAGGATAGAGATCGCCCCATGCGGTTACAGCCATATATTCCGTACCGGAGCCGCAGCCGGACACACGCTTGTAAACACACGGGCCGTGCTGAAGGTCAATCATATAATGATAGAACGTGATCGGCTTACCGTCCTTCTCACGGCGGATCATATCCTTTGCAAGGATTTCATACTGCTCATAGAGTGTCGGGAGATCGTCTTCCGTGAGGGCGCTGGGGCTCGACGGGTCGGTCACCACCGGCTCCATGGAGAGCTCCGAGAAGCCGAGGTCATCTGCCATATGGAAGATATCGTTTGTGAAATCCGTGTTGAAATGCGAGAAGGTACCGCGCATGTAATAGCTCTTGTCACCGCGCTTCGACACAAACTTCTGGAAATTCGGCACAATCTTATCATAGGAGCCGTGCCCGCCACGATCCACGCGGAAGCGGTCATTGACCTCCTTCCGGCCGTCGAGAGAAAGGACGACATTATAGCATTCCTTGTTCGCCCACTCGATGACCTCGTCCGTCAGGTTAATGCCGTTTGTCGTCAGCGTGAACCGGAATTTTTTGTTATGCTGTTTCTCGATCGAGCGTGCGTATTCGACGGTCTTTTTACAGACATCGAAGTTCACGAGCGGCTCTCCGCCGAAGAAATCGACCTCGAGGTTATGCCTGCTGCCGGAATTCTCGACAAGATAATCGATCGCCCGTTTCGCGGTTTCAAAAGTCATAAGTCCTTCACCGCCGTGAAACTTTCCCTGCGACGCAAAGCAATACGAGCAGTTCAGGTTACAGGTGTGCGCGACGAGAAGACAGAGTGCCTTCACGACCGTCGACTGCTTCTTAAGATAGCCTGCCGCCTTCTCATAGACATCCGTCGTGAAAAGCTTTTTCTTCGCGATCAGCTCGTCGATATCGGAGAAAGTATCCTCAAGATCCTGTGCTGATGCCTCCGGATGCGCCTTCTTGAGCTCCGCACGCGCTTCCTCCTCCGAAAGCCCCGTGTCTATAAGGTGAATCGCGTCGTACGCAAGATCATCCGTCACATGGATGCTCGCGCTGTACACATCGAGCACGATATTATAGCCGTTCATTTTATACTGATGAATCATCTGGTTCCTTCTCCTCATTAACCCAAAAAAATCGGGGCGCGAGCAATTCGCGTCCCGACGTTCTTTTACTCTAAATTACTGGTTGTTCTTATTCTCGCACTTCTGGTTTGCGATACCACAGCTTGTCTTGCAGGCTGACTGACAGGATGTCTGGCACTCGCCACAGCCGCCATTCTCATAAGACTTCGCCATATCTCTCGTCTCTAATGTCATAATATGCTTCATGATCGTATCTCCTCTCTTACTAGTGACGCCGACTCTTCCATCAGCCGTCTCTCCTCTGAATCACGATGCCGGAAGCATTTCCTCACGGCTTCGTACATTCAATTAGAGACATTATACGTGTCCGGCTTTTCATTTGTCAAGCCATGAACAGCAGGTATCAGATCAGTTCATCGCTTCGGTCACGAGCTTGTTCACGAGCTTGCCGTCGGCCTTGCCCTTTACGAGCGGCATGAGGTGCTTCATGATGTTGCCTTTATCCTTCGGGGTTGCCTTCTCAATACCGAGCTCCGAAAGCACCTTCGCAATCGTCTCCCGGATCTGCGCCTCGGAC
>Ga0256871_1001981_pt1 | contig 10160 bp, 7 predicted proteins | sample RumenRJG_07RNA_FD_185439 | JGI IMG/M metagenome (GOLD analysis project Ga0256871, IMG submission 185439) | Metatranscriptome of bovine rumen microbial communities from Lethbridge, Alberta, Canada - Rumen RJG_07 (Metagenome Metatranscriptome) | ecosystem: Host-associated > Mammals > Digestive...
CAGAGATATTATCGTATTCAATATTATCATCAAAAGAACGAACGCATTGAAGACAAGAAACGTTATAGCGGGAAAAATTCTTGTGGGTCTACTGCTGCTTGCTTGTGCTCAGCAGATGAAGGCTCAGAGTGGCACCAACTCGCCCTACAGCCAGTTTGGTTTGGGTCAGCTCTCCGAGCAGTCGTCGGGTTTTAACCGAGGCATGGACGGTTTGGCACTGGGCTTCCATGACCATAATCAGATCAATTATCTCAACCCTGCCTCCTACGCATCGCTCGATAGCCTGTCGTTTATCTTCGACATCGGTGTGTCGGGCCAAATCACCAACTTCAAGGAGAACGGCGTGAAGAAGAACGCAAAGAACGCTGATTTCGAATATATTGTTGCCGGTTTCAGAGTTCTGCGTCATTTGGGTTTGAGTTTCGGATTCCTGCCTTACACAAACGTAGGATATTCATATTCGTCAACGACAACGCTCAACGATGGCAACTCCACAACGTCGACGGATTCATATGATGGCTCTGGTGGATTCCATCAAGTATACCTTGGTCTTGGATGGTCGCCGTTCAAAGGCTTCGCCATCGGTGTCAACGGTGGATATCTCTATGGCAACTACACGCGCTCACTGGTCAATAGTTTCAGCAACTCATATGTTAACAGTATCTCGAAGATTGCCACAGCCGATGTGGAGAGCTACATGCTCAACTTCGGTGCTCAATACACAGCTCGTCTCACAAAAAAAGATGAGGTGACATTGGGTCTAGCCTATACTTACGGACATAAGATTGGCGGCAAGCCGGAGCTTGATGTCATTTCTTCCAACTCTTCGACGAGCGTAGCTGATACAACGGTATACAACGGGTCTAATCTTAAGCTCGAGATTCCTTCTTCTTATGGCATCGGAATCTTGTATAATCATAACAATCAGTTGAAGATTGGAGCCGACTACACGCTTCAGAAGTGGGGCAAGGTGTCGGAGCCGGAGTACAGTTCCAATAACGGTGTCATCTCTTACGCCATGGCTTCAGGAATGTACAAAGACCGTCACAAGGTGACCGTAGGTGCCGAATACTGCCCCGGAGAATATAACCGACATTTCCTCAATCGCATACGCTATCGGGTGGGAGTATCCTACGCTACACCTTATTATTATATTAACGGTCAGGATGGACCTAAGGAGATGAGTGCAAGCCTTGGCTTCGGTATTCCCATCATGAACAGTTGGAACAACCGCTCGATTCTCAATATCAGTGGCTCATGGGTTCGTCGGTCAGCTACAAACTTTATCACAGAGAACACATTCCGTATCAATATCGGCCTGACGTTCAATGAGCGTTGGTTCGCTAAATGGAAGGTGCAGTAATCAAAGAATGGAAAGCTTCTGTAGAAAAAATCATAGAAATACGATGAGAGTTAGTAGTATGCATATAATAATATGTGTACTATTAGCTCTTTTTGTGTCTTCTTTCATCTCCTCTTGTCAGGAGGCCGTGGAGCATACGGCACCTGCTATCCGTGACCGCGACTCTGCTTCCGTGATGACAACGCTCGGTGTAAATACGCTCATCTCCGACTCCGGTGTCATCAAGTACCGCATCGTTACCGAGCGTTGGGATGTCAACCAGGCGAAACATCCCTCGCGTTGGACCTTCGACAAGGGACTGTTCCTCGAGCAGTTTGATGAGAACTTCCATATTCAGGCTTACATCCAGTGTGACACGGCTTATTATTTCGACCAACAGCATCTCTGGGAACTGCGTTCCCGTGTGCGGGTGTTGACTAAGGATGGCTTGCGCTTCTCCTCTCAGGAACTTTTCTGGGATGAGCAGCGACATGAGCTTTATTCCTATAAGTTCTCACGCCTCGTTACTCCGGAGCGTACATTACAGGGCAGCTTCTTCCGTTCGGATGAGCGCATGACGCATTACATCGTCACCAACTCCCGCGGCTCGTTCCAGAGTTCCGATTTCGGTGGCAACACTGAGGGCTCCGATTCGGCTAAGGCAGCACAGGACAGCATGCTCATGAACCAGCGGCCGAAAGCTACGCCTGTGCGTAACCCGAATCAATAGAAAATCGGTGTCTAAATAGTTGTAATTGTGCAAGTTGATATATCTTCTATCATAGAAATTCTCATCACGATGGTGCTCTCCGCCTTCTTTTCCGGCATGGAGATCGCTTTCGTGTCGAGCAACCGTATGCTCGCCTCAATGGATAAGGAGAAAAATGGGCTGTCGCAACGGCTCTGTGACTTCTTCTATCATCATCCTAACGGCTTTGTCTCAACGATGCTCGTGGGCAACAACGTCGTGCTCGTCATCTACGGCATCCTCTTTGCGCGCATCTTCGATTCCACGGTCTTCGCCAGTTTCGGACCCGGCGTCCGCGTGACCCTTGACACTTTGCTCTCGACGTTCGTCATGCTTTTCACGGGTGAGTTCCTGCCGAAAGCATTCTTCAAGAGCAGTCCTAACACGCTCCTGACGTTCTTCGCACCTCTCGCTGCCTTGTTCTATGTTGTGCTGTGGCCCGTGAGCAAGTTCTCCACATTCCTCTCGCGTATCATGCTGCGTATTGTCGGTATCAAGATCGATCAGAAGGAGTCGGAGAAGAGTTTCACAAAGGTGGATCTCGACTATCTCCTCCAGTCGTCGATAGATAACACGCCGAAAGGCGATGAGGTCGACGATGAGGTGAAGATCTTCCAGAACGCCCTCGACTTTCCCGACATCAAGGTGCGCGACTGTATGATCCCGCGTACGGAGATCAACGCCGTTGACATCGACTGTAGTATTGATGAGCTTAAACAGAAGTTCATTGAAAGTGGCAACTCAAAGATCGTAGTCTTCAAGGATGACATCGATCATATCGTTGGATATATCCACAGTTCGGAGATGTTCCGCAAGCCGGAGCACTGGCAGAACTCGGTGCGTAAGATGCCGTTCGTCCCCGAGACGATGGCGGCGCAGAAGCTTATGCGCATCTTCCTCCAGCAGAAGAAGAGCCTCGGTGTCGTCGTCGATGAGTTCGGTGGCACGGCAGGTCTCGTGTCTTTGGAGGATATCGTGGAGGAGATCTTCGGTGACATTCAGGATGAGCACGATAGCGACAACCTCATCATGAAACAAGTCGATGAGCATAACTATATCCTTTCCGGACGTGTGGAGATTGATGATGCCAACGACCGATTCGGCCTCGAGCTCCCAGAGAGTGACGACTACAAGACCGTCAGTGGTCTTATCCTTCACGAGTACCAGAGCTTCCCGAAACTCAATGAGGTTATCACCGTCGGCCGCTACTCGTTCAAGATCCTGAAGTCCACAGCGACGAAGATCGAGCTCGTCCGTCTCACGGTGGCGCATTGACCCTGCATAAAACGTCTTTAAATCACAAATTTCTTTTAAAAAGATGTGGGGGATTGTTGAATAATTAGTAATTTTGCAAATTAAAGGGTTATAATCGGAAATAATAAAAAATAAAATAAACGTAAAAACAAAAATGGCAGCATTAGGAAAAATCAGAAGTAGAGGCGTGACCCTGATTATCATCATCGGTCTCGGTCTCTTTGCCTTCATTGCCGAGGAGGCTTTCCGCTCCTGCGAGTCACAGCGTAACAACGAGCGACAGCAGGTCGGTGAAATCTTAGGAGAGAAAATCAGCTACGAGGACTTTGCCAAGCTCGTGGATGAGGCTCAGGACGCTATGAAGGTCATGGGACAGGACAACCTGACCGATGACCAGCTCAACCAGCTTCGTGACCAGGTGTGGCAGAATCTTGTACAGTACAAACTCATCGAGAAAGAGTGCGATAAGCTCGGTCTCACCGTCACCGACGAGGAGATGCAGAACGTGCTCAACGAGGGTACGAACCAGATGCTTCTCTCTACTCCTTTCGTGAACCGCCAGACAGGACGCTTCGATGCCAACCAGCTCAAGCAGTTCCTCGCTCAGTACCAGCAGGTCAAGACATCTAACCCGCAGGCTGCAGAGCAGTACGACGCTATCTACAAGTACTGGAACTATATCGAGAAGAGCTTGCGTCAGCAGCTCCTCATGCAGAAATACAACGGCCTGCTTTCTCACTGCTTCCTCTCCAACCCTGTCGAGGCTAAGATGGCCTTCAAGGAGCAGAGCGAGGAGAGCAACATCCAACTCGCTTCTTATGCTTACAGCAGCATCCCCGACTCAAAGGTGAAGATCACGGACGCTGACCTCAAGGCTAAGTACGATGAGATGAAGCCCCGCTTTGAGCAGTATGTCGAGAGCCGCGACATCAAGTATGTCGATGTGCAGATCACTGCTTCGCGCGCTGACCGTGCCGCTTTGCAGAAAGAGTTCAACGGTTATGCCAAGAGCCTCGCTGCAGCAGCCGATCCTACGGATATTGTGCGTAAGAGCACTTCTACCGTACCTTATCTTGGTATCCCCGTGGGCAAGGAGGCATTCCCGACAGATATCGCAGCTAAACTCGACTCTATGAGCGTCGGTCAGACCCTCGGCCCTGTGGAGTCGCGTAGCGACAACACGCTGAACATCATCAAGCTCGTGGCTAAGCAGGAGCTCCCCGATTCTGTTCAGTTCCGTGCTATCCAGATTGGTGGTACGACCCCCGCTGAGGCTCACACCCGTGCCGACTCTGTCTACAAGGCTCTCGCAGGTGGTGCTAACTTCGCTACTCTTGCCAAGAAATATGGTCAAGAGGGCAATGAGCAGTGGCTCACCACTCGTATGTATGAGTACACGAACACGATGGACAACGATACAAAGACTTACCTCAACACGTTGCTGACGATGGCTCCGAAGGAGACCAAGAACATCGCTACGACTCAGGGTAACATCATCGTCGAGGTCCTCGATCGTAAGAACATGGTAGAGAAATATACCGCTGCTGTCATCAAGAAGACTATCGACTACTCGAAGGACACCCGCAGCGCTATCTATAATAAGTTCAGTACCTTCGTCAGTGCCAACACGACACCTGACGCTATCTACAAGAACGCAGCCAAGAGCGGTTACAGTGTGCAGGAGGCTAAGGATGTCACGACATCTCAGCATTATCTCGCCGGTATCCATTCTACGCGTGACGCTATGAAGTGGCTCTTCGACGCTAAGGTCGGTGATGTCTCTCCACTCTATGAGTGCGGTAACAACGGTGACAACCTTCTCGTTGTCGTATGCACTGGCATTCATCCAATCGGCTACCGTGACCTCAATGACCCACAGGTCAAGGAGATGGTCAAGGCTGAGGTTCTCCGCGACAAGAAGGCAGATATGCTGATGGCTAAAGCCAAGGGTGCTACGAGCCTTGCAGCTGCTAAGGCCAAGGGTGCTGTCGTTACTCCGGTCAATCAGGTCACTTTCGCTGCTCCGGTCTTCGTGAGCACGACAGGAGCCAGCGAGCCTGCCCTCAGTGGTGCCGTCTATGTGGCTAAGGTCGGTCAGTTCTTCTCTCGTCCCGTGAAGGGCCAGGGTGGTGTCTACCAGTTCCAGGTTGTCAGTCGTAAGAAGAACGCTATGAAGTTCAACGAGCAGCAGGAAGAGGCACAGATTCGTCAGAAGGCTATGCAGGCTGCAAGCAACTACATGAACGAGCTGTACATCAAGGCGAAGGTCGTGGATAACAGATATCTGTTCTTCTAAAAGCCTCACCCCTATCCCCTCCCCCGTAGGGAGGGGAAAAGCGTACCAAGCAATAATACGAAAAATAACTCTAATTAGGCGGTCCATCGGGCCGCCTTTTTTCGTGCTTGGTGTGATATTCCCCCCTCCCTACGGGGGGAGGGCAGTTGAGGCCTACCACATTTGTGGTATATAAAATGCCCACAATGTGGGATTTCCTATATGAGAAAATCAGCGTAACTTTGCAACTGTAAATAAGACGATAAGCATCGTCATTAAAACAGAACATAATATTAACATCATAATAGAAAGGAAAGAGATTATGAGCAACGAGAAAAAACTTCATTTCGAGACACTTCAACTTCATGTAGGACAGGAGCAGGCAGACCCCGCAACCGATTCACGTGCGGTACCTATCTACCAGACGACCTCCTACGTCTTCCATAATGCGCAGCATGCCTCTGACCGTTTCCACCTCAAGGATGCCGGAAACATCTATGGTCGTCTGACGAACACTACTCAAGGTGTTTTTGAGGACCGTGTAGCAGCCCTCGAGGGAGGAGTAGGTGGCCTTGCCGTTGCATCCGGTGCTGCAGCCCTGACCTACGCTATCACGAATCTCGCTTATGCTGGTGACCACGTCGTCGCTACCGATACGATCTATGGTGGCACCTACAACCTCCTGAAGCATACCCTGTCTAAGTATGGCATCGACACGACCTTCGTCAACCCCGACGACTACGATGCGCTCGAGGCTGCCATAAAGCCGAACACGAAGCTTGTGTATATCGAGACCCTCGGTAACCCGAACTCTAATATTTCCGACATCGAGCGCTCCGCAGAGATCGCACACCGTCACGGTATCCCATTGGTTATTGACAACACCTTCGGTACCCCATACCTCATCCGTCCAATCGAGCATGGAGCCGATATTGTGGTGCACAGCGCTACTAAGTTCATCGGTGGTCATGGATCAAGCCTCGGTGGTGTCATCGTAGACGGTGGTAAGTTCGACTACTTCCAGAACGATAAGTTCCCCGGCTTCACGAAGCCCGACCCGTCTTACCATGGCCTCGTCTTCGGCAAGCTTCCCGCACCTTTCGTGACACGTGTCCGCGCCTTGCTGCTCCGCGATGAGGGCGCCTGCATCTCTCCGTTCAACGCTTGGATCCTCCTGCAGGGTCTCGAGACTCTCTCGCTCCGTGTCGAGCGTCATGTCTTCAATACACTGAAGATCATCGACTACCTCAAGACACAGCCGCTGGTGAAGAAGATCAACCATCCGTCACTGCCCGATCATCCGAACCACGACCTTTACGAGCGTTATTTCCCCAATGGTGCCGGTTCAATCTTCACCTTCGAGATCGACGGTGGTCAGCAGACAGCTTGGGATTTCATCGATCATCTGAAGATCTTCTCCGACCTCGCCAATGTCGCTGACGTGAAGTCGCTCGTCGTCCATCCGAAGAGTACCACGCACTCTGAGCTCTCCGATGAGGAGGCGTCTGAACAGGGCATCTTCGACGGTACCATCCGTCTGTCCATCGGTACAGAGAATTATCTCGACCTCATCGAAGACCTCGATCAGGCATTCAAGGCAGTGTCAAAATAGGCCTCTCCCCTTTTCCCTCCTCCGTAGGGAGGGGGAAAGAGCCTTGCCAAAGGCTCATTTTTAATTGGAACTTGCGTTCTTTACATTATCAATTTAATAAATTCTCGCCTCGGCCCTTCCTTGGAAAGGGTATGGTATTCTTGGCTCCCTCCCTACGGGGGGAGGGCCGGGGTGGGGCTTCTATAATTTATGGCAAAGATATATAAGCAGATCACCGATCTTATCGGTAACACTCCCCTTGTGGAGCTTCAGAAATATTCAGCACTGCGTGGCGTGAAGAAACCCGTCATCGCAAAGTTAGAGTCCTTCAACCCTGGCGGCAGCGCCAAGGACCGTATCGCCCTCGCTATGATCGAGGCAGCAGAGAAGGACGGTAAACTTAAACCCGGAGCAACGATCATCGAGCCGACGAGTGGTAACACCGGTGTCGGTCTCGCCCTCGTGAGTGCTGTGAAAGGTTATAAACTGATCCTCACGATGCCTGAGACGATGAGCATCGAGCGTCGTAACCTCGTCAAGGCTTACGGTGCACAGGTCAAACTCACTCCGGGTGCAGCAGGCATGAAAGGTGCCATCGCAGAGGCTGAGCGTCTGCGCGATTCTATCCCTGGCTCCGTGATTCTCGAGCAGTTCGAGAACCCCGCCAACCCACAGAAGCACTATGAGACTACAGGTAAAGAGATTTGGGAAGATACAGACGGCAAGGTTGACATCGTTGTAGCAGGTGTAGGCACCGGTGGTACGATCTCCGGTATCGGCAAGCGACTTAAGGAGCTCAACCCGAATGTCCAGATCGTCGCAGTGGAGCCTGCCTCCTCTCCCGTACTCGAGGGTGGTAAGTCCGGTCCTCATAAGATCCAAGGTATCGGTGCAGGCTTCATTCCTAAGACCTACAACCCAGAAGTCATTGATGAAGTCTTCGCTGTAGAGAACGATGCGGCTATCCTCGCTGGCCGTCAGATCGCACAGCAGGATGGTGTTCTCGTGGGTATCTCTTCGGGTGCTGCCGCCTATGCTGCTACAGAGATCGCTAAGCGTCCGGGCAACGAGAACAAGACCATCGTCGCTGTCCTCCCCGACACCGGTGAGCGTTACCTCTCCACCGTATTGTACGCGTTCGAGGAGTATCCGCTGTAAAAGCATGTAGCTGTCGGCCCTCTCCCCTCCCTCCCCCCATCCAGGGGGAGGGCTGATATGTTTCAGGGGTCAGTAACACCACATTGTGATTACGAATGGCCACCTGTTTACCTCAATAGGTAAGCAAGGTAATCTACCCCACCCCTGGATGGGGGAGGGGAGGGGGTGGGGCCGTCAGTTCTCACTCTTGAGTGTTATCACATTCACTTCCGGCCACGCTCCTATTCTGAACGGGACGGTGCCACCGATTCCTGTCGAGACATAGAGCATCGAGCCCGACTCTGTGTAGGCACCACCCCATTCCTGATAGGCCGCACGTGAAGGACTCCAGTGGCCCACGCGGATCTGACCGGCATGGGTGTGCCCAGACAGGGTCAGGGCGATATCTGTCTGATGAAGTACGCCACGGCGCCAGTGACTGGGGTCGTGGCTTAATAGTATCTTGAACATCCCTGCGGGAAGACCTACCATTGCTTTCTTCAGGTCTCCATAGTCCTGGAAGGGTGGGCGTGAGATATTCTCTACACCAATGATCGCGATAGCGTCATCGCCACGGTGGATGAGCACATGGTCGTTGAGCAACAACTTCCAACCGATCTTCCCTTCAAGGTATTTGAGTACTGTCTGGTTCTTCTCGATGTTCTTTTCGGTCTTCACGGGAATATACTCACAGTAATCGTGGTTGCCCATGATGGAGTAGACACCGTCGGGTGCATTGATCTGTCCGAGAGAATGTTGGAAGGGAATGACCTCATCCGCAGAGACGTTAACGAGATCACCGGTGAAGACGACAACGTCGGCATGTTGCGCATTGACAATCCTGACAAGTTTGTCGATGAAGCCTCGGTTGCGCAGATAAGTACCTATATGGATGTCGGAGAGCTGCAGCACCTTATAGCCGTCAAAAGCTTTCGGGAGCAGGGGAGAAGTACACGTCGCACGCCGCACGATGATATGGCGCCAACCGAAGAAGAAACCGTAGGCCACGAGCAGCTCCCACGCAACCGGCAGCACGAGCGCCCACCGCCAGCCGAAGAACGGCCACACGACAACGAACAACAGTCCCGGAAGGCCCAGCACAAGCACTGACCCCATGATAAGACGCATCTTAGCGTTGTGACGCAACTTCAGATCCATAACATCTAATATTATTACTTAATCTTTAGTTTTTTTATAAGGCAAAGATAATGTATTTTCTCCATTAAATGGCTAACTTTGCAAGAAATATTTTAATGATTACTCATGAATAAATTACATTTTTCGCATTCCGCAATTTTCACAGCTGCAGCTGTTATCCTGCTCAGCAGTTTCATTGCCGCCGATGCTATCCTGACGAAGGACGGCAAGACGACTGTCGTCAACACCACGTCGCTGACCTCCAATGTCCGCGGTTTCCGTGGCCCGACGCCCTTGAAAATCTATATTAAGAGCAACAAGATTCAGAAGATCGAAACCCTTCCAAACCAAGAGAGCCCGAAGTTCTTCGCCAAAGCCAAAGCTGTCCTCGCGCAGTTCGAGGGCAAGAGCGTTAGCAAAGTCGAAAAGCTCAACGTCGATGCCAAGACTGGTGCCACCTTCTCTACCAAAGCACTCATCCAAAACGTCAAGCAGGGCGTGAAGTACTATAAAGAGCATAAATAAGGGAGGCCTCCCCAAGCCCCTCCTAAAGGAGGGGTTGTTGATTACATATAGAGCCTTATCATCTGCACTGGACAATTATTTTTGGCTTACTTCATTGTCATCGCGTCACATTCGAGGTGGAAACGCGACGCATATGGGGCGGAAACGCGAC
>Ga0256871_1001983_pt1 | contig 10149 bp, 7 predicted proteins | sample RumenRJG_07RNA_FD_185439 | JGI IMG/M metagenome (GOLD analysis project Ga0256871, IMG submission 185439) | Metatranscriptome of bovine rumen microbial communities from Lethbridge, Alberta, Canada - Rumen RJG_07 (Metagenome Metatranscriptome) | ecosystem: Host-associated > Mammals > Digestive...
CCAGAAACTCATTTTTTAATTCATCCATTGCTTTATTCTCCTTTCGTCTGCTTTCACCAAAATATACATCCTCCGGTTTAACCTTTCAGATTCCTGTTTCACTCACATTCTCAATATGAAGCTATACACCGGGATCAGCAGACCCTCTTGGACGAACCGTTCCCAAGGCGCTCTGCCCAGGACATCATCAGGTCCTCCCGCCTTCCGAAAATATCCTTCTGCATGCCGATGGCATCGTCAAATACCATCGTCTGACGGTCATCCCCGGAGAACTTCTTCCACTGGTATTTATCGGTTGAGGGGCTGCCCGTTCTGGCAAAGTTGGTCCACATCTCCTTTACGACATGGCGGAACTCACACTCTTCGGTCGATACAAGTTCTCCGCTCCCCATGGGGTCCGGCATGCAATTATCGAAAAGATACGGAAGCTCGGCCGCATGTATAACACCAAGATACGGGGTTGTCACCGGCTTCCTGACGAAGTACATATAGGTGTTGCCGCCGGCGGCAGCGTGCCTGATGGCCATATTTGTGTTGCCTGCGCGGAAGTTGATGTCATTGCAGTATTGCTCCAGCCTGCTCAACTCGCTTTCCTTTTCAAGTGTGGCCATGAACTCGTCGTACATGGCTTTCTCACGGTCATTTAGCAACGCGCGATCCCTCTTGGCGATCCACCTAAGCGTCTCTGTGTAGTTTTCTTCACCGCCCTCCAAGGGAATGAAGTACCTGAGCTCGTCCTGGTTAGACCCAATCAACAGATCGATCCCTGATCTCTTCTCATCGCCCCACATCCCGTACATGACCGCCCGGTCCTCAGGCAATGTGACACCGTCAAGAAGCGGGAAGTTGGCAGCACCCAGAAGGCAGTTCTTGTCTATGGCAGTTGCTTTTGCATATACTTCCACAAGCTCCTCAGTTGAGAGTTCCATCAGCTCGTCCATGGTACGGCAGCCAGCTGCTGTAAGGAAATTCTGCGTAACATGGATGCCGTGCTCCATAGTATCGCAGTAAGCAATGTTGGCGCTCTGCGCGATGCATCTCTTAAAGAGCCCCTCGCTTCCGTCGATGAGCGGGAGAAATGTGACGCTTGCCGAACCTGCTGACTCACCGAAGATCGTCACATTGTCCGGATCGCCGCCAAACCCGGAGATGTTTTTCTGTACCCACCTGAGAGCCTCAAGCTGATCCAAAAGACCCAGGTTGCCTGCTTCCCTGAAGTTTTCTCCGCCAGGAACCCGCTCGAAGTTCATGAATCCCAGGAAACCGAGTCTGTAATCGATGGATACGAATATGATATCCGGGTACTGTTTGGAGATATTGGTAAGGTCGTAGAGGGGCGATGCCTGGGATTCTGCGCAGAACCCGCCTCCATGGATCCAAACCATGACCGGCTTCTTTGAGTCAGTGCATCCGGTATTGCAATATATATTCAGCACGAGGCAGTCCTCGCCAAACTCCGCCGTTCCCATGGAGTCGTTAAAAGGTCCGATGGGAACATGGCCGGGCTTTGTCGCTTCATACACGCCGTCATCATCTGCTGCGGGAAGAGCTTTCTTCCAGCGAAGATTCCCCACCGGCTGAGTTGCATAAGGGATGCCCTTCCAGATGATAAGTTCGTCCGTCTCTTGGCCGACAAAAGTGCCGTTGTTGCATTTGACTTTATTTTCCATGTTAGTTCTCCTTTCCCGTCTCGCGCTCGGCTACGATATCTAAAAGGTAACCGGGGGTAAAATATTTATCCATGAACTGGTAGTATCCAAGCAGAGGGGTCACAGCCCTATACTGGTCGGCCAGCAGGTCACGTTCGATCCGCATATCATCCGGTCCGGCGATGACCATTACGTTTTGTTCGTCGGCAGTATACGCCTTCCATTCGACCTTGTCTGTGGAGGGGTCGCCGCATCGTGCGAAATTGGTCCACATCTGCTGAACTGTCGTGAATATCTCATCGGGGACATTCGTGCCATTGAAGGGGCTGTCAATCCCGACGCCACGAAGGTTGAACACAAATATGAGTTCCACGGAATGCGCTGCTCCCATATCCGGGTCGCTTCCCGGGTAGGACCAATAGTAGGAGAAGGTCTTGTTAAACTTGCTCTGCGCGTCGAGCTGCTGGAGCATAGGAACCCTGAACATGAGCTCATTAATAAACTCCGTCTCCACAAGTCCCGGCTCCGGGGTCCTGCAGACCCGTCCGAATTCTTCGTAATACTTTTTGTCCTCTTCCTTAATGTAGGGAACTGCGTCGCCCACGGCACGCTGAGCAAATATCTTTTGCTCTTCAAAGGTCAGATTCGCGCCCTCGCCCATGAACAGCCTGGCCTCGTCAGATGTGCTTCCTGCCATAATAGATATATGCTTTGCATAGCCTTTCCGGTACAGCTCGATGGGCGCCTCCGGGAGTACCTCAGTTCCGTAGTAGGGGCATGACGTGAACTTGCCCACCGCTTCGACATATGCCTTCTGGAGCTCCTCTTCAGTCAGCGCCATGATGTCGTCCATATTCTTGCAGCCGGTGTACTCAAGCAGCGCCTTAGTCTTACCCTGCGCGGATTCGCAGTCCACCGGGAAAGCCAGGGTGGTCGAGCCGCTCTGGGCGATGACCTTTTGGAAATACCGGTTTGCCTCCTTCAGTACCGGCAAAATGGAGACCGAACCGCCGCCGGCACTTTGCCCGAAGATGGTCACGTTGTCAGGGTCGCCCCCAAAAGCAGCGATGTTATCGTGCACCCACCTGAGGGCCATAGCCTGATCCAGCAGACCGTTGCAGGGCGCCGTCTTAAAGTTTTCACCGCCGGGCACTGAGGAGAAGTCCATGAAGCCGTACATGTTCAGACGGTAGTTGATATTCACCATGATAATGTCACTGTGCGCCTGGACGAGGTTGGCTCCGCTATAGGACATCTGTGAGCCCGAGCCGATGACGTAAGCCCCGCCATGGATCCAGACCATGACCGGCTTCTTCTCGGTCTTATCGTCGGTGTTTACCCATATGTTCAGGTATAGACAATCTTCTGAGGATAGCCTCTGAATGCAGTCATCATATCCGAGCGCGCCGAAAGCATTCTTTCCGTAGTACTTAGCCTCGAAGACCCGGTCATCCGCGTCCACGTACTCCGGCGCCTTGAAGCGGCGATCGCCCACAGGGGGCTTCGCGTAGGGGATGCCCAGCCACGATGCTATCCCGTAATCCTCGGTTCCGACGAAGGTGCCGTTTACGCACTTCACGGCATGGGTCTTGTCGTAGTCTCCCGTGATCTCGCTGTTTAAGCACTCGTAGGGCTCAAATTTTACCAAGTCTTTGAATTCTCTTTTCATGACACTCATTTTTTTGTGCTCCTTTCATTTATATATTTATATATTTGTTATTAGCTGTCGGTGTTTAATTTTTCCTTTACTACATTTACATAATTATAAGGTGTTTTTATTCCATGAGCATTCAGCGCTTTTTTAACTCTGGTATTTATATCATCCAGAACGATCTCTGATGCATATATACTGCTGAAATATACGGTAACACCCATGGTAAGCGCATTTTCCGAGATGTTCAGAAAATATACCTTGCTGTATTCAGGCTCCCTGTTTTCATGCCTTTTTACCGGAATGGAATACTCGCTTTCCTCTATTGCATTGGATATGATCTTCTTTACCTCATCCGTATTACTGTAATAATAGACTGAAAATTTGCATATTACAGACCTTACTTCAGGTGTAAAGTTGAAATTCCTGAGCTTCATGGAAGCTATTACACTGTTTGGTATTACTATTTTGACAGTATCCAGACCGACCAGAACGACATGCCTGATGTTCATCTCTTTGACAACACCCGCGGTTTCATCATCAAGAACGATACGGTCTCCTATATCAAACGGCTTGTGGATACTTATCAGCATTCCCGCCAGGATATTTTTTAAAACATCCTGTGCTGCAAAACCTACAACTGCACTAATTACAGCTGTACTTCCCAGTACGCTCTTCCATATATTGTCCTGTCCGCCGATGGAAGTTATGACCGAAACGATAAAGGCAACAACGATCGCCGCTTTGATAAGCCTCTCTGTGTACATATAATGTATTCGATTGTGTTTTTTCCGCAGCATGCCGAAGATCTTTTTATTTATGAATAACGACAGCCATAAAGCGAATATAAGGCCGGCTAAAACAATCAGCCAGATAAAAACATTGCTCATATAGAATCACCTATGCTTCTGATATTGTTTCACGATCAGTTTGTGAGACAGTGGACGCTTATTACAATTCTTTCATGACCGGACCGGAATTGGTTTTTGAATAAAACAAACCTTACGCCCTGTAAACCTCTTCACCATCTATGATAGTAGCGACAATATTTGCCTGCCCTACCTTCTCTATATCATCATGAAGGAAATCACAGTCAAACACAGACATATTTGCGATCTTGCCGAATTCTATGGAGCCTAAGCGATGCTCCTGATGCCACTGACGGGCTACATTTATGGTCATGGCCCGCAGAGACTGCTCACGGGTGATGGCTTCTTTTACATTGTGGGGTTTGTCTATTCCGCCTAAAACATCCTTTGGATAGGAACGTTTTTCTGCTGTGTAAATGCTGTATTTAACATTCATCATGGGAGAAACCGGGTAGTCGGAATGGAATACCACGTTTGCTCCTTGATCATAGAAGGACTTGATGGGATATGACTGCTGCGCCAGTTCATCTCCTACATATGAGACTTCTACTTCATATCCACCGGGGATCTCAGGCGTCCAAAGGGGCGGAACTGCCGGTATGGAGCGTGTTTGAGCCATACGGCGGATATCTTCTTCAGTCACAAAGTGCAGATGGGCAAGGACATTTCTCTGATCCATATCTCCGGTGATCTTCTCGGCATCTTCGATACATCCGAGCATAAAGTGGGTTGCGCCTCCGCCTTCGGAATGAACGTGGACGGAAAGACCTTCTTTGTCCGCCTCGGTTATCAGTTCCACCATCTTGTCATGGTCGTTGAAACGCTCTACCCCGTGATAACCGGGCTGATCAAGATAATCCTGGTTCTGCCATGCGGTGTGGGCTTCGGTCACTCCGTCCAGGAAACACTTCACGCCCACATAATGGAAATACTCACCGCTTAACCTGGCGCGCTCTTCTGCCACCTTTGCGATCTCTGCCTTGGGATCATCAATATTGTCGATGATATATCTGTAGTTAAATGTGCGGATCTTCAGCTTGCCTTCCTGTTCAAGCTCGTGATAAGCCTTGGGAGAATCCGGATAAACAATCTCTGCTCCGGCATCTGCCACACCGGTAAATCCGCTTTTTATGGCAAAATCCTGCCACGCAAGAAGATAATTCTTTGCATCCTCCATGGAAGTAGGGAACTTCGGAGTTATCTCGAATACGGGACCTTCACAGATATAACCGTCCGGATCTCCGTTATCGTCCACATGCACCTGATCATAGCCGTTTTTCTTTGCATATTCTGCATCTATCCCGAACAATTCCAGAGCCTTGGTATTGAGCAGCATGGAATGACCTCCGCCGGTCTGCATGATCAGGGGCTTATCCTGACATATTTCATCAAGATAATCTTTTGTTACGTAGTTTTCATTTTCTACCCACCCGGCTGCCAGATACAGCTCGCGCTGCGGGTTCTTTTCTATGAACTCCTTAATTATCTCCCGGTATTTGTCATAATCGGTCAACTGGCACTGTGTAAGGTCTGCCTGTCCGATAAAGCGGTAACCTGCCAGGTGACCGTGACAGTGGGATTCCAGGAATCCGGGATATATGAAATTATCACCGTAATCCAGAACATGAGCATCAGCCCCGGCTATGGCTTTTGCTTCCTCTGCGCTTCCGATATAGGAAAATACTCCGTCCTTTACCACAGCAGCCTTTGCAAAAGGTCTCTTTTCATCCATAGTAATAAAGTTTCCAAGAATAATCGTCTGTTTCATGATAAATACCTCCGAAATATTTATTTTTATATTTTTTAAGATATAGCTTATGCTTTTACTTTTGTATGATTTGCCTTGTTGTATCTATATATTTTAATCGTCGCTTTGATCCGCAGCATATACCCATTCTCCGCCTGTCATGGTCCGCAACACCTTTGTGTCGGCTATGTGTTCAGGCTCGCACCCGGTAATGTCCTGTTCCAGCACCACCAGATCCGCCTCCTTTCCGACAGTAATGCTGCCCAGCCGGTCATCACACAAAAGCTGATATGCCACGTTTAAGGTGGTTGCATTTATCATCTGCTCAATAGTGACCCGTTCATCAGCGCCATGCAATGTGTCAGGTCTTCCGGGAAACTGCCGCATCACTCCCTTTTGCATTCCTATCAGAGGATACGCCGGATTTTCCACCGGATAGTCGCTGGCTGAAGAAACCACAACCCCCGCATCAAAGAATGATTTCATGGGCATCTGCGCCTCAGCGCGTTCCTCCCCCAAAACAGGCACAACCATGTCATAAAAAAACTCATTTTCCATGGTAAACCAGTGCGGATCTGTCACAGCCACTATTCCAAGTCCGGCCATGCGGGGAACATCCGCAGGATCAACCACCTGTAAATGTGTGACCGCATCCCGGTATTCATGAGGACCTGTTATTTCCAAAGCTTTCCCGGCCGCATCCAGTGTTACTGACAGGGCCCCGTCTCCTATGGCGTGAACATGTACAGTAAAGCCAAGCTCATGGGATCTTTTAAACACTGCCGTCAGAGTCTCCGGATCAAATCTAAGCTGTCCGCAGTAATGATTTTTTTTAGACCATGTATCAGTGTAGGGCTCCTTCATATAAGCTGTTGAAGGATTACCCGGGAATACACCGTCCACCTGGATCTTGATATTGCTCAGATCAAACATTCTGCCCCTTGTTTTCTCTCTTAGCTTTGCGGCATGTTCTATCTCTGCCATGGTGTCATGTCCCTCAGCCCGGAAAATCTGATATGCTGCATAAATATGCATTTTAAGCTTTCCTTCCAGATCCAGCTCATGACATGCGATCGCCGCATTGTCTGTATTATCCCAGTTTATGATTGGATCAAGGACCAGAGTCTCACCGTGGGCCAGATATTCTTCCTGGTAATGCAGTATGGCCTCTTTGTACTGATCTACCGTATAAGTGGTATATTCCTTCAGGAGATCCATAGCTCCTTCCCTGAAATATCCTGTGGGATCACCTTGTGCATCACGAACGATGATTCCGTCTCTGACATCAGGCGTATCCCTGTTTATCCCCAGCCGATCCATAGCCGCATGATTTACCCAGTAGGAATGATGTCCTATATCCGAAATAACCACAGGCTTGTCAGTAATCCCCTCGAGCATATCCGCGGTAGGTCCATCTTCTCCGAACAGATCAGGGATCGGAAGGAAGCCTGTTCCCAGTATCACATCCCAGTTCGGATGAGCCTGTGCGTGTTTCTTTATCATTGAACGATACTCATCCAGGGATCTGCCCGTGAACACATTTACCATAAACAGTGCTTCCGTTCCGCCCGGAGCAATGTGTCCGTGACCTTCTCCGAGACCCGGCATTATAATGCCGGACTCATAACGAAGCACCTGTGTATCCTCTCCCATATACTTCTCTGCGCCGGTTTCATCCCCGACGTATATGAATTTTCCGTCAGCAACAGCCACTGCCGATGCCTTCGGCCTGTCTTTATCTACGGTATGGATATTACCGTAAATTATTTTGTCAGCTGTAACATCCATAGTAACTCCTTTCATTTGCATTTCTTATTCAGATCACAGCAGAAACTCGATCCTGTCCTCCATAAGCTGTACGTCGGTACGTTTCTTTAGTTCCTCCTGCATCCTGATGGCCATGGGGATGTCGTCAGTTATGATATAATCCGCTCCCGAATTCAAAAAATGCTTCATCCCGTCTTCTTTATTTACGGTCCATATTCCTGTCTGCTTTCCTGCAGCTTTAAGCTGCAGGATCTGCCAGAATGTGGACATATCTTCTTCCATAAGTATCATGTCGCAGCTCATTTTGGATATGTCACCCATGCCCCCGAATATGAGCACTCCGGTCTTTATCTCCGGATAAGTCTTTTTTACATAATCCAGCACATCATATTTCAGGGAAATAAGGACAGCTTCGTCTGTCATATCTCTTTCGCGTATGGCAGCCACAGCTGCGTCCGCCATTTTTTCATCAACGCTTGCTCCTTTCAGCTCTACAAAAGCTGTGATCCTACCTTTACACCTGTCTAAAAGCTCTTCCATGGTGGGCACCTCAAGAAGGGCTCCGCTTCCGGTCGTGTCCTTTATCCGCAGCTCCTTTACTTCTGCAAGGGTAAGCTCTTCAGGCGCTTTATCCACGCCTGTCAGTCGGCTGAATGTGCTGTCGTGATTGATAACATATGCACCGTCCTTTGTGCGCTGTATATCAGTCTCCGCTCCGTACACATTTCTCTTTACGGACTCGTCTACGCCCTCAAGAGAATTTTCAGATGCCATAAAACCACCGGTTCTGTGGGCAATGATCTGCGGCATGCTGTCATTTTTAAACAACGGTATCTGATTGAAGAATATTCCTATCAGACATGCACCTGCCGCGATCCCCGCCGGCACCAGGAAAAATGCCAGCTTACGCAATACATATTTTTTTGCTGAAACCTCCGTGTTTTTCTCCGGCTGCCTGCCTGTGTATACAAGATAGCGCTCCGTAAGCTTTACCATTATGTTACTTGCCACCATGAGCACAACAAATGCATTTATATAGCGGCCAAGCAGGATACATAATGCGCCTGCGATGCGATAACCAATTACATTTGCATCCGCATCACCCGGACCGTTATTTATCACGTCTATAAAGTGGCCTGCGGGAAGTCCCTGACCTGCCTTGTTTAAGATATATCCCGGCAGAACCTTACATACAAGGTAAGATGCCCCTATGATCAGCGCTGAGTAAATGATGATGATCACAAATCTTTTAATAAAATCCTTCCAGTTTTTTTTCATCAATGTTACTGAATTTTTTAGGGCCTCACCGGCCTTCATGTCATCCAAGAGCATTCCGTGCACCGCAAAAAGCCAGCGAAACGCGATTATGACGACGGCCACGATGCCTGCTGAGTACAGAATGGCAAACAGAGGCCTGGAAAATATCACACTGGTGATAAAATTGGGTATCCGGAAGGATTCGGTCAGGGTTATGGTAAACCCAATACCGCACAATGGAACCGCTACGGCGATAAACAGGGCAAACAACAAGCCCTTTGGGGAAAGAAAGTGTTTTACGGATCTGAAGCCATAGCCTATTTCCTTAAAGACTTTCACTTCTTTTCCGGTTAAGATGTCATAGCTCAGATGTACCTGTCCAAGTATTTCAAATATGATAAAGATCAGGACAAGGACAATACTGAGCCCTATGAACAACGGAAGCCGCCAGCTGATGATCTGCCCCATATTTGCCGTTGTAATGGCAGCGCCCGACGAATCGGCAAGAAGCTCAATAAGGTTTTCAAGCAAAAGCGCCGGAACAGCCAAAAGCAGTATTGATATGATACGGTACCGCCATATCTCTACAGCGGTACCGAAAAATGACCTTTTTTTTACTTTTTGAAAATTATTTTTGTTTTTTTCCTTTTCTCTATCCTGCATGTTTTTCCCTCTATCACTGTTCTATATCACCATATATACTTCCTACTGTAATCAGGCTGATCCCTGCCTCAATAAAGAAGATCGCCATAAGAATACCTACAGCAAACATTTCCACCTGGGGGAAAATGAATGACAGAACACCGGCAGCCAGGCCGAATATTCCGGAAGCAAGTCCGAATCCCCATCCGGGAAGCTCCTTTCTGCGCTTGATGGAAATATAGATACTCGTTGCGCCCTGCACTATAAACCAGATCGCTATAAATACAAGTATCAATATGTCGATAACAAGAGTTCCGCCCGGTCTGAACACAGCCAGAAAACCTACGAAAATAGCCAGCGCCGATGTGATATACGCGGGAACCCCGGCTCTCTTTTGTATTGATCTGATCAATGCAATGATGCCGTAAATAAACAACATTATTCCAATGATGTAGCCGGCAGCCATGAAAGTGGCAAAGGGAGTGAAAAAACAGATAATCCCTCCGACTGTTATAATTGCTCCTACAATAATAGATAAGACAGCCATTTTCTTCTCCTTTCCTAAAA
>Ga0256871_1001985_pt1 | contig 10146 bp, 3 predicted proteins | sample RumenRJG_07RNA_FD_185439 | JGI IMG/M metagenome (GOLD analysis project Ga0256871, IMG submission 185439) | Metatranscriptome of bovine rumen microbial communities from Lethbridge, Alberta, Canada - Rumen RJG_07 (Metagenome Metatranscriptome) | ecosystem: Host-associated > Mammals > Digestive...
CTTTTCCATAGTAGTCCCTCAGGATGGTTCTGGCATGTTCGAGGCTGGTCGTGATCTTCAGCCCGTTGAATTTGATGACGACAACGGAATCGTCGAACCTTGTGAAATGGTTTGATTTTCCTGAATTGACGAACACCAAAAAAACAATTTTTACAACAAAAACGAAAGGAACCTGCAGGAAGAAAATCCTGAAGGTTCCCATCGTTGTGTTTTAAAAGTTATTTCTTTTCGTCGGAATTGTTTTTCGTCTTCCCGTCTTTTTCATCGCCACTTACCACAACTGTGACTTGCTGTTTGTTCCGCCTGTAATTCAGATAGAAGCATAAGGCTCCCCACAGCACAGTAACAACTAATACACCGATTTCAAGGAAGAAGAGAAGGACTTCCCACCATGCATAGTAGGTCACATAATATCCACCTTCTCCGCATCCATTCATCGCATTGGAACGGGCGGTAGTATAGATGATATTCTTCGTGCACTGTCTCAGAATCGTAAGGTCCTGAGCAGAAGTCGCCTTCCAGGGGGAAGGAAGAGTAGCGAGGTTCAGATCACCGCCGGCATATGCCATCTGTCTAGTATCCATGAACGGCTCCGTATTGAAGTCGCAGATGACCATCCCCTTGAATCCCCATTCGTCTCTCAGAATGGAAGTCAGAAGTCGATAATCACCACCGGTCCAGGTCGTACCGATTCTGTTGAAGGAAGACATGATACCAAGTGTTCCTCCGTCCTTGACTGCCATTTCAAACGGCTTCAGATACAATTCTCTCAGAGACTGCTCCGTAAGCCATGTGCAGACGCCGGAACGGTTTGTTTCCTGTTCATTGACGGCAAAATGCTTCAGATGGCAGTAGACACCTTTACTTCTTGCGCCCTTGATGACTTCGCAGGCAAGCTTTCCGCTCAGAGTCGGATCCTCGGAATAATATTCGAAGTTTCTTCCTCCGAACGGAGTTCTGTGAAGATTGACTGCCGGTGCATACCATCCGGAATACGGACGACCATCGGCTCTTTCGTTTCCGATGATGGCTTCATTTCCGATGGATATACCCATCTTCCTTGCCAAATCAACATTCCAGGTAGCGGCAATGACACATTCGCTGGCATAGGAACAGGTCTTATAGACCGGAGACTGATCCTTGATGGCTGCCATGAAGAAGACAAAGCCGACAGGTCCGTCGGTAGCAAAGGCATCCAGAAGGCCGATGCTAGGAAGAGCAGTCGTCCGGAAGTTACCCTTCATGATGAAATTCATCATCTCATCCACCGTCAGAAGATTCAGATATTCATCCCATCTCGGATCATCGTAATCGACCATGATCATTCCTTCGCTGTCTCTCTTGACTTTGTTTTTCTCATCATGTTCGATCAAGTCGTAGATCTGGAGAGTACCGCTTGGGGAACCGACTTCAGCCTGAGTCGGTGTCGGAATCGTAGTATCATTGACAATCGGATTGTTGGTTTCCTTGGAGGTTATCTTCGAATGGAATTCCGGAGTGATTGTTCTTTCGGCATCGGAGCCGCTGAGAACTTCGTTCTTAGGGAATGTTCCATCGAAATCTTTTCTGGAAAGAACGCTCTCCATTCCGTACTTCTCTTCGAAACTGACATCATCGAACCTGTTCTCGACCTTGGTCTTCGTCTTCTTGTCCTTCTCATAACGGACGGCTTCCTTAAGATTAAAGGCGCGGTCGATAACGCATTCGTGAGCATTCTTCATGATCTGAACGCGATATTCTCCGGGATCAAGCTCATAGCCTTTGAAGCCATTCTTATTGGCATCACTATAGTCATAGGAAGCAAAATCATAACCGGAGAATTTCACCTCGACATCTGCCTCTTGACCCGGGGCAAGAAGCGGAGTCTTGGCAAAGCCGACAAGCTGGACCGCCGGTTTTTCGATTTCACCTTTCTTATAGGGAGCAGTAAGGTAGACCTCAACGACATCCTTTCCACTGTAGGTGGTTCCGGTATTCTTCACCGAGACCGTAACGGAAAAGTCCTTGTCGTTCTCTCCGTTCCAGGAAAGCTCTTCGCCGCTCTTGAAACTGGCATTCTTCAGTTTCCATTCGAAGTCGGTATAGCTAAGACCATATCCGAACGGGAAAACGACATGGTTCTTATACCAGGTATCATCGTCTTTTCCTCTTGTCTCGTAATAACGATATCCAAGATAGATGCCCTCTTCATAATCAACATAATGTTCCGTAATGGAAGGATTTGATCCGTCCGAAAGAAGATACGTATTTCCGTTGTTGACCAGATTATCGGCAAAATTCTGATAGGTAGGATCCTGTGTAAAGTCTCTCTGATAAGTATCAACGGTTCTTCCGGAAGGAGTCACCTCACCATTCAGGATTCTTCCTAAAGCGAAAATTCCGGAATATCCAGGTCCACCGATCCAGACGCAGGCCTGGATTTTATCATGGATGTTCTCCATGCCCGGAACCAGTGTATCATCATTGTCGTTTATCTCATCCAGGAAACCGAGTTCCATCTGTGTAGAAGAGTTGATAACGACAACAACCTTGTCAAAAGCATTGCAGACATTCACGAGAAGTTCCTGTTCGTTTTTATCGAGTTCCAGATAATGGTCCTTCTCATTCAAAGCACCGTCCGTACCCTTCATAGTTCTCGGAAGGTCATAGGATTCGCCTCCGATTCGGGAGAATACGACAATGGCTGCATCATGGTATTTCTGATAGCTGGCCTTGATTTCTTCCGTATAGCTCGAATACGGAGTTTCGCCGGTAGCAAAACCCGCAATCGTATTTCTTCCATTGTCCAGCTTCGGAGATTTCGGACGTCCGTTTCCGGACTTTCCGTTCGAATCGTAGAATTTCTTAAGGGTCGGATTGTATTCGAATCCGGCTTTCTCCAAACTCTGATAAAGGGTAGGAGTATCTTTGGTCACTTCAAACGAACCGGATCCAGAACCGCCATAGGCAAGATTGACGGAGTTCTTTCCGAACACGGAGACCTTGCTTCCCTTCTTCAGAGGAAGAGCATTGTTCTTGTTCTTCAGAAGAGTAATTCCCTCTTCATTGATTTCCTCGTTGATTTTGTTGGACTTCTCAAAGGAATCATCCTTGTTCTTATAGTCCGATTCATAATAGACGCCATCGCCGAAAACAACCGTATTCCGTTTTCCGAGAACATTGACAAAAAGGTCGTGAAGGCCGAACTGACCAAGAACATTCGCCGTGATAAGAAGGACATTCAGAATCGAACAGACGATAATCCACACCTTGCTCAGAGTGCTTTTAAAGAATTTTTTCATAGCTTAGCCTCTCTTTCTATTGACCGAACTCATTGGCCGTGATCGGATTCCACGAAAGTTCAGCCTTTGTATCGATTTTGATGCAATCGATAACCGGAGCCGTTGCAGCCATGGTTCCACCCATACCGTGATCGTTGGAAGAAATGAACTTGAATTTGTTCTGTCCTTTTTTCAAATTCAGCGATGTCGTAAGAACATGGTCCGAGAAAGGTCTTCTTCCGCCGGTAGCTTCATGGCCTTTCACATCGGCAATCTCGATAAGCGGATAATCGATGGCACTGCCATTGCATGTGATCATATAGTTGGAAATAGGTGTATGGTTTGCAGTCTCGCCGTCCTGCTCCGTCGGAGAAAGAGCAAATCCGACCTTTTCGCATGTGATTCGGAACGTAAGCTTGGCGTCATTCACTATACGGTCGGAATCGATGTTGAATGTCAGAGTAAGGAAAGGCGCAAACAGATAAGTGACATAATATCCGTTGGATGCGTTGATTCCTTCCGTTCCGGGAGCCGGAGAATCCACCATATTGGCTCCTTCGGAACCGCCGGAAGCACCCATACCCTGAATCGGCAGTCCGGTAAACTCATCGATGAAACTGACATGTTCCGCTTCGAAGATATACTGTCCTGTCCAAGAAGCATACAAGGTCATGTCACTAGAAACAGCGGAAGAGAAATCATACGGTTCCTTGCCTTCCTTATCCTTATACCAACCCTGGAACTGGAAGTTCTGAGCCTGATGTCCCTTTTCCGTCACATTCGCTCTGGTCGGGTTGGTAGGTCTAGAGAGAGATTCCCCATCAGCGACTCTTGCGGTTGTCGTCTTAGGCTGTTCACCATAATTCTCGTTGAAAGTGATGGTATGGAATTTGACGTTTTCGGATACCCATTTTGCAAAGAGGACCACACTCTCCGTAATTTCCTTGTTGAAATCGAAAAGCTTTGTACAGCCCTCATCTTCATACCATCCGGCAAAAAGGTAGTTCTCTCTCTCCTTAGGAACGACATCACTTGGAACCTTGCCCAATCTCGTCTTGGAAACAATGTCCTCTCCTCCGGAATAATTCGCTTTGAATACGACTTCATACTGCTTATACCATTTGGCATAGATCGTCGTATCGCTCATAATCTCATCCGACATGAAATCAAAGGCATTCGTACAAGACGGGTCTTTGTACCAGCCTCCGAAATCATATCCCTCGCGAGTCGGATCAGCAGGCTTTGTCGCATGCCCTTTGATAACAACATTCTGGGATTCTATTTTTTCAGCGCCGGCATATCCGAGATCAAAACGGACAACGAACTTCTTATCTCCGACCTCGATCGGGAACGACGTCTTCTTTCCTTCATAAGAGATACCGACAAGCTTTTTTCCCTTCGAGGACATATTCGGTTTGCTGATTGTCAGCGATTTATCCGTAAGCGGGATTTGCTTTTCCGGTTTGCCATCCTTGTAAACCACCGTCAGAATACCGCCCGTGAGATCCAAGGCTTCATCCAAAGCATAATATGTTTTCGAAGGAAGGACAGACACTTCTATCCTCTCAATGTCCGTCTCTTTCTGAATGTCCATTTTCTGTCCGCAGTGATCGCATTTTCCATCGTTGTTGTTATCGATATGGCTGATGCATCGGACACTGGCAACACAGGACAACAATGGAGAAGCAAATAACCCCAATGCGATTGCGGACGCAAGAACTTTTTTCTTTTTCATGTTCTTTCCCCTCGTTTAATCAAAGGCAAGCCAGGGGTGATTCCTGGCTTGCACAAACAACTCATCGAAACTTATTCTTCACGTTTCTTCTTCAGGACAAGAGCCGAAGCAAGAAGAGCAAGAGCACCGATAGCAGTAGTTGCTCCGACGATAGAACCGCCGCAGCCACCTTTGGCATTCTCGCCATCCTTACCGTTTTCACCGGCATCACCCTTGTCGCCCTTGTCGCCCTTATCACCCTTATCGCCTTTGTCGCCTTTTTCTCCGGGGTCACCTTTATCGCCCTTGATCTCATCCAAGGAGACCACGTCGACCCATTCGCCGCCATTGGTTCTTGACTGGATCATGCCATCCTTGACACGATACTCGATCACATCGGCCTTCTTTCTAAAGACGGCAGACAGCTCCATATCACTATCAACGGGCTTGGAGAAATCAACGAGTTCACCATCTGCCGTAGCCCATCCGACAAACTCCATTCCTTCCGGAGCTTCCGGAGCGGCCGGGGCTTCCATGACGGTACCCTTTTCGATCTTCATGATCTGATCTCCGACTTTGACAGTGACAAGTTCACCGACCGTGAGAGTGATTTCACGGGTATATTTAGTCGTCTTCTCCCGCGGGAACACCATACCCCACCAAGAAACAATGGTTCTTTCCTTGACCTCGTACTGGATCTTGACCTTATATTCGCCTGCGACATTGGCCGTTCCAGTGATCTTTCCGGTCTTGGAATCGAAGCTCAGTCCATCCGGAAGTCCGCTGACGCTGCAATCGACGGAAATGACACCTGCTTCGTTAGCTCCGAGATTCTCTTTGGCTTTCCAGAGATCCTGACTGACGGTGGCTTCATAAGCCGCTCCTTTTGCGATGGAAGTTTCGCCGGCAAACTGAATCGGCTCAGCGAATTTCACCGTAACGGTAATCGGTTTAGAAGCAGCCCAACCATCATAGTGGGCAACGAGCGTAATCGTTCCGGTAACGGCTTCGGCATTGGCAGTAGCCCTGAAGGTTACCGTCTTGGAATCGAAGGTGACGCCTTTCGGAAGCTTGTCTTCCTTGACTTCATAGCGGACATCGCTTCCTTCCTTGAAACCGACTTTCAGTTCCTTAGTACCTGCGATTCCTTTATAGAAGACAACATCCTGACTCTGGAAGTTCTTGAGGAAATCGGCACCGTTGTCCATGAGGTTGGATCTAGCAGAAGTATAGAGAAGCTCCATCGCTCTGACTCTGGTGTAGTAGTACTGAATATTCGTAGAAAGAGTATCCTGAAGATAATCTGTTGTGGAATAGACCGGTTTTCCCTGCTGATTAAGAGTGACTTTCCCGACCTTGACGCCACCCATTCCATTACGGAGTGTCTTATCCCAGACGCCGCCACCACGGGCATTCTGAGCTCTATCACCGAGTGGGATGTTGTTTCCGGATCTTGTCATGATTTCCAGGTTGTTGGTCGTATCGCCGACGGTTCCGACCTGATAATCGGTGACGATGTGTCCCTTGAATCCCCATTCGTCTCTCAAGATCTCCGTAAGGAGCGGATAATGCTCAGAGTTGGCCACGGTACCGATACGGTTGAATCCGGTCATGATACCGGCAGAACCACCTTCCTCGACGGCATACTGGTACGGAGTGAGATAGTTTTCACGGATGTTCTGTTCATCCGCCCATGTGCAGACGCCGCTGCGGTTGGTTTCCTGATCGTTGAGGGCAAAGTGCTTGATGTAGGAATAAACACCGCGGCTGGAAGCGCCGGCAATGACCTTAGCAGTGATGAGACCGGCCTGGACACCATCCTGAGAATAGTATTCGAAGTTACGTCCGGAGAACGGAGATCTGTGGAGATTCATGGAAGGTGCATACCAGCCATTGTATCCGTTCCACATACCCTCTTCACCGATGAGTCTTCCGAATTCACTGGCAAGAGTCTGGTTCCAGGAAGCAGCAAGAGTCTGAGAAGTCGCCCAATATCTGGTTCCGGAAGAACCTCTTGCGGAAATATATCCATCCTTTGTCTGTCCGCCGATGGTGCAAGGTCCGTCCGCATCGACAGCCTCTTCCTTACCGACACGTTCGATGGCGGCAGTCTTGAAGAATCCCGTCGAATTCAGAAGCTTGAGCTCTTCATAAGTCAATTGATTCATGAAGAGATCCCAGGCCTCAGCGTGGGTCTTTCCGTTGATTTCGGCATTATCGGATTTGACAATGGAATCCTTATCATAGGGATCAAGTCCCATCATATCGGCAAGACGGATCTTGACTTCGCCCTTGTCGTTCTCGGCCTGAGTCCATTTTTCCGGAATGACGGAATTGGCATCCGATCCCCACTTGTTCCATCTTTCCTTGGATTCATCATCCTTTCCGAAGATGAAGCCGAAATGGAGCTTCTTATAGATTTCGCCCTTGGTGATTTCGAATTCGGTTCCTCTCGTCTTCGGATTGGTGGTAGAATCGGTTGCATCTTTAATCGTTCTTTCTTCTTCTGTCGGAGCGACCGGGAAAGTAGAAATCATATCGTTTCTGGACAGAATGGTCATCGTCGGAGAAATAGAAGAATAGTTGTACATGGAGCCTTCTGCGTTTTTGGTGAAGACGTTTTCGATCTTATGACCGGTTTCCTTGGAAGTCTCGATCTTCGCGGCTTCCAAATCCACGGTATCGGTCTGAACATGATCATGGGAGTTCTTGCTTGCAAAGAACTTATACTGTCCCTGTTCGATTTCATAGCCCTTGAATGCATTCTTGTTGGCATCGTTATAGTCGTAGGAAGCAACCTGATAGGCATCGAAATTGACTTTGACCGTTTCCTTTTCACCCGGTTTCAGTTCACTGGTCTTTTCGAATCCGACCAATTTGACATAGGACTTTTCGATGCCGCCATAGGTATAAGGGGCATTCATGTAGATTTCGACGACATCCTTACCGGCAACCGAACCATTGTTTGTGACATCGATAGAAGCTTCAAACTTCATATCCTTACCGGTGCCGGTCTTAGTGACTTTAAAGTTCGACCATTCGAAGTTGGTATAGCTAAGACCATAGCCGAACGGATAGACGACTGTCCTGTCATACCAATCATCCGCATCCTTGAAGTCGTTTCCTAAATCGGCGCTACCAAGCACCTTCTTTGTATTTTCAGCAGAAAGATTGACCTTTCCTGCCTTGATTTCATTGTGCATGGTTTCATAGTACTTATATCCGACATAGATGCCTTCTTCGTATTCGAGTTCCTTGCCGAAAGACTTTCCATCGCTGACATAATCCGTGTTGGTGCCATTTTCGACCGTTTGGTCACCATTACCGAAATTCTGATAGGTAGGATCCGTCGTGAAATCCCTGGTCCAGATATCGACGGTTCTTCCGGACGGAGAGACTTCACCTCTCAAGACCTTGATGACACCATCAAAACCATAATCGCCGGTCTGACCGATGCTCAGAATAGCACTGATCTTCGGATCGTTCTGAAGCTCACCCATCTCAAGGATGTTACCGGAGTTGATAAGAACAACTACCTTATCGAAATTAGCTTCGACATGCTTGATCAAAGCCTTTTCCTTCGTAGTCAGTTCCAGATAATGCATATTCGGATCATCTCTGCCGGCCACATTCTTTCTTCCCAAGTCTGCGCCTTCTCCGCCGAGTCTGGAAAGGAAGATAAAGGCGGCATCATGGTATCTCTTATAAGTAGAAGTGATGGAGTCTGTATAAAGATTCATCGGAAGCTCGGTATCTTCATAGGTCGGAGTAGACCACTTCGCCTCGGCAGAAAGAGAGCCTGCGGAATGATCCATATAGAGCTGCTTCAACCTCGGATTGATCTTGAGACCTGCATTCTCCAACGAAGAATAGATATCGGCACCCTTCTCAAGCTGACCCGATCCGGATCCGGTTCCACCATAGGCATAAGCCCAGGAATTCACGCCGAAGAGAGAGATGTTCTTCATTCCGGAATACGGAAGCATGTTCTCCTTACCGGATGTGCCTCCGCCATTCTTCAGAAGAATGACAGAATCTGCAACAAGTTCCTTGTTCTTTTCCTTGGTGGCTTCTTTGAGTTCCTCATTGCTCGAAAATTCCGAGTAATACATGCCACCGTCTGCACCGATGATCTGTTTTCCTTTCAGACGAGAGAAATCAGCCAAATTGGTCGGATGCATGGCATTGCTGAGAGTGGCCAAAAGAACCGGAACAGCGAAAAAGAGGGAAAGTTTAGAGATGCGTCTTCTTACGTTTGAATGTTTCATATGTTCCTCCGTGAATGTTACTTCAAACTGATTTCATTCTATTTTCACGGGAAGGAAACTCCAAACGATTGTCATACATCAACCAAATAAGAGCCCAAAATCCATGGTTTTGCGTCGAAGAGATGGAAGCGGTTACCTCGGATGTCCAAAAAACATATTTTCTCTGGGTAGTACCGAAAAATCAGACAGATACTTCATGAAGGCCGAAACAAAGGTTTCCTTATACGAGGCACTGAGTGGAAGGGAAGTCTTCGCTTTTGCGATATAGACGCATTTCGATTTCACAATCGAAACATACTTCAGATTGACCAAAGCATAGACACAGCATTGGGCAAAATACCTTCCGGAAAGTTTCTCTTCATACTCCTTCAAAGAGCTTCGGGAAAAAAGACATTTCAAGTCACCGTCTTTGAAATAGTGGACCATCAAAGTATGGCATTTGATCTCGATATAGGCGATGTCTTCGTAACGAATGGCAAACAACCCATCTTTCGATTTAATAGATATTTTGGCCAAATCTTCGTCTTTTTTCTTCAGATATTCCGTATTTAGGAAGAAATCCAGCATGATTTCATCAATTGGCTTAAGTAAACAACCTGTGGCAGAGACCTGATAACCGAGAATAGCATTCTCCTCCTTCTCGATCAGGAAGATAATACCTTTCGTCAGATACTTTTCCCTGAAGTCCTTGGCAATCTGGAGCCCGGATTTGTTCTTTCCATCGAAATCGACAATCAGAAGATCCGTATCTTTCTCATTTTCCAAAAAATCATTTCCGTCATCATACAATGCAATATTCGGCTTGATTTCCTTGTCTGCAAAGAAACGCTGTATCATCAAAGAAAGCCTGTTTCGGATACTCTCATCCGAATTCACTATAGCAATCTTCAGCATCCGATATCCC
>Ga0256871_1001986_pt1 | contig 10145 bp, 7 predicted proteins | sample RumenRJG_07RNA_FD_185439 | JGI IMG/M metagenome (GOLD analysis project Ga0256871, IMG submission 185439) | Metatranscriptome of bovine rumen microbial communities from Lethbridge, Alberta, Canada - Rumen RJG_07 (Metagenome Metatranscriptome) | ecosystem: Host-associated > Mammals > Digestive...
AAAAAAATAGTAATAATCTGTTTTGTTTGTGCTTTGTTGTTCTCGTGTAAAAAAGACGATAAAGCGGTCAAAAAGTTCTATAACAACAATGTAGAAGAAACCATTAGTTTTAAGCGTTTTGACAGGGCTTTGTTCTCTGCTCCTAAGACCACTTTAGAAGAACACTTAAAAGACTTGCAAAAGGAATATCCTTATATGTTTCAGCAACCTTTGAGTGATAAGGAATATCTTTCTATGCTTATTCAAATGGTAAGCGATACTCAAATGCAAAAGGCTCAAAACATAGTAGAAAAAGAGTTTGCTAATATTGATTATCTCGCAACAGACTTGACTTCGGCTTTTGCTCGTCTAAAAGAGATTTATCCTAACACCTCTCTTGCTAAGAATATCTACACTTTTATTCTTGGTCCTGCTGATTACTCCTACGGCTATGCTAACAGAGTATATATGAACGACACTATTTATTTTGCTATTGCCTTAGATGTCTATGCGTTAAACAAGTTAGACTCTCATCCTTACTACACCCAATATCCTCAGTATATGAAAGAAAGCTTGGGTAAAGAGTTTATTGCTCCCGACTTTATGCGTATGTATCTGCTTAACAAGACCTTTCTCAACATACCTTTCAAAAGTCTTTCAGGTAATGCATCCTTACTTGACTGCATAATAGAAGACGGAAAGTTGAGTTATTTTGTTCATAAACTATTGCCAAACTATGCCCTGAATACTATCCTTTCTTATAGTTCAGTTCAGTGGCAATGGTGTGAGAAAAACGAAGCAAATATCTGGGCTTATATCATACAGTCTAAACTGCTGTATGATACAGACAGAAGTAAATACTTAGGTCTTATCTCCATAGGTCCTGAAAGCAAGGGCTTAAGTGGTTCGCCTGCAAGAGTAGGTAACTACATAGGCTACAAGATAGTGGAAAAATATATGGAAGAAAACAAGATAAGCCTTGATTCCTTAATAAAGATAAACGACAACAGCATTATCCTGCAAAAGTCAATGTATAAACCTGTTAAAAAATAAAAAGATATGAAACAGTTCTATAAACAAATATTATTCAGATACCTTCTTGCCTTAGCGTATTTACTTATAACGCAAATAGTGTTCTACTTACTAAACTCTTCTCTGTTTTGTGTAGATAGTGTGGGTTGTTTTTTCAGGATAAGCCTTGGTAATCTGCGTTTTGGACTCTCCACCCTTAGTGTTTTTCTTGCCCCTTACCTATTCTTTGCCCTATTGCCTCTACCTGTAAAGACTAAAAAATGGTATAGAATATGTCTTTCAGTATTGTATTTTATTGGTGTGGAGTTTATACTTATATGTAACCTTATAGACTGTGGTTATTTCCGTTTCACCTTCAAGAGACTAACCTTTGACATTTTCAATTACTTAGGGGTTGGAGGGGATTTCAATAGCCTTATCCCTCAGTTCATAAGAGACTATTGGCATATCTTCTTAATATTTATTATCTTAAATGTTCTTATAGTCTTTATAGACAGAAAAATAAGCAAAAGATTAGCCACATCTATCAGTACTTTAACACGCAAAACACTTGTAAAAGAAAGCATAGTTTTTGTTGTTTCAGTTGTACTACTTTTCGTGCTTCAAAGAGGGGGCTTGCAATATAGACCTATGGGAATTTTGGAAGCAAGCAACTATACTACAACTCAAAACACTGCTCTTGTGCTTAACACTCCTTATACTCTTTATCGTACCATAGGCAAGAAAGGAGTTGAGCCAAAACAATACTTTAAAGATGATGAACTTGCAAATATTTTCAACCCTATTCAGCAACCTAATAATAATATTTGGGCTGATAGTCTTTTCACAGAACCTCTGCAAGTGGGCAAAACCAACGTGGTGCTAATCATTATAGAAAGTTATGCTGCAGAATACTTTTCTACATATAATAAAATCAAGACTTCTTATGTACCTTTCTTAGACTCTTTGGCTCAGCATTCATTAGTCTTTCAAGGCTATTCTAACGGTAAAAGAAGCATAGATGGAATACCTGCTGTGGTCAGCTCTATGCCTATCTTAACAGAAGAAAGTTATATCACTTCTTCTTACTCTGGTAATGAATTAGGATCCATAGCCAAGACCCTTAGAGAAGAGAATTACAACACTGCCTTCTATCATGGTGGATACAATGGGACTATGAACTTTAACGTCTTTGCTAAACATGTAGGATATGAAAACTACTACGGCAAAGACGAATACAACAACAATAAAGACTATGACGGCAATTGGGGTATATTTGACGAACCTTTTCTACAGTATATGGCTAAACATTTAAACACAACAAAAGAGCCTTTCTTTTCTACTGTCTTCACCCTTTCTTCTCATCATCCTTATACTATTCCTAAACAACATATAGGACGTTTTCCTAAAGGTACTCTTATTGTTCATGAAACAGTAGGTTACACCGATTATGCCATAAGACGTTTCTTTGACTATGCTAAACACCAGCCTTGGTATGATAACACTTTATTCATCATTACTGCTGACCACTCTGCATTGACTGAAACAAAAGAATTTAGGACAGCCTTAGGCTTGTATCGTATCCCTATCATCTTCTATTCTCCTAAGATGAAACATGGGCTTAACTCCGACTTAGTTATGCAACAGATAGACATCTACCCTACTCTATGTGATTTGCTACATACGAACAAACCTGTTTTTGCATATGGTCAAAGCATATTCTCTAACAAAGAACATTATTATATCTATTACTCTAATGGAGAATATATTGTTATGATAGGCAACTATGCAAGCAAATATCGTGATGGTTATGATACTCAACTGTTTGATGTAAAGACTGACCCTGATATGAAAAAAGATATATCCAAACTACATCCACAGATAACTAAAAAACATACTACACTTACTGAGGCTATCATTCAGCAATACAACAACCGTCTAATCAAGAACCAAACCAAAGTAAAATAGTATGAAAGAAAAAGTCTTGTTTATTATCAATCCTGTCAGTGGCATAGGCAGACAAAAGATAGTTGAACCTGCTTTAGAAGAAAACCTTAATAAAGAAAAATTTGACTATTCTATTACCTATACAGAATATGCTCATCATGCTACAGAGATATGTAGAAATGCAGCACAAAAAAGCATAAACACTGTCGTTGCCATAGGGGGTGATGGAAGCATTAACGACTGCGTAAGAGGTCTGATAAATACGGACACAAAACTTGGTATTATTCCTGCTGGTTCAGGTAATGGCTTAGCTCGTTGTCTGCATATACCTTTAGACATTAAAAAAGCCATAGAGGTAATAAACAACTATAATTTTCTAAACATAGACACGGTTAATCTTAATGATATGCCATATGCTTCTGTCGCTGGTGTAGGTTTTGACGCTTTGATTGCCAAAGAATTTACAGGCAACAAAACAAGAGGATTTCAGACCTATTTACGTCTTGTTCTGAAAGACTTTCTCAACTACAAACAAAAGAAATATCATCTTATAGTTGATGGCAAAAAAATGGAAAAAGAGGCTCTGTTTATCTCCTTTATGAACTCTAACCAATTTGGTTACAATGCTGTTATTGCTCCAAAAGCTTCCCTGAATGACGGTTTATTAGATGTTGTAGTAGTAAAGAAACCTCCTATTATTCTTGCCCCATTAGTAGTGCAGATGATGTTCTTTCACCAAATGGATAAGTCTCCTTACGTTGAAACATTCAGGGCTAAACAAGTGGAGATAAAAGACTTTACAGACGGATTGTTAAACCTTGATGGAGAAGGCATAAGCTATGAAGGAGACAGCCTAAAATTCTCTGTCAATCCAAGCAATCTTAATGTTATAGTTCCAGATGAAAAGAACAAACAGCCTTTCCTTAGTGAAAAGAAAATACTTGACCTTATAAAAAACATAATATATGAATCACCGAAAAAAGAACAATAGTTCCATTGTCTATTCTACTGACCCTGACTTTGTTTTTGAAGACGAAATGCAAGAAGAAATAGAGACTCTTCCACCTAATCAGCAGACCCTTAGAATATCATTAGATAAAAAACAAAGGGCAGGCAAAAAAAGTAACCCTTATCAGCAATTTCATTGGCAGTGAAGAAGATTTGATAGCCTTGTCTAAAACTCTTAAAACAAAATGCAGTGTAGGGGGAAGTGTAAAAGATGGAGACATACTTTTACAAGGTGATTTTAGAGAAAAGGTAGCTGAAATACTTTCTTCACTTGGCTACAAAACAAAACGTATCAACTAAAAAATTATGGTAAAAGAAAAAGACAGCCCTCTAAAGATATTCAACGTATATAGGATTATTATCGCAATTCTTATAGGTTTGGGAGTAGGTTGTTTTATGATAGCAAGAGAATACTCTAAAAATCAGTCGGTATTCTCTAACCTTGCTTCTTTATTCACATCTTATTCTTTTCTTTGTCTGTTTATCGCTTTCTTGTTTGAATGCAACAGGGAGTTTATGTATATGTATAGACTCCGACTACTCTCAGACAAAAAGTTATCATGGCAAAAATGTTTTCAAATCATTATGCTTTGGGAGTTTTCTTCTACCGTTACTCCTACTTCCATAGGAGGCAGTGCCGTTGCTTTGTTCATAATACCTATGGAAGGTATTGCTGTAGGACGTTCTACTGCCATAGTTATGATAGCCACCCTTATGGATGAACTGTTTTATGTTATAATCACTCCTATAATAATATTCCTTATAGGCTCTCAGGCTGCTTTTGCCACTGAGTTTCGCTTTTCTGTTGCAGGCTGGAAGTTTGCAGAAACAGATGTCTTCCTTATAGGCTATTCGTTTATGATGTTGCTCACCCTGTTTATTCTTGTGGCTATCTTCTTTTACCCTAAAAAGTTTAGAGGTTTTCTCTATCGCTTAGGTAAAACAAGACTACTAAAACGCTGGGAGCATAAGTTTCAAAAAACAGGTGATGACATCCTTACAAGTAGTGAAGAGTTTAAAGAAAAACGTTTCACTTATTGGCTTAAAGTCTATGGTGCTACTGTATTGTCATGGTCTTCAAGGTTCTTGGTGATGAACTTTGTGCTAATGGCTTTCAATACTGATATATCTTCTTTGTTAGACAATCTTGTAATCTATTGCAGACAGTTGGTTATGTGGATAGTGTTGTGTATCTCTCCTACTCCTGGAAGTAGCGGAGTAGCAGAATTTGCTTTTCCTCTGTTCTTTACTGAGTTTCTTCCTGAAGGATTGCAAGGTATCTTGGCTTTGCTTTGGAGGCTATTTACTTATTACCCTTATATAATAGTAGGACTTTTAGTACTGCCTTATTGGTCAAACAGAGTGATGAAGAGAAAAAAACAGATTAAATAAAAACCAGATATGAAACGAATTATTATTTACTTAATGATGGCTATGGTTTTTGTGTCCATTCAAGCACAAAACGTATTGAAAAAACAAGAAAAAGAATATCTTGACTTCCTTTATAAATATATGCCTCTAAATGATAGGTTAGACTATGACACCAGCTTTTTTGTCAAGCAAGTGCGTTCATCTATTGAAGCTAAAAACACATTCTCATGGTGCAAAAACATACCTGAAGACATATTCAAACATTTTGTCTTAGTTTATAGGGTAAATAATGAAAACCTTGACACTGCTCGTTTATACATGCTACAAGAACTAAAAGACAGAGTAATAAACCTATCCATGTATGATGCTGCCTTGGAAGTAAATCATTGGTGTCATGAGAAAGTAAATTATAAAGCGTCAGACGGAAGAACTTCAGCCCCTTTAGCTACTTTAAGAACATCGTGGGGAAGATGTGGAGAAGAGAGTACTTTTGCTGTTACGGCACTTAGAAGTGTAGGCATTCCTGCACGACAATGCTATACTCCTCGCTGGGCTCACACAGATGACAATCATGCTTGGGTAGAAGTATGGATAGATGGCAAATGGTATTTCTTAGGTGCTTGCGAACCAGAAGCAAAACTAAATGTCGGATGGTTTGACGCTCCTTCTAAAAGATGTATGATGGTGCATACTACTGTCTTTGGCAAGTATAATGGAAAAGAAGAAAAGAACTTTGAAGCAGAGAAGTATTCAAAAATCAATCTACTTAGCAATTACGCTCCTACCAAACAACTGACTATAAATGTTTTTGACAAGAACCATAAGCCAATAAAAGATGCTCAGGTAAGTTTTGGACTTTACAACTATGCTGAATATTATCCTTTGGCTAAGATAAAGACAAACAATGACGGCAAGGCAAGTCTTACTACAGGTTATGGAGATTTGGTTGTATGGGTAAAGACAGACAAACTGTTTAAACAAATTCATGTGGCTAAAGATGTTACTACTATTAATGTAACCTTAGCAAACGATAACCTGAAAGACCAGACTTTTACTATCACTCCACCTAAAGAACTTCCTATTGAGACTCTGCCTGCGGATTTAGTAAAAGAGAACAATAAACGTTTATTAAAAGAAGACTCTATAAGAAATGCTTATATCTCCACCTTCCCTAAGACAGATAAGGAACTTATAAAAAACTCGTGGGGCAACTACAAGGAAGTTCAAAAGGTCTTGGATTACAAAAATCCTTTAAGCAGAAAGATACTTGAACTTGTGTATGAAAAAGACCTTAGAGACCTTGAAGCAGAGGTAATCATTGACCATATAAACTATATCCCTGCAGATGAACAATCAGAATATATCATCAATCCTCGCATTGCTTTAGAGAAACTTACAAAATGGAGAAGTTTTATATCTAAATACTTTAGTAAGCCTTTCAAAGACGGAAATGAGGTTGCCGCTTGGATAGACAAGAATATAAAAATCAACACCACAGACAACTACTATAATGTTCCTATCTCTCCAAAAGGTGTTCTTACTGCCAAAGAGTCAGACCCTAAATCAAAAGAGATTCTGTTTGTTGCTATATGTAGAACATTCAACATCCAATCTCGCTATGAATGGGCTACAGGCAGAAGCCAATGGAGAAAGGATGACAAAGACTCTTGGCACTATGCTTTTCAAGAGAAGAAATCAAAAGAAGAAAACAACTCTATCTTAGTAATTGAAAATGACATAAACAACAAAATAAAACCTGAATACTATTCTCAATTCACCATCCAGAGACTTATAAACAATGAGTTCATCACTTTGGATTATGAATATGACCCTAAGTTTGACAAGTTTCCTGAAACACTTTCCCTGCCTGAAGGACAATATCGTATGATAGTAGGAAACCGAAACTCACAAGGAAAAGTAACTGTTAAAGAGACTTACTTTACTCTAAAAAAAGATAAAAAAACAAATATAACTGTTACTATCCCTGAAGCAAAAGAAGATGTAACAAGTTATGGAAAAATACTTTTACCTGAAAAGAAAAAGATTATCAGCTCGGGTTCTGACAATAAAAATGACCTATTACCTTTTTCTGAGTTAAAAACTAAAGCAGACATAAATATGCTATACCTTAACAATGCTGAGGACTGTCCTTTACAAGAATTACAAAACGAAGTACCTTCTCTTGTTCTTGCTGTTATTGACCCATATAAAGAGCCTTCAAGACATCTTTTGGTGGATATTTCCAAATCAAGAGAAGAGTTCAACAAAAAAGATGTTATTTTAGTTTTAGTCTTAGATAAAAGCCTGCTAAACAACGACTTCTCTACCGACATTTTCCCTGCCTTACCTAATAACACTGTAATACTTTGGGATGAGAATAAAGAAATAGAAAAACTTTTGCTGCAAACAACAAATATTGAATTCTTGAACAACTATCCCATTCTCACCCTAATAGAAAAAGAAGATATCATCTACTTCTCACAAGGCTACAAAATCTCCTCACAAGAAGAAATCCTTAAACTTTTAAAGTAAAATATTCTTGTTTTTATACTTATCTTATCAAAGAAATTATATATCTTTGCACACAATGTTTAAAGAGTGTTGCACGTTTGTGTATGTGATTTCACACTTTCTTTTAATAATTTATAAACGGATATTAAGGAATATCCTTTCCTTTTCAGAAATCACAAAGGAAGAAATTTACATTATGAAAAAGTGGCTTAAAAAATTATTACTTATTGGCATAGGTTTAGTAACTATTGCTTCTTTTTCTGCTTGCGAAGATGATGATGCCGATTATTCTCAATACAAATCTCTTCTTATCGGCTCTTGGAAAGTAGATTATGAAGATGGTTACAGCGTTGTAACATTCTACACAGACGAGACTGGAACAAGTTATAACTATGACTATGTATATGATGAAGTAGAAGAGAGTGAATTTACGTGGCATCTTAGTGACAACAAACTTCATGTAAAAATAGATGGTCAAGAATCAATCTCAACTATTAAGAAACTTACTCAAACAGAACTAATCATGACTACTGATGGAATAACTATTACGGCTCATAGAGTAATCCCTGAGTAATTCAAGAGATTAACTAAATATCTACATTCATCAAGGTTTAAGAAAAAAAATTAAAACTTTTTTTTTGCGAAAACCAAGTTTTCGATTATCAAAAAAATGATCTTGATAAATATTTAAACATATATTACGATGAAGATTTAGAATCTCCTTTTTAAACAAAAGTCTTTCTATTTCATGTTAAATTTATGAATTGTATAATTAAATAAAATTTTGAATTATATCTATTAAAGAGAAGAAAATAGCGATTGCAATAATAGGGTTGTGTATTCTTGCTGCAGTGATAGTAAAGTTTGGTGTAGATAGAGGCTCTACTATCAGTGATGTGGAGAAGACAGAGAAAAGAAAATATAGTTATGACCACAACTATAAAGACGAAGATTGTAAATATAAGGATGAGGCCTATAAACATAAAGATTCTACGGAATTTTATGAGGGTTTTGAATACAAGTTATACAAATTGGATAGATACCATCCCTTAGACTTATACAGAGAAGATGGAGGGACGGCAGGAGAATCTGTCTTTTTACAAGAACAAGGTAAAAACATAAAAAACAAACTTGCTCTTTTGCAGAAGGAGCAATCTTTTGCTAAGGAAATAGAAGCTTATTCCAAGTTCAAAGAGGCATTGGATAAATATTGTGATATTGTTATTACTTTTGCATGGCAAGGAGGTACAGGAATATCTATCGGAATACTTGAGACTGATTATTATCTTACAAGAGCAAGGATAAAGGATATACAAAGAATAAGTTATCTTGAAAATCAAAAGACACTTAACAAACTAAGCAATACAAATAGTAATAAAACGAGTTTAACCAACACTATAAACAATCTTATCCAACGTGTAAATAAGAAAGGATATTCTAAATCTGCTATGAACAAGGATATTGCAAAAGAAATGCTATCGTCCTTAAACAAGGAGACAAAAAGAGAGGTATTAAAAACTCTTAAGGATTGGGCTGTTGAAAGAGAGAAGATAATAAGCAACAGTAAGTACAATTCTTCTCAGCAATCCTACCTTAGAAATTCTACATCCATGCTGATAAAAGATATACAGGACATATTAAACGATGCTTATTTTATATATAAAGAATAGCCCCCTAACAGAACTCTATCATATCCGCTAATTGTAGGAAATAATCATTAGACCATATATCTAAGGGATGAAGGTCTTTGATGTATGGTTTTACATCTTGTTTGACTTTGTTTATATCTGTAGTTGCAAGCCTTTCTTTTAGGCATTCCATAAATTCCTGTTTTGTCATATTTAAGGAGTTGAACTCTTTTATTCTCTCCCGCAAGTGTTCAAAGTTCAGTTTTACTCCATTGCGTACATACCATTCAAAATCATACCAATCTCTTCCCTTTACCCTATTTTTCCATGTTCTGAAAGTCAAGGCATGCATCTTTCCTGCATATAAGTCAGGCAATACGAAACATCGTGTCATAAAAGAATAGGGATACAAAAGCAGTCTTTCTTCCGTTGCAAACCTCATAGGCGGACAGGTATCCACTTCTATCTTTATTTTTATGTTTTTTTCTGTTGAGAATGCTATGTCGTATGCTGATGTATCTTCTTTCAGAAAAGCAGACTCCACTTTTGAAAAACGTGCCTTTTCTTTTTTTGTAATCACTATATCCTTGCCAAGCATCTTGAACTCTTCCCTTATAGCAGGGAAATAATCTTCAAGGTGAAAAGACTGGTTCTTCTCTGTCAATGAGAAATCCATATCCTCTGAGAACC
>Ga0256871_1001987_pt1 | contig 10143 bp, 10 predicted proteins | sample RumenRJG_07RNA_FD_185439 | JGI IMG/M metagenome (GOLD analysis project Ga0256871, IMG submission 185439) | Metatranscriptome of bovine rumen microbial communities from Lethbridge, Alberta, Canada - Rumen RJG_07 (Metagenome Metatranscriptome) | ecosystem: Host-associated > Mammals > Digestive...
CCGGCGGCTGCATCTCCGTGTACGCAAAAAGCCCGGTTTTCCGGCTGAAATGAAAGTTCGTGCTTTAGCCGCTCTGATCGGAAGGCTGATCAATGTGCGGGTATACTTCCCGGATGGTTCCTTCCAGTGCAATGCCGCTCATGAGCTCATGGTACTGTTCCGGAGAGAGAGCCATCGCTGCCGCCTGATCTTTCGGAAATCGGAACGAGTTTCCCGGAGCAAGCCGGAGAGTATAGAGGACTGTGCCGATTCCCTCGAAACAGATGCCCTTGATGCTCCGCGAAGATTTCCCATGGAACAGATACAGGACGCCCTTTTCTGTAGGATCAAGGTGGTAGTGCAGCATGGCGCAGGCGGCCAGACCGTCGATTCCGCGCCGCATGTCCACACGCCGGGTGCACAGAATGATCTTGCGGAATCCGGTTCCCTCAACAAACATGGAGCACCTCCGCCAGCATGGCCAGGTTTTCACGATGTACGGAGGAGTAGAGATAGATCCTGCACTTTCCGTAGTCCACCATGATCTCCGGCACAGCATCTGCAGTGCCGTTTCCCTTCTGATCTGGTGATCTGTGCTGTCCGGAAGGATCATAACTGTTGACGATCGGGGTGACATCGACGAAATCGTCTGCTGACACGACCGGTCCTTCCCTGGGCTTCGTTTTCCTCGGAATGCCCCTGAGATCGTTGACAATACCCTGCCAGTAGAAAAAGCTGGAAGTGCTGATATCGTGTGCCTTGCACCAGCGCGTCTTGGAACCGTATTCTTCCCATTCCTTAAGGCACTGGTCAATGATCGGTTCCCACTGCCCGAGTTTTTCGTCGCGGATTTGCTGTTGATGTGCGTCCATAAAAATACCTCCTCTGCAGAATCGGATAGCTGCCTATCACGATTCTACAGGGGAGGCTGTTTCTGGTCAGCGTACGGTGGTTGTTACGCTTACGCTGAATCGGTTGCCTGCTGAATCTGAATAAATCTGAAGTTAAAAAAGTGCCGCTCACGCGGCACTTTTTTCTTGGGAGGATTTGAAAGAAAAAGAAATTCTGCTGTCGTTTTCTTATGTTCTGTCTATATCCTACCCCGGGTTCGTGAACAGGTTGTGAAGGTCCTGTACCGAAACCGTGAATTCGCTGTTTACAATGTCGTCACAACTGTTAACAGATGTGATTCTCTGAGAGCCACTGCTCGAACATGAGCACGTACCAGATCTGCGGAAGCCACGTGCCCTTTGTCTTCAGATCCTGCCAGAGCTGCTGTACCAGATCCGCATTGAGGAACCCTTCCCGTTCCAGCCTATCTCTGTCCAGAAGGTCCTCTGCCCAGTCCTTCAGATCCTCTTCCAGAAGCCACTGGTCAATCGGAATCGAGAAGCCCTTCTTCGGCCGGTCCATGAGTTCCTTCGGCACGTACCGGTAGAGGACGTTTCGAAGGACCTTCTTCCCGACGCTCTCATCCCGAAGGTACGAGGTCGGAAGGCTCCAGGCAAACTCAACGACATCGCGGTCGAGGAACGGAACACGCGTCTCGAGGGAGACGGCCATGGCAGTCCGGTCTACTTTCACAAGGATATCGTCCGGATGATACAGCAGAAGATCCATCAGCATGATGTCATGATCCGGATCCAGTCCCAGATCCTGCTGTGTGTTTCCGGCAAAGAGGAATCCCCTCTCATACTGTGCCGGGAACGTCACGCCGCTGTTTTTCACCAGCCTTCCGCCGAGATTCCAGGGATCCTGTTCGATCATATGAAGCTGCCGGGGATTTTCCGCCTGAAGAAGCTTTGATTTCACTTCCAGAATCGGATTTCTCATTGCCGGTGTCCTGGAGAGTACAAGTCCTGCTGCGCGCCGAAGTCCCGCGGGGAACCGTCCCATCTTCCCCCAGATCCGCTCGATCGAGCGATAGGATGTATAGCCGCAGAAGAGCTCGTCCCCGGCATCGCCGGAAAGAGAAACCGTCACGTGGTCCCGCGTCATACGGCTCACCAGATACGTCGGGATCTGGGAGCTGTCCGCAAACGGCTCTCCGAACATCGTGGAGAGCTTCGGGATCACCGCCTTTGCATCGCTCTCGTCGATGTAGAGCTCCGTGTGCTCGGCACCGATGACGGAGGCGATTTCCTTTGCAATCTCCGCCTCGTTGTATCCCTTCTCGTGCATGCCGATCGTATAGGTCTTCACCCTGCCCGGCGCGACCGCCTGCATCAGGGCGACAATCGTCGAGGAATCAATGCCCGCCGAGAGGAAGGCACCAAGCGGCACATCGGAGATCATCTGACCCTGAATGGCACTTTTCAGGAGCCGTTCCAGTTCATCAGCCGCTTCCTGTTCCGAACCGGCAAACGGGTTCTTCTGCCCTTTTGCCGCCGCTTCCTTCATCGACCAGAAGACCTCATAGCTGTGGGAGCGCCGGACATCACCCTTTTCATAGCGGTCACGGCTGGTGCCATCTCCTGCCTTTGTCTGCGCATAGTACCAGGCAAGGTCTCCCTCCTCGACGGGGTGGAATTCATCATAGGGCGGGCGGAGGGTCAGGATCGTGCCGGGCTCGAGCTTGTACACGTCCTCATAGATCGTGTACGGCGCCGGGATGTAGCCGTGGGAGAAGTACAGGGGCAGAATCTTCCGGTTGACCGGGTTCTGAAAACCCGGGATCTCCCGGAAGGCACCGACATCGGACGCGAAGGCAAAAGCCGGCTTTCCGTTACCGCGGACAAAGCCGTAGTAGAGGGGCTTTTCTCCGACGCGGTCTCTTGCAAGCTGCAGGGTTCCCGTCTTCTGGTCATAGAGTGCAATCGCAAACATGCCCTTCGACTTCCTGAGAGTCTTCGAGAGTCCGTAGTGCTCCGCGTACTCGAGGAGCACCTCGGTATCCGAGGTCCCGCGAAAACTCTCCGGGCTGCAGATGCCGTTTACAAGGAGCTCCTTCTTCAGCTCTGCCGCGTTGTAGATCTCGCCGTTGTAGACGATGACGCTTCGCCCGCTGTGGGACGTCATCGGCTGTTTTCCGTTCTCCGAAAGATCGAGAATCGCAAGGCGCACATGGCCAAGGGCCACGGCTTTGTCCGGGCTTACATAGACGCCGCGCGCATCCGGACCTCTGTCCTTCATGTGCTCGTTCATCGCCTCGATGGCGTGCCCTGCGTTTTCTCCGAAATTGATGAGTCCTGCGATACCGCACATGTTTTTGTTCCTCTTGATCGATCAGTGAAAAAGGATCTCTGCCGCCAGTGCGAACTGCTCCCGCACAAAGAAGGTCGGAAGAAGAAGCCAGTAGGTTCCTGCGGGCACCGCGCCGGCCTCAAATCCCATCTTCTCGGCGATCGCCTCCGCCCGGCATTCGTGGAATTCGTTGGTGACAATCGCAAGATCTGTCGGAAGGTTTTTCCGCTCCAGAATCCTCGCGCTGTAGAGAAGATTCTCCCGGGTTGTCGTCGACTTCTCCTCAAGAAGGATCCGGTCTTTTGAAATCCCCCGTGCGACAAGTCCGTCCCTGATGCACCTTGCCTCCGAGATCTGTTCTCCGTTTCCCTTGCCGCCGGAGGCGATGCAGATGGCAGCCGGGTGTTCGTCAAGGTACTTTGCCGCCGCGCTGATCCGATCGCCGAGCATTCTCGAAGGGTTCTTTCCCTTCACCTGACAGCCAAGGACGATGACCGTCGCATCATCCGGCGGCGCATCATGACTTGCAAGAACAATCCTCGTCCCCGTAAAGGCAAGAAGGCCAAGGAGGAGGGCTGCAAGAATGACAAGCACCATAAAAAGAATGGTCGTCCCGCGGCTCTGGCACATCCGCACAATCAGCGCGCCGATCTTCTTTTCAAAGAGGCCGAGGGACAGGAAAAGCAGGGAAAAGAGAATCCCCGCAATCGTACCGATGTTGAAGACCGAGCGGAAAATGGGTGCGATGAACAGAAAAAGACCGAACGCCCCGAGCACCGTGCAGAGAATGCGAAGCACCATCATGCCGGGCACCTCACAGAATCGTGGTCCTGCAGAACTCCACCACCTTCTGCATCTCCGCCTTGTTCTTGCCGGGATTTTTGAGGTTCAGGGTGCCGAGCACCTGATTGCCCTTCAGCTTTTCCTTCATCTCCTCGAACATGGCATCGCCGTGCCCCGATGCGGAGCAGCCTATGAGGTAGACGTTCTTTCCGGTAAAGGGGAAGTTTCGAAGGAACGAGCCGATCGCCGGGGAATACGTCCCCGCCCAGACGGGCCCGATGATGACGATCCTGCCATAGTCCCGGAAATGAATCTCCGGCATTGTGATGACCGGCGTCTCGTGGGAGAGCGCCATCTTCCCGCCGAGAAGATACTTTCCGGGGCCGGAGTGCGGGGGCTCCTTCTCCGCGTGAATGCGGTACAGATCCGCAGAAAGAAGCTGCGCGAGCCTTTTGGCCGCCGCTTCGGAATTGCCGTCGAACGTATAGTACACAACTGCTGTCTTCATAAATCTATATCCTCGTCAACCTGTCTGCCGGAGCCGGAGGATCGGATCCTTCCGTCCCCGCGTCATGCAGGGAAATTTATATTCAGAAGGGACAGTCAAAAGCCCGTCTTCCCGAAAAGACTTTCCTGGCCTGTCCCGGTTTGTTGTCCTGTCAGATATTGCGGAAATGTCCTGCACTCTGCAGAACGTTCCTCTTTCTTGCAATATTCTAACACAGACAGCCCTTTCCCCGGGCAAAATCGGATCGGTCAATGTGTGTAAAAAAAGTGCCGGTCAGAAGGCTTCTGACCGGCAAAATTTCACTTCTTATCTCTTATCTTTCAGCGCATGACCATCGGATCATCGCATTCCTCGCAGGAATCGCAGTTGTAATCCTCGGGGATCTCGTCCTGCTTTCCCTCTTTCTGCAGTGCCATCTCCGCTTCCGCCGCCTTGATCATGATCGCGCACTCGATGCGCTTGCGGAAGACCTTGCAGCCGTACTCGTACGTGCCGTGGATATCTCCGGTGGCGTGCAGCGCGTTTGCGGCACAGCCGCCCGCGCAGTAAAGGCGTGCCCAGCAGTCCCGGCAGTCCGGACGGGAGAAGACGTTGCAGGAGCGAAACTCCTCGCGAAGGTCCGTGTTCGTCACGCCATCCCAGATGTTGCCGAGGCGGTAAGACTCATCTCCCACGAACTGGTGGCAGGGATACAGATCGCCCCAGGCGGTGACCGCCATGTACTCCGTGCCCGACCCGCATCCGGAGAGTCTCTTGTAGATGCACGGGCCGTGCTCGAGGTTGATCATGTAGTGGTAGAAGGTGATGGGCTTTCCCTCCTTCTCGCGCCGGATCATGTCCTTTGCAAGAAGCTCATACTGCTGATACAGGATCGGCAGATCTTCCTCGGTCAGTGCACTCGGGCTGTCGGGGCTTGTGACCACCGGCTCCATCGAGAGCTCCGAAAAGCCCAGATCGTCCGCCATGTGGAACAGGTCGTTCGTAAAGTCCGGATTGTAGTGGGTGAAGGTGCCGCGCATGTAGTAGTTCTTCCCGCCGCGCGCCTTCACGAGCTTCTGGAAGTTCGGAACGATCCTGTCGTAGGAGCCTCTTCCCGCCTTGTCGACGCGGAAGCGGTCGTTCACTTCCTTCCTGCCATCGAGAGAGAGGACGACGTTGTAGCATTCCTTATTGGCCCACTCGATGACCTCGTCCGTAATGCCGACGCCGTTTGTCGTGAGCGTAAAGCGGAAGTTCTTGTTCTTCTCTTTCTCAATGCTTCTTGCATAGGCGACGAGCTGCTTGCAGACCTCGAAGTTCATGAGCGGCTCTCCGCCGAAGAAGTCGACCTCGAGGTTTCGCCTCGTGCCGGAGTTCTCGATGAGGAAATCCAGTGCCCGCTTTCCGGTCTCAAAGCTCATGAGGCCCTGCTTTCCGTGGAACTTTCCCTGGGATGCAAAGCAGTAGGAGCAGTTGAGGTTGCAGGTGTGGGCGACAAGAAGACAGAGCGCCTTGACAACATTGCCGCGGCTCTTGAGCTCTGTTGCCTTCGCCTCATAGGTATCCTCGGAGAACAGCTTTCCGGCCGCGATGAGCTCATCGATATCCGAGAAGATGTCCGCGACGTCCTTCTCTGTCACGCCGTCCTTCCCGTAGCGGGAAAGAAGAGTCTTCCCGATCTCGTCTCTTCCCTTCTTCTCATCGAGCATCTCGATCGCATCATAGGACGCATCGTCCACCACGTGGACGCTTGCGGAGTTGATGTCGAGCACAATGTTGTATCCGTTCAGTCTGTACTGATGAATCATGTATTTCTCCCATGCACGCAAAGAACCGGAGTGCCCTGTCTGACACTCCGGCTCCTCTTACCTTGCCTGTCTTACAGTCAGTTCTTCTTCTCGCAGTTCTGGTTTGCGATGCCGCAGCTGGTCTTGCAAGCGCTCTGGCAGGAAGTCTGGCACTCGCCGCATCCGCCTTCAACAGCGCTCTTTGCCATATCGCGGGTTGCTAACGTTAAGATATGCTTCATGGTTGCTGTCCTCCTTATGAAAGTCAGGTTCAAACGTACCTTATCTTACAAAGAAGCCCCCTTCCTTGTCAATCTCAAAGAAGGTAGCGCTTGATCTTTCCCGTGATCGTTCTGGGGAACGGCTCGGTACGAAGGACCACACGGTCGATGTGAAGACCGTCCGTTCTCGAGTCGTTGAATTCCCTGAGCTTCTCCTCGACCTCGGATCTCATGGACTCGGGTCCCAGCACTGTCAGGACGAGCTCGTCGTTCTCCCTGACCGAGAGCACCACCTGGGAGCCCATGAGCTGTCCGAGCTCCTGCTCGATCGGCAGGCAGAAGATCTTCTCGCCGCTCTTTAAGGTCAGAAGCTCGTTCTTTCTCCCGTCGATGTGCAGCAGGCCGTTCTCATCAAAATGCGCCAGGTCCCTTGTCGAGAGCTCCCCGTCCTGGAGACGCAGCGCCGTTTCCTCGGGCCGGTGGTAGTAGCCGTCCATCATGGAAGGCGTCGAGACGATGAGCTCCCCGTCATAATCGATGCGGGCACTCGTTCCGGGGCACAGCTGCATAGCCGTGAGATCTCCGTTCTCGACGTTCATCGCGATGCCGCTTGCCGTCTCGGTCAGGCCGTAGCCGAAGCGCACCTCGCACTGCTTCTGCGCCTTCTTGAGAATATCCCTGTCAATGGGTCCTGCGCCGACCAGGATGGCGCGAAGGTGCGGATTGAACGCGCCACTCGACATGACATAGCGAAGGCCGGGAGATGTGGTGACCATGATCGTCGCCTCGAGCCGGTCTCTCTCCTGCCTGGTGAAGCGGGCGGTGTTGCCGACGATGACGGAGGCACCGAAGGTCATGGGCCAGAGAATCCCGGCCACAAACCCGTAAACATGCGTATAGGGAAGCGTGCAGACCACCGCATCCCCGGGGAAGCACTCCATGAGCTGCCCGCCGTTCAAAGCACTCGCACACAGGGCTTCCTGGGAGAGCACCACCGCGTGCCCCGCCTCGGTCGTTCCGGAGGAATAGAACAGCATCTCTCCTCCGCACTCCACCTCGATGGGCGTCCCGGGACGCGTCAGGCGCCGCACGGCGCGGATCTGCTCGGCGACGGGCTTCAGGGCAGAAAGCTTCTGCCGGTTATCGGAGTAGACAAACTCCACCCCCGTCTCCTCCATGCGCCGCTTCGTCTCCTCGTTCGTCAGGCTCTCATCGAGCATGACCACACGCCGCCCCGCGATCGTCCAGGCAAACACGTTGAGGAGCCAGGACGGCGTCGAGGAGCCGATGATGCCCACGCACTCGATGTTCAGCTGCCGGATCTCCTGCGCCTTGGAAAGGATCGCCTCATAGAAGTCGCCGTAGGTGATTGCCTGCCGCTCGTAGTACTGCTCAAAGATCAGCGCCGCGTCCTCCGGGTGACGCTCTGCGCTTCGCTTCAGCACTTCGGAAAAGGAGCGCAGCAGTTCATAGTCTTCATAGGGATCGTGTCGGTTGATCTTTGCGTGATATTCCTCAATCATAGTCGATACCCCTGCAGGTTGAAAATTGTTGACCTTATTATAGCGCAGACCTTCCGCTCCTGTCCTGACACACGACCAGAAGGAAGCCAACCTTCCCGCAGGTATTGACGATCTTTGCCCCGGCCTCTTTCAGGGCAGAAAGGTAGGCAACAGATTCTTCCGTCACCACCTCCCCCGGAACGATCACCGGAACCCCCGGCGGGTAGGGATAGACGTAGGACGCCGCAACCTGCCCCACGGCAGCGGATACGGGAACAGGTTCCGTCCTGCTCTCCTGGGCTTCTGCAATCGTCATCACGGACGGGGGAAGGGGCGGAAGGGAAAGGGCTGCCTGCTCTTTCCTGTCCGCACTCTCCTCCCGGTCCATTTCGTGGAGGGCCCGGGAGAGTGCGGGGAGCATGTCCTCCCGGTCCCCGCAGCCTGTCATTGCAAGGGCCGTGCTGCCTGTTGCCATCTCAAGGACGATGCCGTACTTTAGCCGAAGCTCTTCGGAGAGCTCTGCTCCGCTCTTTCCCCTTTGCCGGATCAGGATCTTGCTCCGGTCAAAGGCAAAGAAGGTCTTGTGGTTTCTTATGTTGTCCTTCCCGAAGTTCATGATCTCAATGCTTCGAAGATCCCGTACGTCCCGGTCAAAGGAATCCAGCTCGTCCTTCCAGGCGGCAAAGAGCTCCCGTCCCCTGTGCTGCAATATCCCCGTGCAGCCATCGAGGGATGCCATCAGGGGATAGGACGGGGAGCTCGTCTCAAAGACGTTCAGCTGCTGCTCGATGCGGGCGGGATCGATCCTCTCACTTCCAAGGTGGAGAAAGGCGGTCTGGGTAAGAGATGGCAGCGTCTTGTGGGCGCTCTGAACGACAAGGTCCGCACCCTGTGAGAGTGCCCCCGCGGGGAATCCCCCTTCGTCAAACAGCCCTAAGTGTGCCCCGTGCGCCTCATCGACAAGAAGCGGGATCCCGTGTGCATGGCAGATCTTTGCGATCGATGCGATGTCACTCACCACCCCCTCATAGGTGGGGCTTGTCACGTACACGGCGGAGGTGTTCGGATAGTGCTTGAGACTCTCCTCAATGTCCTCCGGCCGGGTGCTCCCCGCAACAAGGAACGCATCGTCCACCGGCGGGCACACAAAGTGAACCGAAAGGTGCAGAAGCTCAGCGATGTGAAAGAACGACTTGTGGGCATTCCTTGCGGCGATGATCTCTCCGCCAAAGGGCACGGCGGCACGCACCATCGCAAGGATACCGACCGTGGAGCCGCCGACAAGGTACCAGGTGCGTCTTGCATGATAAAGCTCTGCTGTCCGCTCCATCGCTTCCTTCAGGATCCCGTCCGCATCGTGCAGGTCGTCCGCCCCCGGGATCTCGGTCATGTCAAAGGCCGTGATGTCATCCCCCACGGGATAAAGATTCCTCTTGTGCCCCGGCATGTGAAACGGCGTTGTTTCGCCTGCGATTTCCCGCAGCTCTTCCTCCAGGATGTGCTCTTTCCTGTCGTACATGTTTCTCCTCCGGATATGAAAAAAACCGCCAGGCGCTTGCCTGACGGCGTGATCACAGTTTGTCTTATTTTGTCTTGGAAACCGGCTCCATCTTCGGCAGCTCGGACGTGCAGTGCGGGCATCTTGTCGCCTCGATGTCGATCTCGCTCTTGCAGTACGGGCAGATCTTGGTCTTGGGCGCTTCCTCTTCCTTTTCCTTATTCTGTAAGTTTTCCAGTCTCTTCTGCGCATCGTTCATCAGCTTGACGATGGTGAACAGAATCAGTGCCATCAGGAAGAAGTTGATGACAGCGTTGAGGAAGTTGCCGATATTCAGGGTCGAGGTTCCGACGAGCGGGATCTTGACCTCGGAAAAATCGAGACCTCCAAAGCAGCCAAGCAGGGGGCTGATGATGTCATCGACGAGGGAGTTCACGATCGTCGTGAACGCGCCGCCGATGATAATGCCGACTGCCATATCCATCACGTTGCCGCGGGAAATGAACTTCTTGAACTCATCAAAAAAAGCCTTCATAAACACACCTCCAGACAGTTGTTGCACCGGGACTTATTATAGCAGACCGCTGACGCGGTAGCTATAGCTCCCGGTAAACTAATTGGAGCCTATCATTCATGCCCGCCTGCAGGTTGTAATGCCTGCCGGTGGACTTTTTCGAATACGTTCTTTTCTCGCACAGTCTCG